>OODF01000584.1_pt1 | contig 22099 bp, 17 predicted proteins | sample 1671431 | NCBI WGS metagenome assembly OODF01 (sample SAMN06348156, study PRJEB24527) | human gut metagenome | biome: human gut; feature: ankylosing spondylitis patient; material: feces | host: Homo sapiens | place: China | collected 2015-10 | reverse complement strand
CGGCGTCGTAGTTCTCCGGATTCTTCTTCATGATCCAGGTCTCCAGAGACTCGTACTCAGCCAGGTAGTAAGCGCCGCAGCTGTAGGTGGTCTCTGCACTGGTGGCGAACTGGTCACCGACCTCTTCCAGCAGGGGGCCGTAAGCGGGCTCATAGGGCAGGTAGCACAGCAGGCTCAGGAAGCCAGGGAAATCGTAGGTCAGGGTGTAGGTCAGGGTGTGCTCATCCACAGCGTGGACGCCCACGTCCTCAAAATCAACGGGAGCGTAGGTGGTGGTGCCGTCCGGGCCTGCCACGGTGACCACGCCGGAAGCATCCACGGTGTAGGTGGTGCCGTCATCGTCCACGATGCCGCCGTTGGCGTTGGCCAGGTAGACATAGTAGTTGTAGTAATCGTCAGCGCCTGCAATGTAGGAGGTGACGAGGTCCACGTTGGAGGAAGCGTAGTCCGGGGTCAGGACGTACTTCAGGGCGTCCACAAAGTCCTGCGCGGTCACGGGAGCAACGACTTCGCCGTTGCAGTCCACCCAGTTCTCGTCACGCAGGTGGAACGTCCAGGTCAGGGTGTCCACATCCCAGTCCCAGTTGGTGGCCAGGCCCTCTTTCATCACACCCTTGTTGTCGTACTCCACCAGGGTGTCCACGCAGTTGGCACCCACCTGCATCTCCAGGTCGGAAGCGGTGGTCAGGTAGTTCAGAGTGGAAGGCTGGCTGTCGTACAGGATGGTATAGCTGCTGCCGCCTGCAGAAGCCGTACCGGAAGCCGCGGAGCTGCCAGCGGAAGAACTGCCGCCGCAGCTGCTCAGCAAACCAGCTGCACAGGTGCCAACGGCTGCCAGACCGCTGGCCTTGAGGAACTGACGACGGGTGATCGAATGAGTCATGATGATTCCCTCTTTTCTTCGGTTTTGCATTTTGCGTTCGTGTTGTTTTGCCCGCTGTTTCCCAGCAGCGGGGGAGGTGCCGCCAACTGCCCCGCGGGCAGCCTATGAAAAAAGAGCAACGGAAATACATCCGTTACTCCTTTGTAACAGTCCTCCGGCCACACAGGTGGTTAGCCAAAGTATAGCATTGATTGGCTCCGGCGTCAATTGGTTTTTGCCGCATTGCGGCCCGTTTTGCATGCCAGCGGTCAGATGCTGGCGGTGGGGGCGGCGGCCTCCGGGGCCGCTGCCGGGGCAGCAGGAACCGCGGTTTCGGCGGAAGCGGCGGCATTTTCAGCGGCCAGCTCCTGAGCCGCTGCCTTGGCGGACTCCTCCGCGGCGGTTTTGGCTGCTTCCTCGGCAGCGCGCTTGGCCTCCCGCTCTGCCGCGCGCTCCTTGGCGCGGGCGGCGGCCTCCTCCTGCCGCTTTTTGGTGCGGCGCTTGATCCGGCAGACCGAGCAGATGCCATCCACGGAGTCCGGTGCAATGGGCTTGCCGCAGTCGGCGCAGAGGGTCTTGGTGCACTTGTAAATGCTCACGGGGCCCAGCGTGGTCAGCTGGCGGAGCTTCATCCCGTCGATGCCGTGGTTGGAGCAGGACGCCACGCAGATGCCGCACTCCCCGCATTTCCAGGGGGTGACCACGATGCGGGTCTGGCCGTCGGGCAGGTCTTCCACCTTGAGGGCGTTGGCCCGGCAGGATTTTTCGCACTTGCCGCAGCCAAAGCACTTGTCTGTCACATTGGGCAGGTAGTAGCCGTAGCGCAGGGGTGTTTCCATGGCGGCCTTGAGCTGTTTGGCGCGCTGGTGGAGCAGCAGGCGGAAATCCATGCCGGCGTCCTCCTCGTCCCGCAGGCCGGGCAGCTTTTGCAGCAGCTTTTTGGTGCCGGATTTGGAGCCCTCGGTCAGCTGTTCCATCATCTCCCGGCGGGACAGCTCCTTGACGTGATAGGGGGCATCCTCCAGCTCATAGGCCAGGGTGAACCGGGCCTCGAACACGGTAGGGCCAAAGAATTCCACCAGCCGGGTGAGCTCCTTGCGCAGCTGCTCGGCGCACAGGTCGTTCTCGCACTCGCCGCAGGGGGTCAGATCCAGCACGATCTTCTTGCTCAGGGCCAGGTAGGCCAGCGCCTCCCAGGAGAGAGCCGAGATGCAGAGCCGGGTGATGGTATTTTTGCGGGTGCTCTTCTCGCACCCGATCCAGATGGTATCGTTATCGTTGTCTGCCGGGGTGGTGTCCCGCTGCACCTGCTCCGGCGAGGGGGCGATGCAGCCGCTGCGGCAGGCCGAAACACAGAGCCCGCAGTCGGTGCAGGGATCCCAGTCTTTGACAAGGTTTGGGCGGGTGAAGATCTGGTCGCCGTAGGGGCAGATGTCCTTACAGGTGGTGCAGGGCGTGCGGTGGGGGTGCAGGTTCCAGCACTGACGGCGGTTGATCTCCGGATGCGAGGTCTTCATCAGCGCATCCATGGCGTACCGGGTAAAGATGCTCATGCGCGGCTCACTCCTTTTCGGCGCTGTCGGTCACAGAGGTGACTTCGGCGTGATCCAACAGAAAACGCTGCACTTTTTTGGCGGCCAGGGCGGCGGCCACGGCGTCCTCGGTCAGCACCTTGCGGATCTCGGCCTCGGGGGTCTCCTGTAGGGCGGCCAGACGGCGGTACTCGGCGTTGACCTCCTCCGGGTGGACGACGATCTGCTCGGCCTCGGCAATGGCGCGGGCGGCCAGCATCACCCGGACCCGGCTCTCGGCCTCGTCACGGTAGCGCTGGCGCAGGGCCTCCGGGGTGGTGTGGCTGTTCTTGCAGTGCTGTTCCACGGTCAGGCCGCTGCGGGAGAGCCGCTCGCCCAGCAGCTTCATCTCGTTGTCAGCAGTGCGGTCCAGCGTTTCGGGCGCAATGTGGACCTCGATGTTGGCCCCGGCCATTTCCAGCAGGCGCTGGCCGGCGGCGCGGTCGGCACCCTCTTCATGGATCTTCTGCTTCTGGGCCCGGATCGACTCCCGCATGGCGGCGAGGGAGTCATAACCGATGGACTTGGCAAACTCCTCCGTCAGCTCCGGGGTGTGCTTCTCGGTCACCGAGCGGAGGTTGATCTCAAACTGGGCGGTCTTGCCGGAGAGCTCCGGCACCCGGAACTCAGCGGGGTAAGTAAAATCGAAGCGGAACGTCTCCCCGGCGCGGTGGCCGTAGATGGCCTGCTCGGCGGCGGGCATCAGCTTGCCGTCACCCAGCACCACCATCACTTTTTCCATCCGGCTGTCAGGAATCTCCTTGCCGTCCATGTAGCCCGCAAAATCCAGCAGGGCGCGGCAGCCGCGCTTGGCGGGCTCCTGGGTGGGGCGGTAGGTGGCGTGCATCCGGGTCTGGTGCACCATCTCAATGTCCAGCGTCTTCTCCGTCACCGGCCGGACATGGCGGGTGACGGCCAGACCCTTGTACTGGCCCAGCTTGACTTCAGGGAAATTGTACTTTTTCTTTTCCATGGTGTAATACTCTCCTTATTGAAAACCTCTCACCGCTCCATCTCGCTTTGCGAGCCTGTCGCGGAGTAGCCTCCCTTTGTCGCGTATGCGACATCTCCCTTCGACCGGAGGGAGTCTTTCCGATCAGGGAAGCCATGAAAGATGAAATTTAAATTTTTTCATCTTACAGTATAACAAACCGGGGCGGGGGCTGACAAGAGTGCCCACGGGCCAGGACGCAAAATATCCCGCTGCATTTTCAGCAGACGGGATATTTTAAATGCAATATTACTTTTTGGATTTGTTTGCGGGGGCTTTTGCGGCTCGGGCGGCTTTCCGCTTCTGGTTCAGGGCCAATGCCGCGCTGGCCTGGGCGGCCTCCGGGTGGAGGGCTTCCGGGCTCAGGCGGAACAGGCGGCTTCCCATGGCGGGCAGGTCGATGGACAGTGTGTAGTCCCGGCCGTAGACGCCGCCGTCGGTGGTGTGGAATGTTTTCGTGCGGGACTTGTCCGCGCCGCCCCAGACGGAGGCCTCGGTGTTCAGCAGTTCTTCGGCCCCACAGGGAAACTTGAGGTAGAGCGGGAACTTTTTGTGGGCGGTGTTCTGGGTGTTCATCACACAGAGCAGGTTTTGCCCGGCTCCCTTGCGCAGCCAGGCGTACACGCCCTCGGCGCGGCTCTCACAGGCCACCCACTCAAAGCAGTCCGGGTTGTACTCACCGTCGTAGAGGGCGGGCTCGGTGGCATACAGGCGGGAGACGGCAGCGAAGAATTTCTGGAAGCTGTCGTGGAACGGGTACTTGAGCAGGTCCCAGTCCAGCGGGCGCTTTTCGTCCCACTCCCGGAAATGTGCGATCTCGTTGCCCATAAAGTTGAGCTTTTTGCCCGGATGGGTATACATATAAAAATACAGGGTGCGCAACTGGGCGCATTTTTCCTCGTAGGTGCCCCAGAGCTTATCAATAATGGTCTTCTTGCCGTGGACGACTTCGTCGTGGCTGAGGGCCAGCAGGTACAGCTCATTGTAGAAATACTGCATACTGAACGTCAGCTTGTGGTAGGCGTCCGGCCGCTCCCCGAACGGGGTGGCGAAGTAATCCAGCGTGTCGTGCATCCAGCCCATGTCCCACTTGTAATCAAAGCCGATGCCGTCGTACCGGGTGGGGGCGGTCACTTTGAGGAAGTTGGTGGAGTCCTCGGCGGTGTAGATGCCGGTGGGCCAGCGCTCGTTCAGGCCGTGGTTGAGCCCCCGCAGGAAGTTGAGGGCCCCCTCGTTCACGCCCCGGTTGGGGTCACCCTGCCAGTAGATGGCCCGGGAGATGGCGTCCATCCGGATGCCGTCGCAGTGGTAGACATCCATCCAGAGGGCGGCGGCGCTGTTCAAAAAGCTGCGGATCTCGCCCCGGTAGTAGTTGAAATTACAGGTGCCCCACTCGCTGTGGCCCACGTCGCTGTCGTACTCGTAGAGATAGGTGCCGTCGAAGCGGGCCAGAGCGTCAGCGTTGGCCGCAAAGTGGACGGGAACAAAATCCATAATGACGCCAATGCCCATCCGGTGGCAGGCGTTGACGAACGAGGCAAACTGGGCCGGGCTGCCGTACCGGCTGGTGACGGAGAAATACCCGGTGGTCTGGTAGCCCCAGCTGCCGTCAAAGGGATGCTCGGCCAGGGGCAGCAGCTCCACATGGGTGAAGTGGTGGTCCAGCAGCCAGGGAATCAGCTCCCGGGCCAGCTCCTCGTAATCGTACCAGCCGTCCGAGCCATCGGGCTTTGTGGCGTTGGGTTTCTGTTTCCAGCTGCCCGCGTGGAGCTCGTAGATATTCAGGGGCAGGTTGCGGCATTTGTCCCGCCGCTCCATCCAGGCACTATCGTCAAAGCGGAAGTCCAGCCTTGCCAGGCGGCTGGCGGTGCCGGGGCGCAGCTCGGTGGAAAAGGCGTAGGGGTCGGAGTGGAGCACGACGCTGCCGTCCGCCCCGTGGACCCGGTATTTGTAGAGGTCGCCCTCGGCAAGGCCCGCAATGAAGCCGCTCCACAGGCCGGTGTCGGCTTTTTCCATGGGCACGCCGGGGCCCCAGCCATCAAAGCCGCCGCAGATCTCCACGGCGGTGGCACCGGGGGCCCAGACGTTGAACCGCCAGCCCTCTTCCCCATGGGGGCCTTGGGCCGGGTGCGCGCCGAGGATGCGGTAAGCGTCAAAGCATTCGCCAACAAAAAAGCTCTGGGGGAGGGAGGGATACATCATGCAAAAGACTCCTTACATTTGATATTTTGAAAACGAAGCATTTTGTGCTATACTGAAGCTGCTGTATGCAGCATGATTTACGAATAAGAGGAGCGGTTGATTGACAATGGCTTGGTATGACAACGCGGTATTTTATCACATTTACCCTCTGGGGCTCTGCGGCTGTGCCCACGAAAACGACGGCCAGCCCACCCCCGGCGCTTTTGAAAAGCTGAACGCCTGGGCAGAACACGCGGCACGGATCGGCTGCACGGCCATTTATATCGGCCCGCTGTTTGAGAGCGGTTCCCATGGCTACGATACCATTGATTACCGCCGGGTGGACCGCCGCCTTGGCACCAACGAGGAATTTAAGGAATTTGTGGCCGGCTGCCACGCCCGGGGCCAGAAAGTCATCGTGGACGGTGTGTTCAACCATGTGGGCCGGGATTTCTTCGCGTTCCAGGACCTGAAAGCCAACCGGGAGAACGCCCGGTATAAAGACTGGTTCTGTGATGTGAATTTCTGGGGCAACAACGAGTACAACGATGGTTTTTCCTACGGCAACTGGGGCGGCTTCAACCTGCTGGTCAAGCTGAACCAGCGCAACCCCGAGGTGCAGAATTACCACTTTGACACCATCCGCTTCTGGGTGGATGAATTTGACATCGACGGCATCCGGCTGGACGCGGCCGATGTGCTGGACTTTGACTTCATGAAAGGCCTGCGCCGCCTGGCCAACGAGGTCAAGCCCGAGTTCTGGCTGATGGGAGAGGTCATCCACGGCGATTACAGCCGCTGGGCCAACCCCGAGATGCTCCACTCCGTGACCAACTACGAGCTGCACAAGGGGCTGTGGAGCGGCCACAACGACCACAACTATTTTGAGATCGCCCACACCATGCGCCGCCTGCAGGGCCTGTGCCATGATACCAAGCTCTATCTCTTCTCGGATAACCACGATGTGGAGCGCCTGCCCAACAAGCTGCGCAACAAAGAGCATATCCGCCACATTGCCATTCTAGTATATACGCTCTGGGGCATTCCGTCCATCTATTATGGCTCGGAATTTGGCATTGAGGGCAAAAAAGAGTGGGGAAGCGACTGGCCGCTCCGCCCCTGCCTGAATCTGGACGACTACAAGGACGCCGAGAAGACGAATTTCGTCACCAGTGTCTATGCAAAGCTGGGCAAACTCCATGCGGAATACCCGGAACTGAGCAGCGGGGAATTCAAAGAGCTCAGCCTGACCACCCAGGGCTACGCTTACGCCCGGGTGAAAGACGGCGAGGCCATCGTGGCCGTGATGAACAACGGTGACACCCCGGTGCAGATGGAATTCCAGCTGCCCGTGGAGGCCTCCGGTTACGAGGACCTGATGGAAGACACCGTGGGCGGGCAGAAGCTGCTGGCCGAGGTGGGCTGGGGCCGGATGAAAGTCCAGGTGCCCTCCAACTACGCGGCCCTGCTGCGGCTGAAACACTGAGCTTGCGCCGGGGCACGGCTTCTGCTATGATAAGAGAGAAGTGAAAGGGGAGAGTGGGATGAACGCTGCACAGCGGAGGGAAAGGATACTGACACGGCTGACGGGTGCCAGCGAGCCCATGAGCGCCAGCCTGCTGGCCGGGGAACTGGGGGTCTCCCGCCAGATCGTGGTGGGGGACGTGGCCCTGCTGCGGGCGGCCGGGGCCCAGATCGACGCCACGCCCCGGGGCTACCAGCTCCACCCGGCGGCCAAAGGCTACACGGGCATCCTGGCCTGTGTCCACCGCACGGCCGAGGAGATGCGCGCCGAGCTGTACACCGTGGTGGACCAGGGCGGCGTGGTGGTGGATGTGGCCGTGGAGAACCCGCTGTACGGCGAGCTGCGCGGCAACCTGAACCTTGCCAGCCGCTACGATGTGGACCTGTTCCTCCGGCAGGCGGCGGATACGCCGGAGTGCCTGCTGAGCCGGATGACCGGCGGCGTGCACCTGCACACCCTCCACTGCCCGGACGAAGCAAGCTTCCGCCGCGTCAAGGCTGCTCTGGCTGAAAAGGGGCTGCTGTACCAGAAAGAGTAACCCCAATTTTATTCTAAAAAAAGACCAACCCCTTGTCCATCGACGAAAGACGAAAAGGGTTGGATAATCAACCAAACGTGGAAAGAGGTGGTTTATTTTGGATATCCGCGTTGCCAGAACGGACCGTGCCATTGAAAAGGCATTTATGGAGCTGCGGGCCAAAAATCCGCTGGAAAAAATCAAGATCAAGGATCTGTGCGCACTGGCCTGCATCAACAAATCCACATTCTATGCCCACTATGAGGACATCTACGCCCTCTCCAGCGGGCTGGAGACCAAAGTCATCGGCAACATCCTTGCCTGTGTGACCGACTTTGGGCCGAACCGCCCGCTGGACCACACCGAGGAACTGACCCAGGGGCTGTTCCGCGCCTTTGTGCAGAACCAGCGCGCCGTCAACATCCTCTTCTCGGGCAGCCGCCAGGGCGTGTTTGCCAACAGCATCGAGCAGGGCCTGCGCAAGCGGGTGGCGGAGCTGGACCCCACGTTCACGGCGGATCCCCGCCGCGGCATCGTCCTCTCGTTCTGCGTGCAGGGGTGCTTCTACGCCTTTACCAACAACAGCGGCCGGATGGACGAGGCCAAGCTCGTGGCCCTGCTGGCCGAGATCGCCAAAGCAGCCCAGAAGATCGAGCTGTGATTTTGAGAAGAAACAAAACGAAAAATCCGTCCGGCATTGCCGGGCGGATTTTTTGCTTCCCGTTCGTTTCCTTCATTACACGCCCGAAGCGCCGTAGTTTGCCAGCACGCGGGCAGAGGGGTCGTTGACGTTGCAGTTGGGCCATGCCTTGTTGGGCATCCAGAAGCCCACGATGGTGCGGCTCTGGTCGTAGTAGTATTTCTCGAAGATCTCGCGGTAGAGCAGGCTCTCTTTCGTGAACGGCATACAGTGGGCGGAGTAGTTGGCCCGGCGGAGCTGGAACTCCTCCTCAGTGTACAGGTCCTCGGCGTACTCTTTGATATCGTCCACCATGCTGTGGCCCACGGCGTCGGAGAACGCGGCCTTTTCGCGCCACAGGATCTCCGGGGGCAGCCAGTCACCCTCAAAGGCCTTGCGGAGCAGGTATTTGCCCTTGCCGTAGCTGTTCAGCTTCTTTTCGGGGTCAATGGCCATGACGTAGCGGACGAAGTCCAGGTCGCCGAACGGCACACGGGCCTCGATGCTGTTGGCGGAGATGCAGCGGTCGGCGCGGAGGACGTCATACATGTACAGCTCGCGGATGCGCTTTTGGCTCTCCTGCTGGAACGCGTCGGCGGTGGGGGCGTAATCGGTGTATTTGTAGCCGAACAGTTCATCGGAAATTTCACCCGTCAGCAGCACGCGGACGTCGGTCTGCTCGTGGATGGCCTTGCACAGCAGGTACATGCCCATGCTGGCGCGGATGGTGGTGATATCCCAGGTGCCCAGCAGCCGGATGACTTCTTCCAGGCTGTTGATGACCATGTCCCGGTTAATGATGATCTCATGGTGCTCGCTGCCCAGATACTCTGCGGTCTGGCGGGCATATTTCAGGTCGATGGCGTCGGTGTCCATGCCGATGGCAAACGTCCGGATGGGCTTGCCCAGCTTTTTGGCCGCAATGGAGCAGACCAGGGAGGAATCCAGGCCGCCGGAGAGCAGGAAGCCCACCGGGGCGTCCGCGTCCAGCCGCTTCTCCACGCCTGCAATGAGCTTTTCGCGGATGTTTTTCAGGATGGTGGGCATGTCGTCCTCCATGGGGGCCGGCACATCGGCGATGTCCTCATACCGGACAAAGCGGCCATCGCAGTAGTAACTGCCAATGGGGAACGGGCGGATGTCGTCGCACCAGCCAATGAGGTTCTGCATCTCGGAGGCGAACGCGATCTGGTGGCTGGACTTGGAGTAGCCGTAGAACAGCGGCCGGATGCCGATGGGGTCGCGGGCCGCGATCAGACGATCCTTGCGGGAATCGTACAGAATAAGAGCAAACTCGGAGTCCATGTGGCGGAACATGTCGAGGCCATACTCATAATAGAGCGGCAGCAGGATCTCGCAGTCACAGTCGGAGGCGAATTTGTAGCCCCGGCGCTTCAGGATCTCTTTCTCGAACCGGAAGCCGTACAGCTCACCGTTGCAGACCACGCAGTCGGCCCCGCGGTAGAACGGCTGCATTCCCTCCGGCGTCAGGCCCATGATGGCAAGGCGGCCAAAGCCCATCAGGCCGAAAGGCCCTTCCACCACGCGCTGATCGTCCGGGCCGCGCGTCACGGTGCGCAGCAGGTATTCTTTGAATTTGGCGGCACTCAGGTCGTGCCCCGTGTAACCCATAACACAACACATACTTCTTACCCCTCTGAAACAAATCAAAACAAACAAAAAATACGGCAGCAATCATCCCATTTGCTAGGACGAATGCTGCCGTATCCGTGGTGCCACCTAAATTACCGGCGCACAGGGGCGCCAGTCACTTTTGTGCGCTCTCCCCGTTGAAAGCACTGCCGCGATAACGAGCGGCGCACGTCTGCCCCTACTACGCGCCCGAGGCGGGTTCAGGGGGAAGCTCACGGGGGTTCGTTCAGGTCCGGCTCTCTGCGCGGCTTGCACCTGCCCGCGCTCTCTGGAAGAGGGCCGCGTGGACCTTACTTTTCCCGGTCAACGCTTTTTCTTGACCGAATTGTATCACGGCTTTTCTGCCGTGTCAATCGGGTATTCACAATTTTTTTCGGTTTGTGCAGGGTGAACGGTTTCGGCTTCCTTTGCGGCGCAGCTGCGGCACAAACCGTACAAAACGCTGCCCTCGCACTGCAGGGTAAAGCCGTGCTCCGCCATCAGGTGGCCCCGCACTTCATCCATGAAATGGCAGTCCAGGTGGTAGATGCGGCCGCACCGCACGCACTTCAGGTGCAGGTGCTCCCGGCAGTGGCGGCCCTCGTCCACATACTGGAACACGGCTTTTTCGCCCTTGTCCGCCACGTATTTCATCACCCGCTGCTCCCCGGCCAGTTTATCCAGATAGCGGTAGACCGTGGTGGGGTTGGGGGCCGCGCCCTGCTCTTCCAGGTGGGCCAGAATGTTGGACGCGCTGACTGCGTGCTGGCGGTTATTGATGAGATAATCCAGGATGAGCTGGCGTGTTTTGGTGTTGTAGCCGTCGCTTCGTGCCATGCAAAAACCTTCTTTCTACCGGGTAGTGTACCACAATTTACACATGGATGCAAAACAAGAGCGCGAAACTGGTGACAAGCACAAAAACATTTGTCAAAATGCTCAAAACAGAGACAATATATCTGGTTGAAACGGAAAACGCACCAAAGTTTTGCGAAAAGTCTTGTAATAAATGATACCTTGTGTGATAATAAGAAGACCAGATTCGTTGGATTGTTTCAGGGATACAACCTGCCGTACCCAGAGCGCTGCTTCCTGTTGGAACGTTGTGGGTGGGCGGGGTATTTTTGCTTGAAAGATCCCCGGAGATATAGGAGAAGAAGATGAAAGAGATGGAATCCCAGGCAAAGCTGAGCTTGAAACTTCAGGCGTACCAGTACCTGAAAACCAAAATCCTGAACTGCGAGTACCGTCCCAACGAGTTTCTCAACGAGCAGAAGCTCTGCGCCGAGATGGGCAATATCAGCCGCACCCCCATGCGGGACGCACTGGGACGGCTGGAGCAGGAGGGGCTGATCACTATCCTGCCCAAAAAGGGCCTGATGGTGTCCGGTATCACCGAAGAAGACGTGCACAGTATGTTTGAGATGCGTCTGCTGGTGGAGCCCTATGCCCTGCGTACTTATGGCAATGAGATCCCGCAGGAGGAGCTGGCCGCGTTTACCGAGTTGATGCACAACCCGGACCGCATCGACGATTTCTGCAAATCGGACGATGATTTCCATGAACTGCTCATGAGCACCCTGCCCAATAAATACCTGCGCTCCGCCTATGACCGGATCACCGGCCTGAACACCCGGTTCCGCATCATGACCGGAAAGGTGAGCATGATCAACCGGGAGCAGACCTGTGAAGAGCACCTGGAGATCCTGGATGCCGCCACCCGGGGCGATTGGAACACCGCCGCCGATGCCCTCCAGAAGCATCTGGAGATCGCCCGTGACAAAGCCGAGGGCGTCATCAAGGTCATCCGGCTGTGGTAACTGGAAGCAAGCAAAAAAGGACGCCTGACGGCATAAGTCAGGCGTCCTTTTCGTATGGGGCAAAAATCAGAGCGCGTCCAGTTCTTGCTGCAGCTGGGCCAGCGAGGCGCGGATGGGCAGCTTCTGGGGGCAGACGCCCTCACACTTGCCGCAGCGCGCGCAGTGGCTGGCTTTTTCGGCGTCCGGGAAGCGGGCCGCCCACTGCTTTTTGATGGCGTCTTTCTGGCCGAACATGGAAAGTTTGTTCCAGATGCTGAAGTTGTCCGGGATGTCCACGCCCATGGGGCAGGGCATACAGTAGCGGCAGCCGGTGCAGCCGATCTTGATCCGGCTGTGCAGGATGGCAGCGGTCTTTTCCACGGCCTGCGTCTCTTCGGTGGAAAGCGGCTCAAAATGCTCAAACGTTTTGAGATTATCTTCCAGCTGGTCTTCCGCGCTCATGCCGGAAAGGATGACATGGACATTCTGGTGGCTGCCCACCCAGCGCAGTGCCCAGGAAGCGGCGCTGGCCTCCGGGCGCAGGGCCTTGAGGGGGGCTTCGGCGTCCGGGGGCAGGGTGGCCAGGGTGCCGCCCTTGATGGGCTCCATGATGATGAGGGGGACGCCCAGTTCCTCGGTCAGCTGGTAGCCGCGGTCACCGGAGATCTCCTCGGCGCGGTCGTCGGTGTCCAGATAATTATACTGGAGCTGGCAGAAATCCCAGGGCTGATCCCGCAGGATGTGCTCAAAGCCCGCCGAGTTGTCGTGGCAGGAGAAGCCCAGGCTGCGGATGGTGCCGGCGGCTTTCTGCTCCCAGAGCCAGTCCACGATGCCCAGGGCCTTGGCCTCGTCGTAGCGGGCCTTGTGCAGGGAGTGCATCAGGTAAAAATCAAAATAGTCCACGCCCAGCCGTTTTTGCTGGTCGGCAAAGATGCGCTTGGCCTCGTCCAGGCTCTTGCACTGCCACAGGGGCAGTTTGGTGGCCAGGTAAAAACTTTCCCGGGGCCATTTGGCAATGACCCGGCCTACAAAGGGCTCGCTCTCACCGCCGTGGTAGGGGTAGGCGGTGTCAAAGTAGTTGACGCCTGCATCCCGGGCGGCGTTGAGCAGGGCCTCGGCCCGGGGCTCGTCGATCCTGCCCTCCGGTGTGGTGGGAAAGCGCATACACCCATAGCCCAGCAGCGAGGTGCGGACCGGGGCGTTTTTCCAGTTGCGATATTCCATAGCTCTCTTTTGCGGCGGGAATTTTGGCACGGCCCGCCGCTCCTCCTGCAGCAAGTATACCATAAGGCAAAAAAATATGATACAATAGGATGCAGCGCAACCTGCAGCAAATCAATTTGAAATACGAGGAAGACAATGGAACCTTTGAAACTTGGCAATATCACGCTGCCCCACAAGGCAGTGTTCGGCCCCATGGCGGGCTTCACGGATGCCCCCTGCCGCCGCCTGATGGCAGAGCACGGCGCGGGCTTTACCGTCAGCGAGATGGTGTCCAGCCGGGCGCTGGTGTACGGTGACCACAAAACGGTCAGCCTGCTCAAGGCGGAGCCCAACGGGGCCCCCTACGGCGTGCAGATCTTTGGCGAGGTGCCCGAGATCATGGGGCAGGCCGCGGCGGCCATTGAGCAGTACCAATTCGATTTCCTGGACATCAACATGGGCTGTCCGGCCCCCAAGATCGTTTCCGGCGGCGCGGGCAGCAAACTGATGCTGGACCCGGACGTCTGCGGCAGGATCGTGGAACAGGTGGTGCAAAACACCTCCCGCCCCGTCACGGTCAAGATGCGCAAGGGCTGGGATGCCGACCACATCACGGCCGTGGAGTGCGCCAAAGCCTGCGAGCAGGCGGGGGCGGTGCTGGTGGCCGTCCACGCCCGGACCCGGGAGCAGATGTATACCCCCGGCATCGACCTGGAGATCATCCGGCGGGTGAAAGAGGCTGTGAAGATCCCGGTGCTGGGCAACGGTGATATCCACACGGCGGAGGATGCCCTGACCATGATGCGGGAGACCGGCTGCGACGGCGTGATGATCGCTCGGGCGGCGCTGGGCGACCCCTGGCTGTTTGAGCGGGTGAACGCGGCCATCGAGGGGCTGCCCGCCCCTAAAGAGCCAAATTTACAGGCCCGGATGAACGCCCTCCGCCGCCAGGTGGAAGAGATGGTGGAGCAGAAAGGTGAATTTGTCGCCATGCCCCAGGCCCGGGCCCAGACCATGCACTATATGAAAGGCCTGAAAGGTGCTTCGGCCCTGCGGCGGTACTGCTGTGAGCTGAGCCATCTGGAAGACATCGACACCCTCATCGAGGCCGTGTTTGACCAGCAGCGGAGAGCTGCGGATGCAGATGATAACCGGGAGATCCCGTTCCCGTAAAGAAAGAAGGCCCTTACCATGGATTCTCTCACTTCTCGCCGTCTCCGCCTGCCGGGGCGTCAGCGTGACCGCTTCTGGCTGACAGTGGGGCTGTGCGCCCTGACGGCGGCGCTGTTCTTCCTGCCGTTCTACATTCTGGACGGCGGCTTTTTCCACTATGCCGGCGATTTCAACAGCCAGCAGATCAGCTTTTACCGGTATATGAACGGCTTTGTCAAGGGGCTGGGCTACCCGGACAGCCCGCTGGCCGGGGCGGCGTCCAATACGTTCTCCTGGGCCACCGACCTGGGCAGCGGTGCCATGAACGCCTATTCGTTCTACCTGTACGGCTCGCCGTTTTTCTGGTTCTCGCTGATCTTCCCGCAGCAGTGGCTGCCCTACCTGATGGTGCCGCTGCTGGTGCTCAAGTTTGCCGTGGCGGGCGGCGGCGCGTACCGCTACCTGCGCCGCTATGTGCAGAACGCGAATTTTGCGGTGCTGGGTGCCTGCCTGTATACGTTTTCCGGCTTTTCGGTCTACAACATCTTCTTCAACCACTTTATTGACGTGGTAGCCCTCTTCCCCTGGATGCTGGCCGCGCTGGACGAAGCAATGTATGAGCACCGCCACGGGCCCTTTGCGTTCTGGGCGGCGCTCAACCTGCTCAACAACTATTTCTTCTTTGTGGGGCAGGTGCTCTTCCTGGTCATCTACTTTGTCTGCAAAGTCAGCGCCGGGGATGTGAAGCTGACGCCGAAGCTCTTTGCGCGTCTGGCGTTTGAAAGCCTGCTGGGCGTGGCGCTGGGCTTTATCCTGCTCTGGCCGGCGGTGCTCTCGGTGCTGCAGAACCCCCGCACCATCGACCTCTCCTCCGGCTGGGGCTTTTTGACCTATTCCAAGGTCCAGCAGTATCTGGCCATTCTGGTCAGCTGGATCCTGCCGCCGGATTCGCCCTATATGACCTCCATCTGGTCCGAGGGCGTTATCAAGTGGACCAGCATGTCCGCCTATCTGCCCCTGTGCAGCCTGGCCGGTGCCATGGCCTACTGGCGGGCCCGGAAAGGGGACAGCAAAAAGCGGATCGTGGCCACCTGCGCCGTGTTTGCGCTGGTGCCCGTCCTCAACAGCGCGTTCTATGCCCTCAACTCCAGCTACTATGCCCGCTGGTACTATATGCCGGTGCTCATCCTCTGCGCCATGACGGCCTGCGCGCTGGAAGCGCCGGACACCGACCTGGATGCTCCGGCCCGGGGCATTGGCTGGCTGATGGTGGCCACCCTGGCCTTTGCCGTGGTGCCGGTGCAGGACACGGAGAGCGGGAGCTGGAGCTTTGGCGTGCTGCAGAACCCCGGCCAGTTTGCAGCGGTGTTCGCCTTTGGTCTGGGCGGGCTGCTGGTGTACCGCTTTCTCTGCGGGCGCTGGCAGGGGCAGAAAGTGTTTGCCCGGCGGCTGCTGGCGGCCACGCTGGCCTTTGCCTGCGCGTTCAGCGTGGTGCACATCGGCATTGGCAAGTTCGGCCAGTGGAACACCGACAGCGACCTGGTGGAGGAGTACACCAACGCCCTCAAGCTGAAAGAAGACCTCCCCGCGGGGGACTGGCGCGTTGACACCTACAAGACCCACGATAACCTAGGCCTCTGGCTGGACAAGAGCTGCCTGCAATATTTTGGCAGCACGGCAGCCCCCAGCATCCTGAGCTTTTACCCGGCACTGGGCGTCAAGCGGGACGTGCGGAGCGAGCCGGAGCTCTCCAACTACGCCCTGCGGGGGCTGCTGAGTGTGAAATATCTGCTGACCACGCAGAAACATCAGGAGGATTTCCTCGCGGAGGCCGACGAGGGCTGGAGCTACTACGACACCCGGGACGGCTACCTGCTGTATGAGAACGAGAATTACGTCCCCATGGGGTTCACCTACGATTACTACCTGACCGAGAGCCAGTACGAGAACACCATCAAGACCACCCGCTCCAATCTGCTGATGCGGGCGCTGGTGCTGAAAGACGAGGATGCCGAAACCTACAGCAAGTACCTGCAACCCCTGCCCGAGGAACGGCTGAACGACCTCTACTATGACACCTATGTGGAGGACTGTGATGCCCGCCGGGCCACGGCCAGCCGGGTGTTTGAAATGACGAATTCCGGCTTCCATGCCGAGATCGATCTGACCCGGGAAAACCTTGTCTTCTTCTCCGTGCCCTATGACGATGGCTTTACGGCCTATGTCAACGGGGAGCAGGCCGACATCGTGGAAGTGGACGAGGGCCTGATGGCGGTGCTCTGTCCGGCAGGGACCAACCGCGTTGATTTTGTCTACCAGGCCGATGGCTACTCCCTGAGCCGGACTGTGACGCTGGCGGCCATCCCGGTCTTTGCAGTCTACTGCGGTTTCTGGTGGGATCGGAAGAAACGGAAAACCGCGTAACAAAGCACAAAAAAGCTGTCAATACGCATTCTCCCACAAAATCCCGCGTTCTTTTTGGTAAAAGAGCGCATAGCCTCCGCAGCTCAAACGTGATAGAATAAGCCTGTTTGCGGCAGGCCGCGAAATACTGTGAGGAGAGTGCAACATGGAACAATGTTATCTGATGCCCGGACAGGAACGCTGTGAGAAGATCAAGGATGCAAACGGCGTGCCCAAAGTAAGCTACTCCTACCGCTCGCTGCAGGGGGCGTTTTTCCATTGCGTGAGCCGCAGTGTGGAGGAGGCCCAGAGCCGCTGCGAGGACTGGCTTGTGACCCAGGACCGCTGCTACCGCAACTGACCCACGGCAACAAAAGGATATTTTGCAAAGAGAGCTGCAGCCGCTGCACGGGCGGAAGCGGCTCTCTTTTTGTATGTGGGAGAAAAACAGCGATCCAGACAAAAAGAAAAGTGAAAATCTGGCAAAATTGTGGGCCATTGTTCCGGGTGAAAATAATATTAGATGGGGGGAATTGACAACATTTTTGATTCCGGGTATAATAAAACGCAATATTATGAAAAATTGTCAAAATTAAAAAATAACGAAGGCAAACGATTTTATCGCCGCAGAAAGGGGGCTTCCGGGAATGGACGAACGGTATACGCGGTACATTGAAAACCTGCGCCGGGTCCGTGCCCTCGCGCGCCCGGAAGCCCACGCCGGAATGAAAGCCGCCGACCTGCTGGAAGAGATCAAGCAGAACGCGGCGGAGTCCTACACGCTGATGCAGCAGAGCAATGCCATCCTGGACGAAGTGATCTTTTCCCGCCGGGCGGAAAACCTGACGGAGGAGGAAGCCGCGGGCCTTTCCGAGTTCGCGGGCAAGCTGTTCAACTACGCCAACAGCGAGGACAGCGGCATTGCCTATAAGATCCACGCCCTGCTGCTGGACTACGCCCGCCTGAAACAGGATGACCGGGCTATCATCCGGGAACTGTACTGGGCCGGCGTGACCATGCATTACATGAATGTCCGGGGCGATGATTCCAGCATCAACCCTCTGGGCAAACAGGTGCGGGGATACTTCCAGGAGGGAGCCTCCTACATGGCCCGGTACGAGGGATTTGACCTGGAGACCAAGAGCTATATCATCCGGTGCCTGGGCAACAGCCGGATGGCCATGTCCCGCCACAGCCATGCCGACTGCGAAGCTTACATGGAAGTGTTCGACAAGGCCATGGGGGTCATCCGCTCGCCCTATTACCGCAAGCTGGACCCCTCCATCCCCTGGGATCAATTTGAGTATGCCATGCACATGGACCGGATGACCCTGCTGGCTTACCTGCGGGATTTTAAGGACCCGGAGATCGCGGAAAAGGTGCTGGAATCGGCGGAGTACATCCACCGGGAGCAGGCGAAGAACCAGACGGACGACGAGCGGCTGCAGAACTGGCGGCTGGGCTATTTTTACGCGGCGGCCCGTTACCACGCCGGGCGCTGCCCGGCCCGCGAGGTAGTGGACGTGCTGCTGGAGGTCATTGAAAAGGTGGACCCGAAAGACTACTCGCCCACGGGCATCAACAACAATCTGACCAGCCTCTCCTCCCTGTTTTATTATGAGGCCGCGCTTCCGCCGGAGGAAAAGCCCCAGTACGCCTGCCGGCTGGAAAAAATGTTCAGCAAGAGCGTGAGTTACCTGAACGATCTGCCTGTGAACCAGTATCCCCGTGTGGCCAGCAACGCGGTGCGGGAACTGGTGGAGATGCAGGCAGTCGCGGAGCGGCCCTACCGCAAAAACATGCTGGTGTACATGCTGGCGGCCCACAAGCCGACCTATGTCCACTCTTTGATGGTGGCCAACCTGACCTGCTTTTTTGTCCGGCGGCTGCTGTGGAAGAAGCCTGAGGCCATGGTGGGCACCATGGGGTACGACACCGTGGAAGCGGTGCAGCAGCACGGTGAAGAAATCTGCACGATGGCCTATGAGTGCGGGGTATACCACGACATCGGCAAGAGCATGGTGACCATGTATGTGGGCAACAACTCCCGCCGCCTGCTGGATGAGGAATTTGTCTGCGTGCAGTGGCACGCGGCGTTTGGCTATGAGCTGCTGTGTAAGATCGGCCACAAAGGCGACCTGGCGCTGGCGGCACTCTACCATCATACATATTATGACGGCCAGGGAGGCTACCCGAAAGATCAGCCGCCCTGCCCGAAGAACATGAAGCCCATTGTGGACGCCCTGACCGTGGCCGACTCTCTGGACGCGGCCACCGACAACATCGGGCGGTGCTACACGGCGGCAAAGCCGCTGGAAAAGCTGATCGAGGAGCTGCGGGCCCAAAAGGGCAGCCGCTACGCCCCGGCGGTGGTGGAGCTGTTCGACGACCCGGATTTCTGCACCGAGTTTCGGCGCAAACTGTACGAGTCCCGCCAGAGCGTGTATCTGGAAGTGTACCGCGAGACGATTTAACGCGCGAAAAAAGGCAGCCGCGAACGCGGCTGCCTTTTGTGCTGTCAAAATCAAAAAATCAGTTCTCGGAAGAAATATCCTGGCCGAAATATTTCTCACCCAGCTCGGAGAGAGTGCCATCGGCACGCAGCTCCTCAATGGCGTTGTTGATGGCCTCCAGCAGGGTGGCGGTCTCGTCGCCTTTGCGCAGAGGGATGGCAACGTGGGAAGCTTCCTCCGTGAATGCCACCAGCTTGAAGTCCGCGTCCGGATGGACATTGAGGTAATCGTAGAACGAGACGTCGGCGTTCAGGGTAGCGTCGATGCGGCCTGCCGTCAGCAGCTGGATGGTCTCTTCCAGCGTGTCGATGCCCTGCACGGTAGCGCCGTAGCTCTCGGCCAGCTCCATGTAGGTGGAGGCCAGGCTGTTGGCCGTGGTCTTGCCGTCCAGGTCCTCAAAGCTGGTAATGCTGTCGTTGTCTTTCTTGACGGCGAGCGCGGTGTGGATGTAGCCGTAAGGCGTGGTGAAATCGTAGGTCTTGGAGCGTTCCTCGGTGACCTCCACGCCGTTGCAGACCATGTCATAACGGCCAGCGTCCATGCCGGCAAACAGGCTATCCCAATCGCTCTCCACATATTCCGGCTCCACGCCCAGCTTCTCGGCAATGGCGCGGGAGACTTCCACGTCGTAGCCCACCAGCGTGTCGTCCGCGTCGTGGAAGCTCCAGGGTTGCCATGCGCCTTCCAGCGCCACGATGAGGGTGCCGCGGTTCTGGATGGTGGAGAGCAGGTCGCCGCCTGCGGAGGCAGCACTGGAGGCGGCAGTGCCAGCGGTGGAAGCCGCGGGGTTATTGGAGGAAGAGCAGCCGCTCAGGCTCAGCACGCCTGCCGCTGCCATCACGCTCATCAGAGAGATAAAGGTTCTTCTTTTCATGATTGGATTCCTTTCAGTTCGTATGTTCAATTTTGCGTAAAAATTCTCTGGTGCGTTCTTCTTTGGGGTGGGCGAAGAACTCCTGCGAGGGAGAGGCCTCCACCACCACGCCGTTTTCCATGAAGACCGTCTTGGAGGAGACGCCGCGGGCAAAGCCCATCTCATGGGTGACCACCAGCATGGTCATGCCCTCTTCGGCCAGCTGCCGCATAACGGCCAGCACCTCACCGGTCAGCTCCGGGTCCAGGGCGGAGGTGGGCTCATCAAAATAAAGAATTTCCGGGTCGGTGGCAAGAGCCCGGGCAATGGCCACCCGCTGCTGCTGGCCGCCGGAGAGCTGGCGGGGGTAGGAATCGGCTCGGTCGGCCAGGCCGACTTTTTCCAGCATCTTCATCCCGATGGCGTCGGCCTGGGCTTTGGGCATCTTGCGGGCGATGACAAGGCCCTCGGTGACGTTCTGCAGGGCGGTCTTGTTCCGGAAAAGATTGTAATTCTGGAAGACGAACGCCGTCTTTTTGCGCAGGCGGGCAATGTCGGCCTTGGTGATCTTACCCAGGTCAAACTGCTCGCCGTCAAAGATCAGGGTGCCGCTGTCGGTTGTTTCCAAAAAGTTGAGGCAGCGCAGGAACGTGGTCTTGCCCGAGCCGCTGGGGCCCAGGATGGCGACGACATCGCCCTTGTTGACGGTGAGGTCCACGCCCTTGAGGACATCCAGCTGGCTGACTACCTTGCGGGCCCCGGGCTTGTGGAAGATGCCGGCCTGCAGGCCGGGTTTTGCGTAAGTATAAAACGATTTGCGGAGATCCCGCACTTCTAACATGGCCATACGCTCCACTCCTTTCTCACTGGAAGCCGCGGGCGTTCAGCTGGCGCTCCAGCAGGCTCTGCAGCTTGGTGATGACGGTGCAGAACAGCAGGTAGACCACGGCGACCTCGCAGTAGATGGGCAGGAAGATATAGGTGCGGGCGGCCACCCGCTGGCCTGCCATGAACAGCTCCGCCACCGTGATGTTGGACGCCAGCGAGGTGTCCTTGATCATGCCGATGAGGGAGTTGGAGAGGGCGGGCACGGCGGTGCGCAGGGCCTGCGGCAGCACGATGCGGCGCATGATCTGGGCCCAGGTCATGCCCACGCAGGAACCGGCCTCCAGCTGGCCCTGGGGCACGCTTTCCAGCGCGCCGCGCATGGTCTCGGCGCAGTAAGCACCCTCATTGAACGCAAAGGCAATGACGGCAGCCGGGAACGCGTCCAGCATGATGCCCACGCCGGGCAGGCCGTAAAAGATGATGAACAGCTGCACCAGCAGCGGGGTACCGCGTACCACCCAGATGTAAAACCGGGCGATCTGACTCAGCACCGGCACATGGGCATACTGCACCAGAGCCACCGCCACGGCAATGACCATGGCGAGGGAGAACGAGATCAGCGTGAGGGGGATGGTCATGGTGAGGCCCGCTGATAAGATACGGGGCAGGGCCTCCCACAGCACGCCGACGGTGCGGTTGGCAAGGAATGACTCAAACATAAGCTTTTTGAAATCCTCTTTTAAAGAAAATGTGACGATGAAGCAGAGTATACAGGATCAACCTGTGTTGAGGTCAAAGGGTTTTTGAAAAACCTACAAAACCTACCAGAATACTATAACATGAATTTCCGATGGATGCAATTGGTCGTTATGAAATCGCATACGATAGACAAAACCGCTGAAAAACACCACCGGACTTTGTGCAGCCTGCCAGAGAGTTGACGGGATACAGCCTTTCGTGTAAAATGGGCTTGGGTGTAGAACACTAAAATATCGGAACTATTTTTTGCATAGAAACTGCCGCGCGAACGGGCGCTCTGCCCGGCGCGCGGAAACGGAGGACAAGAACGTGACAAAACGGAAAATTGGCATCCTGGGTGCAGGCACCTGGGGCATGGCTCTGGCACGGATGCTGTGCGTGAGCGGAAACGATGTGCTGGTGTGGTCGGCGCTGGGGAAGGAGATCGACAGCCTCTCCACCACCCGCGTCCACCCCAACCTGCCGGGTATGAAGATCCCGCAGGAGCTGAAATTTACCAAGAGCATGGAGGAAGTGTGCACGGACAAGGATATTTTGATGTTTGCCGTGCCGTCTGTCTTCGTGCGGGGCACGGCGGCCAAGGCCCGGCCCTATGTGGCCGACGGGCAGATCATCGTGGATGTGGCCAAGG
>OODF01000567.1_pt1 | contig 22462 bp, 19 predicted proteins | sample 1671431 | NCBI WGS metagenome assembly OODF01 (sample SAMN06348156, study PRJEB24527) | human gut metagenome | biome: human gut; feature: ankylosing spondylitis patient; material: feces | host: Homo sapiens | place: China | collected 2015-10 | reverse complement strand
GCTTAAAGCTTTTGCCCTTACAGGGCGCGACTGCTCCAACACGCGATACCCAGGGTGTCGCTTCGCTTGCCCTGGACTGGGTGCTCCATTGGGCTTTCAGCCCGCACTTATTAAACCCGAAAGTTAAGTACCTTATATGCCTACCCCCTATTTACTTAAATTGCAATTTTGTCTACACTCTACACTTTTGAGGCATAACACATTGAATATCATTCGTTTCACGAGTGTATACACGCTTGCACTTTGCTTACACTGTCACATACACTCATGCACTCATGCCCATTACTTACATAACGTGCCAACAAGAGGCATCTGCCACGGCAGAGCCATAAAACGGCTATGCGAGAGCGGCAGAGCTGTTAGATGGACAGAAATTTCTATCTGGCACTACCGAAAAATCTGTCCCCGGTTACCGCTATGCGCCTTTGTCTGCCACAGCATATACCACGCCTGAAAACAAAAGATTGATCGAGCACTAAGAACAGGCAGAGTGCAGACGGAGTGTAGGCAGAATGTAGGAAGAGTGTAGACGGAGTGCAGGCAGAGTGTAGACGGAGTGTAGGTAAAGTGTAGGAAAAGTGTAGTTGTATACACTCTTAAAATTATTGATAATCAGCGCAGTGCATACAAAAAGTGCAGAGTGTAGACAAAAAGAGAAAAAAGCATAGTGTGAGGGCAGCGCAGCATTTTTCAACAACCTTTTATGCTATTCACCCACCCCAACACACATTATATTTTCAACAGCATTCGTCAAGTTCAATATGATTTCACTAAATTTGCATCAATATATGTTGACAGAGGCTCTTGATGCAATTTTTGATGCGATTCTCATAGGCACTAAAAAAATGACATTTGCCAGCATATCATTGGCACAGGTTTTGCAATAGGACCAGCCATTACTATCAACATAACCGAACCCAAACCCACTACCCTATGAACAATCTCATTATACAGATAATAGTATTAGGAGCTATACTTTTAGTATATAATTACCGCAAACAGATACATAGATATCTCGATCGGCTCATGAACAACGACGATAGAGACGAAATTTTCCAAAAACCCTGTGCACTCGAAAACGCATTTGACGAGCTGAACATCGAGTACAAAAAAAATCTTGACGACGAAGGCAACGTCCTCTATATGTTCAAATACCAAGCGGGGGAATTCTATATGAGATACAACGAAGCAGCGACCTCAATGCAATTGACATTTCCCTACATTACAGATGCCGAGGTCGATAAAATCGATTTGGTGCGAACCGCGTGTAACGATGTAAACGGCGTGACCCCCATGACCTCTGCTGTATACAAAGTGGACGTCGAAGGTGACACCTATAAAATAAACATACACATCATTGCGGGATTACCCAGACTGAGCGACCTCAAAGAAATGGTCCACACACTACGCTATACGCTGAAAGACTGCTTTCATCTGCGCAGCATGTTTTGCAGCCACCTTAAAGACATTATAGAAGCATCAAACAGGGAACAGGCTGACGACATCGAATACGAGATGGCCAGCAACGAACGCATGAAGCAAATCATGGCAAGCACCGAAGCTATGGCATGCGAGGCTAAAAGCCACGACGCACCTGTGGCGGCTGACGGTATCACGACATTGGGCGAATGGCTTGCAAATTGCGACATAATGCCACAAGGTGCTCAGATACAACAGCTTGTGTGCGAAGGCGATGATGGCTATCACTTTACGAGCAAAGACATCGACACCATTACGAGCTATCGCCTGACAGAACCCATCGTCCACCAATTAGGCGCAGATAATGCCCCTACAGCCGAAACAGCATCTATCAAAATCATATTCACCATCGGTGAAGAAGCTGACAGCAACAAGCACACCGTCATAGTGGCACTTGAAAAGGCTGCCACCATTGACAAGGACAAGGTTACATACATTCGCGTCAACTATGTCACTTCTAATCGTGCTGCCACATCAACGGCTACACGCATACCGGCCGAAGTTGCCGTCACCCCAAAAGCCGGAAGCATGACGATTGGCTTTGATTGGACTACCGGCAAAAACAAACAGGCAGAATTTGACTATATGTGGGCCGATGCACGCGACAAAGAACGCGACGGGCATCGTGACGAGTGGACAGCCGAGCAAAAGCTTATACACGATTTGACAGACCCCACCTTGGCCTACAATATGTATTGGGGCTACAAACTCATGCTTCAAAAGCGCTTTTACGAGGCATCGCAGCACTTTGAATACGTATGGAGGCTAAACAATGAACACATAAAGCGCAACGGCGAGAAGAGCCATGCCAAATGGCAAAAGTTCTACAACACGTGCCTTATGCTGGGCACATGCTACCTCAACATAGGACAATATTATAAGGCGTTTTATTACCTGCAGAACCTTGAGGGCTGCAACGACCATCAAGCTGTGCGCACCATCATTGCATGCTTTATGGGCGCAAAAGACTACCGTGCACAGCAAGCTATCGAAAACTGCCAGACACAAATAGAGGAACGCATAAAAGAGCTCACGCAGACAGAGCAAGAAGTGCCCCCTTATCTGCTCGACCTCTATCATTTCATAAAGCGTAACAACGTTACTTTCAATATCGAAAACGCACATTACGACGAAGCTGAAAAGTCTTGCAAAGAGATGCTCAAAAATAGTGACGAAAAGGATTTTGCACTCGACAGCTTGGCTAAAATACAGAGTTTGCGCAATGAAGGCAAGGCACTGCCTACAGAATCGCAATCAACCTCTTCAGACACACAAGAAGATTAAAACAATACATTAAATTATGCCTCTTATATCTCCCTCCCTACTCTCGGCCGACTTTGGCAATCTGCAACGCGACCTTGAGATGCTTAACAACAGCGAATGCGACTGGTACCACCTTGACGTGATGGACGGCGTGTTTGTACCCAACATTTCATTTGGATTTCCGGTGATGCAAGCCATGGCCCGCCACGCCAAAAAACCACTCGACGTGCATCTGATGATTGAACGCCCCGAAAAGTTTATTAACGAGGTGAAAGCACTCGGTGCCAAAGTGATGAACGTGCACTACGAGGCTTGCACACATCTGCACCGCGTGGTGCAACAAATTAAGAATGAGGGCATGATGGCCGGTGTCACGCTTAACCCGCACACTCCGGTGAGCCTGCTCGAAGAGATTATTGGCGACCTCGACCTCGTGATGCTCATGTCGGTAAATCCGGGTTTTGGCGGACAGAAGTTTATTGAGCATTCACTCGACAAGACCCGCCGGTTGCGTGAGCTGATTGACCGCACCAACTCGCATGCGCTGATTGAAATTGATGGTGGCGTCAACCGCCAAACCGGCAAGCAACTGGTAGAGGCTGGTGCTGACGTGCTGGTGGCAGGTTCGGCTGTGTTCAAAGCAGATGACCCTGTTGAAGAAGTGCATATACTGAAACACTTGTAACACGTTACCCATTGGCGGAATGATTGGCTAATACCATCGCGTTACAGCCCCTACCCCAACAGCCCAAGACACCAATGAAACAATTACTATCAAACACCGAACTATTTGCCCTGCTGCAAACCATACAGCAGAGCAAACATATCGTAATATGTGCCCACCGCGGCCCTGATGGCGACGCCGTGGGTTCCTCGCTCGGTTGGGCCGATTATTTGACATCACTCGGCAAGCAGGTGAACATCGTGCTGCCCAATCCCTTCCCCGACTTTTTGCGATGGTTGCCCAACTCACACCTCATACATTTCTACGTAAAGCATGAGGCCGCAGCCACACAAATTATAAATCAGGCGGACCTCATATTCTGCCTCGACTTTAACAGTCTGTCGCGTCTGCAAGAGATGCAGGCAGCTGTGGCCAGGGCCAAAGCCGACAAGGTGATTATCGACCACCACCTCGACCCCGACCACACCTGCGCCAAACAAGTCATTTCATTTCCGTCGGCATCGTCGACAAGCGAACTTGTGTTCCGGCTTATCCACCAATTAGGCGGATTTGACAGCATGACACGCAACGGAGCCACGTGCATCTACACGGGCATGATGACAGACACGGGAGGCTTTACCTATAACTCAAACGACCCCGAGATATACGAAATCATCTCATTGCTACTGACCAAGGAGATTGACAAGGACAAGATATACCGCAATGTGTTCAATGTATACTCGGCTGACCGCATGCGGCTGACGGGCTACGTGCTGTACGAAAAGCTGCACTTCTATGCCCGAAACCGTGCATCTATCTTTACCATCACACGCGAGGAGATGAAACGCTTCAACTTTATCCGCGGCGATGCCGAAGGACTTGTCAACATGCCGCTACAGGTTAAAGGCATGCGTTTGAGCATATCGCTGCGCGAGGACACTGAACGCGATGTGGTGCGCGTGTCGCTGCGCTCTGTTGACGACTTTCCGTGTAACAAAATGGCCGAAGAGTTCTTTAATGGCGGCGGCCACCTCAACGCATCGGGCGGCGAGCTGCCCTTCCCGCTTGAAGAGGCTGTCAAAACGGCCGAACGGGCTATTGAGGCTTATAGCGAAGAGTTGTAATGACACGTTGATTAGCACGTTGATAGGTTGATTGGTTGACAGGTTAACCAAGAATTCAGACAACGGGTAGCACTTTCCAATATTTATTTGTACATTTGTGGACGCACAACACGCCGCTGCATGGCAAGCGACGGTTGTGCGTCTTACCAATGTTGTAAAACCACCTAACATCTACAATCATGATTACTGAAAGAGACAAGGTGCTGCTGGCCAAGAAAGGCATCAGTGAAGATAAGCTCAATACACAATTAGCCTGTTTTGCCAAAGGTTTTCCGTATCTGCGTCTGGCGGCTGCAGCAAGTACCGAAAAAGGTATACTTGCGCCCAGCCACGAGGAGGTAGACAAATATCTTGAGGCATGGGAGGCCTACACCAACAATACTGCTCACCGCATTGTGAAATTCGTGCCTGCATCGGGCGCTGCCAGTCGCATGTTCAAGAACATGTTCGCGTTCGTTGATGCTGACTACACCACACCGACCACAGATTTTGAAAAATCTTTCTTCAATAATATACACGAGGCCGCATTCTACGGGGATTTGGACAGCGCTTGCCAGCGTATTTATGGCAAAAATATTGACGAACTGCTATCAGCCAACCAGTATAAAGAGGTAGTTAAAGCCATGCTTGACAAAGAAGGCCTCAACTATGGTGCGCTGCCCAAGGGCCTTCTCAAATTTCACAAATATGCCAATGGCTCGCGCACACCGCTTGAGGAGCATCTGGTTGAGGGCGCACTCTATGCACGCGAGAAGGACGGCACGGTTAACATTCACTTTACTGTGTCAACCGAACATCGTGCTCTGTTCGAAGCATTGGTTAACAAGGTTGTGCCCGCATACGAAAAGGAGTTTGGGGTAAAATACAACGTTAGCTTTTCAGAGCAAAAGCCAAGCACCGACACGGTGGCTGCCAATCCCGACAACACGCCCTTCCGCACCAAAGACGGCGACTTGTTGTTCCGTCCGGGCGGACATGGCGCTTTGATTGAAAATCTGAACGACATTGACGCCGATGTGGTGTTTATCAAGAACATAGACAATGTGGTGCCCGACAGACTGAAGGCTGACACGGTGCGCTACAAAAAGCTGCTGGCAGGCGTGCTTGTAAGTTTGCAACAACAGGTGTTTGCCTATCTGCGCAAGCTCGATAGCGGCAAATACACCATGGACGAGTTGCGCGAGATGCTGCAATTTGTACAGAAGAAACTCTTTACAAAAAATCCCGAGACGAAGATGCTCGAGGACACCGAACTCGCCATTTATCTGCGCAAAAAGCTCAACCGCCCCATGCGTGTGTGTGGCATGGTACGCAACGTGGGCGAACCCGGCGGTGGTCCGTTCCTGACCTACAATGCCGATGGCACCATTTCGTTGCAAATACTTGAGAGCTCGCAAATTGACACGAATGACGCCGAAAAGAAGGCCATGTTTGAGAAGGGTACGCACTTTAACCCCGTTGACCTTGTTTGCGCCGTTAAAGACTACCAGGGTAACGCCTTTAATTTGCCCCAATACGTTGACCCCCAGACGGGTTTCATTTCGCACAAGAGCAAAGACGGCAAAGAGTTGAAAGCACTCGAGTTGCCCGGATTGTGGAACGGTGCGATGAGCGATTGGAGCACAGTGTTTGTTGAAGTGCCGCTCTCAACATTCAATCCTGTCAAAACTGTGAACGACCTTTATCGCGAACAACACCAGTAATGCCTATAAACAGGTGTTCAAAACAAGCTTAATATGCCCGAAGTACTCCCCTTCTGCGGGGAGCACTTCGGTGCATTTATAAAGCAAAGTATTGGCTTATAATTAGGCATTCTGAATTCATCCTCCACCACGCGCAAGCATCACTACTTGTAAGTAGGTGTTCAAAATTATTTTATACAATCAGTAGGTATCATTTTCACATTGAAAGCACATTCTCGAGGCGCATCTGTTCCCTTCGGCCTCGGTCACATAGCCCGCTATGCTCCCTCACCCGAAGGGAACATCTGCACCCCGATAATGCACTTTCAATGTAAAATAATTTTGAACACCTACTTATTAAAAACACGAGACTAACTTGACACTCAACTTTATCACATTATTCACCACATTCCTGCAAGCCGGTGGTTTGACCATAGGCGATGGCTACGCCGTGATAGCTCCTCTGAGACGCGCACTCGTCAAGCGAAATTGTTGGCTGAGCGACGACGAATTTGCACAACATTTGGCTGTGGTGCAAGCCATGCCTGGTGTGTTCAATATCAACCTGGCCACTTACATAGGCCGAAAGCTCTATGGGTGGAAAGGGAGTGCGGCTTGCTTGTTGGGCATGATACTGCCACCACTGCTCATATTCCTTATATTTTCTATTTTCTACAACGACTTGTGCAACCAGCCAGCCATCAAGGCATTCCTTCGCGGTGCACGTCCAGCCATTGTGGCCCTGATAGCGTTGCCCTGTCTGCAAATGTGGAACAAGTCGGGCATTTCGCTCAGCACCGTTTGGATACCCGTAGGTGCAGCCATAGCCATCGGTCTGTTGGGCATTTCGCCCACCTATATCATTTTAGGTTTGATACTGCTGGCGGCGCTATATGCAGTGTTTGTACTTTCGTCTGACGACAAATAAGCAACTGCCCCTGCGCGTTACGCGCCACACTTCTGGCGGTTGTTAGTAAGCAAGTATTACTCATACACATACAATAAGTAGGTGTTCAAAATTATTTTTACATTAAAAGTGCATTATCGGGGCGCAGATGTTTCCTTCGGGTGAGGGAGCATAGCGGGCTATGTGACCGAGGCCGAAGGGAACAGATGCGCCTCGAGAATGTGCTTTCAATGTGAAAATGACACCTACTGATTGTATAAAATAATTTTGAACACCTACTTATATGCTCATATTCATACTACTGTTTCTGAGTTTCTTTCAGATAGGCTTTTTAGGCATTGGCGGCTATGCCAGCACACAGGCACTGATTGAACACGAAGTCATCACCTTGCACCATTGGCTGACCCCCGCACAAATGGCAGACCTTATGACCTTTTGCCGTGCTCTGCCAGGCGGCACTGGCCTTAACAGCGCCACCCTGGCCGGCGCGCTGACTGTGTCGGGCCAATATGGCATGTGGGGTTGTGTGGCAGCAAGCTGCTGCACCATCGGGGCCCTTATCGTGCCATCGGCCTTTTGGACAGCCTTTTACAGCAAAATACAGGAACAAGACAAGTATAAGTCGTTTTACGAATGTGCCATGGTGGTATTGCGCCCGCTCGTGCCAGGACTTATAGCCGCGGCCGCCATACTGATGATGCGCCCCGACACATTTGGCACACCCACCACTACCCCCTGGGATTTTATGGTGAGCATATTCCTCTTCCTGGCCACACTGATTGGCATTGGCGTGTACAAGTTCAACGCCCTGTTCATGGTCGTACTTTGCGGACTGGCCGGCTGCGTGCTTTATTAAGCAACCCGCCACGCTCGCTCGCCAACTTGACCTCATGAAGCAAACACCGCCCAATTCACATCAACGAATTTCGGGCAACCACCTACATTTACAGCAATGCGCATATTGTCACATCAATGTAACAGTATGCGCATTTTTCATTCAAAAAATGCAAGTGCGTGTATCTTTCTTGAACAATTTTGGCGAATTAAGGAATAATGAACGTAACTTTGCATTAGAGTAACTTAAAACCCGAAAAACAAACTGAAGATTTATGAGCTTTAACCTTCCAAAAACGGACAAAAAAAGAGTGGTAATTGTAGGCGGTGGCTTTGGCGGTTTGAAATTGGCCAACAAGCTGCGCAACAGCAACTTTCAAGTTGTGTTGGTTGACCGTAACAACTACCACCAATTTCCACCACTTATCTACCAGATAGCTTCGGCAGGTATCGAACCAAGCTCTATATCTTTCCCCTTCCGCAAGATATTTCAAAAGCGCAAGAACTTCTTTTACCGCATGGCCGAGGTACGCTCCATCTTTCCTGAGCACAAAATTATCCAGACCTCGATCGGCAAAGTAAAGTATGACTATCTGGTACTTGCCGCCGGTGCTACAACAAACTTCTTTGGCAACAAGAACGTGGCAGAAGAGGCCATGCCTATGAAGAATGTGAGCGAAGCCATGGGCTTGCGCAACGCACTGCTTGACAACTTTGAACGTGCCTTGACTTGTGCCACCGACAAGGAGCGCCAGGAATTGCTCAACGTTGTGATTGTGGGCGGTGGTGCTACTGGTGTTGAAATAGCTGGTGCACTGAGCGAAATGAAGAACTTTGTGTTGCCAAAGGACTACCCCGACCTGCCCACATCGCTCATGAATATTTACTTGATTGAAGCCGGTCCACGCTTGTTGCCCGCCATGAGCCCCGAATCGAGCCAAAAGGTTGAAAAGTACCTGCGCACAATGGGTGTGAACGTACTGCTCAACAAGATGGTGACCGACTGGAAGGACCACAACGTGATGCTCAAGGACGGCAGCAGCATTGCTACACGTACCTTTATATGGGTGAGTGGTGTGGCTGCACAACCTGTGGGCAACCTCGACCCCTCGCACTTGGGACGCGGACGCCGTGTTGTGGTTAACGCCTTCAACCAGGTGGAAGGACTTGACGACGTATTCTGCATTGGCGACCAGTGCATCATGCCCGAAGGCGACGACAAATGGCCGGGCGGTCACCCGCAGCTGGCACAAGTGGCCATTCAACAAGGCAACAATTTGGCCAAGAACCTTAAACGCCTTGAAGCAGGCAAGGAGATGAAGCCTTTCCACTACACCAACCTCGGTACGATGGCCACCGTTGGCCGCAACCGTGCTGTGGCCGAATTCAGCCACATGAAGTTTGGCGGGTTCTTTGCCTGGGTGCTCTGGCTGGTAGTACACTTGCGCTCTATTCTTGGCGTGCGCAACAAAATGATTGTTTTGTTCAACTGGCTGTGGAACTATGTGTCTTACTCACAGTCACTGCGCATGATTATCTATGCCAAGAAGGCCAAAGAAGTGGTTGAACGCGAAAAGCGACTGGCCTCAACGCACTGGGGACACGACCTGTTGAGCGAGGGCTCTGAGGACCCTAACAACAAGACTGAAGAATAAAGCAGCTACCCTCGTGGGGTTGGCAGAAGAGCTTTACATACATATAGCTAAAAAAGGAGGACGCCGTTGTGCGCCCTCCTTTTTTAGCTATATGTGGAGAATATGTATCTTATTCTGAAATGTCGTCGGCAGGTGTTTCAGGTTTCTTGTACTTGTCCATAAACACCATCAAGTCGCCACCTTCATAACGTTCGAAACTGGTAGATGCCGTTTTTGACGAGCGAAAGCCATAGTCCACTACTTGCTTTATGTCCGTCATCTCGCCCCCCTCAATAGCACCTTTCATTGCAGCCACACGATAGCGCATGATGTACTCGTGAATGTCGTTGTAGCCCTGCGAGCGCAAGCTCTGCAACACCATGTGGCGATTGAAACCAGCCAACCGGCACAAGCGCTCACGGTTGAAGCCGCAATCGAGGAATGGCTTGTCGTGCTGCATAACGTACTCCATCACCTCGAAGCGATGCAAATTGGCCTCGTTAAAGTCGTCAACCTCAGACTGCGTAATTTCCTCACGCGTGGGAGGCGTTTCTACCTGACGGAAGTCGGGGTACGAAATAGCCTCAACTGTTGGGCGCAATATGCGGAAGAACAAGAACATGTTGACGGCCGTGAACAGCAACATATAAATAGTGAGCAGCACAAGGTCGAAACGGATTGTGAGCACAACAAACAGCAAACTTACCAAGCCGAGAGCCGAACCATAGGCTATCAAGTCGTTGGGCAGTTGCATATTCTTGACCAATGTGTGTGGCAACCGAAATATGTTGACAATGTAGTAACCCGATAACAGCAGTGCTATGATGCGTAACACAACATCGCCCGACAAGAATGAATTGAATATGTCGTTGAAGGTGTAGACATTGGCCAAGTTGCTGCCTACCGCCGCCCCAATACTGTAAATGAATATCAGCACCAAGGCAGGTGCCGCATATCCCCACATACGCCCCCACTGCAAATACCCCGGCATGCACAAGCCGAGCGGATAGATGCTCAACAGATACGAACAAGCTAATAAATAGATGAGCAACACGGGGTGCATGATGCCCGGTTGGGGTATGACGTCGTTGGTCGCCACGAAAAACAAGCCGGCACAATACATCAAACAAATCAACAGCATAATCCAGGCCTGCGACAAAAATTGCACACTACGACGGGCCAGGTAAAACATGACCAGACTCATCATAAAATGTGTGGCGGCGGCAAACTCAACGGTCACCAATACAAGTGTACGCATAGAAATTATAATTGTAAATAGGGTGTAAAGTTACAAAATAGCTTCCATTAAGCACTGATTATTGCGACATTTGTGGCAACTTCGACGCCATACCTTGTTAAAGTGTGGCATTATGGTTAATTTTGCGTGCAAAAACATACGACTTCTTATTCACATGACACGACAAATACCATTAGAGGATTTTTTCAGAAACTCAGAACGCACCGGCTATCAGCTTTCGCCCGATGGCAGCTACATATCATACATGGCTCCCTACAAGGACCGCCTCAACGTGTTTGTGCGGCGGGTGGACGAAACTGACGAGCATGCAATACGAATAACCAACGAAACAGAACGCAGCGTGGCTGGCTACATGTGGGCAGACAACCAGCGTCTGCTGTATATGAAAGACACTGCGGGTGATGAAAACTACCAACTCTATGGTGTGCACCGCGATGGTAGCGACGACCGGGCCTACACCGCCTTTAATGGTGTGCGCACCAGTTTGATTGACGACCTTGAGGAGCAACCGGGGGTTGTGATGATTGGCATGAATAAACGCAACCCCGAAGTGTTCGACCCCTACCGTCTGAACATTGAAACGGGCGAACTGACACTTTTGGCCGAAAACCCGGGCAACATTCAGGGCTGGATGACCGACCACGACGGCCGTCTGCGCGTGGCCACAGCCATTGTGGACGGTGTGAACACGCAAATTCTATATCGTGACACTGAGGACGAGCCTTTCAAACCTGTGCTGACCACAAACTTTCGCGATGTAGTGAGCTTTATGGAATTTACGCCCGACAACAAGGAGGTGTATGCTGCCACCAACCTTCATCGCGACAAAACGATATTGGTGCGCATGAATCCTGCCACCTGTGAGGAACTTGAGGTGCTTTATGAAAACGAGCGCTACGACATAGCAAGTATCAGCTATTCGCGCAAGCGCAAAAAGCTGCTCAGTGTTTACTGCACCGGTCACAAAGAGCCTGTACGCCACTATTTTGACGCAGAAGAGGAACAGCTGCGTCAGCGCATCAAGGCACACTTCCCCAACCAGCGCTATGGCATAGCTGATACCGACAAGGCCGAAGAAAACTACTTGATATATGTGGGTGGCGACCGCACAAGGGGCAGCTACTGGCACTACAATGCCTTGACAGACAAGGCTAAAAAGATTGCCGACCTCGCACCATGGATAAAGTCTGACGAGATGAATGCCATGCACCCAGTGTGCTACACTACACGTGACGGACTGCAGATTGAGGCTTATCTCACCCTGCCCGACGGCCTTACACCTGACACTGCCAAGCAACTGCCCGTAGTGGTCAACCCACACGGCGGACCATGGGCACGCGACTGCTGGGGGTATTCGTCGGAAGTGCAATTTTTGAGCAACCGAGGCTATGCCGTGTTCCAAATGAATTTCAGAGGTTCGACTGGCTATGGACGCCATTTTCTTGAGGCCAGTTACAAACAATGGGGACTTAAAATGCAGGACGACATTACTGATGGCGTGAAATGGCTCATTGAGCAGGGCATAGCCAATCCCAATCGCATTGCCATCTATGGCGGCAGTTATGGTGGTTACGCCACTCTGGCCGGATTGACCTTTACCCCCGACCTTTATGCTTGCGGCATCGACTATGTGGGTGTGAGCAATTTGTTCACCTTCATGCAGACAATACCGCCCTATTGGCGCCCCATGCTCGAAATGATGTATGAACAGGTGGGACACCCCGAGCACGATGCCGACCAGTTGGCCGCCACATCGCCGGCTTTGCATGCCGACAAAATTAAAGTGCCCTTGTTTGTGGCTCAAGGAGCTAATGACCCACGTGTAAACAAGGCTGAAAGCGACCAAATGGTTGAGGCACTGCGACAGCGGGGTGTGGTGGTAGAATATATGGTAAAAGACAACGAAGGACACGGTTTTCACAACCAAGAGAACCGCTTTGACTTTTACCGCGCCATGGAACGTTTCCTTAAAGCGCATTTGTAAGAGAGGAGGGGGCTAAAAAATCTGTTTCTACCCCCTCTTTGAACCAAAGCATCTACCGTACCCAACTAACGACTTACCTCTTACTCCCCCACTCCATTGAACAAACAGATATTACACATAGCCATACCAAGCATCATCTCAAACATTACCGTGCCGCTACTGGCATTGGCCGACACCACCATTACGGGACATCTTGGTTCGGCCGCCTGCATTGGCGCCATTGCCTTGGGAGGCATGGTATTCAACATGGCCTACTGGCTGTTTGGCTTTCTGCGCATGGGCACCAGCGGACTGACAGCTCAGGCCCACGGCACAGGCAATCGCACACAGGCATTGCATGTGCTGTATCGGTCACTCATTGTGGCATGGGGAGTGGCCCTGCTGCTCATTGCAGCACAACGCCCCATATTCGATGCCGCTTTTAACTTTGTAACAGCCACGCACGAAGTGGAACAACTTACGGCCACATACTATCACATTCTTATTTGGGGTGCCCCGGCCGTATTGGGGTTATATAGTTTTGCTGGCTGGTTTTTAGGCATGCAAAACGCCAAGGCGCCCATGGTCATAGCCATTGGGCAAAACATCATAAACATCGTTGCGAGCACAGTGCTGGTGTTTGGTTTTGCACAAGGCATGGCCGGCGTGGCTACCGGTACATTGTTGGCACAGTACGCAGGCCTGTTTGCAGCTATCATCATTTGGCAGAAACAATATGGCAAGCATCAAGCATCAGCTATCAAATGGCGTGAGGTGTGTAATGTGACGCAATTCAAACGCTTCTTTGCCATCAACGGCGACATTTTTCTGCGCACACTCTGCCTCATTGCCGTCACCACCTACTTTACCGCCGCTGGCTCGGCACAGGGCAACATGGTGTTGGCCGCCAACACACTACTCATGCAATTTTTCATCATCTTTTCCTACATCATGGACGGATTTGCCTACGCTGGCGAGTCTATCGGCGGACACTATTATGGTGCACGCAATTTGAGAAGCTTCAGCCTACTCACACGGCGGCTTTTTGCATGGGGCATGGCCCTGTCGGCAGCATTCACTCTGGCATACGCCGTTGCGGGGCGGTGTTTATTAGAACTACTGACCAACAACGCCCAAGTGGTGGCACAAGCCATCAACTTTATGCCTTACGCCTGTGCCATTCCGATGGTGTCGTTTGCCGCCTTCATCTACGACGGGCTATTTATTGGCACCACTTCCACCAAACTGATGCTTGCCAGTATGCTGGCAGCCTCCATGTGCTTTTTTGCCGTCATCACGTTGTGCCCCGATGGCAATGTGTCATTGTGGTGCGCCTTTCTCAGCTATTTGGGTTGCCGCGGCCTGATGCAAGCATGGCTTTATCAACGAATTGTCAAGAAAATGAGGCTGCTCTGACAGCTGTTTAGCGCAACATAAGTTTGCGCCCCATATCATTTACCGCAAAAATATTATAACTTTGCACGGAGTTGGCACGCATACCAAACATACGTGCCATCACACTAATATATACTTACATAACAACGTATCTACATTATGGCTAAATTCAAACGCATTCTGCTCAAGCTCAGCGGCGAGAGTCTCATGGGCGAACAAGGTTATGGCATTGATGTCAAACGACTTAACGAATATGCAGCACAAATAAAGGAGGCACTCGAAATGGGTGTGCAAATAAGCATTGTCATTGGTGGCGGCAACATTTTCCGCGGCCTCAGCGGTGCTGGCAAGGGGGTTGACCGCGTAAAAGGCGACCAAATGGGCATGTGTGCCACTGTAATTAACTCTTTGGCCTTGAGTTCGGCCCTTGGCGCTATTGGCGTAAAGAGCCACGTGCTCACAGCTATCCGCATGGAGCCTATTGGCGAATTTTACAGTAAATGGAAAGCTATTGAAACCATGGAACGCGGTGAGGTGGCCATCATCAGCTGTGGCACAGGCAGCCCATATTTTACCACCGACACGGGCTCATCACTGCGCGGCATTGAAACAGAAGCAGATGTTATGCTCAAGGGTACACGCGTTGATGGTGTCTACACCGCCGACCCCGAAAAGGACCCCACTGCCACCAAGTTTGACGAAATCACCTACGACGAGGTGCTGTCACGCGGACTCAAGGTAATGGACGTGACTGCCACCGCCATGTGCCGCGAAAACAAGTTGCCCATCTATGTGTTTAACATGGACGTTTATGGCAATCTGAAGAAGGTGCTCTCTGGCGAGAACATTGGCACCTATGTACACGCATAATCAATGTGACAATGGATTAATGTGACAATGAGTTAATGTGGTAATGAGCTACGCCTTAGCGTTTGCTATCAAAAGACGGAACTAACACACTCTGTCTGACACTTCAACTCATTGTCACATTAGCACATTGTCACATTAGCATATTAGCTCGTTCATCAGCTATTTTTACACAAAAACTACACTAAACTAAATGCAAGACAAAATGTCGCTGGCTAACTGGCTTTCGCTGCTTGGCCTAACTTTTGCCACCTTTATTTTCAACACTTCAGAATTCGTGCCCATCGGTTTGCTCACCGACATAAAGACAGACTTCCATCTGACCGAAGCCACCGTAGGCATGCTTATTTCGGTATATGCCTGGGCTGTCATGATACTTTCGTTGCCACTAATGCTGCTGGTGTCGAAAATGGAAATGAAACGCCTCATGCTTTGGCTCGTAGGACTGTTTGCCGTCTTTCAGTTCATGTCCTTCCTGTCAAGCAACTACGCCATGCTCATGCTCTCGCGCATAGGTGTGGCATGCACACACGCCGTATTCTGGTCTGTCATTTCGCCCATTGCCGTGCGCATCGTACCCGACAAATATCGCTCCATTGCCTTAAGCATGGTTGTTACAGGCTCTTCGGTAGCCATGATATTGGGCATGCCCCTTGGCCGCATCATTGGTCTGCATGTAGGTTGGCGCATCACATTTTTGAGCATCGGCATTTTTGCCGCGTTAACGCTGGTATATATGGCATTCCGTTTGCCACGTGTGCCAAGTCGTGGCGGCTTTTCGCCCCGCAAGCTCCCCGCATTATTGCGTCAGAAGGGCGTTGTAGGACTATACATCTTCACCTTGCTCATTTCCACATCGTACTATATAGGTTATAGCTACATCGAGCCGTTTATGAAACAAGTGGCGGGCATGCGCGACTCACTTGTCACCACCACACTCATGATATACGGCGGAGCAGGTTTCCTTGGCAGCATCGCATTCTCACGCTACTACAACCGCAACCGTAAGCGGTTTATCTCAGTGATTGTGGCCATCATGTCGGTTTGTTTGCTGCTGTTGACACCCATTTCGGGCAGTTGGGTCACGCTGATTGCAGTATGTGCCTTGTGGGGACTGGCTGCCACAGCCTACAATGTGGCCATGCAGTCAAACATCATTCTCATCACCACCCCCGAAAGCACCTCGGTGGCAATGTCTATATTTTCGGGCATATTCAATCTTGGCATTGGCAGCGGTGCCTTTTTTGGCGGCATCATCTGCTCTCAGGCGTCAATAGCCTACATCGGTTATGCGGGAGCTTTGCTTGGTTTGACAGGCTTGGCATATTGGGTATGCAGACTTGGCAGCAGAGTATAGAAGGTGGCATTGCGCATACGTGCATCATCCGCCCTTTTTGTAAGAGACATAGGGCTGGCACCGAAAAACACTGCGCTCTTTTTTTATTTCGTTATATTGCTGCCAAGTAAAACGTAAATGTGCGAGCGGACTCAAGCACCAATTCAAGTTCCAAACGCTATCACTAAACGCTACCACTAAACACTTCCACAAAACGCAAGCTCTAATGGGGGCGACGCGTCCCGCGTCGGGCATTAAAGCAAAGGCTCACAGACAAGCATATAGGCTCACAGACAGGCATGTAATTAGTGCTGTCTGTGAGCCTTTATCTGTGTATGAGCATTGCATTTATCCCGATGTGATGAATAGAAGTTATAGGACGAAATTCATAAAGGGGTACGGTTGAAACGACTCCCTTGAAGGGGGTGATTACATGTCATACCCTTTTGTTCTAAAAAGCATTTCTGTGTAGCTTACGATGTTACGTTTTACTGTTTTTTTACCTGCTAAACGCAGTTCTTCCATTGATTGTGCTTGCCTTTGAGATTAAACCATTATCTTTACGGTGTAAAATATGATACCAATATCAAAAAAAGTACTCTTGGTGGCAAGGATGAGAACGGTAAGTTTGTCAGAAAACAGTTGGAGGTTGATTTTGTGGTGAACCGTCCTCCATACAGAGTGTATATCCAGTCGGCTTTTCACATGCCTACGCCAGAAAAGGAACAGCAAGAACGTCGTCCTTTATTGTCAATCAATGACCACTTTCGTAAGATTGTCATTGTTGGTGATGACATTCATCGCAAGGAGGACGAACTCGGTGTGTTGACTGTCGGACTCTTGGATTTCTTGACAGACAAGAACTTGTTGGGGCAAGGATAATCATTTTATTATATAATTATGCATAGTTCCAAGAACTCTTTCCTTGAGTGGCTTGTCTACTCGCTTATCTTCTTCTTCCTGTACGATATCATCTGGATATTGGTAGACCAGCCCGACTTCCTACAGTCGGTAAACGGACTGTATCCTGAGCTGTTTGTCGACTTTGCACTCTGCGGTTTGTTCTCGCTTTCGAGTTTATATCTCAACCGATGGCTGTTCAGACAGCGGCGCTTTTGGCGCGAAGGGCAGTCCCACCGTGTGTTCGTGCAGAACGGACTGGTGGTGTTGGGCTTCAATCTGCTTATTGCTGGTGGCTGCGAACTGCTGCTGAGCCTTGTAGCACCTAAGCTTATGATGCAGGATATATGGGGAACGTCTTTTCTATTCGGACTGATAGCGAGTCTTGTAGCACTCATCCATCTTTCGATGCACTTTTCCGACATGATTGTTCTGAAAGGCAAGGAGAATCTCGCCTTACAGAAGCGATACCTTATGATGCAGTTGGACCCGCATTTCGTGTTCAATAGTCTCAGTTCGCTTGCCGGAATGATAGGGGAGGACCCGAAGATGGCTGAGGACTATGTCGTGAAACTCTCACATATCTACCGCTACATGCTTCAGCATATCGACAAGGAGTATATAACCCTTGCCGACGGCACCGACTTCATCAAGTCGTACATCGGTCTGCTCAACATGCGCTACGACAACGCCATCGTCCTGCATGCCGACGATTTGCACGGCGACCGCGACGAATGCATTCTCTCGCTGAGCCTGCAGCTTATCATCGAGAATGCCGTTAAGCACAACTGCCCGCAGAACGGCACTGAGCTTCATGTATCTCTTGGTCGTCAGGACGACATGCTCGTCATAAAGAACAATCGCATATACACCAACCAGACCAACGACCAGAACATAGAGTCGTACGGCATAGGTATCAGCAACTTGAAGCAACGCTATCGACTGGAGGGCGAAGCAGAACCGGAGTTCATAGCCCATAAAGAGTCATTTGAAGTGCGACTGCCAATCATAAAACGAAAACAATAGGAGAACGATGCAAAAGGTTTTGATTATAGAAGATGACCATTTCAGCGCAAGACGTCTTAAAAGGCTCATTATGGATATTGACGACACGATAGACGTGCATGGACCGCTGAAAAGAGTGGCGGAGGTGACGGAGGAGCTTGCCGCCAACAACGACTATGATTTGATCTTCTCCGACATCCGACTTGCCGACGGCGACGTGTTTGAAGCGTTCCGCAAGGTGATGCCGCAGTCGTTCGTGGTTTTCACCACGGCATACGACGAATACGCAATGGAGGCGATAAAGAACAACGGACTCGACTATCTGATGAAGCCGATTGACGCTGACGAGCTGCGTGCCGCAATCGGCAAACTGCAGCTTAACCGTAATGCGCAGCAGTCTGCCGTGGTGAGTCCTCTGCATGGCGTGCTTAACGACACATGCCAATACCGCGAGCGTTTCCTAATCACGAAAGGCGACGAGCTTTGTAGGCTCTGCGCCGACGACATAAGCTACATCAATATGCACGACAACCGCATCACGGCGTTTGCCGTCGACGGCACATCCTATCCGCTGCCCATGAGCATGAACGACCTGGAGCAGGCTTTAGACCCTGCCCGTTTCTTCCGTCTCAATCGACAGTATATCGCCAATATTAAGGGTATAAGGAAAATCAGCCTTTACTTCGGTTCTAAACTAATGGTGAAGCTGAAAGGATGTGAGGATGACAATATCGTAATAAGCAAGGAAAAAGCGACATTGTTTAAAAAATGGTTGGAGAAATAATTAAAAAGCGTGTATTCATGATGTATATTTACGCATTATGAATACACGCTTTTTTGTATAGAGATGCTGCAAGATTATTGTCTTGCTGCATCTTGTACGAACTTGAATTCGTCGAAGGCGTTTCCTGCTTCCACGCAAACCGTGAAGGAACGCGATGCGTTCGTTTCGTTGCGATTGATAATAACCTTTAGTTCGTTGTCCTCTATCTTGACGAGATACCAGCCTCCGTCAAACTCCTTGTGTGAAGTAGTTTCCTTGAATTCTCCTTCTTCCTTCACGCTAGCAATCCAAAAACTATTGTAGTTTTTGCAGGCAAACAGGCAGTTTCCTCCTTCGGCTTTCACTTCCAGTTCACCGTTCTTCAAGCCCGACGGAACTGTGCTCCACTTCATAGGGGTGGCAAGTCCATCAGGGTCGGACAATTCGCAGCTTGTAAGGGACATTACGCCTGCCAACAAGCATAACAATAGTTTCTTCATATGTTTATTTGTTTAAAATCGTTTTGGTCTGCTTAGAACGACCAACCGAAGCCTATGTACGGAAAGAAAGCTGCCTTGCAGAGTCCGTACTTGTCGCCAAAGTTGAACGACGGCGAAACGCCTATACGGAACATGAATCCGTTGGGACGCTGATAGCGGTAGCCGATGTCGCCGAAGAAGAAATAACCGAATTGAGTTCTTGATGAAGTGTAAAAATCAAATTCAGGAAAAGTCTCGTCTGTATTATCCCCACCTGGATACCACCCTGTATCTTTGACGTATCCTATTGTTTCCTTTACTTGATATACACCAAGACTCGCACCGAAACCTAACTCCAACTTGCTGTTCTTCTTTCCGAGCAGATAGTTTAGCTCCAACGGAACACCAACGCCATTGATTTTCTGGTCGAATAAACCTGAATTGTCTCCATAGCCATAGCCTATGCCCACACGGTAGCCTAAACCAGAGTTGCCATTGAATCTGCTGTCGTAGTTGATGCCCACAACATTTTGGGCACCAAGTAATTCTACAGACAGGTTACGTGTCTTCTGTTGTGCCATTACTGCCGAAAAACAGCATAATGCAAATAGTGATAATACAATCTTTCTCATTATATATTTCATCATATGCTTATTGTCGATGGATATTCTATCCTTTAGTTTGCTTCAACATAATGCCCTAAACGGTCGGGTCTGTTTCCATCGGTAAAGAGGTAGACTATTCCGTCAGGGGTTTCAACAATAGAGACCTCAGTATAAGTGAAATCAGGGTAGTCAGCGTGTAAGGATTCCAATACGTTGCTTGGTACCGTTGTGCCTTTCGGCAAGGGGTAACAGGTTTCTTTCCATGTCGTACCCTTGCGGGAAGTTCTGAAGTATACGGACTTCAACACGCCGTCGTGCATGATGAGATAGTTGTCATCACCGCTGTCGTTGACAAAAGCAAGCACTTCGGAGCCTTTGTAGTGCGCTGTAATCCATTCCATATCGTCAGGAATCGTACCTATATATTCAGCGTTGTTCAGTTTGTATGTGCATGCCTTGGCCACCGTTCCTTTGCTGTCGATGACAAGTGTGTGGACGAGATTCTTGAGCTTGGGAGTGTCCTGCAGATAGCAGAGAATATAGTATGTCCCGTTTATGCTGGCCTGTGTCACTTCCTTTATCTCCCAAAATTCATCGTTTCTGGCCTCCTGGTTTATCGTGAGCAGCCGGTATCGCACCGAGCTGGGCAACTGGTCAATGTCAGAGAGCATCCGCACTGTGCGGTTCCACGCATTGTCAACGTATACGACCACGCACTCATTCCCCGCGTTGTCCTCAGAGGTGACAAACGTTTCAATTGCTCCACTGTCGAAGTAAGGCACTGGACCTGTGTAAACGCGTTTGATAGTGTAGTCCTCGCAGCGTTCGTGGAAATCCTTGGCAATGGCCTCCGGCAAAGTTTTGTCATTGATCGGTGTCACATTTTCAGAGTCGCATGAAGCCAGCGCAAGGACTACGACAGCAAGCAATCCGTACATCAAATGTCTAAATCCAAACTTTTTCATTTTATGCTTCAATTTATGGGTTCGTTCAAAGGACAAGTTGCCTGAGAACTTATTATTATGCTGCAAAAGTACAATCGTTTGTTTTTATACACAACGTCTCCTTATTCGAAACGGCAAAAATGTATTGCGAAGCAGCAATATATTCTTTTGAAGCAATTATAGGTATTCCTCTTTTTATAATAATCCTCCCAACTCTTACGGATAAGTAACAAGGATGCTTATCCACTAAACGCCCCATTAGAGATTGCGTTTGATGGTAGCGTTTAGTGCTTGAGTTCGTACGTTTACGTTTCACCGAAAAGCAACTATTTATAAAAGGTGCAAGACGAAAAAGTGGTACTTAGGACCTTTTTATTCTACAAAAACTTTACTTGCCAAGTATCTTACATCTTACACTAACGCATTGCAACTCATTGGTTACCAGTGCTTTACTTAGTGTAAGATACTACCAATTTCACCTACACGCAACCTACACACCGCACATACTGCCACACGGCACAAGCACGGGAGGGCGATATCACAGCATAGGGGAGCAGAAAAGTCTGTTGCTCCGACAGAATCTCCTACGTCCCTGTGGCGTAAAACCCACCGCATACGTTCAAATAGACTGGGCGGCAGCGGGGTATGATGTGTAAGATGTATGCAGGGGTGTGTATGATACTTTGAACTTATCTTACACACTTGGAACCTCTGTGTATCAACTCATTACACACAAAAAGTGTAAGATGGCAGTAAAAGTACACGCACTCGTTTACAAGTGGGCTGACGAAGTTTGGAAGATACTCATGAGAGAACGGATTATTTAGCTGTACTGATAACCGAACAATCTACATCTTAAACCGAGGGTCGAATCGCTTACTGATGACTATGTGGTGTTAAATTGCTCCATGGCCGAAAATATTCCTTCAAAAGGAGTGAGTTTCTCAGATTTAATTTGTTCCTTTGCCATGCCTATCGACGGATTCTCTTGTTTATTTTTGCTACACTAAAGTAAATGAGCTCAAGTTTCGGTTTTAACTTGAACGGGTTGAAGGCCCAATGAATTCCATATTCCAAGGCAGCGCCTTGGGATATCATCAAGAGGAAAAGTGATGCCCTGCAAGGGCAGAAGTATGATAAAGTATTTCTACTTCTGCCCTTACAGGGCATCACAACCATGCTCAATTTTACCCAGAGCGTTGCCCCGGGCTAAATAAAATACTTGGCCCTTTATTGACATCATCGGCTGCGGCTCAGCAATTCAAGCAAGCTTGATTGCATTCGCCTTGCACGATGATTCATTGGCATCATCGGCTGCGGCTCAGCAATTCAAGCAAGCTTGATTGCATTCGCCTTGCAC
>OODF01000565.1_pt1 | contig 22563 bp, 15 predicted proteins | sample 1671431 | NCBI WGS metagenome assembly OODF01 (sample SAMN06348156, study PRJEB24527) | human gut metagenome | biome: human gut; feature: ankylosing spondylitis patient; material: feces | host: Homo sapiens | place: China | collected 2015-10 | reverse complement strand
CGTGATGATCTCCGGCTCGGCCAGAAGGTCGCCGTTCTGCGCGGAGATGGGCAGCACGACGACGACCATGCCGTCTTCCGCCAGATGCTTGCGGTCGCGCAGCACGACCGCGCCGACGTCGCCGACGCCGTAGCCGTCGACAAACACCTCGCCCGCGGGCGCATAACCGGGCACGCACTTCATCGAGCGCGCGCCGATCTCGACGGCGTCACCGTTGTCGCAAATCACAATATTCTTGCGGTCCATGCCCATCTGGAGAGCGAGATCCTTGTGCAGCTGGAGCATGCGCTGCTCGCCGTGCACGGGGATGAAATACTTGGGCTTTGTCAGCGCGTGGATGATCTTGAGCTCTTCCTGGCATGCGTGGCCCGAGACGTGCAGCATGTCCGCGCGGTCGTAGATGACCTCAACGCCCTTGCGGAAGAGCTCGTTGATGACGCGCGAGACCGTGTTTTCGTTGCCGGGGATGGCGCTCGCCGAGATGATGACGCGGTCGCCGGGGCCGACCTCGATCTGCTTGTGCTGGGAGAACGCCATGCGGTACAGGGCGGACATCTCCTCGCCCTGCGAGCCGGTGGTGACGATGACCTGCTTTTCCAGCGGCATCGACTTGACCTTGTTGATGTCGACGACGGTGTTCTTCGGCGGCTTCATGTAGCCGAGGTCCATGGCGACCTTTGTGACATTTTCCATGCTGCGGCCCGTGACGGCGACCTTGCGCCCGCACTCCGCCGCGGCGTCCATGATCTGCTGAATGCGGTGGACGTTCGAGGCGAACGTCGTGACGATGATGCGCTGCTTGCAGCCCTGGAACAGGCGGTTAAAGGTCCGGCCCACCGTGCGCTCGCTCATCGTGTAGCCGGGGCGCTCAACGTTCGTCGAATCCGCGAGCAGCGCGAGAACGCCCTGCTTGCCAAGCTCGCCGAAGCGGGCAAGGTCGATGACCTCGCCGTCGATGGGCGTCGAGTCGATCTTGAAGTCGCCCGTGTGGACAACGGTGCCAAGGCCTGTGTGGATGGCAAATGCCACGCTGTCCGCGATTGAGTGGTTCACGTGGATGAACTCCACGCTGAACTTGCCGGCCTTGACGGTCATGCCGCTTTCCACCGTGACGATCTTCGTCGATTTGAGAAGGCCGTGCTCTTCGAGCTTTAAGCGGATGAGGCCCGCGGTCAGGCGCGTGCAGTAGATGGGAATATTCACCTTTTTGAGGATGTAGGGCACGGCGCCGATGTGGTCCTCGTGCCCGTGGGTGATGAACATGCCGCGGATGCGGTTCTTGTGCTTGACAAGATAGCTCACGTCGGGGATGACGCAGTCGATGCCGTACATGTCGTCGCCAGGGAAGGCCATACCGCAGTCGACCACGATGATTTCGCCGCCGTATTCGTAAACGGTCATATTCTTGCCGATCTCATTGAGACCGCCGAGAGGGATGATTTTTAACTGTTCAGCCAATGCTGGTTCAACTCCTTTTGATTCGTTTCACAATAGAATAACGATAGAATTTGTTTTGATTTTGTCATGTGCGTCCGGGCCAAAAAGCGCAAAGCATTGGAGACGTCCGTGCTCTCACTTCGCCCTGCTTCACGAAGCGATCGCACCTGCGGCGCCTTTTGGATCCCTATGGACTTTCTATGAGAACCGCGAAAATGCGGTCAAAACCCGTTGCCGCGGAGGCTCTTGCGCGCATTTTTCCCGCGCGGCCATCCGCTATTGCTGGATAGTATAGCACGTTTTCCACCAAAAGTATACCACATTTTTTGTCGACGCCGAAAAATAAAATATTGATATTGTATCCGCCCGCCCCGCCGTGTTATAATGAAATGGATTATTCCCGCGGTTTGCCGCAGTAATGTCGATCATAACGGGAGGGCAGCTTCATTATGCGGAACAAAAAGATCAGCAAACTGGTAGACCCCAGCTTCCGGCTCTACTTTCTTGTCGGCTTTCTCTTTGCCGCCGTCACGGTGCGCGTGAGCATCCCGCTCGCGATCTGCGAGGCTGCGGCGATGGCGTTTCTCTGGTGGTACTTCCGCCACACGGCGCAGAAGCGCCGCGAGGGCATCCGCCAGTATATCGACGACGTGACCGACGACATGACCACCGCCGACAAGGCCTCGATGCTCTCGGCTCCGTTCGCGATGATGGTCTTCCGCCCCGACACGCAGGAGATCCTGTGGAGCAATGACAGCTTCATGCAGCTCACTGGCGTGCGCGAGGATATCTTTGACAACCGCATCGACGATATTCTCCCCGATTTTCCGACACACTGGCTGCTCGAGGGCAAGAGTGAATGCCCGGACACGGTGATGATGGGCGGGCGCCACTTCCGCGTGTTCGGCAATCTGAGCCATCCCTCCTCCCGCCGCGGCGGACAGAGCCTTCTTGCCACGACGTACTGGACGGACGTGACCGAGCAGGACTCGCTGCGCGAGGAGAACGAGAGCCGCCGCCCCATCGTCTCGGTCATCGTGATCGACAACTACGAAGAGCTGATGAAGGCTGGCAGCGAGGCGTCGCGCAGCGCGGTGCTCGCCGCCATCGACGAAAAGATCAGCACATGGCTCAAGGATTCGCACAGCCTGCTGCGCAAATTCGATCGTAACCGCTACGTGCTCGTCACGACCGAGCAGGAGTATCAAAAACTGCTTGAGGGTAAATTCTCCGTGCTCGACGCGGTGCGAAGCGTCGTCACCGAAGACGGCGTCGCCGCGACGCTCTCGATCGGCGTGGGCAAGGACGTGGATGACTACGAAACGCTCTATCAGAACGCCATGCTCTCGATCGAAATGGCGCTCTCGCGCGGCGGCGACCAGGTCGTCGTGCGCAACCGCCTTGACTTTGAATTCTACGGCGGCAAAGCCAAGTCCCCCGAAAAGCGCACGAAGGTCAAATCCCGCGTGATGGCCAACGCCCTCGGCGAGCTCATTTCCGACGCGGGCCAGATCTTCGTCATGGGCCACGCGCACGCGGACATGGATGTGGTCGGCGCAGCGGCCGGCATCTGCTGCATCGCGCGCAAGCGCGGCAAAAAGGCGCAGATCGTCATCGACATGGAAGACAACGTCGCAAAGCCGCTGCTCAGTAAGCTTGCGGCTCTTCCGGAATACAAGGACGCCTTTATCTCCGGCAACGACGCGTTCATCTCCGCCCAGCCGGGCGCGCTGCTCGTCGTGGTGGACACCAACCGTCCCGACCTTGTCGAATCCGAGCAGCTGCTCGACGCCTGCAACCGCGTGGCGGTCATCGACCACCACAGAAGAGCCGCGAATTATATCGAATCCGCCGCGCTCAACTTCCACGAGCCCTACGCCTCGAGCGCGTCCGAGCTCGTGACGGAGCTGCTGCAATACCTCGCCGACCCGACCGATCTTCTTCGCGCAGAGTCCGAGGCGCTGCTTGCGGGCATCGTGCTCGACACGAAGAACTTCACGATGCGCACCGGCGGGCGCACGTTTGAAGCCGCCGCCTTCCTGCGCCGCGCGGGCGCGGACACGTCGGACGTACAGCGGCTCTTCCAGAGCGACCTTGCCGGCATGATCGAGCGCTATGAGATCATTCGCCACGCAGAGCTCGTCAACGGCGACATTGCCGTTGCCGCCGTCGAAAAGGAGATCGACCGCGTGACCGCCGCCAAGACGGCCGACGAGCTTCTGACGCTCTCGGGCATTCACGCCTCGTTCGTGCTGTTCAAGAACGGCACGGGCGTGAACCTCTCAGCGAGATCGCTCGGTGAGATCAACGTACAGTTCATCATGGAAAAACTCGGCGGCGGCGGCAACTCTACTACCGCCGGCGGCCAGGTGGCCGATGCCAGCGTCGACGAGGTGCGGGCGCGTCTGCTCAACGCCATCGACGAATATATGGAAGAGTGACGCTCTTCCCCCACAACGTAAATCACCCCACAAGGAGGAAACAGATATGAAAGTCATTTTAACGCAGGATGTGAGAGGTCAGGGCAAAAAGGGCCAGCTCATCGACGCAGCCGAGGGCTATGCAAGAAACTTCCTGCTGCCCCGCAAGCTCGCCGTGCTCGCCACGGCTGACGCCATCAACACCATGAACCTGAAGGAAAAGGCCCGCCGCGCCGAGGAGGCCGCGAACCGTCAGGCCGCCGTCGAAATGGGCGGCAAGCTCAAAAATGTGACCGTCAAGCTCACGGCCAAGGGTGGCAAAGAGGGCAAGCTCTTCGGTGCCATCACGAGCAAGGAGATCTCCGAGGGCCTTGCGAGCCAGTACCAGCTCGACGTGCCCAAGCAGAAGATCGTGCTCGACGAGCCCATCAAGGCCTTCGGCACCTACGAAGTCAGGGCCAAGCTCGGCTATGAAGTGAGCGCCAGGTTCTCCGTCACCGTGAGCGAGGAGTAAGGCGCAAGATTACGCAATAAGGAGGTCTTCTCGTGGAAGATATCTTCTACCGGCAGATGCCTCATTCGCTCGAGGCCGAGCAGTCGGTGCTCGGCTCGATGCTCATCGACGCAAACTGCGTCAAGGACGTGATGGAGCAGCTCCGTCCCGATGATTTTTACTTAAAGCAGAACCGCGAGATCTTCGAGACGATCTACTCCATGTTTGTCTACTCCAAGCCCATCGACGGCGTGACCGTCGCGGGCGAGATGGAGAAAAACGGCACCTATGAGGAAAGCACGACGCGCCCGTACCTCGCCCAGCTGATGGACGTGACGCCCACGAGCGCAAACGTGATGGAATACGTCGGCATCGTACGCGACAAGGCGCTGCTGCGCGCGCTCTATACCGTGGCGGGGGAAATTTCCACCATGGTGCAGGACGGCACAGGCGGCGCGTCCAGCGTGCTCGACGCGGCGGAGCAGAAAATTTACGCCGTGCGCCGCGGGCGCAGCGCGCAGAGCATGGCGAGCATCGGCGTCGTTTTGCAGGGCGTTCTGGACCATCTGAGCGAGCTGAGCGCCAACGGCGGCAAGACGCTGCCGGGTCTTCCTACGGGCTTTGGCGTACTGGACGACAAAATGAACGGCCTCAACAAATCGGACCTTGTGCTGCTGGCCGCGCGTCCCGGTATGGGTAAGACGAGTATGGCGCTCAACCTTGCGCTGAATGTCGCGCGCTCAAGCGGACAGGCCGTGGCCGTGTTTTCGCTCGAAATGTCGCGCGAGCAGCTCGTCACGCGCATTTTGTCGAATCAGGCGACGGTAGAGAACCAGCGGCTCGTGACGGGCAACCTCCGCGAGCAGGATTGGGTCAACATCGCAAACGCCGCGTCGGTCCTCTCGGGGCTTGACATTCTGATCGACGACAATCCGCTGCTCACCGTTGCGGACATGAACGCCAAGTGCCGCCGCATCGACAATTTAGGGCTCGTCGTCATCGACTACTTGCAGCTGATGGCGTCCTCCGGCACGAAGGGCTACAGCGGCGAGAGCCGCCAGCAGGTGGTCAGCGATATTTCCCGTATGCTCAAGATCATGGCAAAGGAGCTTCAGGTTCCCGTGCTGTGTCTTTCCCAGCTCTCGCGTGCGAACGAAAAGCGCGAGGATAAGCGCCCCATGCTCTCCGACCTTCGTGAATCGGGCGCTATCGAGCAGGACGCGGATATCGTCATGTTCCTGTACCGCGACGATTATTACAACGAGGACTCGGAAAAGCGCAACATCGCCGAGTGCATCATCGCCAAGAACCGCCACGGCGAGACGGGCAAGGTAGAACTCGCCTGGTCGCCGCAGTATACGACGTTCTCCTCCCTCGACTACCGGCATGAAGAGGACTGAGCTGCCGCGCGCGGAAGCGCTCTGCGCGCGCTATCTCGACAAAAAGCAGCCCGTGCTCGCCGCCGTGTCCGGCGGCGCAGACTCGATGTGTCTCCTCTATTTTCTGCGCGAGCAGGGGTATGACGTTTCCTGCGCGCACTTCAACCACCAGCTCCGTGGCGCGGAGGCCGCGCGTGACGAAAACTTCGTCCGCGCGTGGTGCGAAAAAGAGGGCATTCCTTTCTATCCGGGCACCGGCGATGTACGCGCCCACGCGCGCGCGACCGGCAAAACCGAGGAGGAGGCTGGGCGTGACCTGCGCTACGCCTTTCTCCGTGAAACAGCGCAAATGCTCGGCGCGCAGATCGCGCTGGCGCACCACTTAGATGACAATGCGGAAACAGTGCTCTTGAACCTCGTCCGCGGGACAGATCTGCGCGGTCTTTGCGGCATGCGGCCCAGGCAGGGTGACATCGTCCGCCCGTTTTTGGGGCAGACGCGAGAAGAGCTCGTCACCTATGCGCGCGCTCACAACATCCCGCATGTCGAGGATCACACGAACGCGGACCCGAACGCCGCCGCACGAAACTATCTGCGGCTTGAAATTCTGCCGCGGCTCAGGGAGCTCAATCCCCGCGCGCCTCAGCATATCGCCGCGACGGCGCGCTCATTGACCGTGCTCGACGATGCACTTGAGCAGGCGGCGGAAGCCGCACTTTCCCATGCAAAAGCGCAGGACGGCGGTATTTCGCTGTCGCTGAACTGCTTTCTTGCCGCCGATGAAGTCGTGCAGCCACGTATCCTGCTGCACTTGGCCGACGCGCTCGGCCTCGGGCGCAAGGACATCGGGCGCAAGCAGCTCGACGCGATCTGCGCCCTTGCGCAGAGAGGCGGCAGCGCCGAGCGGCGCTATACGCTGCCGCAGGGCGCGCTTGTCCGCATCGCGGACGGTTCGCTGACGATGGCGTTCTCCCCCGCCGCGCTGCCAAAGGCGGTGCTTGTGGAAAACGTTCCCCTCCCATGGGGCAATTTCGAGCTGACGCTGCTGCATAAGCCCGACGGCGAGGGCATTTCGCTCCGCGCGCCGGAAGACGGTGAGATCATCACCGTCGCCCCGTGCGACCTGAACGCGCGCTTAATGCTTCAAGGTGCGAACGGCGCGCGCAGCGTCAAGCGGCTGTGCGTCGACCGAAAGCTCTCCCTCACCGAGCGCGACGCGCTCCCCGCCCTTTACGTGGGTAGCCAACTCGCCGCAGTGTGGCAGCTGGGGACGGACGTTACTTTCCTGCCAGAAGGCGGAGACGCAGCGTGCTTCGTGCGCATCATCCCCAGATAACGTCAATTTGTGCGACCTGCGGCGGAACGCCGCATCAGATACAGCAAATACGAATAAAAAGAAAGTGGAGAAAAAAGCTATGGCTAAGAGCAATATGGATCAGGATATCCTGAAGGTACTGTATTCCGAGGAGCAGCTCAAAACGCGCGTACAGGAGATGGGTGACGAGCTCTACGAGCGCCTCAAGGACAAAAATCCCCTGTTTCTCGGCGTGCTGAAGGGTTCTTTTATCTTCATGGCCGACATCGTGCGCGCCTGCCAGCTCAAGAGCGACATTGAATTCATCGCCGTCTCGTCCTATCAGAACGCGACGACCTCGTCCGGCGTCGTGCAGATCACGCGCGATCTCCAGCAGGACATCACGGGCCGCGATATCGTCGTCATCGAGGACATTCTCGACTCCGGCAACACGCTCTACTTCCTCAAGAATTACTTTATGACCAAGGGCGCTTCCAGCGTGACCGTCGTGACACTGCTCGACAAGCCCGCCCGCCGCACCAAGCCCATCGCCGCCGACCTTGCAGGCTTCGAAGTGCCCGACGAATTCGTCGTCGGCTACGGCCTCGACTACGCGCAGAAGTACCGCAATATGCCGTACATCGGCGTGCTCAAGCCCGAGGTTTACGCCAACTGATTCAAAAAACAGCAAACGCGGTTTTTGAGAAGGCTGCACTCCGCTGCAGCGCACTCGCTATCGCTCGCACGTTTGCGGAGCGAGCGGTGTTATTTCCGACGCACTTGTCGTCGGAAATAACGATCTCACATTTTTTCACGCCTGCGGGCGTCTGGACAGCCGTTAGCAGCTCTGCTGCTCTACGGATGTCGCGTGCCCCTTGCGGGCAGAAACTCTGCGAGGCTTTTATCTTTGCAGTGCAAGGAGGATATCCCATTGACTCAACAGACCAAGCGTCCCAATCTTTTGCCGTATCTGCTGGTGCTGCTGGTGCTCGTCGGCGTCTACGGCTTTATGAACAAGCCGGTGGAGGCCGAACCGTCGTATGCCAAGGTACGCGAGCTGTTCGAATCTGAGCAGGTCTCGGCCTTCACGGTGACGGACACCACGCTGCGCATGAAGCTGCGCGAGCCCATCGACGGCAAAACGGAGCTCAAAAAGGACCTTTTCAGCGTGACGCTCTTCTATGACGACTTAGGCGAGCTCATCGAACAGCAGAAGGCCGACGGCATCATCGAGGACTACGACTTCACCGCCGACCACTCGATCAACTATGTCGCGATGTTCGCGCCTTATATTTTAGCGGTGCTCGGCATTTTCGCCATCTGGTACTTCCTCTCCGTCCGCTCCGCGGGCGGAGGCGGCGGCGACCGCATGGCGAAGTTCGGCACGGCGTCGTTCAAGACCGGCGGAGACAACAAGCGCCCCACAACATTCTCTGACGTCGCCGGTGCGGATGAGGAAAAAGAGGAATTGCAGGAGATCGTCGACTTTTTGAAAGCGCCGGGCAAGTTCATCGACCTCGGCGCGCGCATCCCCAAGGGCGTGCTGCTCGTCGGCCCTCCGGGCACGGGTAAAACGCTGCTGGCCCGCGCGGTCGCGGGCGAGGCGGGCGTGCAGTTTTTGTCGATCTCCGGCTCTGACTTTGTCGAGATGTATGTCGGCGTCGGCGCGAGCCGCGTGCGCGACCTCTTCGAACAGGCGAAGAAAGTTGCCCCCGCGATCATCTTCATCGACGAGATCGACGCCGTGGGCCGTCAGCGCGGCACGGGCCTCGGTGGCGGCCACGACGAGCGCGAGCAGACGCTCAACCAGCTGCTCGTCGAAATGGACGGCTTCGGTACGAATCAGGGCGTCGTCGTCATGGCGGCGACGAACCGCGCCGACATCCTCGACCCCGCGCTGCTGCGCCCGGGCCGCTTCGACCGTCAGGTCTACGTGGGGCTTCCCGACATCCGCGGCCGCGAGGAAATCCTGAAGATCCACGTCAAGAATAAGCCCCTTGCCGAGGATGTGGACCTCTCCACCGTCGCCAAGGGAACGCCCGGCTTCACGGGCGCGGACCTCGAGAACCTCTCGAACGAGGCGGCGCTGCTCGCCGCGCGCCGCGGCAGCAAGCTCATCACGATGGCTGATTTCTCCGAGGCGGAGATCAAGGTCATCGCAGGTCCCGAGAAGAAGAGCCGCGTCGTCAGCGAGCACGAGCGCAAGCTGACCGCCTATCACGAGGCCGGTCACGCCATCGTGATGCACGCGCTGCCGACGCACGACCCTGTGCACCAGATCACGATCGTCCCGCGTGGCGGTGCGGGCGGCATGACGATCTCGCTGCCCACGGAGGACCGCTCGTACCAGTCCAAGTGCTATATGGAAGAGCAGATCGTCTCGCTGCTTGGCGGGCGCGTGGCGGAAAAGCTGATGCTCGGCGACATTTCGACCGGCGCGTCGAACGACATCCAGCGCGCCTCGCAGATTGCGCGCAAGATGGTCACGGTGTACGGCATGAGCGACAGGCTCGGCTCGATCTCGTTCGAATCCGGCCACGATGAAATTTTCATCGGCCGCTCGATGGCGCAGGCCAAGCCGTATTCCGAGCAGGTCGCCGCACAGATCGACGAGGAGGTCAAGTCCATCATCGACGCGGCCTACGAGCGCTGCGAGGACATCCTCTCGCGCGATCAGAAGCACCTCATCGCCGTGGCGGAATTCCTGCTTGCGCACGAGACGATGAGCGCTGAGGAATTCGAGGCCGTCTTCACCGACGAAGCCGCCGGCCATGACAAAATCTAATCCTGTTATGAATAAAATCCCTCACCAGCAAGCCGCTGGTGAGGTATTTTTTCACATTTTCGCAAGAATTCCTGCATTTTCAGCGTCTCTCCCCTTGCCAATTCGGTTTCTTCTGCTATAATGGGGCATTAGTCATTCCATTTACATGAAAAAAAAGAGAGAATCGAACATGAAAAAAGCAGTAGTTTCAGCGGCTCGCTCGGCTTTGTGCTGGCCGCGGCGGGCAGCGCGGTGGGCGTCGGCAATATCTGGCGCTTCCCCTATCTCTGCGCCAAGGACGGCGGTGGACTGTTTCTGCTCGTCTACCTCGTGCTGGTACTGACATTCGGCTTCACCCTGCTCACGACCGACGTAGCCATCGGCCGCTGCACGAAGCAGAACGCCCTCAATGCCTTTGCAACGCTCAACAAGAAGTGGCGTTTTCTGGGCTATCTCACCTTCCTCGTCCCCACGCTCATCATGACGTATTACTCCGTCATCGGCGGCTGGATCACGAAGTATTTTACCCTCTACCTCGTCTCAAGCGGCGATGCCGCCGCGCAGGACGGGTTCTTCACCTCGTTCATCACCTCCCCCGTCTCGCCCATCGTCTTCATGCTGATCTTTTTGGCGCTGACGGCGTGGGTCGTGTACTGCGGCGTTGAAAAGGGCATTGAAAAATACTCCCGCTACATCATGCCGGGTCTGCTCCTTCTCATCATCGGCATCGCCATCTTCTCGCTCACGCTCTCTTATACCGACGAGAGCGGCGCGACGCGCACGGGCATGGAGGGCTTCCTTGTCTACATCACGCCCGACTTCACGGGGCTGACCGTTCAGCGCTTTTTGAACATCGCGCTCGACGCGATGAGTCAGCTCTTCTTCTCGCTCAGTGTCAGCATGGGCATCATGATCACCTACGGCAGCTACGTCAAGGACGACGTCGACCTCAACAAGGCCAACAACCAGATCGAAATTTTCGACACGGGCGTCGCGTTCCTCGCAGGATTGATGATCATCCCCGCCGTCTATGTCTTCCTCGGCACCGACGGCATGGCCAGCGGCCCGAGCCTAACGTTCATCAGCCTGCCGAAGGTCTTCGCCGCGATGGGCGGCATGGGCCGCGTCGTGGGCGCGGTGTTCTTCCTCGCGCTCGGCTTCGCCGCGCTGACGAGCTGCGTGTCCGTCATGGAGACGCTTGTCGCCAACTGCATGGAGATCTTCCACAAGTCGCGCAAGGAGATGTGCGCCGCCGTGGGCGTCTACTCTCTTGTCACGGCAGTTCTCATCTGCCTGGGTTACAACGCGCTCTACTTTGAGCTCCCGCTGCCCAACGGCTCGACCGCGCAGCTGCTCGACGTGATGGACTACATCAGCAACAGCTTCCTCATGCCGTTTATCAGCCTGCTCACGAGCATTTTGGTCGGCTGGGTCGTGGGTCCGAAATGGATCATCGCCGAGGTCGAGAAAAACGGCGAACACTTTGGCCGCGCCAAGCTCTACAGCGTGATGATGAAGTATGTCGTCCCTGTCGTCATGCTCATCCTGTTTTTGACCTCCACGGGGCTCGGCAGCCTGATCTTTGGTGGCTGAGGCAACAAGCTATCAAAAAAGGGAACGCTTGCGCGTTCCCTTTTTCTCTTGCTTTTCTGCCTTTTTCTCCGTTCAAAGTGCGCAAAATATGTTTTCCGCCGCGCGGTTTTTTGTCAAAAGCGCAAATTTCTTTTTCTCTGCTTGACAAAGCGGGGGCGGGCGATTATAGTAGCATCATTAAATCTCATAGTTCACAAATACCATGACGGGGAAAAATTCGTCCTACAGACGCTTCAGAGAGTTGCCGGTCGCTGCGAGGCAATGCAGAGCGGGATGATGTCACTGGCCCCTGAGTAGCTTCGCTGAGACATTCGTTTAGGCGGAGCCGGATCTCCTCACCGTTACCAACGAGGCGCATTCGCTTGATTTTAAGCCGATGCAGAAAGCGGGCATTTCATATGCCAACAAGAGTGGTACCGCGGAAGTTTTGAGCTTTCGTCTCTTCAAGGGAAGAGACGGAGGCTTTTTTTGTTGCTATGCGAGAGAAAAAAGCAGGAGGAACACCCCCATGAAGCGCATTAAAATTTTTGACACGACCTTACGAGACGGCGAGCAGTCCCCCGGCTGCAGCATGAATCTGACGGAAAAAATCGAAATGGCCCGCCAGCTTGAAAAGCTGGGCGTCGACGTGATCGAGGCAGGCTTCGCCATCGCGTCTCCCATGGACCACAAGAGCGTGCAGGCCATTGCCGCCGCGGTGACGAACTGCACGGTCGCCTCGCTCGCGCGCTGCGCCAAGGGCGATATCGACGCGGCGTGGGACGCCGTGAAGGAAGCGAACCACCCCCGCATCCACGTCTTCCTTGCGACGAGCGATATTCACATGGAGTACAAGCTCAAGATGACGCGCGAGCAGGTCATCGACCGCATCCGCGAGATGGTCGCCTACGCCAAGAGCTATTGCGATGACATCGAGTTTTCCGCCGAGGACGCCTCCCGCTCCGACTGGGCATTTCTGGCCCATTGCTACTCCACTGCCGTCGCCGCGGGCGCGACGACGCTGAATGTGCCCGACACCGTCGGCTACTCCACGCCGCAGGAGATGTATGACCTCATCACCTACCTGCGTGAAAACATCAAGGGCGTCGAGCATGTCGACATCTCCGTCCACTGCCACAACGACCTCGGCATGGCGGTCGCGAATTCGCTCGAATGCGTCCGCGCGGGCGCGACGCAGGTCGAATGCACGGTCAACGGCATCGGCGAGCGCGCGGGCAACGCGAGCCTTGAAGAGATCGTCATGGCGCTGCGCACGAGAAAGGACTTCTACGACGCCGAGACCGGCGTGAACACCAAGCAGATCTACCGCTCGAGCAAGCTGCTGAGCAACATCACGGGCGTGCCCATCCCGCCGAGCAAGGCCATCGTCGGCGCGAACGCCTTCGCGCACGAGTCGGGCATCCATCAGCACGGCGTCATTGCCAATGCAAGAACGTACGAGATCATGAACTCCACCGACGTCGGCATCCCGCAGAACACGATGGTGCTCGGCAAGCACTCCGGCAAGCACGCGCTGCGTGAAAAGCTCGAATCCATGGGCTACGAATTGAGCGACGAGGAGCTTGAAAGCGTGTTCACCCGCTTCAAGGATCTCGCCGACAAGAAAAAGAACATCACGAGCAGCGACATTGAGGCGCTCGTGCTCCACCGTCAGGCCGCGGTGCAGGGCAGCTGCCAGCTCGTGAGTCATGTGGTCAACACGGGCCACGGCGTGCCGAACATCTCGTGCATCAAGCTCCAGCGCGGCGACGAGCAGATCGAAGATGTCGCCATCGGCACGGGCCCGCTGGACGCCTCGTTCAAGGCTATCAACCGCATGCTCCAAATGGACGTGAAGCTCGAGAACTTCAGCCTGAACGCCGTCACGGACGGCGAGGACGCCATCGGCGAGGCCGTGGTCAAGGTCTCCGGCCCCGATGGGCGGTCGTACACCGGCTCGGGTCTCTCGACCGATATCATCGAATCGTCGATCCGCGCCTACGTCAACGGCATCAACAAGATCATGGAATCCGGCAACTGAAAGGAGAAACGCGACATGGGCATGACAATGACGCAGAAAATTCTCGCCAAGCACGCAGGACTTGAGAGCGTGCGCGCGGGCCAGCTCATCCAGGCAAAGCTCGACCTCGTCCTCGGCAACGACATCACGACCCCCGTGGCTATCAACGAATTTGAATCCGCGGGCTTTGAAAAAGTCTTCGACAAGAGCCGCATTGCGATGGTGATGGATCACTTCGCACCGAACAAGGACATCAAGTCCGCCACGCAGTGCAAGCAGTGCCGCACCTTCGCCCGCCGCTTCGACATCGACCACTTCTACGATGTCGGCACGATGGGCATCGAGCACGCGCTGCTGCCCGAGCAGGGACTCGTCGCCCCGGGCGAGGCCGTGATCGGCGCGGACTCTCACACCTGCACCTACGGCGCGCTCGGCGCGTTCTCCACCGGCGTCGGCTCGACCGACATGGGCGCGGCCATGGCCGCGGGCGAGACGTGGTTCAAGGTCCCGTCCGCCATCAAGGTGAATCTCACCGGCAAGCTCCGTCCGTTCGTCTCCGGCAAGGACGTCATCCTGACGCTCATCGGCATGATCGGCGTGGACGGCGCACGCTACCAGTCCATCGAGTTCGCAGGCGAGGGCGTGAAAAACCTCACGATCTACGACCGCCTGACGATCTGCAACATGGCCATCGAGGCGGGCGGCAAAAACGGCATTTTTCCCGTCGACGACGTGACGCGCGCCTATGTTGAGGGCCGCGCGGACCGCCCCTGGACAGCGTTCGAGGCCGATCCCGACGCAGAATATGAGCGCGTTATCGACATTGACCTCGGCAAGGTCGACTGCACGGTCGCCTGGCCGCACCTGCCCGAAAATGCGCACAGCGCGCACGAGGGCAGCGACATCGCCATCGACCAGATCGTCATCGGCTCGTGCACGAACGGCCAGCTCCCCGACATGGCCGCCGCCGCCGCGATCTTAAAGGGCCATCACCTGGCCCCGAACGTCCGCGGCATCGTCATCCCCGCCACGCAGGCAGTCTACCGCGCCTGCATGCACGAGGGCTACACCGACATTTTCCTCGACGCAGGCTGCATCGTCTCCACGCCCACGTGCGGGCCGTGCCTCGGCGGCTACATGGGCATCCTCGCCGCCGGCGAGCGCTGCGTTTCCACCACCAACCGCAACTTTGTCGGCCGCATGGGACACGTCGACAGCGAGGTCTACCTCGCCTCCCCCGCGGTCGCCGCGGCGTCTGGTATTACCGGCCACATCTCTCATCCGGAGGAGGTCATGAACAAATGAATGCACACGGCATTGTCCATAAGTATGGGGATCACGTCGATACGGACGTCATCATCCCCGCGCGCTATCTGAACACCCAGAGCCACAAGGAACTCGCCTCCCACTGCATGGAGGACATCGACAAGGATTTCATCCACCGCGTCAAAGACGGCGACATCATGGTCGCGGGCGTAAACTTCGGCTGCGGCTCGTCGCGCGAGCACGCGCCCGTCGCCATCAAGGCGAGCGGCATCTCCTGCGTCATCGCGGCGAATTTCGCCCGCATCTTCTACCGCAACGCTATCAACATCGGCCTCGCCATTTTGGAGTGCCCCGCCGCGAGCGCGGAGATCGAAAACGGCGACGAGGTGACGGTCGACTTCGACACCGGCGTCATTACAGACGTGACAAAGGGCACGACGTATCAGGCCGAGCCCTTCCCGCCGTTTATCAAGGACATGATCGCGCGCGGCGGCCTGATGGCCTCGCTCAAGGCAAAGGAGGCGGCGAAATGAACAAGACCATTGCCATCATCAAGGGCGACGGCATCGGCCCCGAGATCGTCACCGAGGCCATGGGCATTTTAGACGCCGTGGCCGCGAAGTTTGGCCACACCTTCACCTATGTCGACGCGCCGATGGGCGGCAACGCCATCGATAAATTCGGCGTGCCGCTGCCGGATTCGAGTTTAGCGACCTGTCGCAACGCGGACAGCGTGCTGCTCGGCGCGGTCGGCGGCCCGAAGTGGGACAATCAGCCCGCCGCCAACCGTCCCGAGCGCGGTCTGCTCAAGCTACGCGAGGGCATGGGTCTCTACACGAACGTGCGCCCTGCGAAGATGTTCTCCGAGCTCTCCGCCGCCTGCCCGCTGCGCGCTGACATCGCGGAAGGCGGCATCGACTTCGTCGTCGTGCGCGAGCTCATCGGCGGCGTGTACTTCGGCGAGCACCGCACGGAAGAGGCGAACGGCGAGCAGAAGGCCACCGACATCATGGCCTATTCCGAGCATGAGATCAAGCGTGTCGCGCGCGTCGCGTTCGAGACTGCGCGCAAACGCCGCAAGCGCGTCACCTCCATCGACAAGGCCAACGTGCTCGACACCTCGCGCCTCTGGCGCAAAACGGTCACGGAGGTCGCGAAGGACTATCCCGATGTCGAGCTTCGCCACATGTATGTCGACAACGCGGCGATGCAGCTCGTGCGCGACCCGAGCCAGTTCGACGTCATCGTGACCGAAAACCTCTTTGGCGACATCCTCTCCGACGAGGCGAGTCAGATCACGGGCTCGATCGGCATGATCCCGTCCTCCAGCATGGGCGGCGGCACGAACGGGCTCTATGAGCCCATCCACGGCTCCGCGCCCGACATCGCGGGGCAGGACAAGGCAAACCCCATCGGCACGATCCTGGCCGCCGCGATGATGCTGCGCTACAGCTTCGACATGGCCGCCGAGGCCGACGCCATCGAGCGCGCGGTGGATAAAACGCTGCGCTCGGGCTTCCGCTGCGGCGACATCATGCAGGAAAACTGCCAACTCGTCGGCTGCAAGGCCATGGGTGCGGAGATCCGCAGCCGTATCTGAAACGATCTCTTCCAAACTTCTTTATGAACCTCTCCTTTGATCCTCTGCATCGCGCGGCGATGCGAAAAAGGTTCCCAAGCCAATGGCTTGGGAACCTTTTTCTTCCGCCGTCAAATTTTGCCGATCAGCACAACGATCCCGCCGATCGCGGCCGCGACAAGCAGGTACAGCATCATGGCCGCGCTGCGCTTGATGACGACCGCCCGCCACGGCTTCACGTAGGGAACGCCCTCCATGCCCTCGATACGCCAGATCTTGCTGTGGCCGACCCACAGCAGGTCGATGACAAAGCCGTCGAACCAGTTCATCACCACGAGGAAAAGGTAGGCTTCAAAGCAGGCGGTATGGAAGTCCTTCACGCCGTTCCATCCGGCGATGATCGCGACCAGCACGGCAAAGATCACAAGGCAGAAGAACGTCATAAAGCGCTTGCCCTTGCGCAGCTCCTCAGTCTTGTCGGCGATGCCGCGCTTCTGCGCCTCGTCGAGATACGCGTCCGGGTAAAAATAGAGGCAGTTGCGCCCGCTGTCTCGCACCGCGCATTTGACCAGCGCGAGATACAGAAGACAACATAAAATGATCTGAAGCAGTAACAGCATGGCTGTGTTCTCCTTTGAAAAAAGCTTTTAAGATGCAAAACCGGCGCTCAGTGCAACTTCTTCCCCATTTCGATCCGCACCTCGTGCCGCTCAGGATCGTCGTTGGAGTAGGCGTACAGGTCGAAGCCGACGATTTCGAAACCGTTCTTTTTGTAAAACGCGATGGCGTTTTCATTGCACGACTGCGTCTCTAAAATCAGCATGCGCGCCCCGGTATTCTCCGCCGCTTGCTCTATGGTCTTCATCAGCGCCGTGCCGACGCCCCTGCTGCGCTCGGAAAAGTCCAGCACGCAGATGTTGCTGAGCCGAAAACGGTTGTTCCAGCCCTCTATCGAGCCTTCGACATATCCGATCAGTTTTTTGCCCTCGAACGCGCCGAAGGCGATCGGGTCTTCGAGCCATTCGCCGAAGAACACATCGTCGAACGATCTCTCAGTCGGCTCCGCAAAGGGCACATAGTCCATCTGAAAGCCCGTCTCGGACGGGCGGATCTCATAATAACCGTTTGTGCGGTAGCGGGCGGTAAACGTTTTGCCCGCATACGTCTCCCTATCCAAGGGTTTGATCTCCATGCACTCTCCCCTTTCCCATCCAACATCTGATTGGTCCACATCCTACCACATCTTTTTACAAAGTACAAGCGCCCAGCCGAATGGCTGGGCGCTTGTTTGATTCAATAAAAGCCTATGCCGAAAGCGATTTGCTTACTGCATGTCCTTGATCGCGGCCTGCGCGGCGGCGAGGCGGGCGATGGGGACACGGAACGGGCTGCAGGAGACATAGTCCAGGCCGACCTTGTGGCAGAACTCGACGGACGTGGGATCGCCGCCGTGCTCGCCGCAGATGCCGAGGTGGATGTGCGGGTTGGTCTCGCGGCCCATCTTGGCGGCCATGGAGACGAGCTTGCCGACGCCGGTCTGATCGAGACGGGCGAACGGATCGCTCTCGTAGATCTTCTTGTCGTAGTACGCGCCGAGGAACTTGCCGGCATCGTCACGGCTGAAGCCGAAGGTCATCTGGGTCAGGTCGTTGGTGCCGAAGGAGAAGAAGTCCGCTTCCTTGGCGATCTCGTCCGCGGTCAGAGCGGCGCGCGGGATCTCGATCATGGTGCCGACCTTGTACTTCATAGAGCTGCCGGCCTCGGCGATCAGCTTGTCAGCGACCTCGACGACGACGTCCTTGACGTACTTGAGCTCCTTGACCTCGCCGACGAGCGGGATCATGATCTCGGGGATGATGTTCCAGTCGGGATGCGCGGCGTTGACGTTCAGCGCAGCCTTGATGACCGCGCGGGTCTGCATGGCAGCGATCTCGGGGAACGTGACGGCCAGACGGCAGCCGCGGTGACCCATCATGGGGTTGAACTCGTGCAGGGAGGCGATGATGTTCTTGATGTCCTGAACGCTCTTGCCCATGTCCTTGGCGAGCTGCTCGATGTCAGCTTCCTCGGTGGGAACGAACTCGTGCAGCGGGGGATCGAGGAAACGAACGGTCATCGGACGGCCCTCGAGCGCGATATACATGGCTTCAAAGTCGCCCTGCTGCATCGGCTCGAGCTTAGCGAGCGCCTTCTCGCGCTGCTCGACGGTGTCGGAGCAGATCATCTCGCGGATGGCGGGAATACGGTCAGCCTCGAAGAACATGTGCTCGGTGCGGCAGAGGCCGATGCCCTCAGCGCCGAACTTCACGGCCTGCTCGGTGTCGTGCGGGTTATCGGCGTTCGTGCGGACGCCCAGACGGCGATACTTGTCGGCCCAAGCCATGACGCGGCCGAACTCGCCGCCGATGGTGGCGTCGACCGTGGGGATGATGCCGTCGTAGATGTTACCGGTGGAACCATCGATGGAGATGAAGTCGCCCTCGTGATAGGTCTTGCCGGCGAGCTCGAACTTCTTGTTCTCCTCGTCCATGTTGATCTCGCCGCAGCCGGAGACGCAGCACTTGCCCATGCCGCGCGCGACGACAGCCGCGTGGGAGGTCATACCGCCGCGGACGGTCAGGATGCCCTGGGAGGCCTTCATGCCCTCGATATCCTCCGGAGAGGTCTCGAGACGGACGAGAACGACCTTCTCGCCGCGCTCCTTCCACTCTTTGGCATCCTCAGCGGAGAAGACGATCTTGCCGCAGGCGGCGCCGGGGGAGGCGGGCAGAGCCTTGGCGATGGCGGGAGCCTTCTTGAGGACAGCCGCATCGAACTGGGGATGGAGCAGGGTGTCGAGGTTGCGCGGGTCGATCATGGAGACGGCCTTCTTCTCGTCGATCATGCCCTCGTCCACGAGGTCACAGGCGATCTTGAGAGCAGCCTGCGCGGTGCGCTTACCGCTGCGGCACTGGAGCATATAGAGCTTGCCGTTCTCGACGGTGAACTCCATGTCCTGCATGTCGCGGTAGTGATCCTCGAGCAGGTCGCAGACCTTGACGAAGTCGGCGTAAGCCTGGGGGAACTTCTCTTCCATCTGGGAGATGGGCATCGGGGTGCGGACGCCGGCGACGACGTCCTCGCCCTGAGCGTTGGTCAGGAACTCGCCCATGAGCTTCTTCTCGCCGGTGGCGGGGTCACGGGTGAAGGCGACGCCGGTACCGGAGTTGTCGTTCAGGTTGCCGAAGACCATCGGCATGACGTTGACGGCAGTGCCCCAGGAATAGGGGATGTCGTTGTCGCGGCGATAGACGTTCGCGCGCGGGTTGTCCCAGGAGCGGAACACGGCGCGGATGGCTTCGTACAGCTGGGTCTTGGGGTCGGAGGGGAAGTCCTCGCCGATCTGCTGCTTGTACTCGGCCTTGAACTGCTCGGCGAGTTCCTTGAGGTCGGCTGCGGTAAGCTCGATGTCGAGCTTGACGCCGCGCTTTTCCTTCATCGCGTCGATGAGCTGCTCAAAGTACTTCTTGCCGACTTCCATAACGACGTCGGAGAACATCTGGATGAAGCGGCGATAGGAGTCGTAAACGAAACGCTCGAAGTTGGGGTCGGGGTTGCCCGCGATCATGGCGGCGACGACGTCGTCGTTGAGACCGAGGTTCAGGATGGTATCCATCATGCCGGGCATGGAAGCGCGCGCGCCGGAACGGACGGAGACGAGCAGGGGGTTCTTCAGATCGCCGAACTTCTTGCCGTTCATCTCTTCCATCTTCGCGACGTATTCCATGATCTCCGCCTGGATCCCGTCGTTGATCTTCTGGCCGTCCTCATAGTACTGGGTGCAGGCCTCGGTGGTGATGGTGAAGCCCTGGGGCACGGGCAGACCGATGTTGGTCATCTCGGCCAGGTTCGCGCCCTTGCCGCCCAGAAGCTCACGCATGGTAGCGTTGCCTTCCGAGAACAGGTAGACATACTTTTTGCTCATTGGTTTTCCTCCATTAAAAATGTATCGCTGTGTGATCATTATCAAGCCATATTATTATAGACAGAAAATCCCCGACTTTCAATAACAAGTTGTGAAATTTTTGTCGACTTTCCGCATTTTTTCTCCCACAAAACGCAATTTGGCACAAAATCGTTCTGTTTTTCCGTCGCGGGGCGCGGATTTTCTTGCAAGCGCCGCACTTTTGCGATATACTATTTTTAAATTTGCGCTGAAAATGCGCGCAGAGTACAGAGCATGGAGCGGGCAATGGAGCTTTTGGATTTTGCAAAAACCGATACGGCGGCGCGGCTTCGCGCCGCGGCAAAGCGCGGCGCACTGTCGCACGCACTCATTTTCAGCGGCAGCGGCGACCGCGTGAGCGCTGCGCGCTATGCCGCCGCGGCGATGGAGTGCACAGCGGAAAGCAAGCCCTGCCTCGCCTGCCCTGCCTGCCGCAAGGTGATGCAGGACATCCACCCCGACGTCACGTTCGTGCGCGACGCAGAGCACAAGGAGCTCTCGATCGACACGGTGCGCGCGATGCGCGCCGACGCGTTCATCCGCCCGAACGAGGGCGCGCGCAAGGTCTACATTTTCGAGGACTGCACCATCCTGACGGAAAAGGACCAGAACGTGCTTTTGAAGCTTGTGGAGGAGGGGCCCGCTTACGCAGCGTTCTTCTTCTGCGCGGAAAATCCGGCGGTTCTGCTCCAGACCATCCGCTCGCGCTGCGTGGAGGTCAAGCTCTCGCCCACCGTCGAAGAGGGCGGCGCGCCTGACGAGCGCGCGCTCGAGCTCGCGCGGCTCATCGCCGAGGGGTCGCGCGCGTCCCGCGCGGCATTCCTCGCAAAGCTCGAAACGCAGAAGGTCACGCGCGACGACCTGTCCTCGCTTTTCGAGGGGACGCGGCTTCTGCTCTCGTCCGCCCTGCTGGGGCAGTACGGCGTGAGCGTACCGGAGAGGGATCTTCGCATCGCGCGGTCACTGGCTTCGCGCTTGACAAAAGCCAAATTACTCGGCACAATAGATTTATTGCAGGACTACCGCAATAAATGCACCTATAACGTCGGCGTCGGGCCCACGCTGGGCGGCTTCGCCGTTGAATTGGAGGAAACCCTTTGACAGAAGTGATCGGAGTCCGCTTCCGCGGCGGATGCAAGGAATATTATTTTGACCCGCACGGCATCACGGTCGAACCCAACCAGTTCGTCATCGTCGAGACCGCGCAGGGGCTCGAGTACGCCCAGTGCGTCTCGGGCAACCATGAGGTGGAGGACGATTCCGTCGTCCAACCGCTGCGCCCGCTCGTGCGCGTGGCGACGGAGAACGATGACCGCACCTACACCTACAACAAAACGCGCGAAAAGAACGCCTTCGAGGTCTGCCAGAAGAAGATCGCCGAGCGCGGGCTTGACATGAAGCTCGTGCGCGTGGAGAGCAACTTCGACGGCAGCAAGATCATCTTTTTCTTCACGTCCGATGGGCGCGTGGACTTCCGCGAGCTCGTGCGCGACTTAGCCGGTGTGTTCCGTGCCCGCATCGAGCTGCGGCAGATCGGCGTGCGCGACGAGGCGAAGATGCTCGGCGGCCTCGGCATCTGCGGCCGGCCTTTCTGCTGCTCGCAGTTTTTGGACGACTTCGTCCCCGTTTCGATCAAGATGGCCAAGACGCAGAATCTGAGCCTGAACCCGACGAAGATCTCCGGCACATGCGGCAGACTCATGTGCTGCCTCAAATACGAGCAGAACGCCTACGAGGACGCGGTGCGCCGCTGCCCGAAGCAGGATTCGTTTGTCGCAACGCCCGACGGCCTTGGCAACGTGAGCTCGGTCGACATTCTGCGCGAGCAGGTGCTCGTGCGCCTCGACGGGCAGAACGAGAGCCCCAAGCGCTACCGCACCTGCGAAATTCAGGTGCTTCGCAACGGCAAGGGCTCGCGCGACGGCATCGAGCTCCCCACGACGCTTCCCGAGCGCTATCAGGAGCCGCCGGAGGAGGAGCCGCAGCTGACGCTGAACTTCTTCTCGTCTGCCAAGCCCATCGTGCCGCCCGAACAGTGGACGGCCCCCGTCGCAAAAGCGGACCCCCGCCGCTGACGAGGAGGAGAAGGAAAAGCGCCGTTCCCGCCGCGGCGGCCGCGGTCATCGCGGCGGCAGAGGCCGCGGCAAGGGCAGCGGCGAAGGCGGCGAGAGAGCCGCCGCGCCGAAGGCCGAGAACGCGTGCAAAAAGAGCAACAAGCCCGCCGAAAAGAGCGGCGAACGTCCCGCGCGCGGCGATAAGCCGAATGGCGATCGTCCGCCCCGCGATCCCGACAAGAACGGCGAGCGCCGCGCCCCGCGCCAGAGCAAGCCGAACAGCGAAACTCCCGACGCGCC
>OODF01000563.1_pt1 | contig 22627 bp, 20 predicted proteins | sample 1671431 | NCBI WGS metagenome assembly OODF01 (sample SAMN06348156, study PRJEB24527) | human gut metagenome | biome: human gut; feature: ankylosing spondylitis patient; material: feces | host: Homo sapiens | place: China | collected 2015-10 | reverse complement strand
GGGTGGAATCGCTACCGTGGAAGTCACGATGAATCCCAAGGATGTCGGCTTTTTCAATGAGATCATTCAGTTGAAATGCAATACGGAATATCCGGCAAAGCTTCGGATCCGAGGTAGAGCGGAATAAATAATCATCAGGTAAAGAAAGGAGGTGTACAAAGGTACGAAAAGTTATCGACCTATAAGTTAGGTTTTGGCAATTTCCATAAGTTTAATAGGCTTAGGAAGTGTGGATTATTTCCAATTAACAAATCAAAAACAAGAACATTATGCTTAAGAAAATTTTAACAATAGGTAGCTTTGCGGCGATAGCAGCCGCTTTCGGGTTCAATAATACCGATAGTGCTAACGAGGAGGTTTCAGTTTCCGATCTTATGTCGGCTAACACTGAGGCGCTGGCTTACTGCCCGAATGGGTGTGTAGATGGTAGTGGTGGTTGTGATTGTAATGGCTGGCATAACTGGAAGGAATATGGAGGTTGATGGCAATAGTATTATGTTAGATATTAATATAATACTAGTATAGATGAGGGTGTGCCAAAATTGCTGTATATCATAGAGAATTTGATCTGCTTTGTTTACAAAACTGTTTATCAGTGTAATACAAAAGCCTTAATTGATCTTGAGAGGACATGATAAAGAGTTTTGGCGCATTCTTATTCTATTATATATGGGAAAAATAAATAGAATAGATTTTATACACAAGAAAAGTATGAACAAAAAGATATATTTATTTCTGCTAATTATTATTTACTGGAGTTGCTTATCAAATTCAAAGTCAGAAAAATATCACAATAAAAAAAGCAATGTAATTAATATACGTAGTCAAATAAAAGAGATAATTATAGATGATTTACTTATCAATAATTATTCATGGTTGCAGATTATAGATAAGTATTTATTTATCAAGGATTACAAATCGGCAAATGAATTTATACATATTTTCAACAAAAACGACTTTGGATATATAACAAGTACGGCATTTAAAGGGCAAGGTCCAGGAGAGATTACAAATATAGGCCATATAGCAGAAGATAAAATGAATCGTAAATTTTACGTGTCAGATCATGGAAAAAACAAAATTTTTAGTTATGATATGGATAGCGTAATTACTGATCCATCTTATCTTCCTGTAGAAAAAACGAAAATGGGGGAGCAAACATTTCCCACTGAATATATATATATAAATGATACATTATCTATTGGTATGACTATACAACGTCTTGGTAATGGGAATTTCAAACCTATTGTTGGAAAATTCAATATGGAAACCAGCAAAATAACACCTATGAGTTATACTACTCATCCGGATGTTAAAAAGAAACGTGTTTGTTTTGATATCTCTATGGAACATGGTATCTATGTGGAGACTTATATCCCTCATGATTTGATGACAATATGTAATCTAGATGGAACATTAAAGTATAATGTATATGGAACTGAGTGGAGTACGGAAACGCATGGCATTGACTATTATGGACCTGTGGTATTTTGTAATAATAGAATAGTCGCTCTTTACTCTGGAAATAAATCTTTCACAAATGGAAAGACTAATTATCCCACAAAATTTGTAGTTTTCGATTTGGATGGTAATTATCTAAAGACATTGGAAACAGGATATCCTATCATTTCTTTTTGCTATGACAAGGATAATCACCGAATCTTAATGAGCATGAATGCAGATATACAGTTCGCCTATTTGGACTTAGGTAAATTACTAGATTAAAGAGCCATGACCCTATTATTCGACATATATCCGGCCATCGGCCACTTGAACGCAAGTTTTGCGCTTGCGAATCAGTGGCGGGAGAGACAGCATCGAGTTGTTTATTGTGCGGTAGAAGCCGAGCATAAAAAGATTATTGAGACTAAGGGATTTGAGTGTATCATGCTGGATTATCCCTTAGAGTCTGATAAACAGGAGCTACGTGTAAAAGGATTGCGTTTTATTGGGGAGTGTTTCTCCTCTGTGTTTACGCAAAAAAGGAAGCATGCCTTTTTCCGGGAAATAGCCGATTGGGAAAACCGGATTACATCCTTATCTCCCGATCGTGTCTATTTGGATGCCCAATGCGCCTTGCGCACGGCCTTGTATCATAAGCTGGGAATTCCTGTCGTATTAGTAGAGACAATGCCGCTATCCCTTTATGACCCTTGGGTTCCTCCTTTCACCTCCGGCCTGATCCCTAAGCAGACAAGCATATCTAGGCTGGGCATACGCTTGGCGTGGGAAAAGATCGTGATAGTGAGAAAAATCAGGAACCTGTTTTTCTCTATGCTGCTATGTAGACAAGACTATTTCTCTTTGTATAAGAGGCTTTTCTTAGAATGTGGTTTCCCTTTTGAGGAGAAGATCGATTGGAGGCGGCCTTTTATAATAGGAATAAAAGAGAGTAAGATCCTCTCTATGAATCCCTCAAGCCTTGATTTTCCCCGTAAATATCCACCTAATTGCCAATATGCGCCCTCTAGAGTGGACTTGACGCGGGAGGATCCCATGCTCAACCAACGATATGCCCGGGTCATGGAGGAGGTTTGTTTACAGAAGCAGCAACGCCCGGATATCAAGATCATCTATTGTTTTTCAAGTACCGTTATGGGGTTTGAAAAACGATCTAAGATCATTTTCATGAAAATAAGGGATATTTGCTTACGAAATCCTCAATTCGTTTTCATACTATCTGTAGGAAAGTATCATAATACCTCTTATTTACTCCCTTGTCCGTCCAATCTATATGTGTTCCAACAGGTACCCCAGTTGCACTTGCTTTCATACTGCGACTTGATGATCACGTCTGGCGGGATGAATAGCATCGCGGAATGTATCGAAAAGGAGGTACCCATGCTTGTATGCCCCTTATCATTAAAATCGGATCAATTAGGAAACTCAGCGCGGGTGGTCTATCACGGTTTGGGGTTGAGGGCACGTATTAAGTTGGACTCTTCACGAACAATCGAGAAGAGAATCGTCCAACTGTTTGAGAATTATGCTACTTTCAAACGAAATCTTTCCATGATGCGAACAAAGATCTTGGCGGAAAGTACGGCTATAAATACAGAGGTAATATGAAATCACTCCGCTTTATACGAAAGACATTTGTGTATCGGGATATTCCATCTTCCGGGGTGATGTGTCTGCTATCAATCATAAGATACCATAAAGGAGCTGTAGATTCCGCCCGTTTATTGCCTGCCTGCCAGTCAACAGACGGAAGAACCTTTCTATCCGATTTGGCGAACGTGGCGGAAACGGTGGGATTACGTACGCAAACCGGAGCGTCTACCTTGTCGAACTTGAAAAAATTCCCCCATCCGGTCATCTTACATATAAGGAATGATTGGGGAGCGTATGACTTCGCTGTGTGTTATGGCTTTCATGGAAGATTCTTTTTGGTGGGCGTGCCTAATTGGGGATTGATGGAATTTAGGGAAATGGAGATGGAGGTGTTATGGGAATCTCGTGTGCTACTGTATTTGGAACCTACGGGTGCTTTTAAAAGGAAATCGTTCTTGTAAGATGAAGAAAAATGAGAAAATAGATCTTGTTTACAAGCTTTGCCGATATGTGGTCGATACGCTATTTTGGGGCTGTATGGTCGTGGCCTTATTCGTGGTTATGCAAATATTCCTTTTCTCGTCCTTTAAGATCCCGAGCAATTCCATGGAACCCGGACTGATAGCGGGAGACTATGTGCTGGTGAACAAGCTGATTCCTGGAGCCCGTTTGTTCAACGTCTTCGCTTCTTTGCGTGGCGAGCAGGTTCAGATCGTTCGTCTACCGGGTCTAAGAGAGATAAGGAGAAATGACGTGGTCGTGTTTAATTATCCATACCCCAACAATTTGGACAGGATAGAGATGCATATGATGAAATATTACATTAAGCGTTGTCTGGGGTTGCCGGGTGATAGTCTATCTATCGTAAATGGTTATTATAGAGTCAATGGCATATTTGAACCCGTAGGGAATATCGAGGGACAAGAACTATTTTCCGTCCAGAGTAACAAAATGCTGAAAGATGCCGGGTTATATTGGAGTTTTCCGAAAGACAGCCTGATAAGTTGGAACGTGAAAAACTTCGGCCCGCTATATCTCCCAAGGAAAGGGGATGTGATTGATATGAATCGTGAGAACATCAGTATCTATCGTAAGCTGATAGAATGGGAAACCGGTCAAAAGCTTGATCCCCGGATCGTGAGCTACACCTTTCAAAAGAATTACTATTTCGTGGCAGGAGACCGAATCGAGGACTCGCAAGACTCTCGTTATTGGGGCTTGTTGCCTGAGGAATTTATCGTGGGAAAGGCCACCTTTATATGGAGATCCATGAATCCGCAGACAAGGGGGGTACGATGGGATCGTATTTGTAGCCGTATAGAATAACTTGGCGAATAATAATCAAATTGGGGAAAAGTCTTCTTTTTATTGTATAGGTGTGTGCCAAAATGTTGTCGTGTCCATACAGACTTGATCATTCTTTTTGACACACACACATCTGAATCGGTTTGTTCTGGTTGTAAGAGCCAAGTATATGAGGCCTAAGAGTTTTAGTCTTTTAATACCTTACGGAGTGCTTCCAACATCGGATCTACGGTAAGATCGTTGCCGGTAGCTTGCTTGATCCACACATTCGGGGTGAGGCGGCCTTGCTTGAAGATACGGCTAACCTCATTCGCGAAATCCTTGCCGTTGAGGTAGTTCTCAAGTTGGAACTCGATAATCTGTCCGAAAGCGTAGGCGGAAAGGTAGAGCGGATAACCGATCATATGGGAGTAAATCGCTAGAACGGTCTCGTCTTTCACACCGAATACCGGAGCGTAATACTTATTCCAGATTTCCTTGGAAAGACGGATCACGGCCTCCTGCAATTCCCCGGCGGTAGCGTTAGGATGTGCGTACATCCATTTCCATACGGAGATATCCAGCATGGAAACACCGCAAATCTCATACATGCTCCATATCTTATCCAAGATATCCATCTTTTCTTTTTCCGGATTCTCGTCTTTTATGCCCAGTAACTCAAGGTCTCTTTTCTGGAAGACAAAGGCCAGCGCTTCGGTGAAAGCCGTATTGGGAACTCCGTTGAGCATATAATAATCGACATCATATAATGAGATCGTTTGCTCTACGTTGTGCCCAAACTCATGGATGGCGATATTATATCCTTTGTAATCCATCCCTTGTGAAGGAATACGGGTACGTAAACGGGAACGCTGGCCTTTCATGGAGGCTCCCCACGCATGACCGGAACCACGGGCGGGATCGACTGCGATCTTATCCGCCAGATATTGGGCACGATCGGGGCTGAATCCTAGTTTCTGTAAGATGTCCGGTAGCTTCTTTTCCATCGTTACCGCATCGGGATACAGGGTACGGGTTTGCTCGTTTAGCTTGTTCTCGTCCAGATTGCTACGGGCCTTGAAGCCATCGTACCATATATCGTAGGCTTCCAGTTTGCGTCCGAGGCGTTTGGAGATGATTTTCCCCACTTCCTTTAGTTCGGGGGCGGAAAGGAACTGATCGAACAGGGCTTCTACATCGTTGACATCTATTTCCATATCTTCCGTGAACTTACGGTCTATATAGGTGTTTCCCGTATATTTGTCTATACGCTGCATGGCGTTGAAGTTATTCAACATTTTCTGATAGCGGGCCGGGCTTTCAGGGGTACCTTCTAGTTCATTTCCTGCTTGAGATAACGTATTGGCGTACGGGTTCCATTCGTAACGATCCGAGTTGATCACCTCTTTCGGGATTTCTTGCGAGATGATTCGCTTCATGACCTCATATACCATCCGTTGTTTTTCCAATCCCTCTTTTCCTTTATTATAATTGGCCTTGATCTCGTCGCGAAGGTTCCAATGGCAAAGTAAGCGCATGTCGGAGGGGAAAATGGTTTTTCCTTTAGGAGTTAGTAAATGCCCCATATAGATATTATAATCTGCGATGTAAATATCTGCGTCACTTTCCGTATCTGCGGCGGCTTGCTTTACTTCCGCCGGTATCCGTTCCGTAAACATATCGCCCAGACGGGCGTAGGCCCATGCTTTACGGTCATCACCTAACGCCTCTTTCTCCTTGAGAGTAAGTTGGGGAAAGTTGAGGGCGATGATGAAGCCGATCTTGTTGGCGTATAGATCGTCCATTAGGTGGGAACTGGGGCTGTAGGACCCGAATTTCTCGTCGATGGCGTGTAGAGGTCCGGTATCTAGGTTCAAATTTCGTTGCAGACAGAGTACCATCTCGTTGAAATAGCCATTGATACCTTCAAGATACTCGCTGATCTTGAGGAAAACTTGGTCTTTTTCGGCGGGATCGGATAGATAATTCTCCCGGCAGAAGGTTTGAAACGCTTGCTCATCCCCATCGGAGGTTTGCCAGAGGCGGGCTACTTGCTCGACGCCCTTCGTGATTCCTGCTTGATTCTTAGCGTCCTTGGCTATTAGCTCGTCTATCGTAGCTTTTACGATAGAAGGCTGGATGCTGGCTTGCCCTTGCATAAAGCCAAAGGCGCAGGCCAGTAACATACAAATACGTACGACTTGCTTTCTCATGGTATGTTTGTATAAAGTTATTTAAAACAAATGTATGAATAATATTCGTATCTTTGGCCGATTTTTCTAATTGAGTAAAAAACAAAGAGATGAAAAAGTTACTATGTATGTGGATGGCCGTATGCGGCCTTTTGTTGATTCCCGGAAACATGAAGGGACAGTCCTTGAAAGATATCTTAAATTCATCTGCCGTAAAGAACGCCGTGACTTCTGTCACCGGAGGGAAAGCCGTGACTTTCGAGAATTTACAGGGAACTTGGATGTATGTGAACCCTGCCCTGCAACTGGAAGGTGATAATGCCTTGAAGAATGTAGCGGGAAGCTTGGCGGCTACTGAGGCAGAGAAGAAAATGAAGGAATATTGCGCGAAAGTAGGTATCGTGGAAGGTGTATTTAATTATGTCTTTAATTCGGATAGTACGTTTACGAGCGCATTGAAAAGGGGAAGCCTGAAAGGTACTTATTCGGTGAATCCAGAGGATAAAACGGTGACGTTACGGTATACGGTGGGTAATAAGAAGCTGACCGTTTCTACGCTTACCGCCCATGTCGTCCTTTCTGGTAATGAGTTGACATTGCTTTTTAATGCGGATAAATTACTGAAGTTCTTGAGCACGGTTTCTTCTATATCCAGCAATACGACCTTGAAAACCATCAATAAGTTGGCAAGTGAATATGATGGCATGATGCTGGGTTTCGATTTGAAGAAATAATGTAATATGATACGATTTATACCGAGGCGTTATTGGGCAGTAATAGCGGTTGCGTTGGCATTGATCATGTCCGTGTTGGACGGTACGATTGTCAACGTGGCGCTTCCTACCTTGTCCCGTGAATTCGGGACATCCCCTTCCACCACGATTTGGATTGTCAACGCTTATCAGCTGACGATTACGATGTCTCTTTTATCATTCTCCGCTTTGGGAGATATTTATGGATATAAGCGGATTTTCTTGATCGGGACGACAATATTCTGCTCAACGTCATTATTCTGTGCCTTATCCTCGTCTTTCGCCATGTTGACGGTCGCGAGAATATTGCAAGGGATCGGAGCCTCGGCTATCATGAGCGTGACGACCGCTTTACTTCGTATTATTTATCCTCCTCAATATATAGGGCGGGGAATGAGTATCAATGCCATGGTCGTGGCGGTATCGATTGCTGCCGGGCCGTCGTTGGCGGGCGCTATCTTATCAGTCGCTTCTTGGAATTGGTTGTTCGCTATCAACGTACCTTTAGGGATTTGCGCGATTATAACGGGTTATTTTCTTTTGCCTCAAAATCCTTGCAAGGATGGGCCGAAACGAAAGTTTGATAAGATCGGTGGAATCTCGAATGCCTTGACTTTCGGATTGCTGATTTATTCGTTGGAAGGCATCGCCCATCATGAGAACTGGAGAATGATCGCTTTACAGGTTCTTCTTCTATTGGTGATCGGAACATTTTTTATCCGCAGGCAACTACGGCAGGAGGTTCCGATATTGCCATTGGACTTGATGCGGATTCCGATATTCGCCTTGTCCGTATTATCCTCGATTACTTCATTTACGGCACAGTTGTTGGCGATGGTATCATTACCCTTTTATTTGCAAAATGTGGCCGGAAGAAATGAGGTGGAGACGGGGCTGCTGTTGACTCCTTGGCCGGTAGCGACGATCTTGACCGCTCCGGTAGCCGGGAGGCTGATCGAGAAATATCATCCCGGATTGTTAGGCGGTATCGGAATGGTGGTGTATGCGACCGGACTTCTTCTATTGGCTTTATTGCCGGGGCAACCCACCAATATGGACATCGCTTGGCGATTGATGCTTTGCGGTATGGGCTTCGGCCTGTTCCAGACCCCGAATAATAGCACGATGATATCGGCCGCCCCTCGTTCCCGGAGTGGTGGGGCGAACGGTATGCAAGGTACGGCACGACTGCTGGGGCAAACGCTGGGGACGACATTTGTCGCTTTGATCTTTAGTGTCACCTCTGCGACCGATAGTATGCCGGTTTGTATGTATGTGGCGGTCGGTTTCGCTTTAGTCGCCGCTATCGTGAGTTGTCTCCGTATCTCACAGCCCGTTCCCATGCGTGGAAGGTGAGTAGGAAGATACGATTTCTAATAGGGTCTCACCGTAGTTCTCTATGATCTTTTTGCCGATTCCGGGTATCTTCAACAGTTCTTTCGAGTTCGTGGGCAAAGTGTTGCAAACGCCAATTAAGGCTTTCTGTTGCAAGATCGTGTAAGGAGGCAACTCCTTTTCTACGGCAAGCTCGTATCTCCATTGTTTCAAACGGGCATATAGCTCAGGATGTAAGACATCCGTGGAGACGGGGATCTTTTCCGCTTCCGTCGATTTCCGTGTCGATTTCCGCTTGCTGGCAACAGCCGACTCCTCAATGTTCGCTTTAGCCTTGGCGGATAGATAGTCGATGAGACGAAAACCATCTTGGCAGGCTTTTAATGTAGCGACCTTGATCGTAAGCTCATCGCTGAAAGCTTTTAATGCGGATGTAAATGCCTTACGGGCCTCTTTATTGTCGATCTCCACGTCGGAAGCCTCTATCAAAGGGAGGCAATAGGTCTCGATCTTTTCCAGAAAGTAAGCGCAACCTTTTCGGATGCGGTCTTGTATATGCTCGTCCGTATCATAGAGATTCGTGCTGGAGATCATACGGGTGAGTTGCTGGCAGAAACGTTCGCCTACTTCTACTATATCCGAACGGAAATAATCCCGTACCCGGGGATATTGGTTGCTTAATTCCGGGTATAGTTTTTGCAGATGGGTGTATGCTGCGTAAGATGTATATTGCAACTTTTGTTGTACGGGATTGAAGTCGAATAGCTCGGTTGCCAATCTCAAATAATACTGTTGTTGGGCTTGACGCAGTTGGTCTTCACACGGTTGACGCTCCGAGAGGGAAGAGGTATAACTTAATATCTTCTCATCGCTAATCATGGCGTTTCGAGTGATCGGGCTACTCAATACCATTCCTTCCAATGTCTTGCAACGGCTCAAGGCAACGTAGACTTGTCCGTGTGAGAAGGCGGCGGATGCGTCGATGATGGCATGTTCGAAAGTCAAGCCTTGGCTTTTATGGATCGTGATCGCCCAAGCGGTTTTCAGTGGGTATTGGCTGAAAGAGCCGGCGATTGTTTCCGTGATATCCTTCGTGTTCTCGTCGATCGTATATTTCACGTTTGTCCATGTCTCCCGGTCTACGGTGATATCGTTTCCTAATTCGTCGGATACGATAATCTTGCTCGGGCTGATGAAGACAATTCGGCCGATCTTTCCGTTATAATATCGTCTTTCGCCGGAAGAGTCGTTTTTTACGAACATGACTTGAGCGTCTTGCTTTAGCTCCAATACCTCGTCGGTCGGGTAGGAGTAAGCCGGAAAGTCATCCTTGATCTCTGCCTTATACGTATAAGCCGGGCCGGGTAATTCTTGCAATTTCCGGTTATTGATTTGCTGGGCTTGATAATTATGGGTTGTCAGCGTGATATAACCCGCTTTGTCATTTGGTTTAAAATTGGGGATATAACGTTGGTTTAAGGTGTGTAGCGTATTCTCGTCGAAGCGGTTTTCCCGGATATTGTTCAATAAGCGTACGAACGTATCGTCCGCTTGGCGATATACTTGAGTTAATTCGATGCAAAGATAATCACTTTCGGAAAGAGCCTTACTGTCAAAAAAGAAGGGAGAGGCGTAATGTTCTCTCAACAAATTCCATTCGTCCTCCTTCGCTACGGGGGCTAATTGTTGTAAATCTCCGATCAATAATAATTGAACGCCCCCAAAGGGTTTATTCCTATCCCGGTAACGACGTAGCATATCACTGATAGCGTCCAGCAAATCGGCACGTACCATACTGACCTCATCAATAACGAGCAGGTCCATACTACGGATGATATTGATCTTATCCCGGCTGAATTTATGAGAATAGGATTTATTTTGCCCGGAGGCCATTTCGCTACCCGGTATATACGGCCCGAAAGGTAGCTGAAAGAAGGAGTGAATGGTTACCCCTCCCGCGTTAATCGCCGCCACTCCGGTAGGTGCTACCACAATCATCCGTTTTGGGGAAGTCTCTTTAAGTTTTTTCAAGAATGTGGTCTTTCCTGTTCCGGCTTTTCCGGTAAGGAAGATGTTGGTTCCGGTATTTTCCAGATAGTTGAAGGCAAGGTCCAATTGTAAATTTGTTTGCATCATATTTAAGTCGTTTAGGTGAATTCACAAATGTACGTATAATCTTTCAAACGTCCTTCTCAAATGGAAAATAAACGGAGTAACTGCGCTAAAATCTACATCCCTTTTTCCTTTTTAGGAAGAGATTGATATACGATATCGTAGGATTGTTTTATAAGCTCTTTGATCTTGTTGTCGGGTACATCTTGATTAAAATAGACACTAATCCAGTATTTTTTATTCATATGCCAACCGGGTGTTATTCCTGAATATCGGGCTTGTAATTCACCCGACTCATTGGGATCGCATTTAATACAACAAAAATCAAATACTTCGATATTCACAAAACAAAACCATTTACTTCCTACATAAAAGCAAAGAACGTCCCGACTGTATTTATCAGGGACATTCGTGAAAGGCATTTTTTCATAAACACCATTCAACGAAAGGCAATATTCCCTAAACTCTTCAATATTCATAACTTTCGTATGTATGATAGATTATAGCGATATCCTATAAACTAAGAAACTTAATGGTTGGATGGAGACTTCAGTAACGGGAGCCTCTAGTTCCACCGCTGATTCAATGGGTATGACTGTTTCCGGTTTACCCAATGTATTCTTCGCTTCTAGGTCTGAGGCATGTAAGACTGTCAACTTTCCTTTATGCTTGCCGGATGAGATTCCGTTTAGGTTTAATTTGATTTTTTTGCTCTGGATGCTGGTATTGACGATTTTGATGATGAACTCGTTTGTGCCTTTGTCGAAAGCGGCTGTGGCGAATAGCTCGCTTTGCCCGGTAACGGCTTCTTTGTTCATCGTCAGGGGCAATACGTTTGTTCCAGCATTGTGCCCGTATAATTGTTGTACATAGTAGTTAGGAGTTTTCACGATGTTTAGGTTGTCGAACCAGATTAAGTCCGGGCGCCATTGCCACGCATCGACATGTGCGAATAAAGGGGCGTATGTGCATAATTCGACCACGTCGGCATTCCGTTCAAGACCGGTCATAAACGCAGCCTCGCATAATGCGGTCAGGAAGCTATTCTCCCGGTTAGTCGGGTGGCAAGCATATTCACCGGCGAACACTTTGGGACCTTGCCGATCATACGAATCATATCGTTTGGCACTATTTAGGAACCATTCCGGTGAGCGATAGAAATGTTCATCCACCAGATCTACTTTTAAGCGTTTCATCTCCGGCCATAGATATTCGAAATCTTTTCCTTCCGAATCAGGACCGGAACTGCCGATGATTTTGATCTCCGGATATTTGGCTCGGATGGCTTTCACGAACGGTTCGAGGCGTTCGGGATATAACGGTCCCCATTGCTCGTTGCCGATAGCGATAAATTTCAGATTAAAAGAAGCCGGATGCCCCATATCCGCACGCACTTTGCCCCATTGGGAGGTAACCGGGCCATTGGCGAATTCGATTAAGTCTAAGGCATCGTCTATATAAGGTTGTAATTTATCTACCGGCACATGCTGGTCCATACCCTCATTCTCAAACTGGCATGACAGCCCGCAATTCAATACAGGCAGGGGCTCGGCTCCGATATCTTCGCTTAATTGGAAATACTCAAAGAATCCCAAACCGTAAGATTGATAATAATCCGGGAATTTCTTGTGAGGAAATGTATAATTCCATCGGCTGATATTGATAGGCCGGTTCTCTATGGGGCCTACCGTATTTTTCCATTGGTAGCGTGTGGCGATGGTTGTACCCTCAACGATACATCCACCCGGGAAACGAAAGATTCCCGGCTTTAGATCTTTCAACGCTTGTGCTAGATCGCGGCGTAGGCCGTTCGTGCGATTGTTGAATGTCTTTTCTGGAAAAAGGGAGATATGTTCCAGATCCAAGGTGCCTGCCGTTTCCATCGTGATGCGTAGGCGTGATTTAGCCTCAGTAGCTTTGGGAGACAAGATAACGGAATATTTCTTCCAGTCTTTTCCTTTTATTTCTAGGTGTTGTGTCTCATAAATATCGTTATCTCTATTTACCAATTCGATACGTAGTTTGATCGGGTTATTGGTCTCGGTACGGGCATATAAGGAAAAGTCGTAATTTTCATTAGCCTTTATACCGATACCTTTGAAGCCTTCGTTCTCCAGACCGGTTCCGGTGATTTGCCCGGCATAAATCAGGTGTGCGTAATGGGGGTTTTTGTCGAAACAGGGATTCTTTTCAGCTATGCTTGCATCGCCGAAAGGTTCCCAGCCTCCCCATGGATTCTCAAACTCGAAGGAGCGGTTCTTGATTAGTTCCGCATACAATCCTCCATCTGCCCCGAAATTGATATCCTCGAAGAAGATCCCATACATGGTTGACTGGATAGGCGAACCTACTTTCTGTACATCGATGTCAAACTCATGGACAGGTACGATGTCTTGTGCGGTCATGCAGTTTACACCTACACTTAAGAGGAATAAAGCTGCGGTTTTTTTCATGTTTTTTCTTCTCATATTCTGTGTTTTTCAGTAAATAAAGATTTAGACGATCAAATTCGCTATCATCTGTATAAACAAGATCAGGAATACCATCGCTATCGGATAAACTGTTGCGTAAGCTACGCTTGGGGCTGGGCTGTCTGTCATAGAATCTGCGGCGGCAAGTCCCGGGGTACTGGTCATACCGCCGGCGATTGTTCCGACTAAATCGAGAATGTTGATCTTAAAGAAATAATATCCAGCTAATACGGCTATAATCATAGGGATCATTGTTATAGCGATACCGACTCCGAATAAAGTTAAACCGCTTGATTGGAAAGTGGAAACCAGATTTACACCGGCGGATGTCCCGACCTCGGAGAGGAATAGCAATAATCCCAATTGGCGAAGCAGGTTATTAGCGGAACCGGACATAGACCAGATGATCGGACCTGTTTTTCCGATGGCGCTTAATACCAAGGCAACCATAAGGATACCGCCGGTCAGTCCCGGGGAGAATGAGAAGGAATCCGAGAAGGATATATTTAATTTTCCAAACAATACGCCTAATACGATACCCATAGCGATCGGGAAAAAGTCTGTATCCGAAAGACGTTTCTCATCATTACCAATGAATTGGGCGAGTTCATTTACGCTTTCTTTCTCGCCGGCGACCATCAACTTATCTCCAAACTTCAACACTAAATTAGGTTCTGGAGAAAGATCGATTCCGCTTCGACGTACACGGGTTACCGTACAACCGAAAGTTCCTTGTAAATTTAAATGGCCTAGCGATTTATTGATAATGCTCTTATTGGTCAGTAACAGGGATTGCAAGGTCTGTCCGCCACTTAACGGCAGATCTCCCTCGATACGTTCTCCCAACAATAATGTCAGTTGCTCCAAGGCTTTGTCGTTACCTACGGCCTTCAGTAAATCTCCTTCGTTAAGCGTGGTATGGGGAGTTGGCATAGATATGACATTGTCGTGTTTTATACGGGAGACTACCGCTCCGGTCATGGCCCGTACCTGCAATTGAGCCAAACTCTTTCCGCAGATGTTTTTATTCGTGACTTTAAATGCGGCGGTATGTAATGTAGGATATTGGCTTTTCCTTTGGGTTTCCAGCACTTTAGCCTCGGCTATCAAATCCTTGCGAAGCATTTTTGGCAATAGTTTCACGAAAAGGATCACGCCGATTACGCCGAACGGATAAGCGATACCATAGGCGATGGATGCGGCGGATGATTGCGTGGAGTCGATCGCTACCGCCAAACCGGGCGTACTCGTCAATGCCCCGGCGATCAGACCGACGATACTCGGGGTATCGATATCCAAGATATACTTGAATAAGATTCCTGTCAGGCATGCCGAACCGACAATTAATAACGTTAGGATAATGAGTGTCTTGCCTTTGGAACGGAAGGAGTCGAAAAATCCGGGGCCCGCTTGGATACCAATGGTAAAGATGAATAACACCAACCCCATATTCCCTAATTCCTTGGGTATGATAACCCCAAAATGACCGAATAACAGGGCGATGAAAATAACTGCCGATACATCTAGCGAAAGACCTTTGATCTGTATCCGGCCTAGCATGAATCCAAGCGCTATGATCAGAAACAGGGCAAAATAAGAAGACTGAAGTAATGTTTCAAACATGTCAGATAGTTTTGAAGTGAAGCTGTTAAAGATGCAAAATTAAACTTTTTAGTCCATTCAGGCAACGGCTTGGCTGGATTTCTGTACCTTTGTGCCATATTTTAGAAAAGATAAAGTAAAGAGTATAAGCGTGAGACGATATTTTATATATCTGGGGTATAACGGAAAGAATTTTCGGGGTTGGCAGATCCAGCCGAATGGTATGACGGTGCAGCAATCTATAGAGGAGGCCTTGGCCATCTTGATGTGTAAGCCCGTGCCTATTGTGGGGGCCGGCCGTACCGATGCCGGTGTACATGCCCGCTTAATGATCGCCCATTTTGATTGGGAAGGACCGATCGAGGATTTGGCTTTCCTTGCGGAAAAATTAAATAGGCTGCTGTCTAAAGATATCGCCGTTTATAAGATCGTGCCTGTCGTACCGGAAGCGCATGCCCGCTTCGACGCCACTTCACGAACCTATAAATATTATATTACGACCAGGAAAGATCCGTTTAATTACGAGCTGGTTTATAAGCTTCCCGGTCGTTTGGATTTCGAGGCGATGAACGAGGCGTGTAAGGTCTTATTCGATTATATCGATTTTACGAGTTTCAGTAAGTTGCATACGGATGTAAAGACGAATAATTGCCATATCCAACATGCGGGTTGGACGCAAGAAGGGGATACTTGGGTGTTTACGATCCGTGCAGACCGTTTCCTTCGTAATATGGTGCGTGCGATCGTTGGTACTTTATTGGAAGTCGGAAGAGGACGTTTAACGATAGACGGCTTCCGAAACGTGATTGAGGCAAAGGATCGTTGCAAGGCCGGAACCTCCGTGCCGGGACACGCCCTGTTCTTGGTAGACGTCACGTACCCGGAAGAACTCTTTCCAGTGGAGGGTTAAACCATGTGGTTAGCTCTAGCCTTCCTCTCCGCCTTCTTGTTAGGTTGTTACGAGGTCAATAAGAAAATGTCGTTAAATGGGAATGCCGTTATTCCCGTTTTATTCTTCAATACGCTCATAAGCAGTTTGATTTTCGTCCCGTTCATCTTGCTCTCTTTTTATACGGATTGCTTGGACGGGACGATAGTGTATGTACCCCGTGCCTCTTTAGAGGACCATCTGAAGGTATTGATAAAGGCGGTGATCGTCTTATCCTCTTGGATATCGGGGTATTTTGCCTTGAAACATTTGCCGCTGACGATAACCGGGCCGATCAAGGCCAGCCAGCCCGTGCTTACATTACTGGGTGCGATGCTTCTGTTCGGGGAACGGCTGAATCTATTTCAATGGGTCGGAGTCTTGCTTTCTATCGCTTCCTTTTATCTCCTTTCCTCATCGGGGAAGAAAGAGGGGATTCATTTTGCCCATAATAAATGGATCTTCTTCACGGTCCTGTCTATCTTGACCGGGGCGATGAGCGGATTGTATGATAAGCATTTGATGCGTAGTATGGATGTAATGACGGTACAAGTCTGGTTTAATGTCTATCAATGTGTTATCATGTCATTTATCCTGTTGTTTCTATGGTATCCGAACCGGAAAAAGAGCACGCCTTTCCAATGGCGATGGAATATCATCTTTATCTCCGTATTCTTATGCGTGGCGGATTGGGTGTACTTTTATGCTTTGACATTCCCGGATTCCATGATCTCGATCGTATCGATGGTACGTCGGAGTAACGTATTGGTGACATTCTTGGCGGGAGCCATCTTCTTCCATGAAAAAAACTTAAAGAACAAGGCGATCGACTTATTCCTTGTGTTGTTAGGAATGATATTCCTATATTTGGGGACAAAATAGAAAATTAGATAATGAGACGAGTTATAGTTACGTTGTTGATCTGTGTCTTTGCGTTGGGAATGAACGCACAAGATATGACAAGTGTGTTCACGGCGATGCCAGACCAATACATTCCTCAATTGGAGCACGCTTGGCGAAAGGATTTGGTGGATCTTTATACTTCAGGAAAAGAATCCCGGCTGAAAAATACGATGAATGGCTTTTCTACCTTGCAAAAGCTAACGAACGATTACCTTTTGCTACAGACTACGGAGCGTAGCACGGTAGAGATGAAATTACTTCCCTTGGTAAACAATACCTACGTGGTTTGTATGATCTCTACGGTAAACGGCCCGGTTCCGGATAGCCGTATCGAGTTTTTCACGACCAATTGGGAGCCTTTGGCAACTTCCGATTGGTATATCAAGCAGGGAATGGATAAGAAAGACGAAGCCTATCAAGAGGCCGCCTCACATTTGGATATGGATTTAATTCAATATCGATTGAGTCCGGATGATCAGACTTTGACCGCCATTTATACGACTCCTCAATATCTGAGCCAAGAGGCTCGTGAGAAAATAGAGCCGTATCTCAGTGAACCGAAAGTCTATACGTGGCAGAAATATCATTTTCAGTAATTCTTTCCTTATCCATCCACTCCGATATAGTTCATGAGGTTTTACTGCAACCCGCTTTGCAGTACTACTGCACGTGGGTTGCAGTAGTACTGCGATAAAGAGTCTTTTTTTAATGGGTAGGAGAGACTAAGATCCCTTCTTCATTAAAAAGAATCGTTATATCTCGGTCTCCTTGCTCCAGCTCGAACTCATAAGAGAGTCCTTCCGCTTTTTGAATGACATGGATATCATCGATTCGATAAGAGGCATATGCGGAGGCCTTGAATGCGGTCATCACGATATCGGGTACTTGGGAAGAGCGTATTTCCCACTCTGTATATAACCATTTGTTCTGGGTATCCAGCCAAACTTCCTTATGGATATTCTCATGAAGGATATCCACCTCGGTACCTTTTGCCTCCGTATCTATCTCAAGGATTGTCGCTCCCGGATACATCTCTGAAATGAGTTCCTTAATAGCGCTGGGGGTAACGGAGGGACGATGCTCGTTGTCGCCGTTACCATCGGTTACTTCCTTGATGAGAATACCGCCTTCCGTATAATGTAGGTCTGCATCTTGCTCGCCATTTTCAACGTCGAGAACGTAAATGGTACCAGCGTCCGGACGTTCTAGCATATCTACATCGTCTATCTTCCATTTAGCGTATAGGCTTGCCTCGAAACTGTTTTTTACGGTTTGGGGCAAAGCCTTGTAAGGAAGATCGGTCTCTGTCAGCATCCAGTTGCCTTGCGGATCAAACCACGCTTCAGCCTCATATGAACCGGTGTAAAATTCTGCTTTGACATAGCCTGCCTCGTTCTCCCAACTGACACGTTGCGCATCCGGATATTTTGTGTCAAAGGCTTTTGTTACAATACTCTCAGGTGTGAATTTGTCATCATCGTCATCACATGACATGAATACGAATGAGCTGCAAACCAAAGTTGCCATTATGAATGCTTTTGTTTTCATACGATTGATTTTAATTAAAAATATATTAATACTTATCTTAGAGTGTCTATTAGTCATCGATATCAATCAAGTTCCCTTTTAAGTCGAATGTCATCTCAAGACCGTTATCTAGCTTTATCTCATAATCCCGTATCTCTTTTTCTATTTTAACAACCTTATTCGATGAATAGTTTTTCTTGATAAGGTCTTGTATTACCTCCGGAATGATCGCTTGCGGGATAGGGAGCCCATGCCGTTTAATCTCTTTCCATTCTCCTTTATGGTTAAACTCAACATTGGTCCCGTCCGTGAGGATCACGTCGTAACTGCTAATCCGGATCAGATTTTTCTCTATTTGGATATGCGATACCGGGATGTCCTTAAAATGATCCGATATGAATTGGCGGCTGGAAACCGGCAATACGTTGGTGTCACTCGTGATCTTATCGTTGCCGGCACAAGCCATGACAGATAATAATGATAAGACTATCAGTAAATAATTGATCCTTTTCATATGCCTTGTTTTTTATTATACCGCAAAGAAAAGGATGCATTTTGGAAAAAATTGGGAATTTCGGCCGTTAATAGAATAATAATGTGAATGTATGCATACCATTTGCGTATTGGTAATCTATCCGGATCGAATATAGATCGACTATTGATTTGACAATGGCCAACCCAAGGCCCGTCGATTCTTGTTGTTTGCTTTGGCTGGCAAAACGGGCAAATAATAATTCCTTATCAAGGGTTTTGTCGATTCCCGTATTTGCGATCGTAAGCATACGGCGAGAGATCGTGATTCCTATATCCCCTTTCTCGTAATTATGGACATAGGCGTTTTTAATGAGATTGGTGATTAACGTAGTGGCCAGCGATTCATTCATGGTGCATACCAAACTCTCTTTTTCTGAAACTCGTAAGTGGAGAGCTTTTCTTTCGTATATGTCATTAATTCCTTCTAATATCTTATGGATAAGATGATTTAGGCAAATATCCCGGGTCTCGGGGAATTGTTTGTTATCTATCCGAGAAAGTAATAGGAGGGATTTATTCAACCGGATGATGCCGTTCAACGCTTGATGCAAGCCAGCGATCTCTTTCAGTTGATCTTCCGTGCAATCTGGATGTTCGCTTAATAATTCTAATTTGTTCATGCATACGGCCAATGGAGTTTGTAACTCGTGGGCGGCATTCTCTACGAAATGTCTTTGTTTGTTGTATAGCTTGTCACTCTGGTTGACGCTTTCTTGAACGGTCTCGTTTAATATCTTAAATTCCTCGATGGGTGTAGGGTTGTTTAATGGAGGATTATATTTGCCTACTTGAAAACTTTTCAGCCAGCTTAATAGCTTATATAAAGGCTTAAAGCTTCTTTTGAATCCTCGATGGATCACGAATAAGATGCAACTTATCAATGCGATATATAAGACGGCCATGCTCCAGATAATCGTCTCGATCATATCTTCTTGTTCTAAGGTGGATAACTCCAGCGTCAGTTCGTAGAATTTACGATCTTTTGTCATGAAATAAGTGCGTAAGGCACGAACCGGTTCGTATTCTTGCTCTATCTCTATGTATACCGTAGTATCGTAGAACTCGTCCTTATCTAGTTTCGCTTCGCTTTCCGGAACCTCACGAATGTAGTACCGGGTCATGATATCCACATGATCTTTCAGCAATGTGCTGTCCGCTAAGGCGGAGCGGATGATAATCTCTTTGTAGTTCTCAAGGCTGTCATTCGTCTCGTCTTCTACCTCATGTAGAATCATAAGGCAGAAAACACATCCCCAAGCGGCGAAAATGACCAATATGGGGACAAATAAATTGCGGAGGGTGTAATGGATTAGCTTCATATTTATTCCTCGTCGGTCATTTTGTAACCGAAGCCATAGACCGCCTTTATTTCGGGGATGGCTCCGGCGGCTTTTAATTTCTTTCGCAAGTTTTTTACTTGGCTATAGATGAAGTCGAAATTATCGGCTTGGTCTATATAATCTCCCCAGACGGACTCGGCTAAAGTAGCTTTGCTGATCAAACGGTTGGGGTTGGATATGAAATAGTAGAGCAGATCGAACTCCTTACGGTTCAATACGATCTCTTTCCCGTTTATATAGACGGAATGTTTATCGGGATATATCGTTAGGTTCGCTAAAGACAGTTGCAATTCCCCATCTTGTTGCTTGCGGCGGATAACGCTCTTGATGCGGGCGTTCAATTCCGCCAGATGGAAAGGCTTGGTCAGATAATCATCGGCCCCAAGATCTAATCCTGTAACTTTATCCTCGATAGAGTCTTTTGCGGAGATAATGATGATGCTGTCTTTCTTGCGTAAGGCCCTTAATTCCTTCAAAAGGGTAAGGCCGCTACCTCCCGGAAGCATGATGTCTAATACGATACAATCGTAATCATAATCATTTATTTTAAGAGAAGCTTCCCGGAAAGAGGAAGCGCTCTCTATCACATATCGTTCTTTCTCAAGAGAACGAACGATAACTTCTCTCAATGCGTTTTCATCTTCGACTACCAGAATTTTCATAGGCTAGCTTGTTAATCACACAAAGCTACTGAAATATTCTGGTAAAAATTTGGAATAAGAAAAGATTCAGTACCGTTCTACTTCAATAATTGGGCCTCTGAGTTAAACGTGAGGCGAACCTCATTGTTCTCATGCTCTAGTTTGAATACGTAAAATGTTCCCGAAGGCTTGTCTATTTGTGTCACCTCATCTATCTTATATTCATGATAAGCCGAATTTGTTAGGTTGTCCATGATGTCTACGGGAACATCTTCGGCATGGATATCGAATTTCGTGCTTAGCCACTCGTTATTTTTGCCGAGCAGAACCTCTTTCTTAACGCCTTTATCCTTGATGTCGACTTCTACACCTGCGGCATCTTTATCGTAATCGGTAATGGTCGCCCCCGGATATTTTATCTGGATCACCTTTTGAATCGCTTGAGGGACCGATTTGTCATCGGAGCCTTGTTTCTTTTGTTGGCAACCTACGGTGAGGAATAAGCAGCAGCTCATGAATAAAATAGCTGTAAATGATACTTTTAGTTTCATAACGTTTAAGTTTTCTATTACAAACAAGCGGGTGACAGGCAAAGTTTTTTCCAAATAAGTTAATTTTCCATGATATGTTTTTCTTCCTTTGTCGTCTTGATTATAGAAATGGAACTTGAGACGTTTAAAATAACCGTACTACCTCTCCGGCAGAAGATGTTGAATTTCTCCCAGAGACTGGTTGAGGACACAGCCGAAGCTGAGGATGTGGTGCAAGAGGCATTCATAAAGCTTTGGTATATCCGGGAAAAACTGGATGCCTACCATAGCGTGGAGGCGCTGGCTATGCAGGTTACGAAAAATCTCTCATTGGATAAGATAAAGTTGCGAAAGCCGCAGGGATCGGAGTTGGAGAGCGTTACGTTGGTATCGGATGCGGTAAGCCCCGACGAACAACTGGAGCAAAGGGATGCCGCCGAATGCATACGGCACTTGATCGCCCAGTTGCCCGCTTTGCAGCAAACCATTATCCGGATGAAGGATGTAGAGGGCTATGAGTTAGCCGAGATTGCGGAGATCACGGCTACACCGGTCGAGAATGTCCGGGTGAATCTCTCAAGGGCTCGGAAAAAGATACGGGAACAGTTTTTACAATTAAATAAACAAGAGAAATGGACATAGACGAGTTATTAAACCGATATTTTGAAGGAGAAACCTCTTCGGAAGAAGAGCGGGAACTTCGAGCCTTCTTTACTTCCGGGAATGTTCCGGACAGGTTGGCGGTCTATACGCCTATGTTTGCCTATTTGGAGGAAGAGAGCCGGAAGGAGCGACAGCCGGATGAGGCATTGATTCCGATTGATGAGGATATCCTTTTTATGCTGGATGCAGAAAAGGTGGAGGAAAAGAAGACGTTTACTTTACGATCCGTGTTGTATTTGGTATCCGGTATCGCCGCCAGTTTCTTGCTGCTTTTGGGGCTTAACCATCTGTTGAATCCGGTAGATCCTTGTTTCTGTTCGGATAATTATGTCGTTATAAACGGTCGTTGTTATACGGATATTCATAAAGTTCGCTCCATGGCGCTGGAAGCTTTGCAGGAGGTGGCCACACCTGCGGACGAGTACTTTCCGGAAGCGGATCGTGATGAGGCCGACCGTATGATTATTGATAACCAATTGAACGAGCTTCGTTCTTTATTTGATGATAATGAATAAAAATACTGTAAATATGAGACGGTTCGAATACATGTTATGGTTACTGGTGGCGGTATTTTGCTTAATGCCTTGTGGTGTCTCGGCAGCCGAGACACAGAAAGACTTGAAGATTCAGGAAGTCTTTCAACGATATGGCAAAAAACGTAATGTCACGATGGTGGAGTTGTCTAACGAGATGTTGGAAACGTATGGCATGACTCGTTATAAGAGTATTACGATCAAAGATGATCCGGAAGCCCTGCGG
>OODF01000561.1_pt1 | contig 22687 bp, 35 predicted proteins | sample 1671431 | NCBI WGS metagenome assembly OODF01 (sample SAMN06348156, study PRJEB24527) | human gut metagenome | biome: human gut; feature: ankylosing spondylitis patient; material: feces | host: Homo sapiens | place: China | collected 2015-10 | reverse complement strand
GAAGCTCCGGATGATGACCATTGCAATCCCGCCCACGTTTGGAACTTCTCTTTTCCGGTTTACCCATAATCAGCCGCATAGCGGATGACTACGGGTAAACCGGGAATGAGAACAGTCATTCCGATGAAGGGGAGGGTGGGAAAAAATCTGCGTGAACGCAAATTAATGGGATTACCAGTAACCCAAAGCGCTTTTTGCTACTTTTTGGGGTACTTGCCAAAAAGTAGAGAACAGCAAAATATTCTCCCTTCCCCTAATCTAAAGGAAGGGAGAATATTTTTCATTGAAGGTATATAGGTTCCGTTCCCTGATTATAACAATACATAGCGTTATTCCTGAAACCATCAAAGCATATATGAAAATCATCGAAATCCTGTTCCGTGGCCAAACGAACCTTATCACTCAACAAAACCACGCATTGTTTATTGACAGATGTGGCCAAAGAGGTAGTACGTCCCGGCTTTATCTCCAATGCCACCACATAAGAAGTCCTTCGTGGATAGATATACCCTATAATTTCCTCATTGAGTACAACCAAACGAATAACATCTTCATTCAAAACGGGAATATTATTAATTTTGCCCATCATTGTTATAATATAAATCAGTTTATAATCATTAAAATACAATATCATTACAAATGATACCTATAATTTTTATAGGTAAACTTTTCCACCGAGACCACCTCATAAAGATAGTCTTCATGGCAAGAAGCCATTATACAGTTCTCACATTCAAGAATAGGATTTATAACTACACGGAATTTAATAGTGCCGTCCACCAGAACAAACTCCACCCGATTAAAGAACCCTTGTAGAGAATGCCCTTCCTTATCCATCAGACGCACTACTTCACCTGTAAAAACAGCCTATTCCTTAGCCTGCCATTTCGCTTTACGCAAACAACTGTTCGCCGCTTTGACGTTCTCATTCACCTCTTTTGTTCTTATTGCTTTCATACCAAAATCCTTTTTACATATTTATCTTGTCAAAAATCAAAAGTCAGCTGCGTAGCCCTTGCGTTGCTCTGAATCGACCTCTTCAATTCAGAATTATCCTCCATTGCATTTTCAAGTTTCCTAATAAAAGAAGTGTCACCTGCTTCCGTTATCTTTAAAATAGGCAACCATACTCCGGCTATCAGCTGTAAATCTATATGATAACTTCTCCAATGCTGCATTGTCAATGTATTCATCCATGCGACTTCACCGGGTACGCTATTCATCATCAGATTGACAACGGTCATCTTTACACAAATCAAATCTATATCCGAGCCATAACAAAAAAGCCTCCCTCCATCATTCTCTTCCGCACATTTTTTTACAGCGGAAAGTAGCATCCTGCCGGAACCACAGCACGAATCACAGACCGACTGTTTAGGTTTCAGCCTATTTCCCCCCATACATGCCATCAAATCAGCAACGTGTATCGGGGTAAAGAACTGTCCGTTATTCCCATGACTGACACACTCCATAAACATATCTCCCAAGACATCGCAAAATCCTTCCGAATATTCAGACACCCTATAAAACATTTGAACAAAAAGTTCCATTTCATATGGCTTATATCTTTTTTCCACTCTACGGTAATCCTCCGCCAACATCCCGACAGACAAATAGTAAAGACAAACATCCAAAAAATCCCGAAAGGATTCTTCATATCCCCGACTGAAAGCAAGCTTTTCATAAAGTTTCATTATCTCCTTTGGTATCATACTATTCTGATTTCATTATTCACAACATTCTATATTCCTTGTGCCATAGATTTTATCAAAAGCCGCTTTTATCTCCGAGCGATATTTACAGTCCTTCTCAAAACAAAGTTGTTTTGTCCAAAAATCGAAATCAAAACCATCGGTATTATCAATCGTTACAGAAACATAATCAGTCATACCACTCTGACATACAACCGTATGCCGATTTACACAAAAGTGGTCATTTAAAGCAGTTTCTTTTCGGGTAATGCGTTCTACCATCTTATCTATCCATTTCATACTTATATTCCATTTTTATGTAACTGCCCCATTCCAAGAGGCAGTTACGGTTATACTCATTAAAAATCGTTCTCGTTCAAAAACACCACATCGCCTTTCATCACCATCCAATTAATCTCACTCAGATGATAGCCACAATGCTCACTCAAAAAAATCTCAATCTCTTCAGTGGTCTGTAATCGCCTGTCTAGGCTTATCACAGCAACATTACCGGAATTACAATCCAATACAGCCAGTTTCTCATAAGCCCACTCACCAAACTGGCAGAACTCGATAAAATTGACATAAGTTATCCGTATGCTATTGTTTGCATCAAATTCAAGGGGTGACTTTGTAATGAATGAACCTGCATGATTCACCACCACAGAGGGGCTAATCTCTGCCAATGAAGATAAGCTGTCATCCCATCTAATCTCATAAAGGAAAAATCCTTTTGGCAATGAATTGCGGTCTATACGATAACTGGAAAAAAGACCGTCTATCGTTTCATTAATAACTAACTGTTCATAATCTCCTTCTAAATAGTGTACTCGTGACATAACTCGTTGTTTTTTTGGATTGTTAAACTTCTAATTTTATGCTTCAGCTAGATTTAAAGACCTTTTTTTAAAACCCCTTTCCGGGATGGCCTTTTCTTTCTGCCGACTTTTTTTTTGAGCTTTCATGCCCCATCTGAGTTTATGAGCCTTTTTTTTACGGCACGCATCAATAAGGAAGGAGGGATTGAGAAAAGTTTTGGACGACAAAAAATGTTGGGGACAGCGAAGCCGTCCGGCGTTATTTTTTTCGGGACAAAGGGCGAAGACCGGAACTCTTTCGTATCCATCCACCGAAATAAATTTGCCGTTCAAAAACAAAGGATCTCAGATGGAGCTATGAAAAAAGCACATTAGGGGAGGCAGAAAACAAAGAAAAGGGCAGTACGGAAAGTAAAACAAACCATACGGTTTTGCAAGCAAAACCGTATTCCTATCTCCCTGCCACAAGTGGCAGGGGGGAACGGGTCAGCAACGGACTACCGGGACAAACGGTAAAAGGACGGGGCTGCAATACGGAAGAAGGAGGTTGTTTCGGCAATGCCGAAGCTCCGGATGATGACCATTGCAATCCCGCCCACGTTTGGAACTTCTCTTTTCTGGTTTGCCCATAATCAGCCGCATAGCGGATGACTACGGGTAAACCGGAAATGAGAACAGTCATTCCGATGAAGGGGAGGGTGGGAAAGAATACTGCGTGAACGCAAAAACACAGTATGTCATCTTAAAACAATATCTTTAAAAAGTTTTTCAGAAGAAATGCTTACCAATATCCTAATAATTATTACTTTTGATAACATAATACAACGATATGGAAAAGAAAAAGATTACAATAGAGGTAGAACCAGCTACAGCCGTAGCTACCGTCGGTTTATTGCGTGGGATATTTCCCAGTATCATCGAACAACTGGAAAGGCAAGCCGCAACAAACGGCAGCCCCTTAAAATTCAATAAAGTAGAAAATATGCAAGAAGTATTGGATGAGATTTATGAAAAGTGCATTGCCGAAACGAACCTCCGGGAGTTTGCCCAGGCGCACTTAAATAGTGACGGATTACCTAACTGATACAGAAATACGGAATCTGCCAGCCATCCTTATTCCAAATAACAAATGGTACAGAATTACACACCTGTCATGTGGGATGACAAAGCATTTGCCTTTGTCCCCTACGAAGCATTCGGTGATTTGCCACATTATCCCAAAGAAAAATGTGAGCAAATTTGCAAAGAGCTGAACAGCCTTATAAGACTATGTACTTATAGGCCGAAAAAGGAAGATATTTATTTTCATCCGGTAAGTTATGTATGTCGTTCCGGAGGTTTCATAGTTACGGATAATCAGGCATCCTTTGAGGAATGTCCCTATCCTGCTTGCGCAGACCGTCATAGCTGCCAAAAAATATGTGATTTGATGAACCGTATCATTGAAGAGTCTTAATTATATAAAATACCATGGAACATCCAAACTCCAAATGCAGAATAGCTCAAGCTGAATATTTAAGTCGGCTACCTGAAGAAGAACGGGAAAATAAGGCCAGAGATATTAGAATCGGAAACGCCAGCTATATTTACCACCAACAAGCGGTTCCAATCCAAGAAAACAGATTGATAATGTATTATAAAGAGTGGTTGGAAGGTCTTCCTCCCAACATTTCACGCCATATGAGAATGCTTGGATTTGAAGCATGTAAGACAATGATTCCGTTTACGAGATATGTGAACGAAAGAAACGATATTGGTATGCGTGACTGGATGCAAGAGCATCTTTCACCGAGTGACTTCAACTATTGGCAGGAACTTTCGAAAAAAGCAGGTTCGCCAACATTTTAATCCCATCCCGTTCAATACGCTGCCTGAAGAATAAAAGGTGCGTATTAAACGAGAATATTTTTTAGCGTTTAGTCATCTCTTCCCGCACCAGTTCCGTTTCTGTTGGGGAGAGTTTCGGCAATTTGACAGTTGCCGGACTTTCTAACTGGTAAGCCTTCACCTCATTGATAAGCAGCTGCCAGTCAAAAAGAAATTCTTCGGAACAACCATGTTTACGATAGATTTCTTTTGCTGCTTCCAAAATCTCAGGAGCGCAAAAATCGTCTCCCTGAAAGACAACTGCCGGACGATCATTATTGATACAGTCTCTCAATAATCGTAACTGATCTTTCATTGTGTTTACCTATTATGCGTTCTGTTGTTTTACCATTTTCAAAAATTCGTCAGATGGTTTAAATGCCGGTATGTTATGAGCCGGAATAATCATAGTAGTATTCTTAGAAATATTCCGAGCTGTCTTTTGCGCTCTCTTCTTCACTATGAAACTACCGAATCCACGAAGATAGACATTTTCCTCCTTACCCAACGAAGTCTTTACCTCGTTCATGAATCCTTCAACCACGGCAAGCACCGCTTTGCCGTCGATGCCGGTTCTAGCAGATATTTCCTTTACGATTTCCGATTTAGTCATTTCTTTGATAATTTAAAATTAGCGTGCAAAGATAATTAATCCAATGGATTATTTAAAGTCTGGCATCCGCAGCAAGCCCTGCCTTCGCCCAATGAGGTGTTACTTTACATTAAAGTATTCTATAAACATATCCTTTAAAGAGATGATTCGGTTTGCTCCATGGTCAAAATCTCCATGAAGCTGGCACAGATCATCAAAGATATCCTGGTACTCTCCATCACTGCCGGTCAGTTCCCGGCTCCCATGCTTGGCATAGGCTTCGGCACATTTTTTAAGATACTCCGCAAAATCCTTACAAGTAAGTTTATTCTCTTTCTCTTCCATCATTCACAAAACATTTGTCGGAACACTTCTTTCAGTTCCTCTATTTCCCTGTTGTTAAGTTCTCCAATTTTTCGTTTTATACGGCTTTTATCCACCGTGCGAATTTGATCAGTGGCTATCTCTCCTTCACGCCCGGCTACAGAACACAGAACCCGGTAAGGATAGTTCCTTATCGTGGAGGTTATCGGAACAATGACTACTGTTGTAAGGTACATATTCAAATCTGAAGGAGTGACAACAACACATGGCCGTGTCTTTGCCATTTCACCCCCACGGGTAGGGTCTAACTCTACCCAATACACTCCATACTGTTCTACCATGTCCAATCCTCAAACTTTTCATCCTCAAACACATCAGGGATAAGCAACTCATCATCCCCATTCTCATGGGCACGTTTGGCAGCTTCCGCCCATCCCTGCCGTGGTTGTGCCTTTATCACAATATTGTTCCCGTCCAAAGAAACGCTCACAGTCGATTTCAAGGACAAACGCAACTGTTTCAATATTTCGGAAGGAAGTATTATCCCCTTGCTGTTTCCAATCTGAATAATATTCGTTACCATAATGTTATAACTTTAAAATTGATTATCAAGATACAAATATAGATAAAGTTATAACAACACCAAAAGAAAAACTAACTTTTTCCCATTTTCACCGATAACCCGGCCAACGGCTGCACTCGTCGGGAGGCTGGTGCCCCCCTTGCCGTGCGGCGCTCCCCGACCTATGATTCTTATCATGTCTTGTGTCCTTTTCTCCGCTTCTAACAAACAAATCTGCATAAAATATAGATTTGCGTTTCCATTTGAATTTTAGTTATTTGATACCCCAACTATGAACAACAAACAGACAACTGTTTTTTTGAAACAGCAGAATGTTTCTGTTTTATTAAAATAAAAGAGAAATGGGAAAATTAGAAGAATACTTTCGGAAAAAATGCTTATTAGATGTTTCTTTTATCTATCTTTGCACCAAGATAATAAAAAGGAAACATCAGATGGAGAAGCAAGGAGAAATCATACTATACCAACCGGATGAAGCCATAAAACTGGAAGTACGTTTAGAAGATGAAACCGTTTGGCTAAACCGCCAACAGTTATCAGAGTTATTCGACAGAGATATAAAAACAATAGGCAAACACATAAGCAATGCTTTAAAAGAGGAATTAATAGATATTCCAACTGTCGCAAAATTTGCGACAGTTCAAAAAGAGGGTGAACGATTCGTCACTAGACAGGTTGAGTTCTACAACCTTGACATGATTCTTTCTGTTGGTTACAGAGTTAAAAGTCAAAGAGGAATACAGTTTCGCCAATGGGCGAATAAGGTTTTAAAAGATTATCTATTAAAAGGATATTCTATTAATCAACGGTTGAATGAGATTGAGCAGAAAATGGATAACAAGTTTTTCCAGATAGAGAAAACCATTGCGGAACATGACAAGAAAATCGACTTTTTCGTGCGCACCTCATTGCCTCCGGTGGAAGGTATCTTCTTTGACGGTCAGATATTCGATGCGTATAAGTTTGCTACAGACTTAATAAAGTCTGCCAAATGCTCACTTATACTTATCGACAACTATGTAGATGAATCCGTGTTACTCATGTTGAGCAAACGAAACAGTGGAGTATCAGCTACTATTTATACACACAAAATAAACGCACAACTCCAACTTGATTTAAACAAACACAACGACCAATATCCTCCCATTGAAGCTAGAACCTACAAAAGTAGTCATGACCGCTTCTTAATCATTGATAATACGGAAGTATATCATATTGGGGCATCGCTAAAGGATTTGGGCAAGAAAATGTTTGCTTTCTCCAAACTGGAACTTCCTGCCCATACAATAATTGATGTATTATGAAATAAACTAATCACCCATGCGAGAAGCGGAAGAGAATATAAAATTCAAGATGGAAATTGACGTATTGGTTCCCATTCCACGTACTGTCACCCGTGGTTTCACCAGTTTGAAGCATCTGCGTCAATGGCAGAAACGGAATGACATCGACGGTTCTCTTTACTGTTTTGCACACCGGGAATACCTGCTCAACGAAAAGGGAGAATGGGAACAATTTACCGTTATCGGCAAACAGGTAGTGACTATCGGAGAACTGGAAAGGCTTCTTTTGGCTATGAAGCAAAAGGGGTTCAACCAATACAGCCGTGAGGAATATGAAGAATTAATGTCTTCATATTAAAAAAAGTGAAGAATTAAAACCTTCATTAAACATCTAAATACGAAACAGGATGAAAATAGGATATGCCCGTGTTTCCACCAAGGAACAACATCTGGATATGCAACTGGAAGCGTTGAAGGCTGCCGGATGCGAGAAAATCTTTTCTGAGAAAATGACCGGACGTCAACAAAACCGCCCGGAACTGGATGCCTGCCTGAACTTTCTCCGGGAAGGCGACACGCTTGTCGTATATAAGCTAGACCGGCTTGGCCGTTCGCTGAAGAATATCCTTACGCTATTGGAAGATTTCAAGAATAGGGGCATCCAATTCACCTCACTGCAAGACAACATCAGTACGGAAGGCGCAATCGGCCAACTGATGAACAACATTCTCGGTGCTTTCGCCCAATTTGAGCGTGACCTTATCTATGAGAGAACCCAAGAAGGCAGAAGAATCGCCAAGGAAAAAGGCGTCAAATTCGGCAGAAAGACACTTATCAACAAAAACAACATCGCCAAGCAGAAAAGCTGCATCCAACTCTATGAATCCGGAACACCGGTAAGGGAGATACAGAAAATATTAAATATAGGCAGTAGCGGAACAGTGTATCGTCTGCTGCGAAGGAATGGTATTACACTAAAATCCGAAAACAAAAATACGAAATAAATCTCTTCTCCCATCCTTCACCTTCAAAGATGATTCTCAAAGATCGTCTGCAATTCCACCTCTTAGCAAGATTATCCCTGTAAAGGGGAGTGATTTTTTAACACAATCCATACACTCTTGTTCCGCTTTTTCCAATGCTTCTTCCAAACAACAAAATGTTTGGGAGGCATGATGACATCGTTATTTTTCCAGGGAAAAAGTAAAAAAATCGGAATCTATTATTTTTACAATTCCACCATCAAAAACAAAGGTACTCAGAAGGGATATTCCGATTAAGAATGAAGAAGCGGACAGCAGAAAAGACCTATGAAAGACAACCGAAAAAAGAAAAATACCGATAAAACAAAAAGGGTGGCGGGTGGGAAAAAAGGGTTAGCAACAAGGGGAGAGAACGCATCATCCTACAAGATGGTGCGTGAATGTACCGGATGCTTGATTCAGCAGCCAACGAACGATAGTGAGGGCTAACAAGAATCAGGCATACCTTAGCCGGGCGGTGGGAGTATGGGACTGCGTGTACGCAAAAAGATCCCCGAAAGGGCCTAAAATTAAAAACTTCAAATGAGATTCTCAAAGATCATCTGCCCTCACCTCTTAATAAGGTTATAGGAAAGTCCCCGTGAAGGGGACCGATTTTTTAATTTGTAGTTCAATTTAATACAAGAACTCCATGCACTCCTGTACCGCTTTTTCCAGTGCTTCTTCCAAACAATAAAAAGCGTCCGCATTACTTTCGGAGTCATACAACACATAATCTCCAGCCCTCACAACCACATGCCAGACCTTACCGTTTTGTTCTGTTTGAAACGTATATTCACGAGTCTGTATCATCCATTGGATACATGCTGCCAGTGTCGGGCACTCGCACATATACATCGGGGTATTCCTTCCCTTAATATCGGTGCGTAGCCTATCCAGTTTGTCATACCAATACTCACAAGGCACGTAATAGTATAATTCCTTCATCATAAGAGCTGTATCGCTATTAACCAATCTCTCTTTGTTGATTTGTATAATCAAATTTTCCATATCCGCATTATTTAAGTTGAACATCTGATTTATTCTTCAGCTAGATTCAAGACCTTTTCATTTTTTGTATCGGGATGGTCTTTGGTCAGCCGACCTTTTTTTTGATGTCATTCCCCATCTGAGTTCTGAGCCTTTTTTCGGCATACCAAGGTCTGGATTGCAAGCAATAAGCCAAGTTTTACTTATGGAAAATGTTGGGAAGACACTTCTTCATCGTTATTTTCCATACAATAAAGGCACATGGCCGTAACTTGCCATTTGCGGAATCCTGAAACCTTTGCCGAGCAAAAAGCCGGACTCGGATCGGAGGAAAGAAGCCGGGGGAGGCAGCCCATAAAAAGGGCAATCCGATACAATCAAGAAATTAACCTGCTATACCCTTGTACGAATGAAATAATCCATCATAGACACTACATACCTAAGCAATGGCATCAATACACCGATTACATATATCATAGCGTACCCCAAAAGGACAAAAAGTAATGTTCTACGATAAATATATGCAACAGCAAGCAATATAAACGAAAAAGAAAAGCCATAAACTCCTATTTGAAAACCGGGTATCAATTCATAAACAGGTACGGGTTCCGGATGAAGCATGGCTCCGACCACAATAGAATAAAGGCTGGTCAATAATATAAGCAGCGTATATAAGCAACTCTTAAGAATCCTGGGATCATTCCTTTTACAATAGAGAATCGTTCGGATATCACTTCTAAGAAACTCAATGCCCAGTAAGAGAGCCACCATAACGCCCGTATCAAAAGCAGAAAATACATTCATTCCGATCACCTTTGGCGCGAAGATATGTATTTATTCTGAAAAGCCACGTCTTTGCGTATTTTACGATGTCGCATCCGATAGTCTAGGAAGCATTTTTTTGGTTCTTTTTTGGGGTGACTGCCAAAAAAGAACCCCGAAGCCGAAATCCCGGGCAGACGGGATTTCTCCCGTCCACCTTACCTATTTTGCAATCTTCCCTCGTCCGCATAACTATAATAGTTATTGCCTGCCACAATCACATGGTCAACCAAACGGATGTCTAATGTTTCAGCGGCTTTTTTAACTGCTTCCGTCAAGCGGTCATCCGCACCGCTGGGCTTGCGTGCCCCTGACGGATGGTTATGCACCATGATAAAAGATACGGCGTTATAATACAATGCCTGCTTCATGATAACCCGTATATCCACAGGGGCGGTATTTATCCCACCGCATGAGATACGGACTTTACGGATGAGTTTGGACGAACTGTTCAGCAACAGCACCCACATCTCTTCAGTAGCAATATCGCACAAAACAGGATGCATCATTTTATAAACATTATTGCTGGATAAAAGCGCAGGACTTTCAACTTGCCCTTCTTTCAGCCGTTTATATAGCTCAATCGCCGCATAAGCGACTTTTTTACGGCTGGGTGTCAGTGTTTCCAGTACATCAGACAAACACAATCCTTCTATTTCCATCTGTTCATACTTATATTCTTCACGTTTCAGTTTCTCACTGTTCGTCAAGGTATAAATCAACTCGCTGTTTTCCATCACCCGATAAACGTCATTCACTTCAAATACGGTTCTCTTCGTTTTCATACTGCCAAAAATTAAAAGATTAATACTCGCAAATATCGCTTGTCGCCCCAACCATAAATTTTTCCTCAACTGATTGGGAACAGTGCATTGAAGAGAAAGCGGGAAAGACGGATCAGAACGGGATTGAACTGGTAAATACTACCTCCCGGAATGGGAGGATGGAGATTTGGCTTTTCAATATCGGGCGTTCCGTCCACGCCTACCTTCGCAATGTTCCTATCAGTTCAGGAAAAAATCATCATACCTCTCTTCCGGCATAGCCGGAGCATAAAGCGTTAGGGATAGCAGGGAAAAGCCCGGAGGGTAACGAGGACTTGCAACGAATAACCCGGCCAGAAGGGAACGCCCTGAAAAACCGATTTGGGTATAGATGTAGAAGAACAGAACCGCCTTCCAAGCATATAAAGAACGTGAAAATCAACACATACTTCCGAAAAATCTTTTTCCGAAAGTATGTATAGGGCATGTGAAGGGAAAATTTATTTTCCCGGTCACCCGGTCATTTCTATGTTACCGCTTTGGGGGTATTTAAAGGGGTTAGGAATTTAGGTTTTTATTATGTATTTTGGTGGATGGTTTTACACAGCCGATACCTTTTATTTAAAAATTTCTCTCTTTTATTTCACTGATATACCGACATATAAAAAAACAGGGATTACCTATTCCCTTCATCTACGGGTGGACGGTTTTACACAGCTGGCAAATGAAACCGGACGCTTTTACACAACTAAAGCGAAAGGAGTGGACGGTTCCACACAACTAGAAGCAACAACCGGGACACTTGTACACAACTAAAACAGGCAAAACGGATACCTCCGCACATCTAATTACCCAAAGAGGGACACTTGTACACAACTAATTTTGTAAAAAATCGTGAAACATGGACGATTCTACACAGCTGGATCGTTCATCTTCACCGCCCCGTCCGTTTCCGGAGATATGAACTCTTCAGGAGCAAGAGCAACTTCCGTTCCATTGACACTCTCCAACTCTTCCTGTGCCCATCCTTCCGGAAACCTGCCGAATACAGCCACGAAATCACTGATATATATCTGTTTTTTCTTTTCTACGCTTTCCGGGGAGTTTGCCCATAAAAGGAACTCTTTATACAGTCCGGCATCTTCCTCCACCTCTTTGACCTTCTTCCTCCTGACAGCCATATCCGTGTCCGGGTAGGCAATCTCGACATACAGCCCAAGCAGGTTCTTATAGAATTTCTTCACCACGACAGCATATTGTCCTTCATCAAAATAGTGCAGCGTATGCCTAGGAAACGAGAACAACACGGTATATGCCCATCTCTCATGATCGCCTTTCACAAAAGAGAAATTGAAATTGGTATATTTCAGGTAAGTATTCATCTTTTTCAGTATCGAGGCGACCTTCTTTTTCCGGTCTTTGGGTTCGGCAATCTCTATGCCGAACTTTTTAGCCAGCTGATCGACTGTTAGCACATAAAAAGGAGCCTCATTCTTGGCGGTCTTATACTTGATCAGGTAAACCATCTTGGAAAGTTCCAGATAGAAATAGCGGTAACGGCTGGGCAGGCTACGGTAATCCTGAAGCTCCAAGAGGTTATAGAGCGAAAACATGAAATTCTTTATCTCCGGGCTTACCACTGCCGAGTACAGCCTTTTCGTTGACTTCTTCGTCTTGAAATCGGTCATTATGTCGAAACGTTTCAGGATCTGCACGAAATTATAGGAGGTACGGCCATCCTCGCCAATAGTCGGATAGCAGAGGTTCTCCACCCCCAGTTTATAGAGAGCCGCCTCAAAAACCGTCTCGATAGGATGGCTGATTCTCTGTCCTGCCGTGTCGGTACATACATATTTCGGCTGCATATTCTTTCCGAACATGGCCGCGAGCTGCCGACTATCCAGCTTGCGCTGCAAGTTGGTACGGTCATACCCCATCTTACGGCAGAAGTCTTCTACGGAGAACCAGGAAGTACCGAACAAGTCTTTGAGGTGATAGCTGCCCAGGTATATGATCAGATCGAGCATGACGTTTCCACCTGCCTCATACAACCGTTCAATCAGCACGGAATTATAGCTTTCCCCAAGCACCCTGGGGACACGGATCAGTTCTTTTGCCATGATAATACTTACAAAATCAATCCTTTCTCTGTTTTCATTGCCACAAAGATAGGCATACCGACCAACATACGCATCATACTTATCAATCAGTTTTAACGGTATGACCGGCATGGGAAAAGGAGAAGTACTTTCCTGAAGAGTGCTTTATCCGCCCTTCATCAAAAAGAAAGCATCTTACACCTGTACCCCATAGACATCCTATATTGCTTTTTCAGTTCTTCCGATAAAAAGGAACGGTCTATCAATACTTGCACCAATGGTTTCTCTTTGACAAACTCATCAAGCTCACGCTTTATCAATTTATTGCCCAGTCCTATGCGTCGTCCAAATTCCTCGAAATCCTTCCGCCCTACCTGATGGGTATCACCCAAATTCATTCCTTCTTTAAACAATCCTTTATCAAGAGCGAATATTCGGGGTTCAGTCAAATGCAATGAGGTGTTTATCAAGTCATACGCAGGAGAAAGCCGATATTCGTTTCCTCTATTAATCAGAGAGAAATTCTTCAGATGCGCATCGTCATTCAGAGAGATGAAATTGAATACAATCAGCCTGAAGAAACGAAGCAAATCAATCCGGGCAGCTTTTACATATTTCTGTATTACCTCTGCACACTCTTCATAGCTGCCGTTGCAATATTTATAGTCACTTCCTCCATTCGCTTTCGTATATCCCATCAATGCCGCAAAATCCTCCTGCTGATATTTTCTCCCGTCATGAACATCAAATCGCCGTGTCAAATAAGAGGCTTCATCATTGCTGAAAAAGCAAAGCCCGTTGGCCGCCGTTTCTATTCCATATACCTGTGCCGCAATTTGCATGGTCAAATGCTCATTGGCTGCACAATAATTCCGGTTCAGTATATGGTAACTGCTGGGACACGGCTTTAATATATATGTTCCCTGCTCGCCTTCCTGTGTATAGCGAAGACACGATTCTTGTTCATCAACAATGACCGAATACTTGGGCTGTGCGCCCGACAATGAGATGCGCTTCGCATTCCGTATGGCTTCATTGGCCTCTTCACTGTTTGTCGAAGGGCTTGGCACTCTCAGATAATGGGACACCGCTTTATCGTCAAACATTTTTTTTCGTGCGGCAGGAGAATAAGTATCGAATCCCTCTGCCAATGTCGAAGGACAAACTCTCAAAGTCATCATGGCAATACAGGTTTAATGGTTACGGCACCTATGGTATCATAGCGGGCGGTGGCCAGCAGTATGCCAAAGTCATCTTCGGCATCGATGTGCAACAATTGGGATTGCAGTTTCCGGTTTTCACCTTCCGACAACATATTAAAGAAGAACGGGAATAAGACCGTTGACCGATACGGCTCTTCACGTAATGGAAGAGTCAAGCTGACCGATGGATAATCCTCTTTTTCCAGATAAGAAGAATCATAGGTGAATGTATATTCTCCATTATCCTCTTCTGTCAACATCCCGGCTTTAATACCGTGCAAATAAACTTCACATCGTCTCATTTCAATTAACAGTTAAATTCAACTTTTCAATTCGATAGTCATTTGAAGCCCAAGCGTGTCAAGAATGGAAAGCAATGTTGCCAATTTAGGATTGCCTTCTCCACGCTCGATGGCCACCAGTGTATTGATGCCCACGCCCGCCAGTTCGGAGAGTTCCAGCTGATTGACCTTCAAACTCTTCCTGCGCTCTTTAATAATCTTTCCTATCTCTTTCATATTCACAGTACATTGTGATTTTTCGGCAAAAATACCAATTTTAAACATTAAAAGCAAATAAAATCACAATGTATTGTGATTTTATTTGCTTTTAATTCAAGAAAAGACAAGGCAACTATAATCATTATATTCATATAGATTAACATCATATATTCAAGTTAATCTATACATTTACATGTATTATTTGTATATTTGCAAAAAAGGAACAACCATGTGGAATGAAATGAGCAATCCGGCTGTGCTGATGAGAATCGGCCAGCGCATCAAAGAGACACGTATCAGGCAGCGTATCACGCAGGAAGAACTGGCAACGGCTTCCGGTGTAAGCCCCTTGACCGTTGCGAACATCGAGAAAGGTAAATCGGTATCGCTGCTGTTGTTCATCAGCGTACTCCGCTCGCTCGGCCTGCTGGAGAACCTGGAGCAACTGGTACCGGAAATCCGGGTCAGCCCGATAGAGCTCAAAAAACTGCAAGGAAAGAAACGCTACCGTGTACGCCATTTAAAACAAGATAACCATGAATGATTTGATAGTAGATGTAAAGCTATGGGGACAAAGCGTAGGCTCTCTCTATTGGGAAAAGGAAAGCAATGCCGCCTTGTTCGACTATGAACGGAAGTTCATCCGCTCCGGTCTTGACATTTCTCCTGTCATCATGCCTGTCGGCCAGTACAGAAACACACCCTACCGGTTCCTTGAAAACCGTACCGACTGTTTCAAGGGGTTGCCCGGCCTGTTTGCCGATTCACTGCCGGATACTTTTGGAAACCAGATCATCAATGAATGGTTTGCCAGCAAGGGATTGTCCGGAGAAGAGATTACCCCTTTAGACAGGCTTTGCTATGTCGGTAAACGTGGCATGGGCGCACTGGAGTTTGAGCCGTCCTCGCCAATCAACGGCATGAACGAATCATCGGTCCTCCATATCGAGGAACTGACGGAGCTTGCCAAATCCGTATTCACGGACAGAATGGCTTTTCAAGCCCAACTGCGCCAGGAAGGAAGAAACATCCTGGATATACTGAAAGTAGGAACATCTGCCGGAGGTGCCAAGCCCAAGGCCATCATCGCCTATAACGATATTACCGGAGAGGTACGCTCCGGACAGGTAAAAGCCCCTGAAGGATTCGGGTATTGGCTGTTGAAATTTGATGGCGGCAAATACAGTGAGCACACGCAGATAACGGACAATCCACAAGGAATAGGAAATATCGAATATGCCTATCACCGGATGGCAAAAGCCTGCGGTATCAATATGACGGAATGCCGGTTACTTCAGGAAAAAGAGTCATATCACTTTATGACACGCCGTTTTGACCGTATGGAAGACGGAGAAAAGATCCATGTACAGACATTGGCCGGGCTTGCTCACTATGACCGTGATCAACGCCATTCATACGAAGAGATATTCCGTATCATGCGGCAGATGAACCTCCCTTATCCAGAGCAGGAGGAACTATACCAAAGAATGGTGTTCAACGTCATGAGCCGGAATCATGACGACCATAGCAAGAACTTCTCTTTCCTGATGGATAGACAAGGGAAGTGGAAACTGGCCCCGGCATACGACCTCTGCTACTCATACACACCGGGCGGCAAATGGACGAACCGCCACCAACTGTCACTCAACGGCAAACAAGACAATTTCACGATGGAAGATCTGCAAAAGGTAGGTGAGAACATGGGTATCCGGGAACACAAACAGATTATCGAAAAGGTACAGGAAACCGTATCGCATTGGCATGAGACTGCCAAGGATTGCGGGGTCAAGCCGGAACACGCCGACTTTATTGGTAAAAACCTGCTCTTGTTCGGCAAGCAACTGCATACGATCCATATGCCGGACATTGCCAGCGAACAAGAGCAGGCTTTCATGAAGGCTATGCGGAATGATGACTTCAACACCATTCTGGAACTGAAGATGAAAGGATATCAGCCATCGGAGAACGTACTGAAAAGCCTCCAGCCGGATATATCCTCCACCACCTTCATCGCTGCCGCCAAAATCTTCCAAATGGAGGAAGTGCTAAAAAGCATTCAGGACATAAAGCCCGCACAAAGCCCGATTATAGGCGGCAATAAGCGTAGCATGGAGTTGGGGGATTAGCACACAAACGACATCTCGCACCATTCAATATAATGGTAAATATATTAATTGTTATCTATTAAATTTTGATTTAACAGTTAATATATTTACCTTTGTGATATGACAACGAATCACATCACCCAAGCCATGGCCAATCCGGAAATCATAGCGGAACTGGGCAGGCGATTTAAGGAATACAGGCTAACCTATAGGTTCACCCAGAAAGAGGCTGCCGAGAAAGCCGGTGTCAGTCTTATCACCTTGCGCCAGTTTGAGAACGGGAAGGCCTATAACATCAATATGGGCAACTTTCTTGCCCTGCTGCGAGTAGTGGACTGTCTGGAACAGATGGACGACCTGCTGCCGGAAATTCCTGTTTCAGCCTATACTATGGAACAAATAATGAATAAAAAGCCAAAAAGGATAAGACATGGAAAATAATGTTGTGAGTGTTATGTTATGGGGGGAAGAAGTCGGAAAGCTCTATTGGGACGAAAGGAGCAAAAGAGCCGTCTTCAACTATCATCCGGACTTCATCAAGAAAGGAGTGGAAATCGCCCCACTGACCGCTTCTGTCAAAGGATCGGCGGCAAAGGGTATGCCCATACTCGGAAACAGAGAAAAGATTTATCAAGGTCTTCCACCGTTCTTGGCAGATTCATTGCCTGACCGGTGGGGTAACATGGTCTTCGACCAATGGGCGGCACAAAACCATATCCCCAAGCGCAAACTCACGCCGGTAGATAAACTGTCTTTCATCGGAAAACGGGGAATGGGAGCCTTTGAGTTCATTCCGGCCACTCCGGGATTGGAATCCTCTTCTACTCTCCAGATAGAGAGTTTATACCAACTGGCACGCCGTATCTTCGAGGAACGGGAGGAAATATCCGTGCAAGATGATGAAGCACTACAACTGCAAAGTATCTATGAGATAGGGACATCAGCCGGAGGACAGCACCCGAAAGCCATCATCGCCATCAATGAAACGACACATGATATACGTTCCGGCCAAGTTCCTTTGCCGGAGGGCTATACCTACTACATATTGAAGTTTGCAGAAGGGGACGATTTTCCGTTCACGCAAATGGAAATGGTATATTATGAGTTGGCAAAAGAAGCCGGGATTACGATGATGCCTTCCCGACTCATTCAAATTGAGGGGAAACATCACTTCCTGACGGAGCGTTACGATAGGATAAACGGAGAGAAGATACATACACAGACACTCGCTGCCATGAATCCGGACGCAACAAGCTATGAGGATTTGTTTGAAGTCTGCCGAAAACTGAGCATCCCGGCCAGCGAACAGTCCGAACTGTACCGCCGGATGGTATTCAATGTCATGGGCGGCAACGTGGATGACCATATCAAGAATTTCTCTTTCCTGATGGAAAGAAACGGCACATGGCACATCACCCCTGCATACGACATGACATTCACCACCAATTTAGACGGTGCGGCCTATGAAAACGTACACTCTATGAATATTTCGGGAAAAGACAACGGCATCACGGAAGATGACCTCTTGCAATTTGCCCGACAAAACGGAATAAAGAATGCGAAAAGGATAATCGAGGAAGTCAGCCTTGCCATCAGCCATTTCTACGATTATGCCACCAATTATCAAATCGATGAGTATTGGAAAGACCGCATCGAAGAGCATCTTTCCGGCTTGGCATCTCCGCTCATAGGGGAAACCATGAAGCACTACCTGCCCACCATCGTTGAACCCTACGAAACAGAGGATGGCTTTCTAGTATCAGAAATCAACATCATCGAAAACACCCGGCATGATTTCCGTATCGAGGCAGTCATCAACGGAAAGCGACAGAAATACATCGCAGGGCGTAAAAGCGATTTGGCTGCTGAAATCATAGCCAAAGGAAGAAACAAAATGACCGCTGAGAACAAGAAAGAACTTCTGGAACGGTTGTTGCTCCCTTTGGCTAGAAGAAGATAAAAACAGACAAATAGCGACATTATCACATTAATAAAAAATCTGTTCTTGTTCGGCAGACAACCACATACAAGTTCTTCTGAAAGCATAAATCAAAGAGGCGTTAAAAAATAGCATTCAAAGTTTTTTGGTTCTTTTTGCGAAAAAGAACCGCTGAGCAAAAAAACAACGGTTACTTTACTTTCGGAAAAATATGTAATGACGTTATAGACCGAATGAGGGACGCAGCTTCTTCATAGCATTCTCCACATCAAAGGAAGACACATCCATAAGATCTTCTCCCCATGCTTCCGGAAAGTCAAGAATGGAACGTCCGTTATTGAGAACCGCATCACGGATGGCTCTCATCACATTCTGCCGGGTCGGTTCCAGCTTGAAGAAAAGACAATGCCTGACTGCCATCGTAAGGGTATCATCGTCTATAAAGAAACGGATGGTGACTGTCATGTGTACCTGTGTCCGTTTCTCCAGTTTCTTCTTTTTGGTTTCCAGCTTAGCCAACCGGGAAACATAAAATGAAGGAATACGTTTCCCGGATTCAACACAAGCCTTCATCTCTTCATGTATTTCAGCGATACCGTCACGTATATCCGTCAAGTCGGTGCAATTGGATGCAACCGTGTAAGCCGATAACTTTTTCATCTCAAAAGCCGTTTTTATAGGGCAAAAGCCCCTGTTTGTGAAACTTATATTATCTGAATCTCCTTGTCACCTACCTTCTCGTCCGATACAACCAATACCTCGTATTTCATCTTCTTGTAATTATAGACTACGGCAAGCGTATTAAAACCACCGTTATCATACCGCCTGTCATAAACGGTATGTACATACTCATACATCGTATTTCCCATCATGAACTTGATGGATGCTTCAGTAAAATAGAATGCCACCGCATAAGCCAGCGTTTTCTTTTTATCAACCTTCTTTGTTTTCATAACCATTTGTCCTTTATTGTTTTCTGATAAAATATTCAATGGCCGAATGAACCAATATATAATGTGTGGGTGTCTGCCTGCACTGTTCCGCATAAGGATTATAGAACTGGAGAGCCAGCGCATGGTATAATTCCGGTAATTCCCGCTTGATTCTCGCTGCAAGCATCCGATAAGAGCATTTTCGTCCGTACTTCATCAGCTCACGCCATTTATCCTGTGTTATTTCCGTGCAATTCGTTTCGTAAACCATAACTTCCGTTTTTAAGTTCAACATTCCGTTTACCCCTTAATCAATCCAGGCAATCCTTTACCGTCGTACCGATTTTCAGCCCTTTATCCAGCTGCACGGTCAACCCACGAACATTCACCTCTTGAATTTGAGAAAGAAGCACATACCCCCATTCCCATTCTTGAATATGGCAATAGCCGAAAAAGAGCCAGTCACCGTCTTCCTGCTGTTCAGCTTCCGTTACCAACCATACCGCCGAAGAGAAAGGAAGAAAAAATCTCGCTATAACTTCCGCATTAAGCCCCTGCCCCTCTTTTGAATACAAAGGGTTGGCTTCAAACACATTCTTTAGTTGTTCTGTCACTGTAATCATACGTCACATTTTTAATGGGTTAAACTTCTAATTTTATGCTTCAGCTAGATTTAAAGACCTTTTTTTAAACCCCTTTCCGGGATGGCCTTTTCTTTCTGCCGACTTTTTTTTTGAGCTTTCATGCCCCATCTGAGTTTATGAGCCTTTTTTTTACGGCACGCATCAATAAGGAAGGAGGGATTGAGAAAAGTTTTGGACGACAAAAAATGTTGGGGACAGCGAAGTCGTCCGGCGTTATTTTTTTCGGAACAAAGGGCGAAGACCGGAACTCTTTCATATCCATCCACCGACATAAATTTGCCGTTCAAAAACAAAGGGTCTCAGATGGAGCTATGAAAAAGCACACAAGGGGAGGCAGAAAACAAGGAAAAGGGAAGAACGGAAATAAAAAAAGTAAAATCCAACCTTATTTACACTGATATATAATAGCTAAGTATTTCGCCGTATTGATACAAACCCAACTATAATCAAAATTAAACAGATGTCTAATTTATTGGTTATTAACCATATAATACGCCAAAATATTTATTTTGGAGAATATATAATATTAATTAAACAAAAAATGGCATCATTGAAAATAAAGTATCGACATTCCTCTATAGAAGGAAAAGCGGGAAGCTTGTTCTATCAAGTAATTCATAATCGTGTAGCAAGACAGATAAATTCAGGATACAAGATTTATCCTGATGAGTGGGATATTTTCAACTCCCAAATAATCATACCGGCAAAGACCGGAGAAAACCGACACCGGTATTTGGTTTCTTTAAAAAAATGTATAAAAGAAGATACCTCACGTCTAAAAGATATCATGATAAGATTTGAGAATCTTGGATACAAATATACGGCAGACGAAATCATTGAATATTATTCCGCTCCTCCTGTAAACGAATACTTTGTGTCTTTTTGTGAGAATCTCATTGAACAACTGAGACAAATAGGGAAAATGCGCACCACCGAAACTTATACCACTACGCTCAATAGCTTCAAGCGATTCATGCACTCCCGAAAGAGAGACAGGGACATCCTTTTCGACAACGTAGACTCCAATCTGATGATGGAATATGAACAATATCTAAAATCTCAGGACATTTGTCCAAACAGTACTTCTTATTACATGAGAAATCTCAGGGCCATGTATAACCGTGCCGTAGAGAAAGAATTGGTCATACAGCGATATCCGTTTAAACATGTATATACAGGCATAGATAAAACTATAAAACGGGCGGTTCCGGCCAAAATTATCCGGCAGATACGCGATATGGATTTAAGCCACGATTCCTCTTTGGAATATGCAAGAGACCTATTTATGTTCAGTTTTTATACTCGGGGAATGTCATTTATAGATATGGCTTATCTAAAGAAAAGTAATTTGCAAAACGGTTTTTTATCATATCGCAGAAAAAAGACCAACCAACAGCTACTAATCAAATGGGAAAAGCCCATGCAAAAAATCATAGATAAATACGACACCATGGGCTCTTCCTATCTGTTGCCGATCATTCTCGACGCAGAAGCGGACGAACGGAAGCAATACAAGAATGCAGCCCAGCTGGTGAATTCAAAACTAAAGAAATTGGGAGAACAAATCGGTCTTCCTATTCCGCTGACGAGTTACGTGGCGCGCCACGCCTGGGCTTCTATCGCCAGAAGTAAAAACATTCCGCTGGCTACCATCAGCGAGGCTATGGGACATGATTCGGAAAACACTACACGGATTTATCTTGCATCGTTAGACACCTCTTTGGTAGATAAAGCGAACAGCATCATCTTGAAGACACTGTAATTCTATAACAGTTTACGCCATAGATTTCAGCATACGTGCTCAACCGGATCGCTGTAATTCTATGGCAATTATTGTTTTTATTTATCTGACAAGAAACAAGTTGGGATTATATTGTACTGACTGAAGGTTTTCTTTCTGAGAGAAAAATTTATAGATGCAAAAGTACAAAAGATAGCACAAAAAACACTAAAATTCAGAAGAAAATATTGGTCATGGCATTAAAAAAATAAGAGATATGATTAGAAAAAGCTGATCATTTGTTGAGCGAATCAATCACAAAAATATCGCAAACATCTAATATGCAACAAAATAGCAATCACCACATTTCTCTCAGAAAGAGAAATACCGGAAACGGGAGAAATTACCTATACGAATGCCACAAGAATATAATGAACAAGTATATACCCTATACTTTCAGTTGTATGATAAGATGGATTCGGAAAGGGGAAAACTCGTGAAAGTACAAAATTCTTACTCGAAAAGGGTTGAATAAATGACGGTTTTCTCTGTAAGAGAAATATTTGAATATGCAAAAATACATAAATTATTGAACATAACAGCATAAAACAAAGAAAAACCTTAATAGCCACCTCGTTAAATGTCGTGGTTACATAACAAATGTTGAGTAAATTTAATTGAAATCACAGAGCATAATCCCTGTAAATCAATCACATATGTTAAATATTTATATCCTATATTTCTCTTACAGAGAAAAATAGCAATGTGGTAAGATAAAAGACGGCATGAAT
>OODF01000557.1_pt1 | contig 22754 bp, 25 predicted proteins | sample 1671431 | NCBI WGS metagenome assembly OODF01 (sample SAMN06348156, study PRJEB24527) | human gut metagenome | biome: human gut; feature: ankylosing spondylitis patient; material: feces | host: Homo sapiens | place: China | collected 2015-10 | reverse complement strand
CCCTGCGATTCGGTTCATCCAGCAACCGCGCCTTACTCCGTGAGGCGCGTGTGACGGTAGACTGGCGGCAGACTGCCTGCGGGGCGGCATCGCTGCGCTCGCCGCATTACAAGAAAAACGACCGCGTGAGCGGTCGTTTTTATCGTTTGTCGGTGCGGCCGAGGAGGTAGTCGACGGAGGTTCCGTAGAGGTCGGCCAGTTTAATTAAAATTTGTGTTGGCACGTCGTTTTCGCCAGTCTCGTATTTGGAATAGCCAGTCTGCGACATACCCAGCAGCTTCGCAAGTGCAGCTTGCGTCATATCGTTGTCTTCCCGCAGGTCTCTCAATCTCGGATACATCATCTTCACCCCAAGAAAACTATAAAGCAAGCAACTTCTTAACTTGCATTTTAATCTGTTTCAGGTTATTGTGATCCCGAGGAGGGATGAAAATGCCTGATTATGAAAAGATGTATCACCTGCTATTCAACGCGATCACCGACGCACTGACTCAACTGGAAGCACAGAATTACAGCGATGTTAAAGATGCCCTCATCTCCGCCCAACAAAAAGCCGAAGAAATCTATATCACAGCAGAGGACTAAAAAAGAAGCAAACCTGAGCGCGGCGAACGCAGCAATGCCGCCTTGGCAGGCATCAGCAAGATCGTACAAATCCAAAGTAGACAGAAATTAGGCTGTACTTCTACAAGATGGGCAGAGCGGCAGCGGATAATAGGAGCAAGCCAAATTGTATCGCAGCAAAAAAACAGCAGACACCCGATTCCGCAGGCTGAGCAGCTCTTCAAGCCCAAACCTCGCAATGGCGGGGTCAAGGGGCAGAGCCCCTTGTGTTCTCTTGGGGGGCAAGGGGGGCCATTCTCTCACGTGAGAGAATGGCCCCCTTATCCCGTGCAGCGCCTACGGCGCTGCTTCCCCGTGCCTTTGGCACAAAAAAGAGCTCCCTCTGCCGAGAGAACTCTTTTTCGTTATTTTTTAATACAGCTTTGCACCGGCCGGAATGTGAGGATCGACCATCAGCAAATGCAACTTTTCTTCGCCGTTTTCGTGATGCACGGCAGAGATCAGCATGCCGCAGGAGTCGATGCCCATCATCTTGCGCGGGGGCAGGTTGACGATGGCGATAGCGGTCTTGCCGACGAGCTCCTCGGGCTCGTAATACTCGTGGATGCCGGAGAGGATGATGCGATCCTCGCCTGTGCCGTCGTCGAGCACAAACTGCAGCAGCTTCTTGGACTTCTTCACCGCCTCGCACGCCTTGATCTTGACGGCGCGGAAGTCAGACTTGGAGAAGGTGTCAAAGTCGACCTGGTCAGCGAACAGCGGCTCGATCTCGACCTTGGAGAAGTCGATGACCTCCTCCTTCTTCACTTCGGCGGGAGCGGCTTCCGCCTTGTCGGCCTTCTTGGGCATGTCCAGCGGCTTCATCGTCGGGAAGAGGATGACGTCGCGGATGGAGTCGGTACCGCAGAGCATCATCGCGCAGCGGTCGATGCCGAAGCCCAGACCGCCCGTCGGGGGCAGACCGTATTCGAGGGCCATGACGTAATCCTCGTCCATCATCTCGGCCTCGTCGTCGCCGTTGGCGCGCTTTTCGACCTGCGCCTTGAAGCGCTCGTACTGATCCATCGGGTCGTTGAGCTCAGTGAAAGCGTTGCCCATCTCGCAGCCGCAGACGAACATCTCGTAGCGCTCGGTGAGGTACGGGTCAGACGGGCTGCGCTTGGCAAGCGGGCTCACTTCGACGGGGTACATGGTGATGAACGTCGGCTGGACGAGGGTCTCCTCGACCTTCTGGTCGAAGGTCTCGTACAGGGCGTTGCCCCAGGTCTTGTCCACGCCGTCCATGTCGACGCCGACGCTCTTGGCGAGCGCGACGGCGGCCTCGGCGTCGCCCTCGATCGCCATAAAGTCCGCGCCGGTCACTTCCTTGACGGCGTCAGCCATCGTGACGCGCTTCCACGACGGGGTCAGGTCAATGTCCTTGCCGAGCCACTGGATCTGATAGGTGCCGAGAATCTCCTTCGCGGCGCCGGAGAGGATGGCCTCGAGGATGTCCATCATGCCGTCGAGGTTCGTGTAGGCCTGATAGAGCTCGCAGGTGGTGAACTCGGGGTTATGCTTGGTGTCCATGCCCTCGTTGCGGAAGATGCGGCCGACCTCGTACACGCGCTCCATGCCGCCGACGATCAGGCGCTTTAAGTGCAGCTCGGTGGCGATGCGCATGTACATGTCGATATCGAGGGTATTGTGGTGCGTAATGAAGGGGCGCGCGTTCGCGCCGCCCGCGATGGGGCTCAAAACCGGCGTCTCGACCTCCATAAAGCCGATGGAGTCGAGGTAGCGGCGCAGATACGCGACAAACTTCGAACGAATTTCGAAGTTGCGCTTGGACTCGGGGTTGATGATCAGGTCCACATAGCGCTGACGGTAGCGCGCTTCCTTATCGGTCAGGCCGTGGTACTTCTCCGGCAGGGGACGCAGAGACTTACTGAGCAGCGTGATCTTCTTGGCGCGCACGCTCATCTCGCCGCGCTGGGTGCGGAAGACCTCGCCCTCGACGCCGACGATATCGCCGATGTCGTACTTTTTGAAGCGGTTGTACTCCTCCTCATCCATCTCGTCCTTGCGGGCGTAGAGCTGGATGCGGCCGGACTTGTCCTGCAGATCGCAAAAGCTGACCTTGCCCATGCCGCGCTTGCTCATCAGGCGGCCCGCGACGCGGACCTCGCTGCCCTCAAGCGCGTCAAAGTTGTCCTTGATGTCCTGAGCATGGTGCGTCACATCGAAGCGCGTCTCCTTGAAGGGATCGCGGCCCTCGGCGCGCAGCGCTGCGAGCTTTTCGCGGCGGACCTTCAGGATCTCGCTGAGGTCCTGCTCGGGAGCGTTGGTCTGGATATTTTCTTCAGCCATGATATTTCTTTACTCCTACTCTATATAATACAGCTTAACGTTCGATCTTGACGATGCGGTAGACGATGGTGCCGACAGGGGCCTCCACGGTGACCTCATCGCCCTCTTTTGCGCCCATGAGCGCTTTGCCGAAGGGGGAATCCTCGGAGATGGCGCGGTGCATGGGGTCGGCCTCCTGCGAGCCGACGACCTTATACTCGGGCAGCTCGCGGCCGGACTTCACATCCTGCACGGTCACACGGCAGCCGATGCTGATGCCGTTCGTGCCCGCGTCGTTTTCGTCGACGATGACGGTGTGCAGCAGGATCTCCTCGACCTCAGCAATACGGGAGTACAGCTTGCCCTGCTCGTTTTTCGCTTCATCATATTCGCTGTTTTCGCTCAGGTCGCCGAAGCCGCGCGCCTCTTTGATGAGGTCCGCCACTTCCTTTTCACGCACGGTCTTGAGGTAGGTGAGCTCCTTTTGCAGCTCTTCCTTGCGCTCCGCGCTCATCTTGTACTCTTTTTTCATGTTCGCCATATTGAGATCGTTCCTTTCTTTCGCGCCCGCAAAATTGCGCGGCGCGCACACGAATACCATTTTAGCGAAATAATTATAGTGATTTTGCCCCGTGTTGTCAAGGTAAGTTTGCGTTTTCTCCCCCATCGGGCGGCATTTTCACATCTTTTACCCAAATTTCGTCCGCGCGGCGCGCAAGCGAGGCGTAGAGTGCGCAGATGAGCTGATCTTCATTCCAGATCATCGCTGCATCGCCCAGGTTTTCCGTCCCATAGGCGACAGAAACCGCACCGCTCCCCAGCGGCAGCACAAGGCCGTCGGGCAGCGGGAAATCGTCGAAGCAGACGCTCAGGTCGGCGGCGATCCTCTCGTCCGTCTGCAATGTATGGACACTCGCGCCGCAGTCCCAGCGCAGCGTGCGCGCAAGGCGCTCGCTATTCGGCGCGCAGAGTGCAAGATAGCGCACATCTTTAGAGAGCTCGCGCGCCGCCGCTTCGAGCGCCGCACTCTGCGAGGGTGCGCACAGTGCGATACGTGCCCGCTCCGGCGCAAGGCCGAGCCGCGCCATCGCGCGGCGGATGATCTCCGCCGCCTTTGCCATGCGCAGCGGCTTTTCGGGCGGCGGCAGGACACCACAGCGCGCAAATACCTCCGCATATGGATAATCCTTGGGAAACACGGCATAACTCACGCGGCGCTTTTGCAGGTATTTTGCTGCGCGCTTGGCCGAAAGTGCAGCAAGCATTCCCTCGCCGCGCGATGCGTAGGCCGCGCCAAAGCGCACGCCGCAGAGCGTGCGCGCGCCGTTTTTCTCCCCCGTGTCCCGATAGCAGACCAAACCCAACAACCTTCGTCCCTCCCGCAAAAAAACCCCCCCGCCAATATATGGCGGGGAGCGATTGCGTTATGCGCTTACCAACCCTTGATGTAGTTGGTAAGGTAGTTGAGCGGGTTGACGATCTTGCCGTTTTCGGTGATCTCGAAATGCAGGTGCGGGCCTCTGCTCACACCGGTCGTGCCGGTGATGCCGACGACCTGCCCCTGGGCAACATAGTCGCCCACGCTGACCGAGCGGGAGGACAAGTGCTGATAGGTCGTAGTGTTGCCGCTGCCGTGGCTCACAACAACGTAGTTGCCGCGGTACTTGTTGTACGCCGAGATGATGACGGTGCCCGCCTTGGCGGCGACGGCCTGCGTCGTGTAGCCCACGCGGCCGATGTCGATGCCCGCGTGGTTCGTCGACGCGCCCGGAATGCCCGTGTAGCGCGCGCCGAGCGGCGAGGTGATGTATCTGCTTGAGCACGGCCAGATGTAGCCGCCCAGAGTCGCGGTGGTATCGCCGTTCTTGGCGGCAAGCTCTCTCGAAAGGCGGACGATCTCCGCCTGCTGGCGCTCCATCGCGGCGTCCATTTCCGAAAGGACCTGCTTGTACTGCGCTTCGTTCGCCTTGAGCTCGGCAAGCACCTTCTCCGCCGCCGCGCGCTGGGTGTTCAGCTCGCTCTTTTTGGCAACGAGCGTCTCCTTGGCGCTCTGCTGCTCGGCAAGGGAGGTCTCGAGCGAAGCCTTCTTCTGCTCGATCTGCTCGCGCAGGGCACGCAGATCGTCGATGACCTTCTGGTCGCTGTCCATGATCTCGCTGATGAAGTCCATGGCGCTCAGCAAGTCGGAAAAGCTCGCCGAGTCGAACAGCACCGACCAGTAGGACACCGTGCCGCGCTCCTCCATTGAGCGCACGCGCTCGCAGAACTTTTCGTACTGGCGCGCCTCTTCCTCTTCGTTTTCGCGGATCTCCTGCTCGGTCTGCGTGATGAGCGATTCATAGTTGCTGATGAGCGACTCGACGCCCTTGATCTCCGACTGAAGCAAGTTGATCTGCTTGTCGATGTTCTCCTTCTGCGCAAGCGCCGCGCTCTTGTCGTTCTGGATGGATTTTAGCTCTTTTTCCAGCTGCGATTTTTCCGAGTTCATACCGCTGAGCTCGTCCTTGAGCTTGTCGATATCCGCCTGCGTGACGGCGGAGGCGTCCTGCACCAGGGAAAGCGGTGTCAGCTCCGTCAGCGTCAGCGACGCGAAGACGGCCAGCACCAGGAGGATGCGTGCGATCTTTTTTCTGCTCATCGTCCGCCTCCCTCACACGTGCAGGAACTTGCGGATAGCCGTCAGGCTGCCACCCACACCGATCAGGATACCGGCGGCGGCAAAGATCGCAGCCACGGGCCGCCAGATCGACGTAAAGTCGACGATCGTGAGAAGCTGCAGCCGGTCGGACATCGCAAGGCTCTTTGCGACCGATTCATACAGGAGCCACTGCAAGCCAAAGCCCAGCACCGCGCTGAGAAGGCCGATCATAAAGCCCTCGTACACGAACGGCCAGCGGATGAAGCCGTTCGTCGCGCCGACCATTTTCATAATGGCAATCTCGTCGCGGCGGTCGAACGTCGTGAGCTTGATGGTATTCGAGATGATGAAGACCGACACGAGCAGCAAAATGGCAATGAGCGCGATGCACACTACGCTCGCAACATTTCGCAGCGTGATAAAGCCGCCCGCGATGTCTTCGTCCACGCGGACATTGGCAACGCCTTCGACATTGTCGAGGATATCCTGCGCAGTCTTGCCGGAAATGCTCAGATCGTCAACATAGACAGCGTAGCGGTCGCGCAAAATCTCGGGGTCAAGGTTCTGGAACATGTTGTCCCCCTCGTAACGCGCCTCAAAGGACTTCATCGCCTCTTCCTTGCTGATGAAGACACATTCTTTCACATTGTCACGCTGCTCAATGGCGCGGCCCACGGCCTTGGTCTGCGCATCGTCGCAGCTCTCGTCCACGAAGGCGAGAATTTCATACTCGCTCTCGAGCTGCTGGAGCTGCACCTGCGCGTTGTACGCCACAAGCGAAAACGTACCCATGACGACAAGGCAGGCGACCGTGATGCCCACGGCCGCAAAGGACATGAATCCGTGCGAGAACATGTTGCGCATGCCCTCGCCGAAAAAGTAAGAAAAATCGTGTTTGCGCATAGCTTACCTCGCATTATAGCCGACGCCGTCGCCATCGCTCGTGATGATGCCCTGTTCGAGCGTGACGACGCGTTTTTTGAACTGATTGACAAGATCTTTCTCGTGCGTGACGACGACCATCGTCGTGCCGAGATGGTTGATGCGCTCGAGCAGGCGCATGATCTCCAGCGAGCGCGCGGGGTCCAGGTTGCCCGTCGGCTCGTCGGCGATGATGGTGCTGGGGTTGTTGATGAGCGCACGCGCAATGGCCACGCGCTGCTGTTCGCCGCCGGAGAGCTCGTTGGGATAACGGTCGGTCTTTTCCTCAAGTCCGACGAGCTCAAGCACATAGGGGATGCGCTTTTTGATCTCGCGCGGCGAAGAACCGACGGCGCGCATGGCGAAGCTCAGGTTCTCGTAGACCGTTTTCTTCTCGATCAGGCGGAAGTCCTGGAAGATGACGCCGACGGAGCGGCGCAGCAGTGGGATCTGCCGCTCGGCAATGTTCGTCAGGCTGAAGCCGTTGACGGCGATCTGACCGGACGTCGGCACAATCTCGCCGGTGATAATCGTCGACTTGCCGCTGCCGCTCGGGCCGACCAAAAAGACGAATTCCCCATCCTCGATGCGAAGCGAAATGCCCTTTAAGGCCGTCGTGCCGCTCTCGTATTCCTTTACTACATCGCTCAGGCGTATCATGCTCTTCCCTCAGTTTCCAGCAGGTTTTGACTCGATCCCGCAAATTTTCAGTCTTTATTATAGCGCGGCAAGTCCGCGATGGCAACAGGTAATTATGTAAACTTTCAACTTTTTTGCCGCAAAATGGCGAAAAAACAAGGACTGTCTGAAGACAGCCCTTGTCAAATTCTTTTTCTTTACGCTTCGATGCCGCGGGAGGCAAGGTACTTTTTGACCATGAGCGCGACCTTGAAGGTGATGGCGTCGTCAAACTCGCGCAAGTCGAGGCCCGTGAGCTTCTTGATCTTCTCGAGACGGTAGACGAGCGTATTTCTGTGGACGAACAGCTTTCTCGCCGTTTCGGAGAGGATGAGGTTGTTCTCGAAGAACTTGTTGATCGTAAAGAGCGTCTCCTTGTCGAGCGCGTCGATGGGGTTCTTCTTGAAGACCTCCTGCAGGAACATTTCGCACAGTGTCGTCGGCAGCTGATAAATGAGGCGGCCGATGCCGAGGTTTTCATAGCTGATGATGTACTTCTCGGTGTCGAAGACCTTGCCGACCTCGATCGCCATCTGCGCTTCCTTATAGGACTTGGCAAGGTCGCGCAGGTGCGTCGCCACCGTGCCGATACCGACGACCACGGTGCTCTCACCGTTCACGCGCAGCGTCTCTTCGATCTGCGCGGCGGTCTTTTCAAGGTCGCTCATCTCCACATTGTCGCCGAGCTGCTGCACGAGCACCACATCGTCCTCGCCCATGGAGAGGACAAAGCTCGTCTGCCGGTCGGGGAAGATGTTCTGCACCGCCTCGACAGGCACCGCGTCGGCCTTATCGTCCGTGCGGCGGATGACGAACACGCCGCGGTTGAGCTCGGCTTCGACATGCAGCTCCTTGGCGCGGACGTAGATATCGCTTAACAGAATATTGTCGGAGAGGATGCTCTTAACAAACGACGTCTTGTCGTGCTTTTCCTCGTAATAGCTCTTGGCGGTGTTGAGCGCGACGGTCGCCATGCTGCAGACGGTCGCGCTGAGCGCGTCCTCGCCGCGGGTGAAGGCCGCAAAGTCGAACTGACCGCCCCAGCCCTCGAGCGCCTTGAAGGTCTTGCCCTCGAGCGCGGTGCAGGCGCCCTCGGCCTCATTGATGGGCTGCACCAGATGCGGCCAGCGCTGGCCGATCTCCGGCAGGTCGGTGCAGGCGATGACCGTGCCCTCGGAGTCGATCACGCCAATGACCGTATCGGTCGTTTCCTTAAACTGTAAAACGATGTTCTGAAAAATCCTACCGGACATATTCCGTGCCTCCTTGATTTATTAGGGAGTTTGTGCATTCTGCCAACTTGATGGGACTATTATACTTTCTCCGTCTGACGATTGCAAGAACTTTTTTCTCTTTTCAACAATTTTTTTCTTCTTTTTTAGGCATTCCGTAAAGGAAGGACAAACGCTTACTTGTCCGCGCCCGCTTTTCCTTGGGCAAATTGCCCACTTTCCCGCAGGTTTTTGATCTCTTCCGCCGTGAACAGGCGGTATTCGCCCTTGGAAAGCCCCTCGTCAAGCGTGAGTGAGCCCATGCTCAGCCGCTTTAAGTAAACGACCGGCTTTCCGCGCGAGGCCAGCATCCGCTTGATCTGGTGGAACTTGCCCTCGTGGATGGTGATGAGCGCCTCGCTCTGCGCGTCGCTCTTTAAAATCTCAAGCTTTGCCGGAAGGCATTCAAGCCCGTCGCCGAGCGTGATGCCCTGCTCGAAGGCTTTACAGTCGGCGTCGTCGAGCGCACCGTCGGTGCGGACAAAGTAGACCTTGTCGACGTGCTTTTTCGGCGCGAGCAGGTCGTGCGCGAGCGCGCCGTCGTCGGTCAGAAGCAGCAGCCCCTCCGTGTCCTTGTCGAGCCGCCCGACGGGAAACAGGCCGATCTTTCGATACTCGGGCGCAAGCAGGTCGAGCACTGTCTCCCCGTGTCCGTCCTCGGTCGCCGAGAGCACGCCCGCAGGCTTGTGGAGCATCACATACGTGTGCTCGCGATAAAAAAGCTCTTCGCCGTTCACGCTGATGCGCGCGGTCAAGGGGTCGCACTTGTCCTCCGCGCTGGCCGCGATGCGCCCGTCGACGAGCACGCGACCCTCGCGCACGAGGGTCTTGACCTCGCGGCGCGAATAGCGCCCGGTCGAGGCGATGATCTTGTCGAGTCTCTGCTGTGCCATGGTGGTTCCCGCCTTTCTGCATTCTGAAGTATCAGTGTAGCATACTTTTTCTTTCGGTGGAATAGCTTTTATCGAAAGGGTGTGGTCGCTTCATGTTCATCATCACCGCCAAGTGCTCCAAACGCCGCGTTGTAAAAATTCTGCTCATCTTCGCGCTGCTGCTCTCGCTCTTTCTGGCGCTGCGTGCGTGCCGGCATTCGTCTCCGCCGCCCGTCATCGCCGCCGGAACAAATGAAGAGCGCATTGCGTATCTTGCCTCCCTCGGCTGGGAGGTGAACGACCAGCCGATCGAAACGCTGAGCGTCACGCTGGGCGAAACGCTCGAAGAGCCGTATTTGAGCTACAACGACCTCCAGCTCTCGCAGGGCTTTGACCTCACACGCTATTGCGGGCAGGCGCTCTCGCGTTACACCTATGTTGTGACCAACTATCCTGACGCCTCGCTCCCCTGCCAGGCCGACCTGTACGTCTGCGGCGGCGTGCTCGCCGCGGGCGACATCGTCTGCACGGGTGAAAACGGCTTCATGGCGGGACTCGCCTTTCCCGCCAATTGACCGCGCTTCTCTCTCTCAGGGCCCCCCGTGCGGGGGCTTTTTCTTTTTGACTATTGCGCGCGGCTGTGGTATGATTTCGGTGAATTGATATAAAGGAATCGACCCATGGAATTTTACACCCTCGCCAGTTCGAGCGCCGGCAACGCCGCGCTCGCCTGTCACAACGATACCCACCTTCTCATCGACGCGGGCATCTCCTGCCGCCGCATCACGCAGTCGCTCGCAGTGCTTAATCTCACGCTTGATGATCTCGACGGCATCCTCATCACACACGAGCACATCGACCACGTCCGCGGACTGACGACGCTCGCCAAAAAATGCCCCGCCCCGCTGTATGCGACGTTCGGCACCGCGGCGGCGATCCAATACCCCGAGCCGCGCCTGCGCGCCTTTGCCACGGGCAAAGAGTTTACGATCAAGGACCTGCACATCCGCTCGTTCCACACGTCGCACGACGCGAAAGAGAGCGTCGGCTACCGCATCGAGAGCGACGCAGGCTCGCTCGCTGTGCTGACGGATACGGGCTTTGTCACCGACGAGGCGCACGATGCCGCCCTCGGCGCGGACATGCTGCTGCTCGAGTCGAATCACGACGTCGTGATGCTCAAAAACGGCGGCTACCCCTATTATCTCAAGCAGCGCATCCTGAGCGAGTACGGGCACCTGTCGAACGACGCCGCGGCGGAATTCGCCATCGAATGTGTCCGCGCGGGCACGAGCGACATTCTGCTCGCGCACCTGAGCGACGAGAACAACTCTCCCCAGCTTGCCGAATACACCGTCGGCCGCGCGCTGCAATCGAGCGGGCTGAGCGTCCGCCTTGCCGCCGCGCCGCGCGACACCATCAGCGAGGTACACGTATGCAGAAGATCACCGTCCTTTGCGTCGGAAAACTGAAGGAGGCCTTCTACGAGCAGGCCGTCAAGGAATACGAAAAGCGCCTTTCGCGCTGCTGTAAGTTAGAGCTTTTGGAGCTGCCCGAGCAGCGCCTTGGCGACGAGCCGAGCGAGGCGGAGATCCGCCAGGCCCTCAAAAAAGAGGCTGCGCTCGTCGAGCAGAAGCTGTCCAAGGGCGGCGCGCTCATCGCCATGTGCATTGAGGGGCAGGAGATGAGCAGCGTGGCGCTTTCGCAGAAAATGCAGCAGCTCGCCGCGCGCGGCGCGTCGCAGCTGACGTTCCTCATCGGGTCGAGCTTCGGCCTTGACGAGGACTTAAAGAAAAAAGCCGATCTGCGGCTCTCGATGTCGCCGATGACGTTCCCGCACCACTTAGCGCGCGTGATGCTGCTCGAGCAAATCTACCGCGCCTACCAGATCGAGGCCGGGACCAAATACCACAAATGACCCATCATCAACATAAAGGAGGACAACGCCCATGTCGGATGAAGTGAAGCTCACCTGGGGCAAGACAGAAAACGACCTTTTGCAGCGCTGGCCCAAATCCGCCGACGGCACGCCGGAGGAGCCCGCGCTTTTGACCGTCGCGATGGACACGAACGCCGAGACGGACATGCTCTGCGCCATGCTCCGCTCGTATGACATCCCCGTGCTGCGCAAGTACGAGGGCGAGGGCTCGTTCGGCAAGATCGTGCTCGGCATGCCCGGCAGCGGCACGTGGCTCTATGTGCCGTCCTCGATGCTCGAGGACGCGAAAAATCTGATCCGCCCCATCGACGAAATTCCGGAACAGGAGGACATGCAATGAATTACCGTCAGGAATATGAAAAGTGGCTCGCCTCCCCCGCGCTGAGCGAGGACGAGAGAAACGAGCTCAAGGCCATCGCAAACGACGAAAAGGAGATCGAAAACCGCTTCTACGGTCCGCTCGAATTCGGCACCGCCGGCCTTCGCGGCACGATGTACGTTGGCCTTCACAACATGAACCGCCACGTCATCCGCTGGGCGACGCAGGGCTTTGCCAACATCATCCGCGCTGAGGGCGAAGAGGCCATGAAAAAGGGCGTCGCCATCTGCATGGACTGCCGCAACCACTCGATGGAGTTTGCGCGCGCCGCGGCCTGCGTCATGGCGGGCAACGGCATCACCGTCAAGCTCTTTGAGTCCCTGCGCCCGACGCCTGAGCTCTCGTTCGCCGTGCGCGAATACGGCTGTGAGGCGGGCATCAACGTCACCGCGTCGCACAATCCCAAGGAGTACAACGGCTACAAGGTCTACTGGTCCGATGGCGCGCAGCTGCCGCCCCAGCACGCCGCGGCCATCGCCAAGGAGCTCGAGCACATCGACATTTTCACCGGCGTCACGTCGATGGACTTCGATGAAGCCGTCAACAAGGGTCTCATCACGATGCTCGGTGAGGACTGTGACAAGCGCTTCATGGCAAATGTCATGAGCATGGTCAACGACTATGAGACCGTCAAAAAGGTCGCCGACGACTTCAAGCTCGTCTACACGCCCTTCCATGGCTGCGGCCACAAGCTCGTGCCCGAGGCGCTGACGCATCTTGGCATCAAGCACCTTTTATGCGTACCCGAACAGATGGTCATCGACGGCAATTTCCCGACCGTCGTGTCCCCGAACCCCGAGAATCCCGAGGGCTTCTACCTCGCCATCGACCTCGCCAAAAAGAACGACGTCGACTTTATCCTCGGCACCGACCCCGACAGCGACCGCGTCGGCATCATGGTGCGCAACAAGCAGGGCGAGTTCGAGCCTGTCACCGGCAACCAGACGGGCGTGCTGCTGCTCGACTATCTGATCGGTGCGATGAAGCGCGCGGGCAAGCTGCCTGCGAACGCCGCCGCGCTCAAGACCATCGTGACGACCGAAATGGCGCGCGCCGTGGCGGAGGCGAACGGCCTCGACTGCTACGATACGTTCACGGGCTTTAAGTTCATGGCCGAGAAGATGAACGAGCTTGAGGGCGCGGGCAAAAACACCGTCATCTTCTCCTACGAGGAGAGCTACGGCTACATGATCGGCCACTACGTGCGCGACAAGGACGCAGTCACGGCCTCGCTGCTGCTCACTGAAATGGCCGCGTGGTACTACTCCCAGGGCATGACGCTCTTCGACGCGCTCAACGCGCTCTTTGAAAAGTACGGCTGGTACGGTGAAAAGACGCACAACCTCGTCATGCCGGGCCTCGACGGCGCGGAGAAGATGGCCGCTCTTATGAAGTCCCTGCGCGAGACGCCGCCGAGCGAGATCGCGGGCGTCAAGGTCGCGACGTACAAGGATTATTCGGATGGCACCGCGCGCGACGCCGCAAGCGGCGAGGTCACGAAGATCGCGCTCGCAGGCTCGAACGTGCTGCGCTTTGAACTCGCCGACGGCACACACATCGTCGTGCGCCCGAGCGGCACCGAGCCGAAGATCAAGGTCTACATCCTCACCAAGGGCGCGGACGCGAGCGAACGCGACGCGAACCTTGCCAAATACTCCGCCTGGGTCAACACCCTCGCCTGATATTTCCCTATCCCAAAAGCAGCAAAGGGCGGCGCGGATCACGCGCCGCCCTTTTTCTATCTTTGCCGCCACGCGGCGAAAGGATGGTCCCCTCTCATGGCAATGCTCGCACTCTACTGGTCCATTATGATCGCCTGCTACCTCATCGCAGGCAAGCTGCGCCGCCATAAGGACCGCTTTCATTTTCTGGACAAGCTCACGAGCTTTTTCATCTATCTCCTCATCTTCCTCATGGGGCTGCGCATGGGCGCAGACGAGGAGGTGACGTCGAGCCTCGGCAGCATCGGTGTGCAGGCGTTGTTCGTCACACTGCTCACCGCCGTCGGCAGTATGCTCGGCGCGACTGCCGCGCGCAAGATCGTGCATCTCAACCGCCGCGCCCTGCCCGTCGGCACGGAAGATAACACCGCCGGGGAACGCGGCGGCGGGGTCAACACCTCCGGCATCAAGTCCTCGATCATCATTTGCCTGATGGTCGTCTGCGGCATGCTGCTGGGCTACTTTGTTCTGCCGCAGCTCATGGTGCCCGAGCGCTTTGAAGAAGTCTCCAGCACCCTGCTCGTCATAGGGCTTTGCATCATGCTCGGCTCGGTGGGCTTCAGCATGGGACTTGACGGCAGCATCGTGCGCGTCATGCGCGGCGCGGGGCTGGGCGTCGTGCTCGTGCCCATTTTCTCTGTGATTGGCTCGCTGCTCGCAGGCGTTGTCTATGCGCTCCTCTCCCCCGTCACGCTGCGCGAAGGGCTCGCCATCAGCGCGGGCTTCGGCTGGTACACGATGGCACCGAGCGTCATCTCCGGCGCAGGACACGCGGTCGCGGGCGCGATCTCGTTTCTGCACAACGTGCTGCGCGAGACGATGGGTCTCATCTTCCTGCCGCTCATCGCCAGCAAGATCGGCTATATCGAGGCCATCACGCTGCCCGGCACAGCGTCGACCGACCTGTGCCTGCCGCTTGTGGAAAAGTACTGCAATCCCGAGACCATGGCCTACTCGTTCTGTACGGGTATGCTGATGTGCATTACCTGTGCAGCGTTTGTCCCGATTATCATCGGCGCGTAAAGGCACGAGCCTGCAACCCAGAAAATCAAGTAAAGAAGGGGAGTTCTCTTTGCAAGAGAACTCCCCTTCTTTTTCGTTTTCACATACTATTAAGTACACCGCGCTCACTGTGCTGCCTCTGCCGGACACTGCCGACCTTCGTGGTCGATGGTATAGTCGCACGTGAGCAAGATCTTCGAAATCGGTACGATCTTATACCCCTCGGCGAGCAGGTAGTCGAGGATATCCGGCAGCGCCTCAGGCGTGTGCTCGCCCGCATTGTGGAACAGCACGATCGACCCGCTCTGCACCTTGCCCGTCACACGCTTCGTGATCTCACCCGCCGAAATGCCCTTCCAGTCGAGGGAATCCACGTCCCACTGGATCGGCTCCATGCCTATCGAGCGGATGGTGGAGATGACGTGGTCGTCATACTCGCCGAACGGGCAGCGGATGAGCGTCGGGCGGACGCCGGTCAACGCCTCGATCTTATCGTTGCAGGTGTTCACGTCTGCGATGATCTGGTCGGCGGTGAGGGAATTATAATGATCATGCGCGTTGGAGTGGTTCATGAGCTCATTGCCGCTGTCCACGATGGCCTTGGCCTGTTCGGGATACTGATCCGCCCAGTTGCCCACGACAAAAAAGGTACAGGTGACTCCGTACTCCTTGAGCACGTCGAGGATCTTCTGCGTGTTGTCCGCGCCCCACGCCGCGTCGAACGAGATGGAGCACACCTTCTGGTCGCGCTGGACACAGTAGATCGGCAGCTGGCGCGCCGCGGCCGACGCACTGACGGCGGCGGGATAATTGACGGCGGCAAAGATCGCCGCGGCGGCCAGCACCGCCGCGCCCAGCGTCAGCCATTTGCGCCGGAGCACCAGAAAGCGCGGCGGCTTCTTCTCCTTTTCAGACTTCTTCCTGCGGTCAAAATGAAACAGCATCAGCATATCCTCCCCAATTCTCTTGGTAGAGGGTATGCTGATGCGCTTCATATCATGCAAGGGGGACGGGCTTTACTCGATGCCCGCCAGCGTTTGGGCTTCGGCGACGTACTGGTCGATGAGGCCCTGCTCCTGCATCTCGGCGATCTTTTCGTTCAGGTAGGCGACAAAGTCCTCGTTGCCCTTCTGCACGCCGATGCACTGGCCCTCGCTGTCGCTTTCGATGCCGATGTCCTTGACCGTCAGGTCATCGTTCGCCGCGGCGAATGCGAGAGCTGCGGTGTAGTCGATGTACACAACATCGAGCTTGCCGCTCTTGAGCTCCATGATGAGATCCTGCGCCTTGACGAGGCCGACGACGTTCTCTTCGCCTGCCAGCTCGTTGGCGATGGGTACCTGAATGGTACCGTTCTGCACGCCGACCTTGTGACCACTCAGGTCTTCGGGCTTGTTGTAGAGCGCGTCATCCTCCGCGCGGATCAGAATGGCCTGCTGCTGCTTAAAGTACGGGTCAGAGAAATCGACGGACTTCAAGCGCTCCTCGGTCGAGGCCATACCGGCGATGACAATGTCAAAATCACCCTTGGCGAGGTTGATGCACAGGTTGTCGAACGACATGTCGACGACCTTGAGCTCGACGCCGAGGTCATCGGCGATGTACTGCGCGATAGCAACGTCAAAGCCGACGATGGTGTCCTTGCCGTCCACTTCCGTGTGGAATTCGTTCGGGGGATAGTCGGCAGAGGTTCCCATCACGAGCACGCCCGCCTCCTTGATCTGCTCGATCTTGGACTTGGCGGTGTCATCGGGCGACGCATCGCCGTCCGAGCTGCCCTGCGCACTGTCATCGCTCTTGCTGCCGCAGGCGGCAAGAGACAGGATCATCATAAGCGCCAGAAGCAGCGCCGCAAATTTCTTGAATGCGTTCATCTTTGTTCCCTCCTGCGTGTCTTATTCCCACAGGGGCTTGTCCCAAAGGTTCACCTTGGTGCCGATGCCCATTTCCGTCGCGTTCAGGTAGAGCTGATAGGCGATCATGATGTCCAGCGCGCCGAGGCCCATGGACGCGGCGGCGACGAACTGATCGTCCGAGGTGCGCAGCTTCTTCGTGCCGAGCACCAGCTCGCTCAGGTCCATGATCTGGCTCTCATCGAGCTTGCCCTCCTTCGTGAGCTTGGACAGCGGGTTCGTGTGCTGCTTGAGCTGTGTCCAGTAGTCGGCGACGATGCCGTCGGCCTTGAGGAAGACGTCTTCCATCACCTCGTTGGAGTGCATGGAGACGAGACCGCAGCCGGGCGTCAGCCAAGAGGTGTCCATGAACGGCTTGGGTGCGGTGGTCTCGCCGACAATGAGCTGGGACTTGAGCGCCGCGGCCTTGCTGTCGCTCGTCGGGATGATCTCGACGCCCAGGCTGTCGCCGTACTCCTTCGCGATGCCCTCGGCCTTGGCAAGGTCGATGTCGCAGAGATACATGGTCTTGATCTGGGGCAGCGCCTCGTGCACGGCGGAGATCATCGTGCGGCCGATGACGCCTGCACCGACGAGGCACGCGGTATCCGCGTTCGAGGGGGCGGCGTACTTAGACATCAGGCCGCCGACGGCGGAGGTGCGCATCGCGGTGATGAGCGTGCCGTCCAGAATGCAGAACGGCAGCACCGTCTCGGGGTCACTCAGGATGGAAATGTCGATGCCGTAGGGGATACCGGGGATGGTGGCGTTCTTTTTGGACTCCGCCGCCCACTTGATGCCGCCGATGTTGACATCGCCGCCGATGTAGCAGGGCATGGCGTTAAAGAACGACTGCCAGTTTTCCTTGTCGGGAATGCTGGTGTTGGTCTTGGGCGGGTTCTTGATGAGGCCCTGTCCGAGCATCGCGTAGGTCTTTTCCGTAACGGCCAAGATCTGTTTCATATCGAGAAGTCCGGCCTTGATAACATCTTCCTGCTTGAGGAACAGAATTTCGGGATTGATCGTGTGAAGCATTTTAATTTTCCTCCAATAATATCGTAAATTTTTTAATTTTTGTTAAATGACGTTGATGACCTTGGATAAGAACTCTTTGGTTCGTTCGTTCTGCGGGTGCTCGAAGATCTCCTCGGGCGTGCCCTGCTCGGCGATCTGTCCGCCGTCCATGAAGAGCACGCGCGTGCCGACCTTTCGGGCAAAGCCCATCTCGTGCGTGACGACGACCATCGTGATGCCGTCGCGGGCGAGGTCGGAGATGACCTGCAGCACCTCGCCGACCATCTCGGGGTCGAGCGCGGAGGTCGGCTCATCGAAGAGCAGCACATCGGGCTCCATCGCCAGCGCCCGCACGATGGCGATACGCTGCTTCTGCCCGCCGGAGAGCTGGGAGGGATAGGCGTTCGCCTTGTCCTCAAGTCCCACGCGCTTTAGAAGCTTGAGGGCCTTTTCCTTGCTCTCCTCTTCCAGCTGCTTTTTGACCTTCGTGAGCGAGATCGTAATGTTTTCAAGCACCGTCAGGTTGTTGAAGAGGTTGAACTGCTGGAACACCATGCCGACCTTCTGTCGGTGCCTGTTCACATCAAAGCCCTTGGCCGTGATGTCCTCGCCCTCGAAGTAAATTTTGCCGGCGGTGGGCTGCTCCAGAAGGTTCAGGCATCGGATAAAGGTGGACTTACCGCCGCCCGAGGGACCGATGATGACGACCACGTCGCCCTTGCAGATGGTCTCGCTCAGCCCGTCGAAGACGGTCAGGCTGCCGAACTTTTTCTGCAAGTCCTTGATCTCGAACAATACGTTACCGTTCACTCTTTCTCAGCCTCCCTTCAAAGATGTTCAGGCCCTTGCCGAGGATGATATTCAGCGCCAGATAGATGATGGCGGAGATGTAGTAGCAAGGAAGCGGATTATAGGTAGAGGTGACCACGATGCCGTTGTTGTACATCAGATCGCCGATGCCGAGGTACTGGATGATCGAGGTCTCCTTGACCATCGTGACAAATTCATTGCCGATGGCGGGGAGAATATTTTTGACCGCCTGCGGCATCACCACGTAGCGCATGGCCTGCGCATTCGTCATGCCGCACGAGCGTGCGCCTTCCATCTGGCCCTTGTCCACCGCCTGAATGCCCGCGCGGATGATCTCGGCGACGTAGGCGGAGGAGTTGATCGAAAGAGCGATGATACACTGCAGCGCCCGCTCCAGATCGACGCCGAAGAGGGTTCCGGTGGGATAGCTGATAAAGTCGAGCTGGTAGTAAACGATGTAGAGCTGCACGAGCATTGGCGTACCGCGGATGACGGTGATATAGATGCTGGCGAACTTTTCCAGCGGCTTAAACTTGGATAGCCGCATGAAAGCGATCAGGCAGCCGAGGATCGAGCCGCAGAACACGGTGAGCAGAGAGATGAGGATGGTCGTTCGCGTCCCTCGCAGGAAGTATTGATAATAATTCGTTGCAATTTCCCAAATGTTCATGTGCTGTGGTTTCCTCCTTCGTAGGACTGACTGTGCCGCTGATTGTATATTTATGTTTCAGAAATGTCAATAGTAAGAATGATAATTCATTTTAAGATCGTAACAGTAAATAAAGCGTCGTTGTAAAGAAATTAGCGCTTTGGTAAAAATATACACAAAAATCAGCATAACTATGATAGCAAAAAATTGTGTGCCGCATGAAAATACCTATTTGCAGCGAAAACAGCAAGATCACTTGCATGAAAACACGCAAAAAAAGAAAGATGCCGGGCTGAAACGTTCACTGTTTCAGTCCGACACCTTTTTCATAAAAGTGCAAAATGCGCAAATGACCCCTGCCATCCCCAAATGGCAGGAGCCGTCTGCGTGATCGTGTGGGGCGCGCACGCGCCCTGGTATCATAAAGCCGCGAGCGGCTCTATCATCATGCGTCGTTTTCGAGCATCCGGTAGCCCACGCCGATCTCGGTGAAGATATACTCGGGCGAGGCGGGATTCTTCTCGATCTTGCGGCGGATGTTCGCCATATTCACGCGCAAAATCTGATTGTCGGCCTTGGCCTTCGGCCCCCAGATCTGCTTGATGAGATAGTCATACGTCAGCACCTTACCAGCGTACTTGCCGAGCAGCGCCACGATCTTGAACTCGTTGAGCGTCAGGTGCACATCCTGATCGCCGATGAGCACGTGGTGCTTGTCATAGTCGATGGTCAGGTCCTTGACGGTGAACTTGCCCGACTGCGCGATCTCGTTGTTGTCGAGCGGCGTACGCGTGTGACGGATGGCCGTGCGGATGCGCGCGAGCAGCTCGCTCGTGCCGAACGGCTTTTCGATGTAGTCGTCCGCACCGAGGTCGAGCGCCATGACCTTGTCATGCTCGTGCGTGCGCGCCGAAACGACGATGATCGGCAGGCTCGACCACGAACGGACCTCCTTGAGGATGTTCATCCCGTCCATGTCGGGAAGTCCCAGGTCGAGAATGATGAGATCGGGGCAGTGCGAGGTGATCATCGAGACCGCCTCGGCGCCCGTCTGCGCCACCAGCACGTCGAAGTCGTTCGCGGTGAGAACCGTCGAAATAAAGTTGCTGATGTTCTGCTCGTCTTCCACCACGAGCACTTTATCCTTCAATTTCACTGTTGATGCCCTCCTCCAGCGGCAGATAGAAGCGGAAACACGCTCCGCCCAAATCTAAATTTTCTGCGGTCATCGTGCCGCCGTGCGCCTTGACGATGGTATAGCACACGGAAAGGCCGATGCCCATGTTTTTCTTCATATCAAAGTTGTTGTGCGACACGCCGGAAAGCCCGCCGTTAAAGATCGTCGAGAGCTTCTCTTTCGGGATGCCGACGCCGTTGTCGCTGACGGCAAAGCAGGCGTTCGTCCCCTCGCGCGAGAGGCAGACGCGGATCTGCGTGACATTTCCGCCGTGAATGGCGGCGTTTTCCAGCAGGTTCATAATGACCTGACGGATCAGCGTCGCGTCCATCGGCACCATCAGCACCTCGTCCGGCACCTCGATTGAGACATGGATCGCCGGGAATCGCTTGGTGAACTTGCTGACCGAGACGCCGACGATCTCCTCGGCTGCCTCACAGTCCTTTTCGATCTTTGCCTGTCCGCCGCTCATGCGCGTGATGGACAAAAGATTTTCGACCATGCGGATGAGCCACTGCGCATCCTCGTTCACGTCTTCCAAAAGGCGGCGCTTCTGCTCGGGAGAAAACGAATCCTCGTTTTCGAGGATCGCGGCGGTGTTGCCGACGATGCTCGTCAGCGGCGTGCGGATGTCGTGCGACATCGCGCGCAGGAGATTCGCGCGCACGGCTTCCTTCTCCGTCTCGATGCGCAGCCGCTCCTGCTTTTTGATCTGCGTGTTCATCGCGCTGATCATCATGGACACCGTCAGCATTGCAAGGAAGGTAAACGGGTAGCCGGTGATCGTGAAGTTGAATTCCCAGTAGGGATATGTAAACACGTAGTTGACGAACAGCACACCGGAGACAGCGCTGAATATCCCCCAGAAATAGCCCTCCGTCCAGCGCGAGATGGTCGCGACCGCCAGCACGAAGATGAGGTTCACGTAGCCGCTGCCGTCGTCGATCCTTCGCAGCAGTGTGCAGAGCACCGTCGCCGTAGCCAGGATCGCCGCCGTCAGCAAAAGGTCGTAGATCCAACGCATTTTTTTGGGGATTTTTGCCATGTCGCCGCCTTCTCTCGCTTGATCGTTGGCGCGGAGAAAGACTCCGCATGCTTTCCGTCCCCATTATAGCATACAGCCTGCTAATTTTGTGCTAAATCGAATATTTTTTTCATGGTAGCAAAAAGGACGGCGCGATGCCGTCCCTTTCGCTGATAAAGGAAGAAGTGGAATTCAAAATTAAATCTTGCGAATGCTGACATTCGTCACATTCGCCATGTTGAAGCCGGGCTGCTGGGCGATTGCCGCCATGATGGCGACCTTGACCTCGTCGGTCAGACCGTCAGCGGGAACGGCGGGCGCTGCCGGCGCGGCAGCTGCTGCGGCGGGCTTCGGAGCCTCAGGCTTCGAGAGGATCTTGCCCATCAGGATCGTCAGGAAGATGATGCAGGTAAGGCCCACGAATGTGACGCCCATACCCATGACAACAACAAATGCGCTGGAAACTTGCATCGGCGGATACGCTCCTTTTATGTATTCTGGCGCTATTATAGCGCGCAGAATTTGCATATCAACCGTTTGGAAGCCCTCTTAGCATTGGCTTAACGCGAAGGGTTTTTCCCTTAACAGCGTTTTTATTGATATTCAGTTTCCGCTAAAGATAAAACAGTCAGCACGCCGTCCTTTACGCGGAACTTAACGTCCCAGCCGCCAAAGCTCATACCGTACACGCGCTCGGGGTCGTTCTGGTACTGCGGGCGCGGGTCCTGCGCAAGCACACCGAGCAGCGCCTCGCGCTGCCCCTCCGGCAGCTTTTGCAGGAGCTCCGGCGGGCTTTTGACTTCAATCGTCTCTTTCGGCGACGGGGCAAAGCCGCCCAGCGCCTCGGGGTGCGCGTCGGCGTAAGGAAGGTAGGGCTTGACATCATAGATTGGCGTGCCGTCCATCAAATCTGCGCCCGAGACGATCAAAACGTCACCGAAGCCATCCTCATGCTGCACGCTTTCGAGCTTCACGCAGGAAAGTCCGATGGCGTTCGGCCGGAACGGCGAGCGCGTCGCAAAAACGCCCACGCGCTCGTTGCCGCCAAGGCGCGGCGGGCGCACCGTCGGCGACCATGTGTCGCGCACGGCGGCAGAGAACTGCCAGATGAGCCACAGGTGCGAAAAGCCCTCAATGCCGCGCAGCGCGTCGGGATTCCGGTACTCCGGTTCGAAGACGATCTTCGCACGAAGCGCGGGGACGAGCCCGCTCTGGCGCGGGATGCCAAATTTTTCCGGAAAGTCAGAGTGGATTCTGGCAATGACTTTCATTGTATATTCCATAGAATGCTCCTTTTTTCGCACCTGACAGAGGTGCGAGAGTTTTGCAGCGCCGTGGGCGCTGTATGGGGGTCCCCACCTGCCGTGGGGACGCGGGACAAAGGGGGTATTCTCTTCTCGAAGAGAATACCCCCTTTAAATCCCCCAGAGAAGGACGAGGGGCGTCCCCCTCGACCCCCTACATTGGCAGTCGGGCGCTTGAATGACTGCACGCGCTGCGCAGTGTGGGTGCGGTGTACATGGCTTCGCCATGAACCCCTGCAATTCGTAACCGTTTTGCAACCGCGCCTTACTATCGTGAGGCGCGAGTGACGATTGCTTGGCGGCAGACTGCGTGCCGAATGCGGCATTGCTTCGCTCGCCGCATTGAGGAGGCTGGCGGTAGACGGGAATTAGGCTGTACTTCTATAAGACTGGCAGAGCGGCAGCGGATGATAGGAGCACATCAAGTCGTATAGCAACACCCAACGCGGCAACGCCGCGCGCAGGCATTCCCATTCCGGAAGCACAAAAGTCATTCGAGCCCGAAACTGCCAATCAAAAGCCTTTCTCTTGGGGTTCCAAAGGGGCCATTCTCTTTTGCGAAAGAGAATGG
>OODF01000545.1_pt1 | contig 23127 bp, 18 predicted proteins | sample 1671431 | NCBI WGS metagenome assembly OODF01 (sample SAMN06348156, study PRJEB24527) | human gut metagenome | biome: human gut; feature: ankylosing spondylitis patient; material: feces | host: Homo sapiens | place: China | collected 2015-10 | reverse complement strand
AAACAACGGCGCGAGGGTTCAAATCCCTCCTACTCCGCCAAGAAAAAGCTCGATGATCCATTGAGATCACCGGGCTTTTTCCATTTTTATCGGCTTTTTACAGCAGCAGGTTGGTCACGGCGGCCAGCAGGGCCAGGTGGACGGGATAAAACAGGTAGAAGCCCCACTTCTGCGCCTTGCTGCAGGCACCGCGCTGCCCGTTATAGAACCAGAGGAACACGAACGCCAGCGGCGCGGTGATCTCAAAGGCAAAGAGCACGGCCCCCACGAGGCACTGCCACTTGCGGTTTGTGCGGGTGAGATACAGCGCGCAGATGATAATGACGCCGATGCCGTCATAGTCTGTCTGGGCCAGATACGCCAGGAGGATACAGCCGCCTGCGCAGAGCAGCCCTTGCCAGGTCGCGGCACCCGCAGCCGTCTGAAAATGCCGGAGGGCGGCCATTGCCAGCACGCCCAGAGCCAGCGTCCAGTAGACATTCTGGTGGCCCCAGTAGAATGGGGAGTGGAAAAAGGCAAGGTCGAACGGCAGCTCGCTCACCAGCCCGAAGCCCAGAAGCTGCAAAAAGTAGCGTCTGACGTCGTGCGTGTGCAGAAAGCCCTCCACCAGCAGGAAACAGAAGATGGGGAATGCCAGCCGTCCGATGAGCCGCAGCACAAGATCCAGCGTGACAAGGGCGGAGGGGGCTGCTGCGTAATAGGAATAGCGGCTTTCGATGCAGGAAGCGCCGATGTGGTCCAGCAGCATGGTGCCGCAGGCGATGTACTTGAGTGTCGTGCCGCTGAACCCGAAGCGGGTGGAGGGGCGGATGGTCTCGGTCATAGAGGATCCCTCTTTTCAAAAGATATGAGCAGCTGTGGAAACAAAAATAAAAAATGTTTCTGTAGAGGATACGGCGCTCCGGCCAAAAATCCTGCAATTCTCGGGCAAAATGCACCGGAATGGCGCAAAAATCGCACCAAAATGCTTGACAAAGGCCGGGCGGGATAGTACACTCAAAAAGAAAATTGAACTCCAACAAGAGCAAGATGAAAAAGATTCACAGAAGATCGGGCGTCTCCGAACGAGTAACGGGAAGGAGGCATTGAGGTATGACGCTGTTTTCTTATGAGATTTTTGATGCTGTGGCCCGCCAGGGCAGCTTTAACAAGGCGGCACAGCAGCTGCACCTGACCCCCTCGGCCATCAGCCATGCCATCGCGGTGATGGAGGCAGAGCTGGGCTTTACCTTATTTAATCGCGGGAAGAACGGCGTGACCATGACCAGCTACGGTGCCTCGCTGTATCCGTCCATCCGGGCGGTGCTCAACAGCGACGAGGCGCTGCAGCAGAGCATTGCCCGCCTCAACGGCCTGGAAAAGGGCAAGGTGAAGCTGGGCGCGTTCAACTCCGTCTGCGCCGGGATGCTGCCGGGCATCCTCAAAGGCTTTATGGCCCAGTACCCGCAGATCGAAGTGGAAGTATATCAGGGTACTTACGATGATGTCAAGGAGTGGCTGCGCACGGGCCAGATCGACCTGGCGTTCCTCTCCTCCACCTGCCGGGAGGAATTTACCCTCACCGAGCTGTTCAAGGAGCCGCTGCTCTGCATCACTCCGGCCGACTGGCCGGAGCCGCCAAACGGCGTGATGACCCCCGCCCTGATGGATGGCCAGAATTTCGTGGTGCAGTGGGACGCCACCGACGCCGAGATGCGCCAGTTCCTCAAAAAGTACGGCCTGAGCACCGAGCGCCGCTGCCATGTCATTGATGACCAGTCCAACATCGCCATGGTGGAGGCGGGCCTGGGCATCTCCATCATGCCCCGGCTGCTGCTGCGCCAGTGCACCGCCAACATCAAAATTTACCCCATCGACCCGGAGGAAGACCGTGTGGTCGGCCTGGCCGTCCAGCGGCCCACCGCCATGGCCCCCGCCGTGGAGCAGATGTTCCACCACATCGTGGACTACTGCAAGCAGATGGAGCACTGAGAACAGAATACCACAAAACGGCCTGCATGGTAAAGTGCAGGTCTTTTTTTGCAAATTATCCATTGTGTCTTGTGATAAAATACGGTATACTATCGCCAGAAAACAAAGTATTCCACAGAGTTGGATCCGTCAGGAGGGAAAACAGACCCCATGAAACGACGTGATTTTTGTAAAGCGCTGGCCCTTTCGGCGGCGGCGCTGGCAGTGCCCAGGGCGGCGGCGGAAAACACGCAGGGCGCGGTGGGCCGGGCGGTGGCGGATGGCCGCTATTCCATGCGGTTCCGCAGTGAGCTGAGCCTGACCGACGTGCCCCATGACTACTATTATAGTGACAGCTTTTTTGCCCACTCCGCGTTGGAGTACGACCACAGCCTGGCGCTGGCCAGCCTGGGGCTGGTGGGGGCCGCCTTCAACACGGCAGCCAGCGACGCCCGGTACTGGGCCAACGGGGAGGTGGGCCGGGAGGCCAACCTTGCCGACGCCTTTGCGACGCTGGGCTTTGCCGACCCCGTGTTCTACCACTACGACATCGACGTGGGGCAGGCCGGGGACTTTGTGGGCCACAGCCTGGCCCGGAAGACCATCACCCTGAACGGCCAGCGCGCCACCATCGTGGCCGTCATCCTGCGGGGCGGCGGCTACGGCGGCGAGTGGGTCAGCAACCTGCACACCGGTGTGGGGGCGGGCCACGCGGGCTTCGTCATCCCGGTGGCGGAGGTGCTGGCCTCCCTCAAGAGCTATTTAGCCGCGGCCGCAAAGCAGGGCGCCACGGGCACCGTCAAGCTCTGGGTGAGCGGCTACAGCCGGGGCGCGGCCGTCGCCAACCTGCTGGCGGGGCGGATCAACAAAGACCTGCCCGAGATCGACCGCAAAAACGTCTTCGTCTACACGTTTGCCACGCCGGTGGCCCTGACCGCCGCCAGCTACCCGGACTATCAGCTGGACTACGACAACAACCACAACGCCGACGGTACCCTGAAAACCACCTGGGCCGCCAGCAACATCTATAACATCCTTTCCAGCGGCGACCTCGTCCCCCGGGTGCTGCCCGCCGAGTGGGGCTACCACCGGAACGGCAATGACCGCTTCCTGCCCTCCACCCAGAACGAGAAAGAGCTGGCCGACCTTGATGTCCGGGGCGCCAGCTTCAGCGAGGTGCCCCTGACCATCAGCGCACTGGCTACCAAGGAGGACACCGACGGCGTCATGGAGCGGCTGGAAACGTTCTTTGGCAGCAAGCAGCAGTTCCACGATAAGTACGAGGCCGTGCTGATGGACATGATCCAGTGCGCTTTCCTCCGCAACGAGGCCGAGTGCACCCAGGACTACATCCTGACCGACGAGGAAGTGGAGGCCCGCCTGCGGGGCCTGGGCAACATGCGGAACGTGGACGAGGCCAAGCTGGAAAAGAGCGTCCACAACGCCTCCGCCCTGAGCCGCCCCCTGCTGGAAAAGCTGGAGCAGAACGACGGCAACCTCACCCTGCGGGGCAAGACCTACCATGTGGAAGTGCCCCTGCGGGTGAAGCAGGCCGTCATCCCGGTGCTGGCCGTGGGCCTGTACTACGGCATCGACAGCGGCACGGTGGCCGCCATGGCCCGGTACATCTTTATGTTCATGTCCATGAAGCCCGACTCCGCCGATGTGGTGGTGCGGGCGGCGTTCTGCCACCACTGCGAGGACTACATCAGCCTGATGGAGTACTATCCGCCTGCCGACCACGGCATGGAGGCGTACACGAGGGCTTGACCAACACCCTCTTGGGATGACCGAGAGGGTGTTTTTGGATTCACAACCTCTCAGTCTCGCATCCGCTCGACAGCTCCCCTGAAAAGGGGAGCCATTGACAAAGAGGTGTCGTTTTGCTGAGATTGATTGAAGTTTGCTGGAAAACGTCACGGAATGCCAAAGCCTCCCCTACTAGGGGAGGTGGCATCGAGCGAAGCGAAGATGTCGGAGAGGTTGTACAGAGCAGCACCTGCGTTATTCCGCTCACTCTAAAGGCGTCCTTGGTCCAACCTCTCAGTCTCGCATCCGCTCGACAGCCGTTCCCCTTTCGGCACTTTCGTGCCACCTCCCCCGGCCGGGGGAGTCTTTCCTGTCAGGGGAGCCCTTGGCAAAGAGATTTCGTTTTCGATGAAACCGACTGGGGCTTACTGGAAAACGTCACGGAATGCCAAAGCCTCCCCTACTAGGGGAGGTGACATCGAGCGAAGCGAAGATGTCGGAGAGGTTGTACAGAGCAGCACCTGCGTTCTCCGCTCACTCTAAAGGCGTCCTTTGTCCAACCTCTCAGTCTCGCATCCGCTCGACAGCTCTCCTGGCAGGAGAGCCCTTGGCAAAGAGGTTTCGTTTTCGATGAAACTGATTTGCGTTTGCTGGAAAACGTCACGGAATGCCAAAGCCTCCCCTACTAGGAGAGGTGGCATCGAGCGTGAGCGAAGATGACGGAGAGGTTGTACAGAGCAGCACCTGCGTTATTCCGCTCACTCTAAAGGCGTCCTTTGTCCAACCTCTCAGACGCCTGCGGCGCCAGCTCCCCTGGCAGGGGAGCCCTTGGCAAAGAGGTTTCGTTTTCGATGAAACTGATTTGGTTTTGCTGGAAAACGCGACGGAATGCCAAAGCCTCCCCTGACAGGAGAGGTGGCATTGAGCGTGAGCGAAGATGACGGAGAGGTTTTTCATCTGTTTCCGGGAGTCCCGGAAACGGATGAAATTCCAGAAACTCCCGCGAACTCAACCGATATAGTCATACTTATTTATCCGACCCGTGTCTGTTTCGCACGGGTTAGCAGACACAAATTTGTAACTTTTTGTTGGTGGAGTGCACAAACTTTTGGGGGGATATATTGGGCAATCTCTACAAGAAATGGCTGATTTTGGATAAAAACGGACGCAAATTCCGTTTTTGTGTCCATTTGGACACTTGCATGGACAAGGCCAAATTTGGTAAAATAACACCAGTGAAAGGGCCGGGCGGCCAGGCGGAAAAATCAGCGCCCCGCCACCGAATGACACCTTTTGCATCCCGGGCTGTGTAGGATAGTACCAGCAGCCGGGAACACCCCGCGAAACTGAAAACTTTGGCAAACCTGGCGTGAGCCGGGGACACAAAGCTTGGAGTCTTTTGTGCTGGCATTCCCCGGAGGGAAACGCCAGAAAAGCAGAAGATAGTTCGGCTGCATTCAACACCGCTGTGACAGGCGGAGTGCGGATGCGGCCTTTTTTGTTGCCAAGACATCGGGAATGGACACGACCCCGGACTCTATACCAAAGGAGGGCATGAAAAATGCGTAAAAATCTTGCAAAACACACGGCGAAAAAGCTTCCGCTGGCCAAACGGGTGCTTGCGTTGTGCTTCGCGCTGATTTTCGTGTGCAGCTGTCTGCTGCCCGCCTTTGCAAACGGTACGGGCGTGGAGCTTGACACGCCGGACACCGAAGTAGTGGAGGCCGCCGACCCCGGCACGGAGCCGGAACCCATGGATCTCTACGACGAGCCTGCGGCGCTGGATGATGACTTCGCCGTGGCGGACGAGCCCGCGGCCATGGATGACGACTTCGCCATGGATGACGAGCCCGCAGCCATGGACGATGAGGTGGAAAAACCCGTCGTGGACGACGAGCCCGCGGCACAGGGCGATGAGGTGGAAAAACCCGTCGTGGATGACGAGCCCGCAGCCATGGACAATGAAGTGGAAAAACCCGTCGAGGGCGGCGAGCCCCCCGTGGCCGATGACACCCCTGCCGCAGAGGGCGCGACGAAGACCACCACCGACGCAAGCGGCAACATCGTCTATGAGTACGACACCAGCGGCACGACGTTCCCCGACGACGAAGTGGCCGCGCTCCCCGATGGCGACCAGATGCAGGTGGACGCGGCGTTCTCCATCCCCACCAACATCTACCACTTCTGGCTCAAGAAGATGAGCAGCTACGACCTCGCGGACATCGCCGACGCCGCCAAGACCGCTGAGATGACCGTGGAACAGTATCTGGCCATGTACGGCACCGACAAGGGCTGCTACCACATCATGACCGCCGCCGACGGCGCGAACCTGAAAGATTATCAGTTCGCGGACCCCACCTCCAACGATGACCCCGAGGGCAACAGCCGCACCTTTGCAGGCTGGTACTATACCGACGAGCTGGGCGACGAGCAGAAGTTCGTGTTTGACGAGCACCTGTACGTTTCCGAGAGCACGACCGTGGAAGTCTACGCGAAGTGGACGGACGAGGAAGCCGAGGAAGACGAAGAAGCCGAGGAAGCCGAAGAAACCAAGAAAGATGACCCCGCAGCTGCTCAGAAAGCAAAGTTCAAACAGTGGTATCAGAACCTGGTGGACTGCACCAGCGAGTATACGCTGAAATCTCTTGCCGAAGAGTATTTTGCAACAGAGGGTTTCTATACCTACCTTGGTTCTCTGCCCGATGAAGAGCAGGAAGTGCTTTGGGATAAGCTGGAGCCTGTGAATCAGCCGAAAGACGATACCGCAGAGTATGAGGAAGAAACTCAGGACGACGGTATTGCACTGCTGAGCATTACTGCACCGGATAGCGTGTGGCAAATCCATGTGGGCAAGAAGCTTGTGCTTACAAGCGATTTGAAAGATTATGGCGGATGGGAATGGGGCTGGTATCGGAATTACACAGCAGAGCACGAGTGGACGTCGAGTAATTCGTCGGTTGCGACAGTCGAAAGTGGTGTTCTTTACCAGACTGAAAAGGCGACTGTAACAGGTGTGAGTGTTGGACAAACAACAATCACGCACACGGCAAAAGGCTATTATGTCGATAACAGCGGAAACAAACATTATGATCCTACAACGCGTACGGACACCTATACGATTCAGGTTGTGCAAAAGAATGTGGATCTTGGTGGTGATGAGCCTGCTCAGATATACATTCTGAAAACGCCCACAAGTGACCCGAAGAGTAACGCAACAAACCAATGGACTGTCAAACACTGGGATGGCAGGGTGAATACCTACGGTGCAGAGTGGACAGATCATAATAACAATTACAAGAATATCTTCTCTTACCCTGCACAGTATGTTACAGAATGGCCGGATAAAACGACAAACTCTTACTGGTTGCTTAAAAATACGGACACTACAACGTATTTCAAAGATGTTCGTACAGAAATTTTTAGTGCATATAAGAGCAGTATTGAGGACCAGATAAAGGAGCAACTGAAAAAGCAGGGGCAGACAGTGACAGATATCGACCTGAATGAGGATGATATCACCCAAATCAAAGTTACACCTTATAAGATTTCTAGAAACAACAGTACGACTCCGGATAAGCATATAGACTGTAAGATTGATATTGTCAACGATAAGGTCTATACCGCAAGGTTCTGGGTGATGGAGCCGGGCGATACGCAGTATACGCAGGTGTACTCCACGACCTACCTGAAAGGGTACGGAGTCCGTAAGACGAGCAAAGCAACGATTGGCGATGCCAAACCAGATGGTGGTGTGACCTATGTGCTCAAAGGCTGGTACAAAGAAAACTCTTCTCATGAGGGTGCTGCCGACGAGCCAAATGCTGCTAATAAGGATGAGCTTATCACAACATGGGACTATATGCCGTCGAAAGATGAGCTTGCTGATGGTACAGTTAACTTCTACGCAGTGTATGACCGTGTGAACACGGACTTCACTGTGAAGAAAGAAGTGACCGGCTGGTTCGGCGACAAGACCAAACAGTTTACATTCAAAATTGAAAGCGCCGATGATTCCAATCATGTGACCGTGAAGAAGAATAACGAAGTCGTGGATGCAAATAACTTCACGCTTGGTGATGGCGAAACGGTTACAGTCAGTGGCATTCCTGCAGACACGATCATTACAGTAACAGAAACATTGAACGACACCGGTTACAATACAACCGCATCTGGTTTCGAGCAACCAGCACAGACTACTGATGAACGCATATTCCGATACAAATTCGTACGGGAAGGTGAAAAGTTTGTTCTGAAACCGGTAGGCCAGGATGGCAATGTAACTGGGGATGAAGTCAGCAGTAACACAATCGTTGTGCAGAACGAAAAGGAGGGCGAAATCGACAACGGTGTCCTCCTCGATACCCTCCCCTACATCCTGATCCTCGTGGTCGTCGCGGGCGGCGGCGTGCTGCTCTTCCTCCGGAAGCGGAAGAACGACGACGATGAATAAGCCAACTTCCAAGCCAAATAAAATCACGAAAGGAGGTGGATGGATGGCAAAAGAAAAAGCTGGTAAGAGCCCGCAGCCCGCACAGCGCCTGCCCGGCGCGGAGGAAAACTGCATCAGCCAGGAGCAGCTGGAGATCGTGGAATGGTACCGCAAGGTGAAGTTCCGCAAGAACCTGCTCGGCGGCGTGGATGAAGTGCAGATGTGGAAGAAGCTGGAGGAGCTCTACGGCCTGTACGAAAACGCCATCCGGGCCGAGAGAGCAAGGTATAACGCCCTGCTGGAAGCCCATACCCCTCCCGGAGAGAACCATGAGGAGGGATGTTGATGGCGAAAGCCGCAAAAACACTCCCTCCGCAAGACCCGCTCACGGCAGGGCGCAGAGCCCTGCACAAGCGGCGCAACGCCGCGCAGGACCGCCGGGACGCGCTTGGTTTACTGGGCCGGGTGGTGGTGCTGGCGGCAGCCGCGTGGGTGCTGTTCACGCAGGTGTTCCTGCTGACACAGGCCTCCGGCAACAGCATGTTCCCCGCTGTCAAGGACGGCGACCTGCTGATCGGCTACCGGCTGCAGGGCACTTACGCCAAGAACGACGTGGTGCTCTATGAGCAGGACGGCAAGCTCCGGGTGGGCCGCATCGCCGCTCGGGAAAGCGACGTCATCCGAATGGATGATTCCGGCACACTTGTGGTGAATGGTTCAGCACAAAGTGGAGAGATTCTTTATCCGACCTATGCGAAGGATGGAATCGAATACCCCTATACGGTGCCGACGGGTAGCTTCTTTATCCTCGGCGATTACCGTACACAATCAAAAGACAGCCGCGATTTTGGAGCGGTTGATCTGGCCGACGTCAAAGCAAAAGTAATCACCCTGCTGCGGCGGCGGAGCTTGTAAGTTTTTGAAAACATTGATATAATATTTAGGAGGAATCCACATGAAACTCAAGAAATTGTTCGCTGGTGTCGTAGCTGCGGCTATGATGTTGACGATGGCAGTTCCCGCGTTTGCGAAAGGTCCCATTACGTCAGACGATGGAATCACTAGCTATACACTGAACAAGAGCTATCAATTGATTGGCGAGGGTCAGGCACCTGCCGCGGATTTCAATTTTACCATCACCAATACAAGCGTGACTGGTTCAGAAAAGTATAAGGGCAAGATGGATTTTCCGACTCCGAGCATAACTCCGTCTGTTCACTACGGTGTAAATGAGGCAACTCCTACCGGAACTGGTGCGGGTGCAAAAGACATCGTTGTGGACTTCCTTAAAGATGGTGCGCTGATTTACGACAGCGTTGGTCAGTATGTTTACACGATTGCAGAGACGGATCCGGAAAAGGGCCTTGCTGGTGTTGACTACGACCAGAAGAAAGTTTCGATGAAAGTCACCGTTGTCAACGATGACAGAACTGATAAGGGCTTAAAAATCAGCACTATTAGCTTTACCAAGAATAACGATAAAATTTCTGGCAAGGTCGATGGCAATAAGAACGAGGAAGCAGCATTTATTAACACCTATACTGCAAATAAGCTTGAGGTTACTAAGAAAGTTACGGGTGCTGCTGGTGATAAGAACTATCCCTTTAGCTTTACTGTGACCTTTAATGGCCCCGAAGGCAAGACCTGGGATGCATCTGCGCTGACTTTTGCCGAGGATGCAAAGAGCGCTGATTATGTTAACAACGCTTGGAATTTCACTCTGACCCATGGCGAGAGCATCAGCTTTGCAAACCTGCCCAAGGGTGTTACCTATAGCGTGGTCGAGAAGTATCTGAATACAGATAACCAGATTACCATTAACGATATTGTATACACTGCAAGCTATGAGAACGGGACTGGTACGATGGATGCAGCTCCAAAGACCGCAATTGTTACCAATGCAACTAAGGGCTTCGTCGACACCGGCGTCATCCTCGACAATGCTCCTTACATGCTGATGCTGGCCGTTGTGGCTGGTGGTGCCATGATGCTGGTCATCAAGAAGCGCCGCGAGGAAGAGTAATGGAACACTCTCTCCGCAAACACTTTTAAGAGCCTCTGGCGATAACAGCAGACCTTGCGGAATGCCAAAGGCTCTCCTACTAGGAGAGCTGGCGCCGCAGGCGTCTGAGAGGTTGGACAAAGGACGCCTTTCGGCCAAGCGGAACAACGCAGGTGCTGCTCCGTACAACCTCTCCGTCACGGCTTCGCCGTGCCACCTCCCCTAGTAGGGGAGGCTCTGGCGAAGAGGTGACGCTCGTAACCGGACTCGCAATTCTCTGAACAAGAACCAACATCGCAAGCTGACTGGAGGTGGGCTGTATCACTTGGCAACGTGTAGCGCTGCGGACAGCCGACTTCCTGATCAGCGCGGTGGTGGTGCTGTTCCTCCTCACGGCGGGCGCTTACTCCGCTTACGCGCTGTGGGACAACAATCAGGTCTATGCCGCCGTGGATAACGTGCAGGGCGAGCTGCTGCAGTTCAAGCCTGCCGCCGATGGCGAGAACGGCGCCTCCTTTGAGGAGCTGCTGGCCATCAACTCGGACGTGAAAGCCTGGCTCACCCTGGACAACACCGCCATTGATTACCCTGTGGTGCAGGGCGAGAACAATTTCAGCTACATCAACACCGATGTCTACGGCGACTTTGCGCTGGCCGGCAGCATCTTCCTGGATTCCGATTGTGATGGCAGCTTCCACGATCCGTATTCGCTGCTGTACGGCCACCACATGGAAAACAGCAAGATGTTTGGAGATCTTGACCTGTACAAGGACGAGGCGTTCTTCAACGAGAACACCACCGGCACGCTGGTCCTGCCCGACCGCACCTACCACTTACAAATTTTCGCCTGTCTGCTGGTGCCCGCGTCCGAGGATGCCATCTTCGACGTGAACCAGTGGGACGCAAACCTGAACGGTCTGCTCGATTTCGCACAGGAGAACGCGCTGTACCTGCACTCTGACACGCTGGACACCGTCCGGGCGCGGGAGGGGGCACAGGTGCTGGCCATGTCCACCTGTTCCACTGAGTTTACCGATGCAAGAACCATTCTTCTGGCGTGGATGACAACGCCGGAGCAGTAAAGGAGGGGATGAAATGAAGATCCGAAAATTCGCGGCGGCGCTGCTGGCGCTGGTGCTTTGCCTGAGCCTGAGCCTGCCCGCGGCCTTTGCGGCAACGGAACAGCGCGTGGAGCTGAAAAACCTGACGGTCAACGTCAAGTGCACGGGCAATGCCATCCCCGACGAGCAGCTCACCATCCGCCTGACCCCCCGCAAAAAAGCCCCCATGCCCGGCGATGCCGCCGCGCTGGAAGCGTTCGTCAACACGGCGGACTGTACCCGTTCCAACGGTTATATGACCACCGCCACATTCCCGGAGACATTCGTCTTCACGGCCCCCGGTACCTATGAGTACGAGGTGGCCCAGCGGAAAGGCAGCTCCCTCAACGGCACTTACGACACCCGCACCATGGTGCTCCGTGTCACCGTGAGCTGGAGCGGCGACACGCTGGTGGCCGTGGCCAAGGTCTATGAGGCCGACCAGTCCTCCAATGACAAGGAAGACAGCATCCTGTTTAACAACACGTTCAACAACTCCGCCCCGGACGACCCGTACGATCCGCCGTACAATCCGCCGTATATCCCGGATATCCCCTACACCCCGGACCCGAAGCCCACGCCTGTGGTGCCTGCCCCGGAGACCCCGGTGAACCCGCCGGTCCTGGACGCGCGGCCGGATACCACCCCCACGGCGCCCGCGGTGCCCGTCGCGGAAACGCCCGTCAATCCTCCGGTGGCTGACGCGCGTGCCCCCAAGCTGATCCAGACCGGACAGCTCAACTGGCCCGTGCCGGTGCTGGCAGGGCTGGGCACCCTGTTCCTGGCGGCTGGCGTGATCCTCCTCACCAAGAAGAAAGAGGATGACAATGCGTAAAGCATCCCCGGGCGTCCTCTGTGTCCTGCTGGGCGTCGTCTTGCTGCTGGCGGCGCTGGGCCTCTACGGCTACAACCGCTGGGAGGACGCTCAGGCCGGCGCGGAAGCCCAGACCGTCGTACAGAATCTACAGGAAAAAGTCGTTGAACAAACGCAGAGCGCGGCCTCGGCTCCCGCCATCGACTACAGCTCCCTTGACCCGGAGCTGCCCGTGGTGGAGCTGGACGGCTACGAATATGTGGGCTATGTCTCCATCCCCGCCATTGGCATCGACCTGCCGGTGATGAGCGAGTGGAGCTACCCCAAACTCAAAATTTCCCCCTGCCGCCAGTTCGGCTCCTCCCGCACCGATGATCTCGTCATCGCGGCGCACAACTACGAGTCGCATTTCGGCAAGATCGGCACCCTCGCCCTGGGCGATGAGGTCCGCTTCACCGACATGGACGGCATCGAGAACCACTACACGGTTTCTGCCATTGAAGTCCACGACCCCACCGATGTGGAGGCCGTGGAGCACAGCGGCCACGATCTGGTGCTGTACACCTGCACCTACGGTGGCAAGACCCGCATCGTTGTCTTCTGTGACAGAAGTGATTGAAGACATTCTCGGATTCCATTCCCGCACCCCCGCACCGGAGACGCCCGGTGTGGGGGATTTGTTTTTGTGGGGACGAAACCTCTCCGTCATCTTCGCTTCGCTCGATGCCACCTCCCCTAGTAGGGGAGGCTTTGGCATTCCGTGACGTTTTCCAGCGAACGCAAATCAGTTTCACCGAAAACGAAACCTCTTTGCCAAGGGCTTCCCTGGTAGGAAAGACTCCCCCGGCCGGGGGAGGTGGCACGCAAGTGCCGAAAGGGGAACGGCTGTCGAGCGGATGCGAGACTGAGAGGTTCATATTGCACCCCCTCCCCACATATACTGTACGGACACAACCAAATGGGTGGGAGGGAACGGTATATGTTTGTGGTAACGCTGAAAAAGGCCGGGCTCAAAAAGGTGGGCGTCGGCGTGCTATGCTGTGCGCTGGTGGTATTCAGCGCGATGCTGGGGCGGTACATCAGCGGGCGGAGCGTCATGGCGGCCGCCGCGGCCAGCGGCAACAAGATCGAGAGCGCCCAGGACATCCAGACCTGGTTCACCGGCTATGGGCTGGACGTGGACGCGGCCACCATCGCCGCCGATAAGGTCAAGATCCCCCGCAGGTGGGACGACAGCTTTTCGGCATTCAACGGGGTGGTGCAGCAGAGCGGCATGGACCTGACCCGCTACAAGGGCAAGACCGTGGAAAAATGGACGGCCCTGCTGCCCGCCGTGAGCAAGGGCGACACCATGAGCTATGGCGTGCTGCTGGTGTACAAGAAAAAGGCCATCGGGGCCTACCTGCTGGAGAAGCCCTCCGGCGTCGTCACCGGCCTGAAAGACGCCCAGACCGCTATGGCCATGCAGGAGGCCACGGAAGTCTCGGGAGAAGATTTCAGCGGCGATTGGGGCGAGCGCCATGACGAGGAGCTCGGCGCCTCCGGGCAGGCCATGGAGACCTCGGGCGAGGATTTCAGCGGGGACTGGGGCGAGCGCCATGACGAGGAGCTGAACGCCTCCGGCCAGAGCCAGCAGACCTCCGGCGAACCCGAGACGCCTCTGCCGGAAGCGGCCCGCTATACGGACCTCCCGCTGGACGCCGAGGGGTACCCTGTCGAGTGAGTGGGAAAGTGAACAAAAGTCTTTCCCAAAAGCAGAAAATTGTGCAATGATGGTACTTTTGAGGCAAGATTATGTTCAATTATACCAAAATTTTCGCGGAAAAATCGGCAATATGAAAGGGTGCAAAAAGAACGACTAAGGTTTATAATAAGAATAGTAACATCCCGCAATAAACCAGGGCTTTTATTGCAGACGGGGCCGCGCGGCTGGCCCGTTCCGTGGATGGATAAGTAAGGAGAAAATGATTATGAAAGAATTCCAGTATACCGTTAAGGATGCATGCGGCATCCACGCACGCCCCGCCGGCCTGCTCGTGAAGCTGGTCAAGGGCTACGCAAGCACCGCCACCCTTGAAAAGGGCGGCAAGACCTGCGACCTGCGCAAGCTGATGGCTCTGATGGGCATGGGCGTCAAGCAGGGCGATACCGTCACCGTCAAGGTGGAGGGCGACGATGAGGCCGCTGCCGCAGAGGCGATCCAGAAGTTCCTGAGCGAGAACGTCTGATCGCGTGTAATGTCGTGATGAGAAGCCCTCGCGGGAGACTGCGGGGGCTTTTTCGTTCCCAGACGCAAGAGATTTGAGTGATAAGGAGAAATGAACGATGCAGGTGGGTACCGGTAAAAGCATTCTGAACGGCATTGCCATTGGCAAGCTGAAACTCTACAAGAAAAAGAACACGGCCATCTCGGCGGCCGAAGTGGCCGACGCCGCCGCGGAGGTCGAGCGTTTTGAGGACGCCCGGGCCAAGGCTATCGACCAGCAGACCGCCCTGTACGAGAAAGCCCTTGCCGAGGCAGGCGAGGACATCGCCGAAGTGTTCAACATCCACGCCATGATGCTGGATGATGACGACTTCGTGGACGCCATCAAGGAGATCATCAACGGCCAGCGCCGCTGCGCCGAGTATGCCGTCAAGACGGCAGGCGACAACCAGGCCGCCGTGTTTGCCGCCATGGACGACCCCTATCTGCAGGCCCGCAGCGCCGATGTCATCGACATCGCGCAGGCCATGCTGGACATTTTGCAGGGGGTGGACAACGCCAGCCTGCAGGGCACCGAGCCCAGTATCCTTGTGGCGGACGACCTGGCCCCCTCGGAGACGGTCCGGATGGACAAGAGCCTGCTGCTGGGCTTCATCACCCGGGAGGGCAGCTCCAACAGCCACACGGCCATCCTGGCCCGCAGCATGAACATCCCCGCCCTGATCCAGTGCAAGGATATCCAGGACGACTGGGACGGCAAGATGGCCGTGGTGGACGGCTACAACGCCTGCGTGTATGTGGACCCCACCCCCGACCTGCTCCAGAGCCTCCGCGCCCGCCAGAAAGAGGATCAGAAAAAGCAGGTCCTGCTGCAGGAGCTCAAGGGCAAGCCCAACACCACGCTGGACGGCAAGACCATCAACGTGTATGCAAACATCGGCGGCATGGGCGATGTGGGTGCCGTGCAGCAGAACGACGCCGGCGGCGTCGGCCTGTTCCGGACAGAATTCGTCTACCTCAACTGCAAGGACTATCCCACCGAGGATTACCAGTTTGAGGCGTACAAGCAGGTGGTGGAGAGCCTGGCCCCCAAGAAAGTAGTCGTCCGCACCTGTGACATCGGCGCGGACAAGACCGTGGACTATATGCAGCTGGACCACGAGGACAACCCCGCTCTGGGCTACCGCGCCATCCGCATCTGCCTGACCCGGAAAGACTTCTTCAAGACCCAGCTGCGGGCCTTGCTGCGGGCTTCCGCTTACGGCAACATGAGCATCATGTTCCCCATGATCACCAGCCTGCGGGAGCTGCAGGACGCCAAGGCCGTGCTGAACGAGTGCCGCGCGGAGCTCACCGCCGAGGGCGTCAAGTTTGACCAGAACCTCGAAGTGGGTACCATGATCGAGACCCCCGCCGCCGTCCTCATTGCGGACGATCTGGCCGAGGAGTGCGATTTCTTCTCCATCGGCACCAACGACCTCACCCAGTACACCTGCGCGCTGGACCGCCAGAACGCAAAGCTGGAGCCGTTCTTTGACCCGCATCACCCCGCCGTGCTCAAGGCCATCAAGATGACCATTGACGCCGGTCACCGCCACAATATCTGGGTGGGCATCTGCGGCGAGCTGGGCGCGGACACCGCCCTGACCGAAACATTCCTCCGCATGGGCGTGGATGAGCTCTCGATGAACGCCAAGAGCATCCTGCCCGTCCGCAAGATCGTCCGCAGCCTCGATCTGAGCAAGCCCTCGGCCAAACAGGTCTGAGCCCCCCTGAAACCAGAAACTTCCACCCCCCGGTGAGGCATTCCCGCCCCGCCGGGGGGATTGTTATCTGGGGGATCTGGCTTAAGGAGAAGAAAATTCGCAAAAACACTTTAAAACCGTGAAGTGCTGTGCTATACTGAACAAGACGTGGCTGCCGCGGCAGCCGGGAGGTACGATATGACTCAATTTCTGATCCGCTGCTTCATCAAGCGCCCGGATGATGTGAAAGACGCCGCTGTCCGCACGGCCTACGGCAATCTGGCCAGTCTGGTGGGCATGGCCTGCAACATCCTGCTCTGTATCGGCAAGCTGCTGGCAGGCACCCTGTTTGGCTCCATCGCCATCATGGCAGACGCCCTGAACAACCTGTCGGATGCCTCGTCCAATGTGGTCAGCCTCATTGGCTTCCGGCTGGCGGCCAAGGCCCCGGATGCGGAGCACCCCTACGGCCACGCCCGGTACGAGTATCTGGCGGGCCTCGTGGTCAGCGTCACCATTCTGGCCATCGGCCTCTCGCTGCTGAAAGAATCGGCTCTGAAAGTGCTCCACCCCACGCCGGTGGCGTTCAGCTGGCTCAGCATCGGGGTGCTGGCGGCGTCCATCTTCGTCAAGCTCTGGTTGAGCGGCTTCAACCGCGCCGTGGGCAAAAAGATCAACTCGGAGACCCTGATGGCTACCGCCGCCGACAGCCGCAACGATGTGCTGACCACCGGAGCGGTCCTCCTTTCCACCATCCTGTGCAGCCTGACGGGCTACGGCATCATTGATGGCATTATGGGCGTGGGCGTGGCGGCGTTCATCCTCTGGTCCGGATGGGGCCTGGTGATGGATACCCTGAGCCCGCTGCTGGGCGAGAGCCCCAGCCCCGAGCTGGTGGAGCACATTGAGCGGACCGTCATGAGCTATCCCGGGGTACTGGGCGTGCATGACCTCATGGTCCACGATTACGGCCCCGGGCACCAGTTCGCCTCCCTGCATGTGGAGTTCCCGGCCGAGACCGACCCGCTGACGGCCCATGACGTCATCGACAACATCGAGAACGACTTTCTCAAAAAAGACCGGCTGCAGGTCACCATCCATTACGACCCCATCGTCACGGCGGACGCGTCGGTGGGGGTGCTGCGGGCCCGTTTGAAGGAACATGCCCGCCAGTTGGACCCGCGGCTCTCCATCCACGATCTGCGGATCGTGCCGGGGGACAGCCACACCAATGTTCTGTTTGATCTGGTGTTCCCGGCGGGATACACCGGGGACATCGACCAGATGCTGGCAAAGATGTGCCAGTTCGTCAAAGAGCAGGACCCGAAATACTGCTGCGTCGTCAAGGTAGAGCAGAGCTATGCGTCTGCACTGCCGGACAAGAAATAAAAGAGATCCGAAAAGCGAGAGGGGAATCATGATGCTGAACGAAACCTACCGCGCGATGCTGGCCCATAAGAGCGTGATCCGTGAGACCTTTATGTACGGCAAACAGCGGGCTGCCGAGATCGGCTATGAGAACGTGTTTGACTACTCGCTGGGCAACCCCAGCGTGCCCTGCCCGCCGCGGTTTACGGCGGCCATGCAGGACCTTCTGGCCACGGAGGAGCCCATTGCCCTCCACGGCTACTGCCCCAGCCAGGGCGACCCGGGGTTCCGCACCGCCGCGGCAGCCCATCTGGCCAAAACGTTCGGCCTGCCCTATGAGCAGAAGCATATTTTCCCCACCACGGGTGCCGCGGGCGCCATTGCCCACGCCATCCGCGCCGTGACCAAGCCCGGCGACGAGGTGCTGACGTTCGCACCCTATTTTTCGGAGTACGGGCCCTACGTCCGGGGAACGGGTGCCGTGCTGAAAGTGGTGCCGCCCCAGCCGCCCGCGTTCCAGCCCAATCTGGACGCCTTTGAGGAGATGCTGACTGAGAATGTCACCTGCATCCTCATCAACACCCCCAACAACCCCACGGGCGTGGTTTACTCGGCGGAGACCCTGACCCGGCTGGCCGAGATCCTGACCGCCAAGAGCAAGGAGTACGGCCACAACATCTTCCTCGTCAGCGACGAGCCTTACCGGGACATCGTTTTTGACGGCAAGACCGTGCCTTACCCGGCGGCATTCTATCCCCACACCCTGACCTGCCTCTCGTTCTCCAAGACGCTGAGCCTGCCCGGCGAGCGTCTGGGCTATGTGGCGGTCAACCCGGCCTGCGAGGGGGCGGACATCCTGGTGGACATTCTGGCCCAGATCTCCCGCTTTACGGGCCACAACTGCCCGCCCAGCATCATCCAGAAAGCCGTCAGCCGCTGCCTGGATGCCACCAGCGACCTCTCTGTCTACGAGACCAACAGGAACCTGTTGTACGACAAACTCACCGAGCTGGGCTTTGAGGTGGAGCGCCCCGGCGGCACGTTCTACATCTTCCCCAAGGCGCTGGAAGAAGACGCCAACGCGTTCTGCATGAAAGCCCGGGAGTTTGACCTGTTGCTGGTGCCCAGCGATACGTTTGGTGTCAAGGGCTATGTGCGCTTTGCCTACTGCATCGACACCGAGAAAGTCAAGCGGAGCCTGCCCGCCCTCGAAAAGCTGGCGGCAGCATACCGCAAGTAACTGCAAACGCTTTGATCCAAAATAAAACCTCTCAGGGGAGCCCAATAGAGGAAACAGGAGGGCAAAATGCAGCACCCACTTTCCGAATACCCCCGCCCGGCGCTGCGGCGGGACAGCTTTGAGTCCCTGAACGGCTCGTGGCAATACGCGTTTACCAAGGCGGCACAGTTCCCCACGGCGTGGGATGGGACCATCCGGGTGCCCTACTCGCCCGAGGCTCCGGCTTCCGGAGTGGGGCGGACGCTGCAGCCCGGGGAGTGGCTCCACTACCACCGCGGCTTTACGCCCCCGGCGGGGCAGGGCGGACGGGTGCTGCTCCACTTCGGAGCGGTGGACTACGCCTGCGCCGTGGAGGTCAACGGCCATCTGGCCGGCGGCCACAGGGGCGGCTACTGGCCCTTTACGCTGGACATCACCGATTATTTGCGGCCGGACCGCAACACCCTCTGGGTGGCCGTGCAGGACCCCACCGGGAATGGCACCCAGGCCCGGGGCAAGCAGACCCTGACCCCCGGCGGGATGTTCTACCATGCCCAGAGCGGCATCTGGCAGACCGTCTGGCTGGAGCGGGTGCCGGACAATTACATTACGGAGCTGACTGTCACCCCGGACTACGATGCCTGGACCGTGACGGTAAAAGCCCACACGGCCCAGCCCGGCGGGGCAAAAAACCTCTGGGCTGTGGTGCGGGCCGGGGGCGTGACCATTGCCGAGGACTGGGGCGGCGACGAGGCCGACCAGGACGGCGAGGTGACGCTGAACATCCCGGAGAAACATTTCTTTCCGTGGAGTCCGGACAGCCCGTTCCTCTACGACCTGACCGTGGGTACCACCCAGGGGGACGAAGACGGTTTTGATACCGTACACAGTTATTTTGCCCTCCGCAAATGGAGCTGTGAGCCGGACGCGAAAGGCATCCTGCGCTTCTGCCTCAACGGAAAGCCCATCCTCCTCAACGGCCTGCTGGACCAAGGCTACTGGCCGGAGGGGCTGTATACCCCGCCCTCGGACGCGGCGGTGGTGCACGAGCTGGAGCAGGTCAAGGAGCTGGGCTTCAACCTGCTGCGCAAGCACGCCAAGATCGAGCCGCAGCGGTGGTACTACCACTGCGATAAGCTGGGCCTCATCGTCTGGCAGGATATGGTGAACGGCGGCGGGAAGATGAACCAGTGGTACGTCACCTACCTGACCAACGCCCTGCTGCCCCTGCTCCGCCATACACCCGACGCAAAGCCCCTGTGGGGGCTGCTGGGGCGCGAGACGGAAGCCAGCCGGGAAAGTTATCAGACCGAATTAAAAGCCACTGTAGAGGCTCTGCGGTGCCACCCCTGCATCGGGTGCTGGGTGCCGTTCAACGAGGGGTGGGGGCAGTTTGATGCCCGCGCCGCCACGGCGGCCCTCCGGGCGCTGGATGACACCCGCCTGATCGACGAAGCCAGCGGCTGGTACGACCAGGGCGGGGGAGATGTGGACTCCCGCCACAATTACTTCTACCCGCTCCGCATCCGGCCCGGCGGGCGGACGGTGGCCCTGAGCGAGTACGGCGGCATTGCCTGGCCCATGCCCGGCCACGAACCGCCCGGCAAGACCTACGGCTACGGCACCGCCAAAGACAAAGCCGACCTGACCAAACGCTATAAAATGCTGCAATGGAAGACCATTCTGCCCCAGCTGGGGCGGGGCCTCTCGGCGCTGGTGTACACCCAGCTGACCGACGTGGAGGGCGAGGTGAACGGCCTGTTTACCTACGACCGCGCGGCCCTCAAGCCGGAGGCCGCTGCCGTCCGCTCCTGCAATGCGGCGCTGGCGGCGGAGTTTGCAAAGGTGACTGCAAAATAAGAGAGCAAAAACAGCGCCCTGCTCTGGAGAAGCTTCTCCGGGCAGGGCGCTGTTGTGCTTTTACGGAACTTATTTATTGACGATCTTGGTCATGGGCAGTTTGTTCATGGCCGAGGTGTCGAGGTGGTTCTCCAGGGAGGCACCGTAATCACTCAGTGCGGTCTTCAGCTCACTGGTCTTCATGTCGGTGATGACCTGATCCCGCAGGTCGTCCAGCGAGGCAACGCTCAGCGGGTCCACTCGCAGGGCCAGCATCATGGCATAGCTGGAATACTGCACGGCGGCCGCCTGCCCGTAGGCAAGGTTCCGGATGGTATCGGCGGAACCGCTCTGGGTGAACGTGGAGTCCAGCGTGGAGGAGCCCAGCAGCTCGGTCTGAACATTGGTGTCGGAGGGGGTGCTGCCCAGCACGGCGTAGATGTCCGGCAGGGCGGCCTGAGCGGCGGCGTTCAGGGCACTGACCTGCTCCGAAGCACTCTCATTGGAGGCCAGATTGACGGCCGTGGCGGCCTGCTGGGCCAGCGTGAGCATCTGGGCTTTCTGGTCGTCATCCGCAAAGGCATAGGTGCTGGTGTTGTAGAGCGGGATGACGTAATAAGCCAGTTCCACCATGTTGTTTTCCAGATGCTCCGTCAGGTCGGCGTCCGAGACGGGGGTCTCGCCGCCGTTGCCATAAACGAGGGTCAGCAGGTCGTTGCTCTTGAGCAGGATGCGCTCAAAGTGCTGCACGGTCTCCAGCCCGATGCCGTTGGCCTTGTAGGTGTCGCCGTACTGGTCCATCAGCTGCTGGGCGTAGCTGTCGGCCTGCTGCTCCTCTTCGGCGGTCAGCTGGCCGCCCAGCTCGTCAAAGCGCAGCTCAGTGGCGGCGTAGGTCTGCAGGTTCTCCAGCGTTTTCCGGGCGACATAATCGCTGACGGTGGCCGTCTCGCCGCTGTCGCTGTCCACGGTGATGGTCTGCTTCAAAAAAGCTTTCACGTTGGCGGCGTCCTGGTCGGAGGAAGCGAGGTCGGCGGCTTTCTGGTAGGCGTCGTACTGGGCCAGCAGATACAGGCCGGAGGAGATCTCGTAATCGCCGAGGGAACCCACGGTGTCCGGGGTGGAGATGACACAGCCTGCCAGGCTGACCACCAGGGCCAGCGCGCAGACCAGTGCAAGAAGTTTCTGTTTCATAGTTGGTTGCTCCTGAAATTTATTTTTGGTTTTTCACAGGCTTGGGCTCGTTTAAAATCTCGCCCATGGCCTTGAGGATACTTTGCAGCAGCTCCAGCGGCTTTTCGTCGGGCTGGAGGGTGACAGAGAGGTAGGGCTTGGCCCCGGCCCCTGCCGTGACCCGGCCGTTGAACGCGATGAGCAGGCCCCGGATCATGCCAAGGTCCAGCTCCTCCACCTGCAGCAGCAGGGTGTCTTTCTTCTGGGTGACCTCGTACACGCCCACGGCGGCGGCCTGCACCCGGACGAGGGAGACATTGACCAGATCGCTGACCGAGGGAGGCGGGTCGCCGTAGCGGTCAATGAGCTCGTCCAGCACATCGGCGGCGTCCTCGGGGGTCTGGATGGCGGCAATGCGTTTGTAGGCTTCGATGCGGCCCGGCCCATCCGCGATATACTTTTCGGGGATGAACGCGTCCACCCGCAGGTCCACCAGGCACTCGCTCTTGTCCCGCTGGAGCGGTTCGCCCTTGGCCCGGGCGATGGCCTGATTCAGCATCTTGACATAGAGGTCATAGCCCACGGCCTCCATGTGGCCGTGCTGGCTGTGGCCCAGCAGGCTGCCCGCACCGCGAATTTGCAGATCGCGCATGGCGATGCGGAAACCGGAGCCGAACGCCGTGAACTCCCGGATGGCGGAGAGCCGCTTCTGAGCAATGTCCGAGAGGGTCTTGTCCCGGCGGAACGTGAAGTAGGCGTAGGCCTTGCGGCCGGAACGGCCCACGCGGCCTCTTATCTGGTACAGCTGGGCCAGGCCCATCCGGTCGGCATCCTCAATGATGAGGGTGTTGCAGTTGCGCACGTCGATGCCTGTTTCAATGAGGGTGGTGCAGACGAGGATGTCGATCTCGCCGTTGAGCAGATGCTGCCAGACGGGGTTGAGTTCGTCCTCGGTCATCTTGCCGTGGGCGATGCCCACCCGGGCGCCGGGCACCATCTGGCTGACATGGGCGGCGGTGGACTCAATGTTGTCCACCCGGTTGTGCAGATAGTAGACCTGCCCGCCCCGGGCCAGCTCTTTCTTCATGGCCTCGGCCAGGATGACATCGTTGTACTCGAGGACGAATGTCTCCACGGGCTGGCGCTCAAAAGGCGGCTGCTCAATGGTGGAGAGGTCGCGGATGCCGCTCATGGCCATGTTCAGGGTGCGGGGGATCGGTGTGGCCGAAAGGGTGAGCATATCCACCCCGATGAAGTTCTCTTTCAGCTTTTCTTTATGCTTGACGCCGAACCGCTGCTCCTCATCAATGATGACAAGGCCCAGGTCGTGGAAGCGGACGTCCTTGGAGAGGAGCCGGTGGGTGCCCACCACGATGTCCACACTGCCGGCCTGCAGGCCCCGCAGGGTCTCTTTCTGCTGCTTGGCGGTGCGGAAGCGAGACATCATCTCCACTTTGACCGGGAACGCCTCCATCCGGGAGAGGATGGTGTTGTAGTGCTGCCAGGCCAGCAGGGTGGTGGGGGCCAGAATGGCGC
>OODF01000530.1_pt1 | contig 23670 bp, 20 predicted proteins | sample 1671431 | NCBI WGS metagenome assembly OODF01 (sample SAMN06348156, study PRJEB24527) | human gut metagenome | biome: human gut; feature: ankylosing spondylitis patient; material: feces | host: Homo sapiens | place: China | collected 2015-10 | reverse complement strand
CAGGCCAGAGTGATTTTAACGGTCATTTGTTGACACCTCCATTATAACGGTTGTTCTGAACCTCCCTCGGCTTGCGGGAGCGTCTGCAAAACAGGCGCACTTAATAACCCCGCAAAAGAGGTGATATCATTGTATCACGCAATTTTCCATTCGTCAAGAAGAATTTTTGCGTTTTTTCAAGTTTTTTGGTTTTTGACTCCGTGCTGTTTTCCGCACTGCCCGGCGCGGGTCTTCCGCTTGCATCCCGCGCGTATATATTGTATAATAAACACGTCTATACCTCTAATATAGCACGAAACTGCGGCAGTGCAGCTTCTGCCTGCCTGATTTAGGAGAGATTCATTATGCAATCTGAAGATAAACTGTGCGTTGTCGTCCTGTTTGGCGGGATGTCCAGTGAGCACGAGGTCAGCCGCGTCTCCGCCGGCACGTTCGTGGATCACATCGACCGCACCCGCTATGAGCTCATGACCATCGGCATCACCAAAGAGGGCCGCTGGCTCTACACCGAGGCCAGCTCGGCCCAGATGGCCGACGGCAGCTGGGAGGAGCTTGGCTCCAACATGCCCTGTGTGCTCAGCCCGGACCGCGCCGACCACGGGATGATCCTGTTCACCCCGGAAGGCCAGGTGGAAAAGATCCACGTCGATGTCGTCATCCCGGTGCTCCACGGCCTGTGGGGCGAGGACGGCACCGTGCAGGGCCTGCTGGAGCTGGCCGGCATCCCCTATGTGGGCTGCGGCGTGCTGGCCAGTGCGGTCTGCATGGATAAGGCAGTGGCCAACGCCCTGTTCGACGCCAACAGCATCCCCCACACCAAGTGGCTCTCCGCCACCCGCTGGGAGATCGAGTCCGACCCCGAGGGCGTCTGCGACGGCGTCATTGCAAAGCTGGGCTGGCCCATCTTCGTCAAGCCCGCCAACGCGGGTTCCAGCGTGGGCATTACCAAAGCCACCAACCGCGAGCAGCTGAAAGAAGCCATCCAGCTGGCCCTCGCCAATGACCGCAAGGTCGTGTTCGAGGCCTTTGTGGACGGCCATGAGGTGGAGTGTGCCGTCATCGGCTCCGACCCCGCCGTGGCCACCCGCCCGGGCGAGATCCTGGCCGGTGCTGAGTTCTACACCTACGATGACAAGTACAAGAACGGCGTCAGTCAGGTGGTCATCCCGGCCAACCTCCCCGAAGAGAAACTGGACGAGGTAAAGACCTACGCCGCCATGGCCTACACGGCCCTGGGCTGCGAGGGCCTGGCCCGCTGCGATTTCTTTGTGGAGCACGGCACGGGCCGCGTCCTCATCAACGAGATCAACACCCTGCCCGGCTTCACCCCCATCAGCATGTATCCCAAGCTGATGGAACACGAGGGCACCCCCATCCCCGCCCTCATCGATCATCTCATCGCGCTGGCGCTGGAAAGGACGGAAAAGCAGCATGGATAATCGCCCCATCGGCGTGTTCGACAGCGGCCTGGGCGGCCTGACCGGCGTGCGGGAGCTGCGCAAACGCCTCCCCCATGAGGACATCATCTATTTTGGTGATACCGGTCGTGTCCCCTACGGAAGCCGCAGCCCGGAGATCATCCTCCAGTATACCCGGCAGGACATCGCGTTCCTGCTCTCCAAAGATGTCAAGTGCATCATGGCGGCCTGCGGCACAGTGTCCAGCACTTACCCCGCCGCCGAGGCGGCCCAGCTGCCCGTGCCTTATCTGGGCGTGGTGGATGCCGCCGCCCGGGAGGCCGCCTTTGCCACCCGCAACCGCCGCATCGGCATCATCGGCACCGCCGCCACCATCCGCTCCCGCAGCTATGAAAAGCTGCTGCGCCAGCTGGTTCCTGGGGCCGAGATCACAGCCCGGCCCTGCCCGCTGTTCGTGCCGCTGGTGGAGGCCGGTTATGTGGACCACAGCGCCCCGGACAAACAGCAGATCACCAAACTGGTCATTGCCCAGTACCTGACCGAGATCCGGGATGCCGGCGTGGACACCCTGATCCTGGGCTGCACCCACTACCCCCTGCTCAAGACCATGATCGGCGAGTTCATGGGCAGGGACGTGGTGCTGATCGACCCGGCCAAGACCGCTGCCCACCGTCTGGAGCAAATGCTGGCCGAGCGGGGCCTGCGGGGCGACCACCCCACCGGGCAGGCGCATTTCTTCGTCAGCGATGTGCCGGACAGCTTTGCCCAGACGGCAGACCTCTTCCTGGGCGAGTACAAAGGCGGCCCCATTGACCAGATTGCCATTGACAAGTATTGATAAAGGACAGCAAAAACTGTGAGCAAAGCGACAAACGAAAACTATATCATCCGCATCAAAAGCTATATCGACCAGTTTGACAGCGAGGGCAACACCAAAGAGGAAGACCGGGACCATATCGAGCTGATGACCCGGGGCAGCCTGGTTAAAAAAGGCGAGAGCTTTTATATCACCTACAAAGAGACCCAGACCATTGGCTTTGAGGGCTGCACCACCACCATCAAGATCGCCGAGGACGGCAGCCGGGTGGCTCTGCTCCGGTTTGGCCGTGCCAACAGCCAGCTGCTCATTGAGCGGGAGCGGCGCAACCTCTGCCACTACGAGACCGAAGTCGGCTCCCTGACGCTGGGCGTCACCGGGGACGGCATCGACTGCAATCTCACCGAGAAAGGCGGCAGCGCCGTGTTCAGCTACCTGCTGGACGCCGACGACGCCCGCCTTGTCAGCCGCAACACGCTGGAAATGACCGTACAACATGTGAATTAACCTCTCAGGCGCTGACGCGCCAGCTCTCCTGTCCGGAGAGCCCTTGGCATGTCGGGCCAGTTTTATTGTTTCGCCTGCGGCTCCCAAAACATGTGGGCCCTGCGTTCAAACGGAAAGGACATCTGACAAATGACTGATTTTGAAAAGACCTACCAGAACTACAACCCCCGGCAGGCAGCGCTGGACGAGGCCCGTGCCCTGCTGACGGCTGCCGCCAAGGCCGCTATGGCCGATGGCACCCTGCCCGAGGCAGAGCTGCCCGCATTCATCGTGGAGATCCCCGCTGATGTCAAGAACGGCGATATCGCCTCCAACCTGGCCATGGCCGGTGCCCGCACTTGGCGCAAGGCACCCAAGATGATCGCGGACGCCCTTCTGGCCCACCTGCCTGCTCTGGAGGGCGGCGTGTTCGCTAAGGTGGAAGTGGCCGGTCCCGGCTTCATCAATCTGTTCCTGGCTCCGTCGTTCTGGGCCGGTGTCGTGACGGGTGCCTGCGCCAACAAGGAGTATGGCCGCACCGACCACGGCAAGGGTGCTAAGTACAACGTGGAGTTCGTCTCTGCCAACCCCACCGGCCCCATGCACATGGGCAACGCCCGCGGCGGCGCTCTGGGCGACTGCCTGGCCGCTGTGCTGGACTGGTCCGGCTATGATGTGACCCGCGAGTTCTACATCAACGATGCAGGCAACCAGATCCAGAAATTCGGCAAGAGCCTGGCCGTCCGCTACCTGCAGCAGTTCTGCGGCGAGGAAGCCTATCCCCTGCCCGCTGAGTGCTATCAGGGCGGCGACATCAAGGTGCTGGCCGGTGAGTTTGCTGAGATCAACGGCGACAAGTACGTTGCCGCCTGCCAGGGCATGGACGAGGAAGCTCTGTTTGAGAGTGAGGCCTTTGCAGCCCTGAAAGACGCTCTGGTGGCCTACGCCCTGCCCAAGAACATTGCCGCCCTCAAACGCGACCTGGGCAAGTACCGCATTGACTACGATGTCTGGTTCCACGAGAGCACCCTGCACGAGTCCGGCGCGGTCATGGCCGTGGTGGACAAGCTGCTGGAGCTGGGTGCCTGCTACAAGGCGGAAGATGGTGCCATCCTGTACCGCAGCGCTCAGTACGCTGCCAAGTACGGTACCGTCAACAAGAAGAAGACCGACGACGGCACCGAAGAGGAGGCCAAGGACGAGGTCCTCGTCCGCGCCAATGGCATCCCCACCTACTTTGCCGCCGATATCGCCTACCACTACAACAAGCTGGCCACCCGCGGCTTTGCCAAGGCCATCGACGTCTGGGGCGCTGACCACCACGGCCATGTGGCCCGCATGAAAGGCGCTATGGACGCCATCGGCCTGAACGGCAATGATCTGGACGTGGTCCTGATGCAGATGGTCAACCTGATGCGGGACGGTCAGCCGGTCCGTATGTCCAAGCGCACGGGCAACGCTATCACCCTGACCGACCTGCTGGAGGAAGTGCCCATCGACAGCGCGCGCTTCCTGTTCAATATGCATGACGCCGGAAGCGGCATCGACTTTGACCTGGATCAGGCCGTCAAGACCGATAACGACAACCCGGTCTACTACGTCCAGTACGCTCACGCCCGCATCTGCTCCATCCTCAAGAAGATGGAGAGCGAGGGCGTGGCCTTTGCCGGTGCTGACAAGATCGACGCCACCCTGCTGACCGAACCCAGCGAGATGGATCTGATCCGGATGCTGGCCGCGTTCCCTCAAGAGATCGTCATGGCTGCCGAGAAGTACGATCCCAGCCGCATCAACCGCTTTGTCATCGACCTGGCCAGCGCGTTCCACCGCTTCTACGGCAACTGCCGCATTCAGGGCGCTGACCCCGCTGTCCAGCAGGCCCGCTTGGCCCTCTGCATCGGTGTCAAGAACGTCATCTTCAACGTGCTCACCATGTTCAAGATCAACGTCCCGGAGAAGATGTAAGCCCGCTCCGCGCGCGTTCCCATAAAACCAGAAAAGCCCCCGGCACTCTCCCAATACGGGATGCAGTGCCGGGGGCTTTCCGTGTTTTTGATTTTTCAGCGGGGCGTTTACTCCTCGGTGACCTCAAAGTCCAGCGGTTTGCCGCAGGCCGGGCAGACAGGCTCGCCGTCCAGCAGGGCTTCCTCGTCCACCACGGAGGTAGCACCGCAGGCCGGGCAGGTTACTTCGTATCGCGCGGGGCCGTCGTCGGGCTCCTCGGGGGCTTCATCATCGTCCTCATCGGCCAGCGCCACCTCAAAGGCAACGTTGCAGCTGGGGCAGATGGCTTCGCCCGCGTCGAGGTCATCCTCGCTCACATAAACCGTGTTGCCGCAGGCCGGGCAGGCGACCTCATAGTAGGGCTCCCCTGCCACATCGGCGTTGTCGTCATCGTCGCCGCTGTCCTCAGCATCCTCGGCGTCCTCTTCGGGCTCCTCGTCATCGTCGTCGGTGTCATCGTCCTCGTAGAGGTCTGCTTCCAGGTCTTCCAGCTCCTCGCTCAGGTCATTGATCTGATCGTAGGCGTGGGTCACATCCTCATCAATGGCATCCACAGCCTCTGCCAGCTCGCCCAGCAGCTCGCTCATGGCCTTGATGACCTTGCCCTCTTTGGTGGTCTCGTCGATGCCAAGACCGTCGATCAGGCCTTTCAGGTATGCAGCTTTTTCTTTCATCAGAATGCCCTCCCTATTGTAAAAGAAACCTCTAACAAAAAACCGGGCACACGGTTGCCCGCTGCCCGGTCTTATCGGTCAAAAAAATCAGACGCGCTCCATATACTCGCCGGTGCGGGTATCGATGCGGATGTGGTCGCCCTCGTTGATGAACAGGGGGACGCGGATCTCAGCACCGGTCTCGACGGTAGCGGGCTTCAGGGTGTTGGTGGCAGTGTTGCCCTTGACACCCGGCTCGGTCTGGGTGACTTCCAGCTCGATGAAGTTGGGGATCTCAACGCTGAAGACCTTGCCCTTGTAGCTCAGCAGCTTGCACAGCTCGTTCTCTTTGCAGAACTTGAAGTTCTCGGGGACGTCGCTTGCGTTGACGGGGATGTCATCGTAAGTCTCGTTGTCCATGAAGTGGTACAGATCGCCATCCTCGTAGCTGTAGGTGACGTCCTTGCGCTCGATGAACGCCTGAGGGAACTTAGCGGTCGGGTTGTAGCTGGTCTCAACCACAGAACCGGTGATCACGTTTTTGGTCTTGGTGCGAACAAAGGCTGCGCCCTTGCCGGGTTTCACGTGCTGGAACTCAACGACCTGAAGAACCTGGCCGTCCTGCTCAAAGGTCACGCCATTGCGAAACTCGCCTGCAGAAATCATAGGAATTCCTCCATTAGTTTAATGTCTCAGATGCATAATGCATATCTCTATTTATTTTACTCAATCCAACGCTGTTTGGCAAGGGGTTTGAGCAAAAAAGACGATAAAAACACAAAAAAGTTTAAGTTTTGCACGCTGTGCGGTACATTGCCTGCATCGCCCGCGCGTCCTCTGCCTGGGTGCCCGCGCTCTCGCAGATGAGAACCGGTGCAAGGCCGCGCTCCGCCAGCAGCTCCATCAGCGGCTGCGGCTCGGGGCCGAACTGGGTCTCGGCAAAGGTCCAGTGCCGCTTTTCCCCGCCCTTGGAGAACTCAATGCGGGAGAAGTGGACATGGAACCGCCGTGCCCGCTCATCCCCCAGCGCGGTTTCCAGCCGGTCGAGGATGGCGGCATAATCGGCTTTGGACTGGATGCCGCCCAGCGTCCGGGCGTTCAGGTGGCCAAAATCAATGCAGGGGGTAACGCGCTTGTCCACGCTGCACAGGGCCAGCACCTCTTCCAGCGTGCCCAGCTGGCCGATCTTCCCCATGGTTTCCGGGCAGAGGGTCATCTCCGCGTAACCCGCCTCATCCAGTGCCGCCTGGGCCCGGCGCATGGTATCCAGCGCCTTTTCCAGGGCCGCCTCCCGGCTCTGCTTGCCGCAGCTGCCCGGGTGGAAGATGACGCGCCTGCCGCCCAATGCCTTGCAGACCGCCGCGCTTTGCAGCAGGTAGTTGACACTGTTGAGCCGCTTGTCCTCTTCCAGGCTGGACATGCTGATATAATAGGGCGCGTGGATACTGAACAGGATGCCCCGCTCTGCGGCGTCCGCGGCCATCCTGGCCGCCTTTTCCAGCCCCAGACGGACACCGTGCCCGCACTGATACTCAAAGGCGTCCAGCCCCATCTCCGCCGTGTAAGCCGGGATGTCCAGGCTGTTTTTGTAGCCCTTTGCGGCAAAGCTGTCGCTGGTGCCTGCCGTGCCAAACCGGATCTTCCAATCGCTCACAGAGTCTTTCCTCCCCGGTCATAGTAGGCCTGCCAGTGCTTTTTCTCCCACTTGCGCTTGAGGACGACCTGCGCGCCCAGGTCCGGCCCCCGGGGAATGACCATCAGGCCGGGGATGCCGTAGAGGGCCGCCGCCATCCGGTCCGCATAGAGCTGGTCGCCCACCATGGCCATCTCCCGGCGCTTGACGCCCATCCGGCGGCGGGCCACCATCAGGGCAAAAGGCAGGGGCTTGGCCGAGCGGTAGAGGTAGGCCAGCCCCAGCTTCCGGGCAAAGGGGCGCACCCGCTTTTCCGCGCCGTTGGAGACGATGGTAAGCCCCACACCGGCTGCTTTCATCTGAGCCAGCCACCCGGCCACTTCGTCGGGCAGGTCCTGGCTGCGGTCGGCCGTGAGCGTGTTATCAATATCCAGCACCAGCGCCCGGATGCCCTTGGCGGCCAGCCATTCCGGGGTGATGTGGGTGACATCCTTGAAGACATATTCGGGGGTAACAAACATCCGTAAACCTCCTGAAATGAAAATAGGAGAGCCTGAAAACTCAGGCTCTCCTACATCGGCGTTAGCAACGCAAATGAATCTAAAGCAACTAGCGGCTCAAGAATAATTACTTGAACTTACGCTTGCGGGCTGCTTCGGACTTCTTCTTGCGCTTGACAGACGGCTTCTCGTAAGCCTCGCGCTTACGGACCTCTGCGAGCACACCGCTGCGAGCGGTGCTGCGCTTGAAGCGACGCAGTGCGCTTTCCAGCGACTCGCCCTCTTTAACACGAATTTCCGACATCTTATTCCCTCCCTTGGACCGTGAGGCAGGAATTTCGTTGTTACATGGTAACTAACAGTAGACAGTATAGCGCATTTTCTCTTGTTCGTCAACCTTTTTTGAAAAGTTTTTTTGCAAAAATTAGCCTTTCACAGCCAGGTTGACCAGGCGGCCCTTGACGTAGATCTCCTTGACCACCGTCTTGCCGGCCAGTGCATCGGCCACGGCGGGGTCTGCCTTGGCGGTGGCAATGGCATCCTCAGCGGTGATGTCCGCGGCCACTTTCAGGCGGGCTTTCACCTTGCCGTTCACCTGCACGGCGATCTCCACCGTGGCTTCCACGCACTTGGCCTCTTCGTACTCGGGCCAGGGGTAATAGGCCAGCTGCTCGTCGTGGCTGTGGCCCAGCTTCTCCCACAGCTCCTCGGTCATGTGGGGAGCAAACGGGTTCAGCAGCTGGAGCACCGTCTCAAACTCGGCCTTGGTGGCGCCGCCGTTATCATACAGGGCGTTGACCAGAGTCATGAGCTGTGCGATGGCCGTATTCATCTTCAGGCCTTCAATATCTGCACTGACTTTCTTGATGGTCTGGTGCATCAGGGTCTCGATGGCAGGGCGGTAGCCCTCGCCCTCCACCAGCTTTTCGCTCAGGCCCCAGACACGGTCCAGGAAGCGGTTGCAGCCTGCAATGGCAGAAGTCTGCCAGGGAGCAGCCTGCTCAAAATCGCCCATGAACATCTCGTACAGACGCATGGTGTCGGCACCGTACTGGTCCACCACCTCGTCGGGGTTGATGACGTTGCCCAGGCTCTTGGACATCTTGACGATGGGGTGGCGGGACATCTCGCCGTACTTTTCTTCCAGCGCTTTCTCCGCAGCTTTCTGGCTGCCGTACTGCTCCAGCAGCTTCTTCTGCTCGTCCGCGGGCAGGTTGACAAAGCTGTGGGGGTTCAGGCCCAGGATCATGCCGTGGGCGGTACGCTTCTGGTAGGGTTCCGGACTGGGCACCACACCGATGTCGTACAGGAACTTATGCCAGAAACGGCTGTACAGCAGGTGCAGGGTGGTGTGCTCCATGCCGCCGTTGTACCAGTCCACCGGAGACCAGTACTCCAGAGCCTCCTTGGAGGCAATGGCGTCCTTGCAGTGGGGGTCCATGTAGCGCAGGAAGTACCAGGAAGAACCGGCCCACTGGGGCATGGTGTCGGTCTCGCGGGTCGCGGGGCCGCCGCAGCAGGGGCAGGTGGTCTTGACCCAGTCGGTGTGGCGGGCCAGCGGGGATTCGCCATCCGGGCCCGGCTCAAAGTCGGTGATGTCCGGCAGGGTCAGGGGCAGGCTGCTCTCGGGCAGGGGCTGCCAGCCGCACTTCTCGCACTTGACCATGGGGATAGGCTCGCCCCAGTAGCGCTGACGGCTGAACACCCAGTCGCGGAGCTTGTAGTTGACCTTATCCCGGCCCTTGCCGTTGGCTTCCAGCCACTCGATCATCTTTTTCTTGGCGTCGGTGACAGACAGACCATCCAGGAAGCCGGAGTTGACCAGCGTGCCGGTGGCCACATCGGTAAAGGCGGCCTCGTCCAGGTTGGACGGGGTGTTGCCCTTGACCACCTCGATGATGGGCAGGCCGAATTTCTTGGCGAACTCCCAGTCACGGGTATCGTGGGCAGGCACGGCCATGATGGCACCGGTGCCGTAGGTGGCCAGAACGTAATCGGAGATGAAGATGGGGATCTCCTTGTCGTTGACCGGGTTGATGCCCATGACACCCTCGAGCTGGACGCCGGTCTTCTCCTTGTTCAGCTCGCTGCGCTCAAAGTCGCTCTTGCGGGCAGCCTCTGCCTGATAAGCCTTGACGGCGTCGGCATTCTTGATGAGGCCTTTCTCCAGCCACTCCTTGACGATGGCGTGCTCCGGGGAGACGACCATGTAAGTAGCGCCGAACAGGGTATCGCAGCGGGTGGTGTAAACGGTCAGGGTATCGCCCGCGGTGGTGCCGAAATTGACTTCCGCGCCGTGGCTGCGGCCGATCCAGTTCTTCTGCTGGGTGGAGACGCGCTCGATGTAATCCAGGCCGTCCAGACCGTCGATCAGCTTGTCGGCATAAGCAGTGATCTTCAGCATCCACTGGCTCTTGACTTTGTGGACGACCTCGCTGCCGCAGCGCTCGCACACACCGTTGACCACTTCCTCGTTGGCCAGCACGCACTTGCAGCCGGTGCACCAGTTGACGCTCATCTCTTTCTTGTAAGCCAGACCGTGCTTGTACAGCTGCAGGAAGATCCACTGGGTCCACTTGTAGTATTCGGGGTCGGTGGTGTTGATCTCACGGTCCCAGTCAAAGGAGAAGCCCAGGCTCTTGAGCTGCTGGCGGAAACGGTCCACATTCTTCTTGGTCACGATGGCCGGATGGATGTGGTTCTTCATGGCGAAGTTTTCGGTCGGCAGGCCGAAAGCGTCCCAGCCCATGGGGTACAGCACGTTATAGCCGTTCTTGCGGCGCTTGCGGCTGACGACATCCAGCGCGGTGTAGCTGCGCGGGTGGCCGACGTGCAGACCGGCACCCGACGGGTACGGGAACTCTACCAGGGCATAGAACTTGGGCTTAGAGTGGTCGATCTCAACATGGAACGTCTTCTCGTCTTCCCATGTCTTCTGCCACTTGGCCTCAACGGCCTTGTAATCATACTTCATGTTTGTAATCAGCTCCAGACTTTATCCAAAATAGCAATTTATTTCAGGCGGCCCCACCCTCTCAGGCGCTTCGTGCCAAAAAGGGACAAGGTGGCATCGCGCAGCAGACGGAGAGGGCAAGCCCGTTTGCCTTTACAGAGAGTGATCCGGGGTCAGGTACTCCGAGATATCAATGGGCTCGCCGTCGGCCCACAGGTGCTCCAGGTCATAGTAGGTGCGGGTGTTGGGCACAAAGACGTGCACGATGACGTTGGAGTAATCCAGCAGCACCCAGTTCTTGGAGTCAAAGCCCTCGGTGTTGTAGGGCTTGATGCCTTTCTGGGAGAGCTCAAAATCCACTTCGTCGGCCAGTGCCGCCACCTGGGTGGTGGAGGTGCCGGACGCAATGACAAAGTAATCGGTCAGCACGGTCAGGCTCTCCACCTTGAGCACCCGCACGTCCTGGGCCTTTTTCTTATCAAGGATCTTCGCAATTTCAATGGCGAGGGTCTTGCTGTCCATCTTGTTATCCATAGTTTTCTCCTATCTGTAAGATCAGCTGTTTGCAGGCTGACCGTCGGTGGTGGTAGCGCCCGCCACATCGGTGTCGCCGCTGAGGATGGCGTCGTCGGACTCCTTATCCAGCTGGCCGACGAACTGTACGTTGGCGCTGGTGGAAGCCGTGCCGTGGGGCCAGCTGTCGGTGACGAGGTTCAGCTCGCTGGCGTCCACCGGGCCGGTGTAGTTGCGGAAATAGGTGTTGAGCAGCTCTGCAATGGAGCCCTTGTCCGGCGCCACGCAGGAGTAGCCGTCAAAGCTGTCGGTCTTGCCCACGTTGGGCACGCCCATAAACACGGGCGTCTGGGCCAGCATGATATTGCCGCTGTCAATGCGGGTAAAGGACACCAGCATCTTGGCAATGGTGGTCAGGTCCATATCGGTGTGGATATAGTTGTTGAACACCAGCGGCAGCTGGTTGAGCACATCGGTGATGCCCATGTTCCGCACCCGCTTGAACAGGCCGGCATAGAAATAGCGCTGCATGTTCAGGCGGTCGATGTCGGAGTTGGAGTAGCCCTTGCCATGGCGGCAGCGGACAAAGAACTCCGCCGAAGCGCCGTCCAGGTTGCGGTAGCCCTGCTTGAGGGCGCTGCCCGCAAAGGACATATCGTGGGGGATATACACCTCGATGCCGCCAAAGTTATCCACCATTTCCACCAGCGCCTGCATGTCAATGGTGACATAGTAGTCGATGGGGAGCTTGTACTGGTCATAGATGACCTCTGCCAGCGCCGCGATGCTGCCGTTGTTGGACAGAGCCACCGAGTTGATCTGGTAGTTGGAGGCGGCGTAGGTCTTGCCGTTGGAGAGGGTCACTTTCCGGCTCGTGGTGGCCACCAGACTGTTGCGGGGGATCTGCAGCATCCGCAGGGCACCGCCCTTGATATCAAACTGGCAGTAGAGGATCATGTCCGTCATACCGTCGTTGGAAGACGAATCGCTGTAGTTGCGGCCCTCTTCGTAGTCGATGCCGCAGACCAGGATGTTGACCACATCGCCCTTGTACTCTTCCAGCGTCTGGATCTCCTGGGTGATGGAGGGGGCATCCTCTTCCGGCTTCAGGTTTTCTTCCACCTTGGTCATCATGCTGGCCGCGTAGACCACCACGCCGGACAGCAGTGCCACCACAGCCAGCGTGACCGCCAGCGGCAGCCAGAGCGGCGTCTTCTTTTTCTTTTTACGGCGGCGTCCGCCGCTGCCCTGCGGGGCAGCGTGTTTGGGCGGCAGATTCCCGCCGCCGTTTCCGCCCGTGCCACCGCTGCTGGCAGCAGGCATTTTCAGGCCCAGCTCCTGCCGGGTATCCGGCTCCGGGCGGGCCTTGGCTTTGGGCAGCTCCTGCGGGGCGGCCGGTTCTTCCGGCTGGAAGAAATCCGGCTGGCCGTTCAGGGATGTCTTGGAGGCCGGAGCCTCCGCGGGGCGCTTCTCCGTCGGGCGGTTCAGCGAGCGTTCTGTATTGATACGACGCGGAGCTTCACTCATTCGTTTTATTCCTTCCGGTTGTTGTGCGGGCCCGTGGGACACTTCCCTCAAAAAGCTCGCCATATTTTTTAGTATAACATCGTTCCCCGTAATCTGCAATCCGTTTTCTGTGCAGAGGGGCGCGTTTGCTCAGCCGCGGGCGTCCACCCGGGCCTTGATGTCATCGTAAGCGGCCTTGGACACGGGATCCAGCGGCTTGCCCTGGGAGAGAACAAAATCATTCGTCTGCTTGAGGGCAGCCAGCATGGCGGCGTCCAGATCTTTCAGTTCCAGCTTCCGCAGCTTGTTCACGCCCGGCCAGTCCCGCTCGGCACTGGTCATATCGGCCAGGTAAACGATCTTGTCCAGCTTGCTCATGCCCGGCTTGCCTGCCGTGTGGCAGGCGATGGCCGAGAGGATGGCCTCGTCCTCCACGCCCCACTGGGTGCGGGCCAGGATGGAAGCACAGATGCCGTGCCACACCGGGGTGGGGCGGCTCTCGCCGCCCTCGGCGTACTGGGGGTACTGGCGCATGATCTCGCGCATCTCGTCCTTGCTGATCTCCTTGGCGGAGTCGTGCAGGATGGCGGCCAGCGCTGCTTTTTCCTCGTCCGCCCCATACCGCTTTGCCAGCTTGACAGCCATTTTTTTCACGTTGATGGTGTGCTCATACCGCTTATCGCTCAGGCGGCCGCGCACAAGCTCCTTTGCCTGTTTCAAGTTCATGGTATTGGTTCAATCTCCCTTTGCCCGGTAGAGGCCCTCCCGCGCGATGACGCGCTGGACCAGAGCCGGGAGTTCGTTTTCACAGCTTTCGCCCCCTGCAAGGCGGGCACGGATGTCACTGCTGGCCATGGGCAGCGCCGTGACCGGCGCAAACAGCACCCGGCTCCCGCCGGGGTCCAGCTGCTCCGCCTTGGCCTGAAGCGCGGGGATGTCCCCGGTGTTCCGGCTCGTGACCACCAGATGGGCCAGCCGCAGGATATCCTGCCAGCGGTGCCACCCGTCAAACGAGAGGAGCATATCACTGCCAATGGCAAGATACAGCTCTGCCCCCGGGTACTGCCGCGCCAGCATTTCCAGCGTGAGCACCGTGTAATTCCGGCGGCCTGCCGCAGCCTGCTCAATTTCCCAGGTGCTGACATGCAGTGCCCGGGCTGCCGCCCGCGGCCCCTGCACGGCTTCCGCAAAGCAGCCGCACATCTCGGCCCGCAGAGCGCCGGGTGTCGCCGACATCTGTTTGAACGGCGAGACCCCCGCCGGCATGACCACGATCTCATCCGGCTGCACGCGGGACGCCGCCGCCCGGAGGTTGTTCAGGTGGCCATAGTGGGGCGGGTCGAACGTGCCGCCGTAAAGCAGAATTTTCATTATTTCAGCAGGTCCGCGTAAGCGCTGTCCTTTTTCTTCTGCAGGTAGAGCACGAATTTGGAGCCGATGACCTGCACGCAGTCGGCGCCGGTGGCCTCTGCCAGCTTGATGGAAGCCTCGCGGGCATTGTACATGCTGTTCTCCAGCACCTTGAGCTTGATGAGCTCCCGGGCTTCCAGGCAGTCCTTGACGCCCTGGATCATGGTCTCGTCGATCTCGCCCTTCCCCACGATGAAAACGGGGTCCATGGTGTTTGCTTTGCCGCGCAGGATGGCGCGCTGTTTGCTCGTCAACATAATTGTTTCTCCTTTGTATGCGTATCTTTTCATTGGACAGCGGGAAGTTTCTCCGAGGAAGCTCCCCGCTGTCCAGCTCATTTTGCTAAAAACTTCGGTAGTTCTTCTTCGAGTTTTGCCAGCGCGTTGCCGCGGTGGCTGATGGCGTCTTTTTCATCCGGGGTCAGCTGGGCGTAGCTGCGGCCCTCTGTGTTGGGGCGCTTGCCTGTTTTGCCCACGCCGCACTCGTCCGGGATGAACAGCGGGTCGTAGCCAAAACCGTAATCCCCGGCCAGCCGCTCAAAAGCCACGTTTCCCGGGCACTCGCCCATGCAGGTGAGGTGCTTGCCGTCCGGCAGGATGAAGCAGACCGCCGAGACGAACTTCGCGCCCCGCTTGCCCGCCGGGACATCTTTCATGTTTTCCAGCAGTTTATCATTGTTGGCTTCATCGTCGCCGTGGTGGCCGCAGTAGCGGGCGCTGTAAACACCCGGGGCCCCATCCAGAGCATCCACGCAGAGGCCGGAGTCATCGGCGATGGTGGCCATGCCGCTGGCTTTACAGATGGTCTCGGCCTTGATGAGGGCATTGGCCGCAAAGGTGGTGCCCGTTTCCTCGGGCTCAAGGGTGATGCCAAGCTCTTTCTGGCTCACCACCTCGTGGCCCTGCGCTTCCAGAATGCGGCGCAGCTCCCGGAGCTTGCCCGCATTGCCTGTTGCTGCACAAATTTTCATATTGCTTCTTCCTCCCGTTTGTTCCAACGTTCGCGTCTTCTCAAAACTCGCCCTCTTTGCCAAGGGCTCCCCTGCTCGAAAAGACTCCCCCGGCCGGGGGAGGTGGCACGAAAGTGCTCAAAGGGGAGCGGCTGGCATCGCGCAAGCGATGACTGAGAGGTTTTTTTAGTGCTTCCATCCCGTGCGGGGGATCAACTCTTCCACAAAGCCCTCCGGGGTGAACGGGAGCAAGTCGTCGATGCCCTCGCCCACGCCGATGAACCGGACGGGCAGGCCCAGCCGCTGCTTGACCGCCACCACACAGCCGCCCTTGGCGGTGCCATCGAGCTTGGTCAGGATAATGCCGGTGGCGCTGGCCGCCTTGCAGAATTCCTTGGCCTGGCTGATGGCGTTCTGGCCCGTGATGGCGTCCAGCACCAACAGCGTTTCCAGGCTGGACTCCGGAGAAGCCTTTTTGACACTGCGGCTGATCTTGGACAGCTCTGCCATCAGGTTTGCCTTGTTGTGCAGGCGTCCGGCCGTGTCGGCAATGACCATGTCATAGCCCTTGGCCGTGGCCGATTTAACGGTGTCAAAGATGACTGCCGCCGGGTCCGCGCCCTCGCCTGCCTTGACGAGGGGCACGCCGGCCCGGTCCGCCCAGATCTCCAGCTGCTCGCTGGCGGCGGCACGGAATGTATCACCGGCCGCCAGCATCACCTTGCGGCCCTGACGGGTGTAGTAATCGGCCAGCTTGGCAATGCTGGTGGTCTTGCCCACGCCATTGACGCCGATGACCAGGATCACCGCCGGGTGCCCGTCCAGCGCCATCTCGGCCTCCGGCTGCATCTCCTCGGCAATGAGGTCCCGCAGCTCGTCGGCGGCCTGCTCACCGGTCTTCAGACCTTTCTCGTTCACCCGGTCGCGCAGCTTGTCCACCAGTTTGATGGCCACTTCGCCACCCACGTCGGCCAGGATAAGCTGTTCTTCCAGGCTGTCGTAGAGGTCATCGTCGATCTTGCTGCCGGTCAGTGTATTGAGGATGTTGCCCCAGAAGCCCGTGCGGGTCTTCTCCAGGCCATCTTTCATTTTATCTTTTTCTTTTTTGCCAAATCCAAAGAGTCCCATGGTCGGCCTCCCTTATCGTATGCGTTTTGTGCTTTTTTCCGCCTTATCCTCCGTACAACCTCTCAGTCGAGCTTCGCTCGCCAGCCACTCCCCTTTCGGCACTTTCGTGCCACCTCCCCCGGCCGGGGGAGTCTTTCCTGACAGGGGAGCCTTTGGCAAAGAGATGGAGTTGAATCGACTGCCAAGGCCTCCCCTCATCAGGGGAGGTGGCACGCCGCAGGCGTGACGGAGAGGTTTGTCCTATTATAACTAAGAAACGAGTGTCGCGTCAACATGCTCCAGGTCCAGTTTGAGCAGTTTGGAGACACCGTCCTCCTGCATGGTGACACCATACAGCACGTTGGCGGCCTCCATGGTGCCCCGGCGGTGCGTGATGACGATGAACTGCGTCTTATCGCTCACCCGGCGCAGGTACTGGGCAAACCGGCCCACGTTGGCGTCATCCAGCGCGGCCTCGATCTCGTCCAGAATGCAGAACGGAGCCGGGTTGACGGCCAGAATCGCAAAGTAGATGCTGATGGCCACCAGCGCCTGCTCGCCGCCTGAGAGAGCTTCCAGGTTCTTGATGACCTTGCCCGGCGGTGCCACCCGGATGCCAATGCCGCTGGAGAGGACATCGCTCTCGTCTTCCAGGATCAGGCTGGCCTCACCGCCGCCGAACAGCTCGGTAAAGACACGGCCAAAGTTTTCGTTGATGGCACGGAAGCTGTCCGAGAAGATTTCCCGCATCTGCCCGCAGAGGTTCGATATCATCCGGGTCAGCTCGTTTTTGCTGCCCTCCACATCGGCCACCTGGGCGCTCAGGGCGTCGTACCGGGTCTTCACTTCCTGATACTCTTCAATGGCGCTGACGTTGACATTGCCCAGCGCGCGTATTTTGCCGCGCAGGTCGGACACCTGGGCCCGCAGCGCCGTGACGCTTTCAAACTCCACACAGAGCTCTTCGGCCTGGCTCACGGTCAGCTGGTATTCATCCCAGAGCTTGGCGGCGGTCTGGTCGTATTCTGCCTCAGCGGCAGCTTTCCGCTCGGCCAGGCGGGCCATCTCCCGGCTCATCTCTTCGCGGCTGTCGGCCGCGGCGCGGCCCCTTGCCAGTGCCTCGGTCTCGGCCTGCTGGCGGCCCAGCCGCTGCTCGGTCGCCTGGCGGATGGCCGCCTCTTTCTCCGCGATCTTTCCCGTGCTGTCGGTCTTGGCTTTGCGGATGGCCTCGATCTCGGCCCGGCAGGCATCGCTGCGCCGGGCCAGCGCGTTCCTGTTTTCTTCCAGCAGGGCACGGCGGCTGGCGGTATCCGCCGCCCGCTGTTCCAGCGCGGCGATCTGCGCCTGCGCCAGCTCGGCATCTTTCTGGCGGCTGACCTGTTCCAGCCGCTTGGCACTCTGCTGCTCGGCCAGCACCCGCTGCCGGGTCAGGAAGGCGTCGTCCCCCTCGGCCAGCCGGTTCAGCTCCTCGGAACGTGCTTCGATTCTTTCCGTCAGCGCTTTCTCGTCCGCCTGGGCCTGGGCGGCTTTTTCCCCGCTGGCATCCAGCTGGGCATTCAGTTGGTCGATCTCTGCCTGTCGGGCCGTCCGGGCCGTTTCGGCCTGCTCCACGGCTGCTTCCAGCCGTTTGCGTTCCGCTTCGGCCCGGACACGGTCGTTGGCGGCGGTGATCTGCTCACTGGCCGTAGCGGTCAGCTCTGCGGAAATCGCGTCCGTCTGGCTTTTGAGCTGGTCCGTCTTCTCCTGCGCGGCCAGACAGTCTTTCTGGAGCTTTGCAGCCTTGAGCCGCAGCTCCTCCATCTCCTGCTTGCGGGTGAACAACCCCGCTGACCGCTGGACGCTGCCGCCTGTAAAGCTGCCGCCCGCGTTGATGACCTGCCCGTCCAGCGTGACCACTTTGTTGTGGTAGCCGTTGTCCCGGGCCACCCGGGAGGCCTCGTTGATGTCGTCCACCACGATGATGCGGCCCAGCAGGTTGGAGACGATATTGGCGTATCGTTTCTTTGCTTTGACAAGAGCCGACGCCAGCTTTGCCGAGCCGGACAGCCGCCCCCGGAACACGCCGGGCTGGACGGTATCCAGCGGCAGGAACGTGGCGCGGCCCGCGTTCTCGCTCCGCAGCAGAGCAATGCCCGCCTTGGCGGCGGCTTCGTTCTCCACCACGATGTTCTGCAGCGCCCCGCCGAGGGCCGTCTCAATGGCCACCTCCCGCCCGGGCTCCACTTCCAGAATGGCGGACACCGGCCCGATAATGCCCCGCAGCCGGCGGGCAGAGGCGGCCCGCATAACAGTCTTGACGGAGTTCTGGTAGCCGTCCATGTTCTTTTCCAGCTCCCGCAGCACGGAGAGCCGCTGGCGGGCCGCGTCCAGCTCCCGGCCCAGCCGCTGTTCGGCGGTGTCAGCCTCGTCCAGAGCGGCCCGGCGGTTCTTGAGCTTGAGCTCCAGCCCCGCCCGGATGTTTGCCAGCTGCTTTTCGTTTTGTTCCAGCATGGTCTGGTACTGGATGGTATCGGCCAGATCCTGCTTTGCGTCGTCCCGCTGGACCGCCAGCGTCTCCGCTGCCTGTTCCAGGTCGGGCAGGCGCTGCCGGGCCGTCTCGGAGGCGGCTTCAGCGGCGGCCTTTGCCACCTGCGCCTCGGTGCGCTTGGCGGTCAGCTCCGCCACCTCGGCGCGCAGCGTGTCCCGCCGGGCCCCGCTGGCGTTGTTTTCGCTGGTCAGGCTGGCCAGCTCCTCGTTCAGGGCGGCCAGCTCCGCAGCCAGCTTCTGCCCGGCTGCCTCCATGGATTTTACCACGGCGCGGTGCCGTTCCAGCGCCGCGGCGGCTTCGGAGCGGTCCTGCTCCCCTGCCGCGATCTCCCGCTGCAGGTCGGTGGCGCTCTCCTCGTTGCGGGCAATGTCGTTTTCCAGCACGGCGATCCGGCTCTCGCTGCCGCTGATCTGCTCCGTGATGCTGCGGATATCCCCATTCAGGCGCTCGACCGTGATGGTCAGTTGCTGTGCCTGCATCCGGATCTCCTCAGCCTCGGCTTCCGCAGCCTTGGTCTCCCGGTCAAACCGCTCGTAATCCGCCTGTGCGGTCTCATAGTCCCACACCTGCTGGCGCACGGCTTCCCGGGCCCGGTGGACGCCGTCCGTCCAGAGGGTGACTTCCAGCGTCTTGCGCCGGGCACTCAGCTCCAGAAATTTCCGGGCTTTCTCGCTTTCTTTTTCCAGCGGGCCCACTCGGCTTTCCAGCTCGCCCAGGATGTCCCGCAGGCGTTCCAGATTGTCCGCTGCCGCCGCCAGCCGCCGCTCCGCCTCATTTTTGCGGTAGCGGTATTTGGCAATGCCGCAGGCTTCCTCAAAAATTTCCCGGCGCTCACCGCTCTTCGCGGCCACGATCTCTGCAACACGGCCCTGCCCGATGACGGAATAGCCGTCCCGGCCGATGCCGGTGTCCAGCAGCAGCTCGTAGACATCCCGCAGGCGGCAGACCTGCCCGTTGATGCTGTATTCACTTTCGCCAGAGCGATAATACTTGCGGCCGATGGTCACTTCGTCCGCATCCAGATTCAATGTGTGGGCGCTGTTGTCCAGCGTCAGGCGCACCTGAGCAAACCCCATGGCCCCCCGGCGGCGGGTGCCGCCGAAGATGACATCCTCCATCTTGCCTGCCGCCCGCAGCTGGCGGGTGCTGGTCTCGCCCAGCACCCAGCGCACCGCGTCCGAAAGGTTGGATTTGCCCGAGCCATTGGGGCCTACCACGCCGGTAACGCCCTCGTCAAACCGGATCTTGACCTTATCGGGGAAGCTTTTAAAGCCCTGGATCTCCAGCTCTTTGAATACCATTTACTGTTCCTTTATCACACCCAGCAGCTTGAGCGCCTCGCGGGCGGCGTGCTGCTCCGCGACTTTCTTGCTGCGGCCCTCGCCGCGGGCGACTTTGTCCGAGTTGAAGCGGACGGCCACCACAAAGTGCTTGTCGTGGTCGGGGCCGGATTCCTGCTCCACCACATAGCTCAACCGCTCCTCGGGGTTCTGCTGCACGATCTCCTGCAGGCGGGTCTTATAGTCCGCCTCGGCGTGCTTGCCCTCGGTGATAAAGGGCAGGATGAAATTGCGGGCCACCTCCATGCCGCCATCCAGATACAAAGCGGCAATGACGGCCTCAAAGGCATCGGACACCACGCTGGGGCGGGTGCGGCCGCCGCAGCGTTCCTCGCCCCGGCCCAGGCGCAGATACTCGCCCAGGTTGATCTCCTGCGCAAACTGGAACAATGCGCCCTCGCTGACCAGGCTGGAACGGATGCGGGTCAGGTCGCCCTCAGGCCGGTCGGCGTAGGCGTGGAACAGATAATCTGCCGAGACGATCTGCAGCACGCTGTCGCCCAGAAATTCCAGCCGCTCGTTGTGCTGCACCGGCGTGCGGCTCTCGTTGGCGTAGCTGGTGTGGGTGAGCGCCGTCTCCAGCAGCTTCGGATTCTTGAACTTGTAACCAATAATTGTTTCCAACTGATGGCTCATATCTCTTAGCTCCCTTGAATCTTTTTGGTATCCTCGCCCTCTCAGGCCGCTTCGCGTCCAGCTCCCCCAAAGGGGGAGCCTGCACAGCACCCGGACAGCACCAGCTGACCGTCACCCGCCATTGCCTCTCCCTTTGGGAGAGGTGGCATCGCCTCAGCGATGACGGAGAGGGCAAGGCCGCTTTCCTTACTCCTTGTTCAGCTCATCCAGCGCGCTCTGCATGGTGCCGCACAGGTCGTTTTCCACGCAGATCTTGGCCTGCCGGATGGCGTTCTTGATGCCCTTGGCCTTGGAGGAGCCGTGGGCCTTGATGACCGGCTGCTTTGCGCCCAGGAAGGGTGCGCCGCCGTACTCCTCGCTGTCCATCTGGTGCTTGAGGCTTCCCACGCCGCTCTTGAGCAGCAGGTAGGCGATCTTGCCGCCGAGGTTTGCCAGGAACATCTCCTTGAGCATCCCCAGCAGCATCTTGGCCACGCCCTCGGTCAGCTTGAGGATGACATTGCCCGTAAAGCCATCACAGACCACCACGTCCACTTCCCCGTTGGGCACGTCCCGGGGCTCGATGTTGCCCACAAAATTCACGCCCGGGGTCACTTTCAGCAGCTGATGCGCTTCTTTCAGCATCGGGGTGCCCTTGCTCTCCTCGGCGCCGTTGTTGGCCAGCGCCACCGTGGGGTTCTGGCGGCCCTCCACCTTGTTGACATAGCAGCTGCCCATCACGGCAAAGGCGGCCAGCATCTCGGGGCGGCACTCCACATTGGCACCGCAGTCCAGCAGCAGGTAGGCCTGCTTTTTGGCGGGCACCATGGTAGCCAGTGCCGGGCGCTTGACGCCCCGCAGGGTGCGCACGATGAGGCTGGCACCCACATGCAGGGCACCCGTGCTGCCAGCGGAGACGAACGCGTCGCCCTCGCCGTTTTTCAGCATGTTGAGGCCCACCACAATGGAGGAATCTTTCTTGGAGCGGATGGCCCTGGCAGGTTCATCACACATCTCAATGGTCTCGGTGCAGTTGTGCAGGGTGATGCCGTCCAGCGGAATGTTGTGCTCGGCAGCGGTCTTGCGGACCAGTGCCTCATCGCCCACGCCGATGACCTCCACGCCGTACTCCTTGACCGCGGCGGCCGTGCCCTCCAGCACCGCCAGCGGGGCGTTGTCGCCGCCCATCATATCCACAATGATTTTCATAGGTACTCCTTTCTGATTGTTCGTATCCTTGCCCTCTCCGTCATTGCTTCGCAATGCCACCTCTCCCAAAGTGAGAGGCCTTGGCAGTCCCCGCAATGTTTCCGGTTTTGCCAAGGGCTCCCCCTTTGGGAAAGATTTCCCCTGGTCGGGGGAAAATGGCAAAGCCAAAAAGGGGAACAGCTGGACGCCAATAGGCGGCCTGAGAGGGCTAGCTCGTTTCCCTTTTACAATGCATTCTCGTCCAGCCACTGCTGGAAGCTGGCCACAGCCCGCTGGGCGGCGGCCATGTACCGCAGGCGCTTGTCCCGCGGGCGGCTCTCCTCCGGCAGCGGGGGCAGGATGCCCATATTGGCTCCCATGGGCTGGAAGTGCTTGTTCTCGGTGGTCAGGTACTGGATCAGCGCCCCGCACATGGTATCCACCGGGGGCGGGGGCAGCACTTTGCCCTCCAGCCGGGCGTAGAGATTGCGGGCCGCCAGCAGGCCGCTGGCCGCGCTCTCCATATAGCCCTCAAAGCCGGTGATCTGCCCGGCAAAGAAGACATTGGGGTGCTCTTTCAGGCAGAGACTCCCTTCCAGCACCCGGGGCGCATCCAGGAACGTGTTGCGGTGCATGACACCGTACCGCACGAATTCCGCGTGCTCCAGGCCGGGGATCATGGAGAAGACCCGCTTCTGTTCCCCCCACTTGAGGTTGGTCTGAAAGCCCACGATATTGTAGAGCGTCCGGTCCTTGTTCTCGGCCCGGAGCTGGACATTGGCCCAGGGGCGGTGGCCGGTGCGCGGGTCAACGAGGCCCACCGGGCGCAGGGGGCCGAACCGCATGGTATCGGCTCCCCGGGCGGCCATGATCTCAATGGGCATACAGCCCTCGTAGACCGTGACCGTATCGGCCTTTTTTCCGTGGGCGTCCGGGTCCGGCTGGGCGGACTGCTCCGCCCCGGTATCAAAATCGTGGAGCGGTGCCCGCTCGGCCGAGGCAAGAGCCGCATGGAACGCCTCATACTCCGCCTTGTTGAACGGACAGTTGAGGTAATCGGCCTCGCCCCGGTCATAGCGGGAAGCGGCAAACACTTTTTCGTGATCGAGACTTTCCGCCGTCACGATGGGGGCCACGGCGTCGTAAAAATGCAGCCGCTCGTCGCCCGTCAGCTTGCCGATCTCGTCGGCCAGGGCACCGTCCGTCAGGGGGCCGGTAGCCACCAGGATGGGCGCACTCTCGTCGATCCGCTCCACCCGCTCCCGGTGGACGTTGATATTGGGGCAGGCTTCCACCAGCCTCGTCACCTCGGCGCTGAACGCGTCACGGTCCACAGCCAGCGCGCCGCCGGCGGCCACACGGGCCGCCTCGGCGGCATTGAGGAGCTGGCTGCCCATCCGGCGCATCTCCTCCTTGAGCAGACCGGAAGCGGAATCCAGCCGCTCGGCCTTGAGGCTGTTGGAGCAGATGAGCTCGGCAAATCCCTCGCTCTTGTGGGCCGGGGAAAAGTGGGTGGGTTTCTGCTCATAGAGCTCCACCTGCACGCCCTTGCCCGCCAGCCAGAGCGCCGCCTCGCAGCCCGCAAGGCCGGCACCCAATACAGTAACTTGATATTTCATAGTTTTTCCTTTAGCATCCTTGCCCTCTCCGTCATTGCTTCGCAATGCCACCTGTTCCCCACTTTGTCACCTACGGTGACATTTCTCCCCGCACCGGGGAGAATCTTTCCCAAAGTGGGAGGTCTTGGCAGTCCCCGCAAAGTTTATCTCTTTGCCAAGGGCTCTCCCTTTGGGAGAGCTGGCGCGTCAGCGCCTGAGAGGGCAAGCCTGTTTAATCTTTCTTCGGCACCGGCATCTCAAAGCCGCAGCCCTCTTTTGCACAGTAGAGCTTGGAGCCCTTGCGGAAGAGGGTGGAGCCGCATTTCTCGCACTTGGTGGCCACGGGCATGTCCCAGGTCATAAAATCGCAGTCGGGGTAGCGCTCACAGCCGTAGTAAATGCGGCCCTTGGCGCTCTTGCGCTCCAGCATACGGCCCTTGCCGCACTTGGGGC
>OODF01000519.1_pt1 | contig 24193 bp, 24 predicted proteins | sample 1671431 | NCBI WGS metagenome assembly OODF01 (sample SAMN06348156, study PRJEB24527) | human gut metagenome | biome: human gut; feature: ankylosing spondylitis patient; material: feces | host: Homo sapiens | place: China | collected 2015-10 | reverse complement strand
CGGTTTTCTTTTTTAGTTGTTTTATCCATGATGAAATAAAAAGAGGAAAATTTTTGAAATAATAATACTATTTCAAAAATCATATTGTCAATTTTTGCATAATTTCTGTGAAACAGTCCCATACTCGGGCGGGGAGAATTCGCAGCTAAAAATGATTAAAATAAAAGCTGGCAATTGTAAGTCTCCATAAGACTTGAGGGTCGAAACAAATTCCAGAACCTGATTCTTGTTTCGGCCCTTTTTCATTTATAACCAGTTAGAAATTTTCCTTCATTCCATAGTGCTACTTTCTTCTGAGGACAAGTTTCCCTTATTTTCCTTGAGTCCAGATAGAATCTACACATCTTGATTAACTCTTAAGGAGAGAGAAGTGAATAAAACCGAACTTATCGAAGTATTGGCAGAAAAATCCGGCGCAACCAAATTGCTCACCGAAAAGGTCATTAACGCGTATCTCGAGACTGTGATGGACACTGTAGCCAAAGGTGATACCGTTTCATTAGTGGGATTTGGTGCGTTCTCAAAGGTTCACCGTAACGCCCGCACAGGAAGGAACCCTGCAAACGGACAAACAATTCAGCTTCCGGCCACTGAACTTCCTAAGTTCGTTCCCGGGAAAATCTTTAAAGACAAAGTGAAGGGTCAATAGCAGAGAAAATAGTTGGGGGTTGGGTCCCGCTTCCTGATATGGGAGGCGGGACCGATTTTTTTGACAAGAGTAAAATTAAATACCATATTTTTACTAAGGTTTAATACCTATAAAATTGTTGATCAACAACTTTTAAGGGAAAAAGATTTTTTATAGTCAGTAAAAGCTACAAAATCAGGCAAGTTGCGCGCAGGGGAAAGCGGGGGCGGGCTTTATAAAAAGAGAAGATACCTAACCTCTGCTATTAGAACATGAATACCTCAAAAATCAAACTTCTTGCAGCAATCCTCGTATTTGGTTTTTCTCCTCTGGCCTTCTCTCAAACAACGCCGTCTCCGACTTTGGGAATGGAGATTCTCAAGGATTTGGGGAATGTCAAAGACATGGTGGAAGTTCCTGACGGTCCTTTCCACGCCGTCGAAAATCAAGGCGGCGGAATTTTGTTTATCAGCTCGTCAGGACGATTTGTTTTGGGAGGTGTGGCATTTGATATCTGGAACAAAAAGCAGCTGCGCACCGTCAATGATATGCGCTACGCCTTCAATCACATTGACTTCAAAACGCTTGGGGTCAATTTCGACGAGATTAAAGCCATTGAATTCGGAAACGGCAACAAAGAAGTAGTGATTTTTGCGGATCCGAACTGTATGTGGTGTCACCGTCTGGTTGAAGAGACCTTAAATGATCAAGCTCTAACCAAGGAATACAAATTCAAAGTTGTGGCGGTTCCGGCTCTTGGAAACGATTCATTTATCAAAACCAAACGAATTTATTGTGCCAAGGAAACCAAACCTGAGGTTTTGCTGGATGCCATGATGCACGATAAAACATTGTCTCTGGAACAAGTTCCCAACTGCAACACTTCGGGGCTGGACAGGCGGCTTGTTATTTCAGAGGCAGTCGGCGTTAAAAGCGTTCCTTTTATTGTTGCCCCGGACGGGCGATTTACAACTGGGAAGCCAAGAGACTTAAAGGCATGGTTGGAGTTGGGCGAAAAAGAAAATGAACGCCAGGCTCAAATCTATCGTCAGGCAATTAAAGAAGCGGCTGCAAAGCTCACAAAGCAGACAGGATCTTCAATTCATCAATCCGAAACGTCTGAAATCAAAAAATAAAGGAGGGAAGTTTCGTGAGCCTCTTTGACTTCTTTAAATCGAAGGATGATGACGAATCTAAGATCGGGATACCGTCTGATGAACGTACATCCTCTTTTATGCGTCCTTTGGCTTTCGATGAAGAAAACAATCTCTTTATCTTGGAAGACAAGGCGCTTGCCTTTGCATTTCAGTGTTTGCCGTTAAACGGCACAAGCGACGGCTTGCAGGAGCGAATCAAAGAACTTCTGCAAATGGAGTTCCCGCACGACACGATCATGCAGTTTTGCCTGTTTCGGTCACCGGACATTGAAATGGAACTTAAGGATTACCGCGAGCTGAGGCCCACAGTAATTCAGGATCCGATTTTGCGAGACAGTGTTAAAAGCCGGGAAAACTTTCTTAGGACGCATACGAGAGAGATGATCGAAACAACTCTTTCGAACGGAGCCTTTTACCGCAACGGGATCATTGTTGATTTGAAATTGATGGTGAGTGTGATTATTCCCATCAAAAACGAGTTACCGACTTCTGAAGACATAGAGCGTGCGAAAAACATCAGCGTGGCTGTGAAATCATCCCTTACAACGATCTGCCTATGTCCGGTTGAAGTAGATGCGAACCGTTACCTGAGATTCATTTCCCCGATGATTAATTGGAGTCGGAATGCTGCATGGACTAACAATTTCGTCGGTTTATGGGAACCGAGCACTCCGCTGTCCAAACAAGTGTTTGATTGGGATACTAACTTGGAAGTTACGTCAGAGGATTTGAAACTCGGTGACTACGCTTATTGTCGCGTCTGTTCCGCAAAGCAATTTCCTGAGATGTATTACTTCGGAGAAGCGGCGAAATACACAGGTAATATTGACGGCTCGACAGATTCTCTGATGTTTCCTTATGCGGTCTGCATCAATTGTTATTTTCCGGATCGAGACGCACTAAAAACTTCGGTTCGAACAAAGCGTCAATTTACGGTGAATCAGGCGTTCGGACCGATTGCTAAATATTCTCCCGAACTATTGGACAAGAAACAAAGTTTCGACATTTTGGACGCCAGTATGCGAGACGGCGCAAAGGCCATGAAGATCTCAGGTTCCGTTTTGGTATTTGGCAAAACCAAGGTTGAGTGTGAATCAAATGCTAGAGCTTTGATGGGATCCTGGCGAGAAAAGTGGTTCACATTGATGTTGGATAAATATGTCCAGTTGCCCGTTTTTACCCAGTGTTTGCCGATGAACGCAAACAACGGAATGTCCAGGTTTCTGTTCAGGACAAAGACCGTTACTACCGATCAGGCAGCAGTATTACTTCCGATTTTCGGAGAATGGAAGGGTACAGGCACCGGGCATCTTCTGATGAGTTCGAGAAACGGTCAAATTATGAGTTTCTCTCTGCACGATACAGGATCGAACAAGAACTGCGTGGTTGCGGCTCAGTCAGGCTCGGGTAAATCTTTCTTTATTAACGAGTTGATTGTTTCGTACCTATCTGAAGGCGCACAAATTTGGGTCATTGACGCGGGTAAGTCTTATAAAAAGCTTTGCGCAGACTTTGAGGGAGACTTTTTACAGTTTGACGAAGAGACTGACATCCGAATGAATCCATTTGAGTTGATCGAGGATTATGAAGATGAAGAGGATACGTTGGTTTCTTTGCTGCTGAACATGGCGAGCCAAAGCGGAAACATCTCTGACATTCAGACCACGGGGCTAAAGAAAGCTCTTCACGATCTCTGGAAAGAGAAAGGTAAGGAGGCAACTATTGATGATGTGGCTTCCAGACTATTGAATTTTGAAGACGGAAGATTAAAAGACATCGGGACTCAGCTTTATCCTTTCACGAGTGAAGGAGGCTATGGCCGCTACTTTAAGAAGGGAAATAACGTCAGCTTCAAGAACAAGTTCACAGTGTTGGAATTGGACGAGCTTCAGGGGAAGAAGCACCTTCGTCAAGTCATTCTTCTTCAGTTAATCCTGCAAATTCAGCACGACGTTTATTTGGGGGACCGTTCCCGCAAGAAGATCGTTGTTGTGGATGAAGCTTGGGACCTTTTGAAAGAAGGCGAGGTGGCGAGCTTCATGGAAGCTGCTTATCGTAAGTTCCGTAAATACAACGGTGCCGTTCTGATTGCCACCCAGTCCGTCAGTGACCTCTATGAAAACCCGGTTGGAAGAGCGATTGCAGAAAACTCAGCCACGATGTGCCTTCTTGGTCAGAAACCGGAAGCCATTGAGTCGGTGACAAAGAAAGGCCAGCTCGAACTTTCTCCTGCTTACGTAAATCTTTTGAAGTCTGTTCATACAGAAGCCGGTGTCTTCTCCGAGATTTTCGTCAAGAGCGAAAGAGGCTATGGAATTTACCGTCTCATTGTGGACGATTATTCAAAACTTCTGTACTCCACTTCTCCTGATGAGCTGTCGGCAATCCAACGTTGGATTGATGAGGGTTACTCGAATACAGAAGCTATTCATAAAGTTCTGGAAGAGCGTAAAGCTCGTAATTCTTAATTATTCACTAGGACAAAATATGCCTGAAAACGTTAATTACTATCACATCACACCCCTTATAAATGATCTCGCTCGCTACTTTAATAAATATCGCTTGGTTTCTGTTGAATCGAAGGAATTGGGGATAAAACTTGAAGCTAAAGATCTTGCCACATTTAAACCGTTTCCTAACAAAATCTATGTCATGGGTAGTCTGAAACTGCCTCGTAATAGGAAAGCAAAAGGAATATTGATAAGAAAAGAAGGACGACCGGTTCTAAATTATTCGGTAGCTTCTTTATGGGAGTTTGAACGTTCTTCGGACCAAATCGAAAGAAGTAAGTTGATCGTTGATTACACGATTTCTCCGAAAGAAGCTATCCCGAAGGAGTATGGAAATCTATTTACCGATGACTTTATGCTTTGGGAAGGCTTTTCGGGTATGGGAAAAGGAGGAGGACGACCTACTGTCTTCGAGGGTAAGCCCCTTGTCCTCCCAAGCCTGAAAAGGATAACTTCCGACGAACTGGAAAAAGAATTTCTTTGCCGAAATTTGGGTGGGATTTGGACACCAAAACACAAAGCGTCAGCCGAAAATCGTATTACCAGACTTCAAACGTTCGGGACCACATTTTTCCCGATGATGTCGCGACAATACTTTCCAATTAGTTGGGGCAGTTGGGAATCTTTTCGCCTTGAAGGGGAAAAGTATCCTGCACTTGAAGATGCCGTTGAACCGAATGTTTGAGAACTTTTTCTACGATGAAGATGAAAAAGGGCTATGTTAGTTTTGGGGTAAAAGCGCTTATCCTCGCAGCCCTTCTTTCGTCTCTTTTTACATTTTTCACAGCTCGTTTCCGAATAGGTATAGACGATCAGAAAGTCCCGTGTCTCGGACATCACGTGTACTTCATTGATCTTAAGAGGGTTGAAGCAAAGCCTGTGAAAGGTGAGGCTTATTCATTTGTGATTCGATTAAGACCTTTGGCTGGGAAAGACAAAAGATCTCAAGAATTTACGTGGGCTAAAAGGCTGGCTGCGGTCGAGGGAGACACGATTGAAATTACCAGAGACGGCAAGTTTCTTGTGAATGGAACAGTCGTTAGAGATTCTCTCCCGTTAGCTGCGAAATTAGGAAAAGAGCCTGAATACTTCAGCCGCAGGCAAGTCTTGAAAAAAGGGGAATTCTACTTTCTGGGTGATACGGAAACCTCTTATGACTCACGATATTGGGGTCCGGTGAAAGTTACACAGCTCAGAGGAAAAGTGATCGGCGGAGTTTTCTAAAAATAGTGTGAACGTTATGCGATTGTTTGTTCAAATTTCACCTCTAATGCTTACGGTACTTATTGCCTCTTCAATGGCTTATGCGAACCCGCAAGGTTTGAGGGTTACAGAAGAGGACTCTGCTCGCATTGAAGCCTTAAAAATGGAACCGGCGAAAGAAGCACTGGTGCGCGGCTTTGTGCATGAAATCCGTTCAAAAGCCGAAGCTGCAGGGTTGGAGCCGACAGACTTTTTGCCTCCGATGCCTTCCGGAGAAAATGATCAAGACTACTCCGCCTATCGCCTCAAGCAAATGCAGATTAAGCGCGAAGCGGCCAATGCTCGTGTAAGGGCGTGGGCTGCTAAAAACGGCGTTAAACCTGAGGCAGGTGCAGTTAGTTCACGCAAAATCAGCCGCAACGAAGCAATGGCCCGGGCTTCAGCCGTTTTTGAACCGGATCCTTATAAACAGGGAGAACTTTATTCAAAGCTAATCCGAACATCTACTGTTCAGGGAAAGGCGGTCAAAGTTGATATGAGGAACGGCGGTTCTCCGGTTGTTCTGGGAGAAAACGGTCGTAGGATTCTGGCTCAAGTAGAAAATCTAAATTCCTCCCAGGCGGTCGAAGATTATGAACTTACGACAGTCGGAGAGATATTCGGAGTCAAAAAGAAAGTAGTAAAAAGGAAAAAAAGTAAGCAGACAATAATGGCTCAAAGAAGAGCTGAGGCAGAACTTGAACGCAAAAATCAGAGAGAACAGGAACGTCTGCTCAAGCGTCAAAAGCAGATCGCAGCAAGGGAAGCCGCCAGACAAAAACGCGAAGCCCTGATTGCAGAACGTGAAGCGAAAAAAGCCAAGCTCAGAGAGAAGAAGTACGCTACCCCTTACAGTGACGGAACCTTTGAGGAAAACGACAAGTCATCTGCTCCGGAGAAGCAGGTTAAAGACTCAAGAAGCGAAGGTAAGCCAATAGCAGGTGCAACCTCCTCTGTTAAAGACGCAAAAGGCGGTTCTAACGTTTATCCCGAAAATAAACTTTACGTATCTCCGGAAGAATTGGTCTCAAGGGACGAAGACGCGATCTTAAAGGTCAAAGAAGTATTTCGAAAAACCGAGACTAAAGAGATCAAACGCGGAGAGATTTGGGATCCCGACGTCATTTACAAGAGAAAAGAACAATCCGAAGAAAAACCGATATCTACTCCGGATCCAGCACCCGGGAAGAACGTCAGCAGGAGGGAAGAGATACTTGATTTGAGGGAAGGCGACCGCCCGGTCTTCTCCGCAGTCAAGTCGGCCTCAACCGAGGATTTTTTCGGAAAGAACGACAAATCCAGGGCATCCCGTTCTGTTGTTCTCTCCTTTTTCGGAAGTATCGTAGATTCAGCTCATGCAGCAACCGAGGAATTGTCGATTCACGAAAACCGGGCCAAATTTTCTCAGGAAGATCTGAATATTTTTAAGGAACAAGCGAAAAAACTGGAATCAAAGCGCAAGCCTGACAATGAAGACTCGGATGCTTTAGAAAAATTAGGGAAAGAGCTTAACGCTCAGAAAGAGGCGATTCTTACCAACTCTGAAACAATGCAAAAAGCCGGTTCTGCTGTAAAGGAATCTCAAACGCTTTTTAAAGATTTGGAAAATGAGCAGTCTCTTGCTCTGGGATCAAAAGAGCAATCGGCAGCTAATCCTGAAACAGAAACGAAGTGGCTGACAACTTTTTTCATTTCCGAGTCAATGGGAAAGGACAAGGTTAAGGCTCTTATTGACGCCTATGCGGGTGACAATACAGTACGTTTCGTTTTGAAGGGTTTTAACGGTAAAGGAACCATTAACGACGGATTAAAGTGGCTTCTGGATCTGATTCTCGGAATGAATCCTCAGCCGAACATTCTTCTGGACCCGGAGCTATTCCAGCGCTATGACGTTACAGTGGCGCCGACAATGCTGCTTGAGCGAGTGGACGGAGTTCCGGTAGAAAAACAAAGCGCAGACGAGCGAAAGATTTCCAGAACGCTCAAGAATCTTGGTACGGCCTTAGGGTTGGCAGAAGATCAATCTAAGACGGCCGCGGATCAAATTGCACAGGAGGTAGTTGCTAAAAAGGCTTTAACGAGGTGTCCTGCGCTTATCGTTTCCGGTGTGACCTCTCGTGAATGGGCTATTGAAAAGGCTAAAGAAGGAGCCGAATTTAATCAAAATACTCAAGGCGAAGTTTTTGAAATTTCGGAACGAGACATTCAGGAAATTGCTAAAGAGAGGGTTGCAAGAATCGACTGGGAAAGAAAAAAGGAAGAGGCATTAGATCGCTTCTGGGAACGGCAGCAGGATCATTACGTGAGTCTGCCTTTGGCTCAGGAATCGACAGAACGGATCGTTGATCCGAGCATAGTGCTGAATCGTGATGTTTACGGAGCGGACGGTTCAGTTGTATTCAAGGCCGGGCAAAAATTCAATCCTTTTGATCGGTTGCCGTTTACAAAAACAGTCATTGTTTTCAATGCTTCAATGCCTAAAGAAGTTGAGGCTGTAGCCAAACTTGTCAAAGAAGAACAGTCTCAAAACCGCAATGTTCTTTTGTTAGTGACGGAATTTAAATCTTCAGGTGCTTACGAGCAGATCAAATCCATGAATGATAGTTGGCGGGAACCGGTTTACCTTCTGACACCAGAGCTCAAAGAGCGGTTTCAGATCAGAGCAACCCCTACAGTGGTTAGGGCTGACAATGAAAAGAAGATCTTTAGAGTTAAAGAGATCAACTTGACCACAGCAGATCGTTAATGTCTATCGAGGGCAGTAAAATATTCGATGAGACAACGTTAATCCTCGCTATATTCCAGCTCGATTTTATCTTTTTTGAGGATAGCGTACTTGGGCATTCCTTTTGAATAGTTCTGAGTACCTTTCTCAAATAGGGAGACGGCTGCGAACCACTCGTTATTTTTTGCAATAAAGAGGTAAAACACGGAGTCGTTAAGATGATTCTCCAGAAGAAAGTCGGCTTTGATTTTTGAAAAGCTTTTTTCTTCAAGGTAACGAAATATCAATTGATCACTATCCAAGTAATTTTCCAAATTATTAAGAACGGTCAGGCAAGATCTTTTGAAAATTCGGACTCTTTTCCAACAAAGCCATTGTTATTCTTTCTTCCAGAACTGCAAGAAACACAGCCTCTCTTTCTGCTGTTCTGATGAAGTCAATATCCCGAAGGTACTGGAATCCGGCAAGATGGTGAAAATGCCCACAGTCGAAGCGAAGATCTATGTTCACTTTGCACCCCTTCTTTCCTAATACAAATCTGTAGGAAAAACGAGTCAGACGCAGAAAACTATTTGCAATTTGACAAAGCGGGTCCATAATCACGCTAAAAATAAGACCCGCACAGTGCGGGCCTTGATGGTGTTTTATTTCGGCTTTCAGCCTAGCTAAGTTGAGGTAACGTCACCGAACCCTTCCCGAAGGCTCCGTGCTTCAAGGCTCCTTAGCACCCTCAAGCACTTCATAACCTGATCTGCACACTCGTTGCAGATTTACTTCTTTGTATGTATTTTATCCGCACTATCAACTTCCAAAAAATTTCTGCACTGGGTCTATTGGTGCGTTTTTTTGAGAGGGCCCCGAAAGGGATCAGATACGACAAAGCCCGGTTGGGCCCGGGCTTTGGTGGGAGATTATATCTCATAACACGGTTGTCTGGCATGTGACTGCTAGGTGATCAGAGATAGGGGAATCTAGAATAGAGAGAAGACAAAAATATCGAAACTTGCCTCTCCCGATGATTTGAAATTTTTGGGCCTTGGCTTCTCGAAAAGAGAGGGGAAATACAACCCTCGCCCTCACAAGAAAACTCTCAAAAAGCTCAAGTTGAAAATCAAGGCCATCCTTGGAAGAAGTCGAGGGATCAGTCTTGAAAGGTACCAAACCGAACTAACTACGACGTTAAGAGGGTGGTACAACTACTTCAAGATCGGCCTAAGCAAGACAATCTTGATGAGTGCACTAGACGGCGAATCCGGATGCTGTACTGGAAGCGATGGAAGAAAATCAAGACGAAGTATGAAGCCTTGATGAAGTTGGGAGTCAACAGGTGTAAAGCCTGGGAATGGGCCAACACATCAAAGGGCTATTGGGCGATTGCACGCAGTTGGATATTGTCTACAACGTTAACTAATGAACGACTACGCAAGCATGGATGGCTCTGCTTGACGGACTTGTAGGGCTAGATGTTTAGAGGAACCGCCGTGTACGGACCCGTATGCCCGGTGGTGTGGAAGGGTGGCTTATCGCCACCCCATCCGATAGGCTATAGATTACTTAGCTTTGAAATGACGCAATTGCTCATCACGGAACATAGCGGTCATCGGGACGCCCTTAGAGTCGATCATACCGCGGTGCATACCACCGGAGTTCATCGGGAAGGCGAAGTTACCCTTAGCGTCGAGAATAATCATACCGCCCGTGCCCTTGATGTCACCGATTTCTTTGATCACTGCGTCACCAGCCTTTTGAACATTTTCACCTAAGTGCGTGTAACGGGAGTGAACATTGTAAGCGGCAGACGTACGGATGAACATTTCGCCAGAACCCGTTGCAGATACTGCTACGGACTTATTATTAGCATAGGTACCAGCACCAATCACAGGACTGTCACCGATGCGACCATAGCGCTTATTGGTCATACCACCCGTGGAGGTACCTGCTGCAAGGTTACCGTCTTTATCTAAGGCAACAGCACCAACCGTACCATACTTATAGTCATACATTAACGGATCAATGTAGAGCTCTGCGTTGGCAGTCTTTTTCTTTGTAGCGCCATCGTGGTCAAGAATAACTTGTTCTTTTTCTTGAGCTTTCTTGAGCTGGTCATAACGGTTTTGCGTGAAGAACCACTTCGGATCAACCGTTTCTGCACCGTTTTGAGCACAGAACTTTTCTGCGCCCTTCGTCGCCATCATAACGTGAGGAGACTTCGTGCGAACGATGTCTGCACAATTAATCGGGTGCTTAATATTGGTAACACCAGCAACGGCACCTGCCATAAGGGTCTTACCGTCCATGATAGAAGAGTCAAGTTCGTTCTTACCTTCATTTGTGAACACAGCACCACGACCAGCATTAAAGATCGGATTGAGTTCCATTTCGTTGATAGCAGCCTTCACTGCATCAATAGCCGTACCACCGCTAGCTAAAACTTTGTTACCAGCAAGAAGGGCCTTTTGGAGACCTGCATGGTATTCAGCTTGTTGTTCAGGGGTAAAACGGTCAGCAGTAATGTTGCCGGCGCCACCGTGAATAACAAGGCGATACTGTGCGTCAGCGGCGTTTGCAGCAACTGCAAACGTGAGACCAAGAGCCATAGCAAGAAGTTGTTTCTTCATGTTCAATCCTTTGCATTTATTGAGTACTAATTTATCTTGCAAGATCAGCAAGATTCGACGATTCTAAAATTTAATATTCCTATAAAAAAGAGAGATTAGGAAAGCTCCTATTAAGGTTTACTCTTACTTTTTACAAAAAACGACGGCATGCATTACATAATGCTTGACGAAATTCAGTTGGTTGAAAATTTTGCTGATGTGTTAAATGAATTTCTCCGTAAGGATAATGTCGATATTTACGTTACCGGCAGTAATGCTCGGCTCTTATCAAAGGACGTAATCACGGAGTTCAGGGGAAGAGGACATGAAATCAAAATGTATCCTCTATCTTTTGCTGAATATACTTCTGTCAATAAGAGTTCTTTACCGCTTGCGTTAGATGATTACGAGACATATGGAGGGCTGCCTCATATTCAACAGAAGAGGAAAAATCTGCATTTTTGAAGAACCTTCTTGAAGAAACTTATATCCGAGATATCGAAGAGAGGTACAAAGTCCAAAAAAATGAATCGCTATCTGAGTTGCTTGATTTGCTCGCATCAAACATAAGGTGTCTTACAAATCCTAAGAAACTCGCTGATAGCTTCAATAGTATCGTCAAGGGCAAATTGACAAGAGACACAGTGCAAAAATACCTTTCGTATTTTGAAGATGCTTTTCTTATAGAGAAGGCAGTAAGATTCGATATAAAAGGTAAAAACTATATCAATTACCCTTTAAAGTATTACTTTTCAGATCTTGGATTACGGAATGCATGGTTGAATTTTCGTCAAATTGAAAAAACGCATTTGATGGAGAATGTTGTTTTCAATGAATTGTTGATTAGAGGCTTCAACGTTGACGTGGGAGTGGTTCCCGTTAGAAGAATGGATGACGAAGGAAATCGAACCCGAGCGCAATTAGAAATTGATTTTGTTTGTAATAAAGGAAGCAAGCGTTTTTACATTCAATCTGCCTACGCATTGCCGAGTGAAAAAAAGATACGACAAGAAATAGAGCCTTTTATAAACGTGGATGACGCATTCAAAAAAAATTGTTGTAGTAGGTAACGAATGCAGAATCCATAGAGACGAGCAGGGAATTACAACGATGAGTATTTTTGACTTCTTACTAAACAAAGATTCGTTAGAGTTGTGAACTACCGTAGGCTTACGACTGCGGAATTCCGAGGCGTTTTGTTAGAACCATAGCTCTATCTATCTGCATTACTTCTTGTTCTACCGATTTACGGTAACGAGCTGGTAACCTCCTGTACATGAGTAAAGGTTGGGTTGGCTAAGTCGTAGAACACGAGAAAAATGCCAAACAAAAAGAGAAAAATACTCGGGATGAGTTGTTGTAGGACAAGGAGAAGAATTTATGAAATTTGAATACAGGTCGCTAATTTGCAAGATCACAAGTGTAGTTTGCTTTGGTCTTTTTTTATTTCTTCTGTCGAAGTTTGTTTTGCAAGGGTTCGGAAGCATTAATCACTTGGCTGTTTTCGGACTGAATCAAAATTTAGGGGGGGGGTAAAATAATATCAATTATTGCCTTTGCTATTTTTCTTAGTTTTTTTGTCTCCTCTAAGTTCTCTTTTTATCTCATTGTTTTTCCAATCGCTTTTCTCTCTGCTCTTTACTCTCCAATTGCATCTGTTTACGGTGCGCCTGATTATCAGTCCTTCGTTTCTTTACTGGCAACAAATTTTTCAGAAGCCACTGAGTTTTTGAGCCTTATACCTATGAAAGAGTATGGAAAATCTTTACTCATCATAGTGCTTGCTCTTCTATGTCATCTAATCGCCTTTAAAGCAAAAATTAAACCCTGGAAAAATAAGACTTATGTCTTGCTTTCCTGCGCGTTCTTGGTAATTGTTTTGGAACCGACGTTGTTTGTTAGAAAGCTTTATTCAGCCGGTGAAGTGACAAAAGAACAGTTGACCGAACTTGATAAATATTCTGCCAAAAGCTCGTGGCAAAAAAGTGAACGCACAGGTGTCCCAACCGATTACGTTCTTATCATTGGCGAGAGTGCTAGAAAAGATTATTTTCATTCTTACGGCTATCCCGTTGAAAATACACCGTTCTTGGACAATAACTATACAGTTAAGGTAGACGGAATGAAATCCGGAGGCACATACACGATAGGCTCCCTGACAAATATGTTAACTGTCCCTGATAAGGGTAAATGGAAACCGAGATATGATCGTTCAATTATTGATTTGGCCAAAAGTGCGGGCATTAGGACTTACTGGTTATCGAATCAGGGGATGGTTGGAAAATTTGACACACCAGTGTCAGCCATTGGTAGAAAAGCGGATAAGGCGATTTTTCTCAATAAAGGAGATTATTCGGAAAAAAATATTAGTGATTTTGCCTTATTGAAGCCGTTCAAACAAATACTGGATCAAAAAACAGATCAGTCTCGTCTGATTATTCTCCATACACTTGGCTCACATCCGGATGTATGTAAAAGAATTTTGGATATAAAAAAATCCCTACACGACGTGGGATAAAAATCTTTCGTATGTTGCCTGTTATGTGACATCAATAAAAAAAACAGATCAACTTATTGAAAAAGTTTTTGAACTTTTAAAGAAAGAAAAATCAGTAACAGGGCGTCCTTTTTCCATAATCTATTTCTCTGATCACGGTCTTGCACACAAAACTGAAAAAAACAAAATCACCCTCACCAACAATTTCGCTAGTAAGTTTCACTACGATATTCCGCTCATCAAAATAGATTCTGATAGGAATGATCGTATAGAACTTTCCTCTGAGAAGTCGGGGCTTAACTTTACCGAGGGACTGGGAAACTGGATGAACATTCAAAATCTGGATCTTCCAAAAATGATTTAACGGATTACGGATTAAAAGAAAAAGTCAATTTAATTTCCACGCCAAAGGATCCTGCAATTGATTTAACTGGAAAACTTGAATAAAACAGTGGAAACGCACAAGGCCGACCCTCTCGGAATCGGCCTTTTTTCAGCTCACTAGAGCTTCGTGCGGATTATTGCCCACAGCACCAGAACAAGCACAATCCTGTAATCAAGATTGACATCACCAGTCCAGACAACCGTGTTGTGAGATATAATCTCCCACGAGGTTAGAAATGTTGCTACCATCTCGTCCCTCATAAGAATTGTTTAGATTCACCAAAGCCCGGTCCCGCCCGGGCTTTGTCGCATCTGATCCCTTTCGGGGCCCTCTACGGCAAACGCCGTAATCCTTTGCTAATTCCTCAAATTAAGGGATTGGCGTAGATTTCGAGGGCGAGGACTTCGGACAAAGTTCATTTCCTTTCGTGGTTTGCTGATTGTAACCGAGTTAACGGCTTACGAGCTCAACCTTCATTTTTTTCAAAGCGGCAATCATTCCGTTTTTCAGAACATTACTGGCAGGCTTGCCTTTAAGGATCTTTTAAATTAAAGAAGTCGTAAAAGATCAACAAAGCAAACAAGATGCTTAAAAGAATCCGCCTCTTACTCAAGGAAACCGTCATTTATACGGTTTGTGCTTCTCTGGTCTCGCTCCCATACTATGGAACGGCTTCAGCTCAGACATCTTCCACTAATGCGAATATGCAAAGCGCTGCAATGGCCGGGCGAGAGATGCAAAATTCTGCCATCAGTGACTTGAAGGGTTACGTAAATAAACTTGGTTACGGAGCCAAAGACCTTGTGCCTCAGTCTGTTAATGGCGTCAACAGCGGAAAAGGCATGACCGTTGAGGACGTTCAAAAACTCATGGGAATCTATAAGGACAACGATGAGTACAGGAAGCAAGGTAACGCTTATATCGTTGATCTCGAAAAACGCTCGGTAAACGCTGATTCGTCAGACCCGGAAGCGGCGGCTTATTCCGTCTTGAAGACTGTTTCGGCATTCCCGAAAAACCAAATTACCGAAAATGATCCAATCGTTCAAAAGACAAAAGAAACGCTTGAAGGACTGGAAGATTTTTCCAAGACCTTAGCCAACTGTACGGCAATGGAAGAATATCTGTTGCAGGAGAGAGTAGTACACGAACCAATTTACGAGCAATGTACCAAGGTCATAGATAAGACAGGATCTTGCCAGATTCAGCATTTATACGATCTTACTGAACCTGTAGTACATCAGGATGGCCCCTACAACATCAGTTCCTGCGGTGAAGGTTGTATCAGCATTTGGCTTGGTAAGGTCGGGGATAACTATATCCCGGGGGGATCCTGCTCCTACTATGAAGAGGAGATGAGTTTTCGGGTAGTAAAACCCAAGGCTCTGAAATCCGTCAAACTCGATTATGCCGCCTATGACGACTTGATGAGAGTCTATGTAGGTCCCAAAGGCAAGGAACGCATGATCTATGAAACGCACAGCCCATTTCCCTATGACGACAATAACCAAAGAATAGATGGGGTGCGCTGTGAATACTCAACTCATTGGATTTGGGATCCGACGGGAAGCGGCCCCGGTTGCACCGAAAGATCTTGCAGAAAGATTCAATCGGATATGCCGCCAGTAGATATCACCAATGAGATCAAAGAAGCAGGTAAAGACGGGATAATTCGATTCAAGATTCGTGCCGCAGTAGGCGGTGAAGGTGAAGCATACGCACGAATTAACGTTCAATACGATCCTGGGGCTATTCTTGAGGGGGATTTGTGGACTCCTGAAGAATGTTTTGACCTGGCCAAGGCCGTCTCTGACGGCATGGCACAGGGGTCCGTTGAATGTGTAGAAATGCCGGGAAATGCTAATGCAGGAGGCAGCTGTGTTTCATTCGGAGGTTACGAAGTCTGCTCGGATAAGTTTGGAGCATCTCCTTTAAAAGGAATCAACCCGCTATGTCGCAAAGTAAATGTAACGGCTAATTATTCCTTTTATAAAGGCGATATGGATTGCTACACGGCAGCGGACGGTACTCTTGTTTGCCCGAAGAACGAAGGAGGAAATTTAGACGACTGTCAGAGGCTTGTGGATGCGGGCTGTACTTACATTAAATCCGAGTGTACAGACGGAGCGCTGGGAAGTTCTGGTAACTGTTACGTCTATACCAATACTTACGATTGTGGCTACGATCAGGTTGTATCAACGCCGGTTAGCGAAAGAACTTTCAAATGTTCCGGAAGCGTTGCTTGTATGGGGACGGACTGCATAACAACCGATTTCACCCAAAGTACAGACTTTACTAAAGCGGCGGCCCTTCTTCATGTTGCGCAACAGGCTTCAAAAGATATGACCTGTACGGGAACTGACGAAAACGGCAATGCCACCGGAACTGAAGATGTGGTTTGCACACTCTTCGGCGGATCAGGATTCGAATGTAAAAAGGCTGTTGGCGGAATTCAAAATTGCTGCGAACAGCCTACCAGCGTCAATTTCGTTGACTACATAACCATGACTTTCAAGGTGTACATGGCTGATAGTGCGATGATGAGTCTGAATAGGGAAATGCAACCCTCTTTTGTGGGAGCTTATCAAGACTTACATAATTCGGCTGTAGAAATCGTAAAACAGGGTCTTTCGCCTGTTACGAAACCTCTTACGAGCCATATTGAGAATATTTCGGGAACAGTTAAGAACTTCTTTGAACCTGTCACTAAAGTCGTGGAAACCGTTCAAAAGGAGATTACTAAGTTCATAGAAAATACTATCGCCGAAATGATTAAGAAAATGGGCATACAGACTGGTACTAATGTCGCGACACAAGAAGCTCTGAATGAGGCGGCACAGAAAACGGCACAGCAGGTAACCGAGGCATTAGGTACAGCAGTGGCGGTTGTTGGATATGTCTATGTGGCTTATCAGGTAGCAATGCTGGTTATACAGACCATCTATAAATGTGAGGAAAAAGAATTCGAACTGGCCTCCAATCGTGCTTTGAGGCAGTGCCACTATGTGGGTTCTTATTGCAAGAGTAAAGTTTTAGGGGCATGTATCGAAAAACGTTACAGTTATTGTTGCTATAAATCTCCGCTAGGACGCATTCTCCAAGAACAAATTAGAACTCAGCTTTACGGCTCTGCCAATTTTGGAACTGCTAAAAATCCACGTTGTGAAGGGATCTCTATTGCAGATTTTGGAAAAGTAAATTGGGATGCCATCAATCTGGATGAGTGGGTTGCAATGAGTCAGGAAGCCGGATTCATGGGCGCGGACGTGGAAAAACTCACGATGGAAGCTCTCACGGGAACAGGCGGACCAAGCGATTACAAAGGTCAGAGGTACAACGCTCAGGAAAGAGCTGCACAGCGTCTCGAAGAAGCGCCGATTGACGAAGTTCGCCAAAAACTTGAGGAACAATATTTAACGCCGGGAGACAAACTGAATGCAACTCAAAAATAATTTAAAAGCTCTAGCTGTTTCCTTTTTCTTATTGTTTTCTTTTACCGCAAACTCTCAGGACTTCGTATGTAAAAGTGCGAATCTACTTGGACCTAAGCTTATTACCAATATTTGTTGGCGCTGCATTTTTCCGATGAAACTTGCAGGAGCAACAATGAATCCTTTTAACGCAATAAAGGAAGACATGGGAGAAATACCTGCCAGCTCTTCAGATGGATGGTCCTCCGGATCAAACGGCAAGTGGATGGAAGGGATTCAGGATTGGGTGGGAAAAGGCGTTTCAGCCCTTTTTGGAAGCGGAGAAGAAGTGCCGGATGGCGCTTCGGGTCAATCGGTGTGTATGTGTCAGGATCAGCTCGGAGTGCCACGACCGGGTTTTGTCACTGCTTTTTGGGAGCCTTATCGTCTGATTGAATTTCAGACGATCCCGGGATGCCTTGCTACTCTTAACGGTACGAGGCTTAATATAAATCCAATGAATCTTGGTACTCACGGTACAACGCCCACAGGATCACCAGATCAAGCAGCCTTCAACCACTACCACTATTACGTGTTCCCGCTCGTGCATATGTTGGAGCTTTTCTCGGGAAAAGGGTGTAACCCGGGAGGATACTCAGATTTAGATCTGATGTACATCAGCGAATTGGATCCAACATGGAGTAACGGTGAGATTAGTTATTTTGCTAACCCTGAGGCGGCACTGTTTGCGAACCCGGCAGCGCTGGCTTCCTGCATCCCTGATGCTTTATCCAGCATGGTTAATAAACCGATTGAATCTTTATTTTGGTGTGCAGGAACGTGGGGCTTGGTTTATCCCCTTACAGGAAAAATCAATGAGAGGTTAGGAATACTAAGACAAACTTCTTTAGGAGCCGTCCGAGTGATGACGCAAATCCATAGGAGAGGATTTGCCTGGGCTACGATGGGAGACGATGCTTTGTGCAACGGTTACATAGCTCCGTACTTTCCTAAAACACAATACAAATTCACGATGGCTCACCCCGTAGCAGATACACAGAGATCTCACAAAGTCGGTGCGGTTGTTGAATCATGGGGGCCCGGAAAAGTAATTCCTGTTGCCGGGGAACAGCCGATTTACTTAATCTGGCGCTGGCTTGATTGTTGCAACAGATTCTAAATTTCCCTTGAATTGGGATTAAAAAAGCGTCGGCAGCATTAGTATGTTGCGACGCTTTTTCATTACTTGTCAGTCTGATTAAGGCTCAACATAAATAAATGGATAGACTTTGGAATTGGACATGACTAAAGCTGGTTTGTCCTTGTCTTTTTCATTACTCTCGATTGGTGGCACATAAACATAGAAGTTGTTGGGTAACAACTTTGCGACCTGCACACTTATATCTTGGGCTTGAACTTTTGAAATCTTTACATCTTCGGCAGAAAAGATTGAAAGAGTATGTGAAATCCGCCAAACTTCTTTTCCTCCATTGGGAAGCCATTTGGGAATCTCGGTTTTAACAGCGTTGATGCCTCCGTGCATAGCAGCGGCAAAAAAAGCACAGGAATGTTTCCCGTCTTCTTTCAACGGACAAATCTCTTTTCCTTTTACCGGAAGGGCAATTCCACTTCCTTCCAGATCAAACACCTTGAATTGCGTGAGACCATTGTCTTCGAGAATTTCAAGGCGGTTTGCCTTTATTACTTTTCGTTCGGCTTCGCTGAGGTTGTCAATAAAATATTTCCGTGCCTCCTCTTTCGTCTTTGCGTTCTCTAAGGGGACAAAAGCTAAAACGTAAGGCTTTCTTTCAACACTTGGGGAGAGAAGCAAACTCGCGCCAAGGAAGAACCAGCCGGCTCCAAGCTGATGAGTTTGTGTGGCTAATGAAGTAGGAAACAGCCAGGAAGATGCAACCATTACTCCACCTAACTTGGCTATTTCCACACCGGTATTAGAACTGGAATTAGAGCCGAAGGTATTTTTGAACTGTTCCTTTGTAATGGAAGCGTCTTTAGGGCAGACAATGGATAAGTAACCGCAAATGTTGTTAGCAAGACTTGCGTGTGAGTCATAGACCTGATCTTTCTTATCCTTTTCTATCGCTTCATCTTTTGTCATGGTAGACAAAGAAGAGCAACCGCTTAATCCTAAAAGCGAGATTGCCGTAAAAGTTAAGACGGCCAGCCGTTGGACACAATTCACTGTTTTCTCCTTAAATTGTTTTTCTTTCTATTTATCAGGAATTTAATTCCGTAAGCACGGCCCCGTCAATAACGCAAAATCTGAAAACGTAGCGCTACGTTCACAAAGGCTTCCTGAACAGATCCAGTCATGCTTAATCCTTAACGTAAGAACAATTTCCGGCAGACGGAAATTTGAGTAATTCCTGCTGTTTTTCAGACAGAGAAAGAATTTTCTTCTGAAAGAATGAGCATAAGTATTAAGGAGGAAGGTATGGCTGATAATGCCTTACATCTAAATGACGAGGATAAGCAGGCGCTGGCTGTATCAATCGCGGATATTGTGGTGCGCCGGATTCCAAGAATTGAGCCTTATTTTGTATCACGAGCAGATATAGATGTCATGTTGGGGAACGGCTATAACTCTTCTCTTACGGATGAGGTTATCAAAGACCCCAATTTTCCAAAGCCTTACAAACTTTCTCCAAAAGGAAAACGCCGTTGGAAGAGAACAGAAGTTGTCGAGTTCTTCGAACAGCGTTTCAAAGAAGCCGCTTGTTAATTATCTACGAGGAAAGTAAATGAGCACTTTTGAATTGACTGTGGAGCTTGATGAAATTCAGGCAAACCGCCTGACTTCTTTGTTCCAAGAGCGAGAAAAATTGGTTGATGGAATGTACGAAAAACTCGAGTCCCACCCGAAAGCAGACAAGAAGGATAAAACTTACGTTCAAAAGTTACTTCCTATGGACACGATGATTGTGTCGATTATTGTGGGTGGAAAAACCACATTAACAAAAAAATCCGTTATCGGTGAAGGCTGATTTGGAGGAAAGCAATGGTCGAAGTTGAACTTTGTCATGACGAAGCAGATTTGGAAATTCCCGGCGATTTTGTGAAGGGTGAGGAAATTATCTGTCAGGTCGGGAGGTTTGACGGAAACTCTCCCTTTCCCATTGAAACTTACAGCATGACTTTTAAGTTTGACGGCTGGGATTTCTTTACCTATGCCGGCGAAAACTTTCTTTCGATGTTTGATTGCTACACACGGTTGATGGCTTGGGACTATTTAAAGGTCAAAAAAACTCCATCTCTTGAGGTCCTTTAATTCGTTTGATTAAGGCCAAAATGGAAAGAAAACAAACTGAAGAAGCCATTAAAGAGTTGAGAGAACGTTTTTCAAAACAAATAGCTAGAGAATTGGTTCAATGGGAAAACGAATTGCAAAAGTTATTACCTTTGCCAATTGAGCCGTCGGAGGTTCCGATTTATTTGGAATACTTGGATGTTGACAGAGTTTTATTCCAACTTCCGAAAGAGTCATCGGCTATACCTCATACGGAACATTTCGGTGAGGATCCAAAGAAAATCATAGCGACAACAAATCAAGTCTAAAGGAGAGAAATAAATGACGCAGCTTTTTCTATCTGATTCTGAGATAAGAAATACGAAGGATTGGTTAAAGAAGAAAGATCGATCTCTGATCAAAGGTACGGTAAGAATGCCGATTTGGTCCCTCTTCATCCTTATAAATGGCTTGAATTGCAACTGGATTCCGGCAGCATCCAAACGCGAGTTTTTGTTTGAGCTGCGTAGTTGTTTTGAAGAGCAATGGGGATGCGAGGAAGATTCTTCAAAAGTGGAAAAGTTGATGGAAATTGATAATGAATATCATGAACGGCTGGAAGAAAGATTGGAACTGCCGAAAAATCCCTGGATTGCGGATGCAAGTCCCTTTTCAAAGGAAGAAAGAGTTCTGATCGGAAACCGCTATGCGGTCGGTTACAGATTGTTGGAAATTGCAGAGCAAAAGTTGTCAAAAGGCAAGTCCGTTCTGTGGCTTTGTCAAGAATTTCCAACACTTGTGGCGCAAGAATATCCGGTGAGAATTGCTCAATTAGAATTTGGTGCCTCGGTTTTATCGGGCTACTTCCCGGTTCTGAGAGAGGGTGGAGGGTATTTCGAAATTCTGGCATCGGGAGGTCAAACTTCGGGACTCAAAATAGTTCAGTTAAAAAATCGTAAAGACAGTATTGAAGATCCGCGTCAAAGGGTGAATCTATTTATTGATACCCTCAAAGTCGCCTCGAAGTCATCTTACGATATCGTTTTTGTCCATCTCGATGAAGGAATTACAAAAGCTGAAGTGGAGAATCAAGACAAAATAATTGAAACATTCAAAGAAGTCTTTATGACAGGAAAAGAGATTTATATAGGATTGGAGGATTACCAGCATGAAACCGGTTATTCTTTTGTCCAAGCTGTAGCTAACTGTTATAAGGAATCAAAAAGTTCCATGCAGTAGGGTGGAGATAATCTAGGAAAAGGAGATTCTTATGATGACTTATATCAATTTAATCAATTGGTTGGCAATGTTTCTTGTTATAGCGTATACGACTTTCGGACTTTTCGTTTTGCATGACGAAAAGACAGTCAAATTGTCTTGGTACGCCTTTGGAGCTTTCGAAGCGTTTGTCATCCTTTCGATAATTGCGTCTTTTAAGCCCTTGTAACATTAAGACAACCGATTCCTATTTGGGCCAATCATTTTTTCTGTACCAAAAATTGGGAGGATTGTAGATGACGGAAACACCTGAACAATTCAGCATCAAAGATTCGGAGCGTACACGTTGTGAAATTTGGACACGCGTTATGGGATACCACCGGCCGATTTCCTCTTTCAATATAGGTAAACAAGGCGAGGTTGCCGAGCGCAAGTATTTCTCAGAGAAAAAATGTCGTACTCAACTAAGTTAGAGGCATAAACTACCATCTTGCAACGCCCGCAAATGCGGGCTTTTGCGCCTGTAGCCATGCAATTTGAAGGTGCGAAATAACAAAATTCCGCGATACTAGGATTTCATGTGGAGTGTTAAATTACCCTTACCTATAGGAGGGAAAAATGCACGGTATAGGGAAGTTTGCAGTGAAGGAGATAAGGGCTTATTCCGGACAGCCCATGTCAGAGGTTCCACTCGGGAAGTTATTTGTTTATACCGTAATTGACAATAACCCAGATTCTGGAATTTCTACTATCGCAATAAGTAAACTGGGTGTGACGGCTAGATTGGCCAACCCTGACGGCAAAGAAATAGAGCAAGCGAATCGAGCTGTTTTTGTCGTCGGCAAAAGAGGCAATCTCTGTGTAAGTTTATATCAAGGCATTTCTAAATCTAAACAAAGACAAACTGCCATTTTGGATGGGCATAAGCAGAGAAGGCCAGGACCCCGCGGATATGGTTCTTCAAAAACTGTTGGTAAGCTTGTTGAAAAGATCAAAGAAAGCGGCTTTAAGGCGGTAATTGGAAAGAAATCAAAAATCGACAAGAAAAAAACGGCTTCTCATAAAGACTTCTTGAAGGGTTTCAAGAAAAAAGCCGGGTTTTCTAATTCTTGGGATGGAGTTCTCTCCCATTATGGTTCAGGCTGGGAATGTCATGGGGGCGCCCCTGATCTTGGGAAGAGGCATTAGTTTGAATTGATCACGATTCAAACATTTTCCTTACCTGTTTAAAGATCTTTCAAATGAGAAAGGAGGTTCCCTTCAGTTGAAAGAAATTCAATTTTTATAGCGTTGGAGCTTAATAATCTGTATAGGGGCTTAAGTTTCGCAATCGCCCCTATTTGATCTTTGGTAATTTTGCAGATTAACTCTTTATTGTCTTTGATTGATTTTCTTTATCTGAGATAGAAGTTCCTCTGATTGTTCTTTAAGTTTTCTATTGAACTCACCGTATGTGAGTTCGCCTTTACCGAAACTATTAAACAGAAGTTGCTTTTCCTTTGAATTAGATCTAACAACCTGAAGAATCTCATTCGAGAATATTCCAGGATACTTGTCTACTGCCTGAATATACAGCTCTCTATTTTGAGTAAATAGTGCGGATATTTCTTTCGCTTCAGCCTTAGTCGGACGATTTTGATTTTCAAGGTCAGAAGAAGACAGATTATTAACCATAAAGGTTGTTTGTCCTTTTGATATTTCTGCTAATCTGAGTTCCATATTCTTGCGCAAAGAAGCTGTTTTTTCACGCTCTTGCTTAAATTTTTCTCCTATTTCCTGTTGCTTCTTTTGGTAATAAGCTCGTACCTGGCTTTCTCTTACAGCTTTAAAACCTTTAGCCTCCATACATGCGTTGTATAGAGAATTATTAGTATTCATTTCACTAGAACCAGTAGATGATCCTCCAAAGGCGTTAAAGAATCCATTAAAACTAGATTCCGGTTGTTGAGCTTGTTGCAAACATTCATAATTCGCCTTTTCAAATTCACCAGGTTGAACATTCGGTTTTAAATATAGAAGTCGATCCGAGGCACAGCCCTGAATAAGAAAAAAAGGAGTAAGCAAGAATATAAATTTTTTCATATTATTCTCAGTTTTCATAATTTAAAACAAAGTGCATCCGCCTTGGCTAAGTATTGGGATACTAGCCGCATACCAAAAAAAGTTAATTAGGAGTTACCAGCACTTACCCGCCCATCTGCCATACTCACCTAACGACTGACCGAACGAACCTTTCAGTTGAAATCAATATCCTCTAGGTTAAGGAAATTAAGGTCCTGTAAGTGTTTTGAACAATTTTTAATGGGCCGGTAAATAACCGAAAGACGAATGTCAAGGTAAAAATAATGAAAACGGTTTTTAAAGCCCTAGTTTTTCATTATTGGCACAATCTATCAAAGTAGGTCAAAATTCTGCGCTTCGTAGTTTTAAAGAAATTATTTTTTATCGAATACGTAGTGCTACGCCCAAAGACTTAGTTTCAGCAATTAAGACTTAGTGAAAGTGTGACAATTTTCTCAAGTAAAAATAAGTGTCATTATGTGTACCTGAGAAAATGTCTGAAAAAAGTTCTAACTT
>OODF01000515.1_pt1 | contig 24295 bp, 36 predicted proteins | sample 1671431 | NCBI WGS metagenome assembly OODF01 (sample SAMN06348156, study PRJEB24527) | human gut metagenome | biome: human gut; feature: ankylosing spondylitis patient; material: feces | host: Homo sapiens | place: China | collected 2015-10 | reverse complement strand
CAGCAGGGCCCGTACGCCCAGCGACCGGAAGCGCGCCTCCTCGCCGGGGGCCAGACCGGCGGAATGGACGATCACCGCCTGCTGCCGGGACGCGGCGCTCTGTCCGGTACGGATGCGCTCCAGCACGGTCAGGCCGTCCATGCGCGGCATACCGGCATCCAGCAGGATGACGTCCCACGGTGCGGCGGCCAGCATGTCCAGGACCTGTTCCCCGTCCGCGGCAAGGCCCACGGTGCAGCCCTGCTCCCGCAAGCGCACTTCGAGCAGATAACGGCCCGCGGCGTCATCCTCGGCCACCAGCACGCGCAGGCCCTGCAAGGGGCCCGCCGCAGGGGCCGGAGCCGCAATGCCCTCTTCCGCCGGACACGGGGTCCCGGACTTGGGGCCGGGACCGCCCTCCACGATCTCCAGACGCACTTCCAGCGTGAACGTGCAGCCCTGTCCGGGACAGGAACGCACCTGCACGTCCCCGCCCATGCGGCGGGCGATGGTGCGTACGATGTTCAGCCCCAGACCGGTGCCCGGCTTGCCGCCGGCGGCACTGCCCCGGCAAAAACTTTCAAAGACCGTCCTTTCCTCGCCGGGCTCCAGCCCGGGCCCGCTGTCCCGGACGTCCAGCCGCAGCAGGAACACGCCGGAAGCCAGGCGTTCTCCGCCTGCCTCCACGTCTACGCGGCCCCGTTCCGTGAATTTGACGGCATTGCTCACCAGATTGCCCAGGGCCTGCCGCAGGCGGAAACCGTCGCCACGGACCTGCCGGGGCAGATGCGGCGCCAGATGCAGCAACAGCTCCAGCCCCTTGCCCTCCGCCGCCGGTCTGTACAGATCCGCGCAGGCCCGCAGGCAGGCGGGCAGGTCGAAGGTCCGGCAGCGCAAACGCACGTCCCCCTGTTCCAGAGAAGCATGGTCGGTGATGTCGTCCACCATCTCCAGAAGGGCCCCGCAGGCCCGGCGCAGATAGGCCAGGGCCGTATGCCGCTGCTCCGTCCCGCAGTCCTGACGGTCGAGCAGATCGCTCATGCCCAGCATGGCCGCCAGCGGGGTACGCATGTCGTGACTGAGACGCCCCATGAAGGCGCTCTTGAGGCGGCTCTTCTCCTCGGCCTGCAGACGCCGCAAGGTCAGGTTGCTGGTGATGCCGCCCACGGCCAGCACCCCGGTCAGGGCCAGCAGACCGTACAGCAGGCCCAGCTCCCGCTGCTTCCGCTCCAGATCCCGCACATAGGCGGCGGCATCCATGCTGATGCTGATACCGCCCAGCATGTCCCCTTCCTTGTGGCCCTGATGACAGCGCAGACAGCTTTCCTGTGCGGCCAGCGTCCTGAGCAGGCGCAGACGGCCCTGCGGCAGGCAGTCCTCCCCGCTGAAGAAGACCTGCCCGCCCTGCGTGGCCGTGGCCAGTATCCGCCGTTCCCAGTCATCGGCCCGGTTGCCCGGCCGCAGGGGGGCCTGGCCCACGATGGCCAGACGGAAGCCGGGCTCGGTGAGGCGTTCGGCCATCTGGCGGCTCATGTAGGCGGGATTCATGAGCACCAGCGTCCGCCCGTCGGCGGTCTGCAGGGTCCTGTCCTTTTCCGGCAGCCAGGGATTGGGCTCGCCGTAGGCGCTCAGGGGCACATAGACGCCCCCGTGGCCCGCGTTCCAGTCACGGGCATCCATGAGCTGGTGGGCCGTGGCCGCCAGGCGGGTATGGCAGAGCTCCAGCAGGTGGGCCTGCTCGCCCTGCACGGCATGGCGGTACAGGCAAAAGGTCAGGACCAGCCAGGCGGCACTGGCCAGCACGGGCAACAGCCAGCGCCGCCAGTGTCCGGGCCCGCCGGACGGCGGTACGCGCACGGGGTCGGACATGGTTCCTCCGTCGGCCCGTTCGGACACGCCGGGCTGTCCCGACGGCGGAAGCAGGGCCGGAGTTGTCATATTTTTCTGAAAATCTGTCTTTTTTTCCTGAAAATCACAAGGCCCCGCCGAAAACAGAAAATCTTCGATCCAATAATAGGCTGATAAAACAAGGAAAAATGTGAACGTGCTCACAGCGGCCAAACTGGCACGGCCCTTGCTCTTTTTGGAACAAACGCCGGAGGGGACCGGCGTCATGCTCAGATCGTCATCCCTGCCCCTTGGTGCGGGACAGGAGGCGATATCAACGAAGGAGGCTCTTTATGGGTACACCCCGCACAGGACCCTGGCTCAAAGTCTTTCTGGGTGGTCTGGCGGCGGGCGCGGCACTGCTGGCCGTGATGGCTTTTGCCATGGTCTCGACGGACCAGCGTCCGTTCTGCGCCAGCTGCCACATCATGCAGGAGGCCGCCGTGACGCACAAGCTGTCCACGCATGCCAAGCTCGCCTGCAACGAATGCCACGCCCCGCACAACCTGCTGGCCAAGCTGCCGTTCAAGGCACAGTATAGGGGGGCAAGAAGAACGAGAATAGCGGTATTGGCCGCTTCGGCTTGACGGATGGTTGACTTTTGCTTGACTGATGCGGTCCCGGAGGTTGACCGCCCTCCCAAAACCGCCAAAAGAAAGAAACGAGAACGAGAGGCAATTTTTCAGCGGATTTTCCGCACGATAAAAGAGAACGGAGAACAGGGAGCAGCCCCGGTGCGTGTCAAAACTGACACAAAACCGGGGCTATTTTTTTGCATGTTTTGAAGTCGGGGAAGCGGCTACTTTCTGATGATCGCCGTGCGGCTACTGGATGTGGTATGGTTCTCGTCAAATAGGGTGGGAAAATCCCCTTTTTCTCGGTCATTGATAGAACGGAGCTTATCGTGTTCCGCTTCAAGCCTGGCAAGTTTCTCCCGGAGAGTTCCATTCTCACGCAGCAGAGATGCGTTTTCTCTGTGAAGCTGTCTATTTTCTTCAATAAGGTCATCTCGCTGGCCTTCTGTCTTTTCTAACTTGGCTAGAACATGCGATAAGTCCCATTCCTGTTTCTGCGGGGTAAGGCGCGACGCGTCTACCTGTCCCACAAGAAAATCTACCTTAGCACCTTCCCCACTCTCAATCATGGCACCTTCCCCAAGCAAAAGCCAACGCGGAGAAACTGAAAATTGGGTGCAAATGCGTTCAAGAATTTCTTGATTTGGAAGCACACGGCCATTTTCATAGTTGCGAAGGGTGTTGGGGTTGATACCAAGAGCTTTGGCAAATTCCCCTTGTTTTACCTTTCCGCGCACTTGTAAAAAGCGATCCGCTATGGTCGTCATACGCAAAAGTTCCCGCACGCAAAGTTTTGCGTGAAGTTTTGCCTGCATGCCACGTATAACACATTGAATATATTATGTTATTATTTTTTTATGCTAAATTTAAGTTTTGCGTTGAAAAATATATTTACAAAAACTCAAAAATAGCAGAAAAAGGACTTGCGGGCGGTTTGAAAAACACGTTGAAAACCAAGCATAGCGAGCCGCCCACGTTTTAGCAATGGCGATATTTCAAGCTCAAATGGAGGGATTCCATGAGCAAGTTGCAACCATACGGACGAGGACGCGCGGACTCCAAGCGAGAAGTCCAGCGGCTCCTTGATAACATGGGGAAGAACTTTACGGACGTGGCAAGAGCGGCGGGAGTAAGCCCCCAGGCGGTCTACTGCACGATGAACGGCTACAGGCACAGCCCACGCGTTTTGGACGCCCTGCGCGCTTTTGGGATTCCCGAACGGCTGTTGTTTGATCCGCGCCGCACGGAAAACGTGGCGTAGGCGGCGGCTATGGCGCTCAAGGAGGCTTACACAACAACTGAATTGGCACACCTCCTCAGGCTTTCCGTGAGTTCCTCAGTAGTCAGACGTGCGGAACGTGAAGGTTGGCAGTTCCGCCCGCGCAAAGGTCGCGGCGGCGGGAAGGAATGGCTTGTTACCTCCATGCCTTTGGAGACACAGCGCGCCATCCAGATGGCGGAAGACCGCCTGGCCATTGAGACGGAGGCGGCGCACAACGCCCTTCTTCCGGCGCTCAAGGGGGACGGCAACCTTGTACCGGCTCAGGACACGCGGGACCTGATGGACCCGAAGCGCGGGAACAAGGCATCCCTTAAGTCGAACCTGCTGGATCTCTATCTGCAATGGCAAAGCCGGTACGGAGCCACGGTGAAGGAAAAGCAGAACTTCATCATGGCGTACCAGGCCGGATACTGGATGGACATCCTGCTGGTAGTCGGGCCGAATGTTAGCTGGAAGACGCTGGAAAAGTGGAAGCTGATCCGCCGGGAGCAGGGGTTGCGGGGACTGATTGACGGGCGCGGGATGTGCAACCGGGGCAAGAGCATGCTCACGGAGAAGCACCAGGCCATCATCAAGGGGCAGATACTTCTCCCCAACGCGCCGCAGATCGGCGCGTGCATGGACAACATCGAGGCGCGGTGCAAGGCCGAGGGGCTTGTCGTTCCTTCGGAAGACACGGTGCGGCGTTTCGTCAGGCGGTACGAACGAACCTGCTTTGACGCCTGGACGTTCTTCCGGCGCGGGGAAAAGGCGTGGAACGACGACTGCTGCATATCCATCCAGCGAAACTGGGGACTTGTGGAAGTCGGGGAAGTCGTGATTGCGGACGGCCACGACCTGAATTTCGAGACCATCAACCCGGAGACGGGCAAGCCCTGCCGCATGACGCTGGTGCTGTTCCTGGACGGGCGAAGCACCATGCCGCTGGGCTGGGAGGTCATGCCTTCGGAGAATGTGGCCAGCATAGCAAGCGCGTTCCGGCGGGCCTGCATCCGGCTGGGGCGCATCCCCCGCGTCGTCTACATCGACAACGGCAAGGCGTTCCGGGCGCGGTTCTTCAAGGGCAGGCATTGCAAGGATTTTACGCAGGAAGCGTTCCTGGGAAAGATCCGGAATACCGGAAGCACGGTCGTTACCAGCGGACTGTACAAGGACCTTGGAGTCGAAACCATCCACGCCTGGGCGTATCACGGACAATCCAAGCCGATAGAACGCTTTTTCGGAACCATGCACAGCCTTGAGGTGTTCACGCCGTCCTACACGGGGCGGGACATCGCCCACAAGCCCGCGCGGCTGCGCCGGAACGAGAAGTTCCACCAGAAACTCCATGAAAAGATGGGCGGACGCCCGCTTACGCTGGAAGAAACCTTCTATGTGCTTTCCCTGTGGTTCGACGCCTATTCACGCCGCCCCAACCGGGTAAGGCACCTTGAAGGGAGAACGCCTCTTGAGGTGTTCGAGGAAGGGCGCGGGCCGGGCGTGGATGAAAAGGCGCTCGTGGAGCTGATGCTGCAAAAGGAAGTGCGAACCATCAGCAAGGACGGGATACGGCTTCACAACCGCCAGTACTGGGCACCGGAGCTTTCCCGCCGCCGTCACCCGGTACTGGTCCGGTGGGACTGGCAACTCTCCATGTACACGGTGCTTGTCTACGACACGGACGGGACATTCATCTGCGAAGCCCGCGACCGCGAGCATTACCGCATCGCCTACGGCATCCATCCCGCCGCGCGGGTACTGGGTACGGAGGAACAGCAAAGAGACCTGCGGGAGGCCATAGAGCTCAGGGCACGGCAGATGAAGGAATCCTCGGAAGACATCCGGGCGGCCAGAGCCGGTCTGCTGGCGGAGGCGCGCGAGCGTCAGGACATAGGCGAGCGGATACGCAGCCTGCCCCCCGCTCCGGAACCGGAAGTGCGGGTCCGGCAGCTCACGGCAAGGGAACGGGCGGACATCGAGGCGGCGAAGGCCGCCGGAGCGCAGGCCCGTGCGGAAATGGACGCACCCTCTTACGAGCCGTCCGTTTACCGGCGATTTCTGGATGAACCCGCCCGGTACAAGTACCTCTTTGAAGCCAGATACGAACAGGGCTGCGAGCTTGTACCGGAGGACGCGGCATTCATGGCGTCTTTTGAGGAGACCCCACAATTCCAGAGGAATTTCAAACCCATGTATGACAACTGGCTGGAAATGCTCGCAAGGAGAAACGGCCAGAACGTCGCAACGGCATAGGGAGGCCATATGCGAGACGTGATTATTTCCACAGACGCGACGGCACGGTTCAACACGGCAGTGGACGCCGTGCTGGACGCGGGCCGGGAAACCAGCGGTTTTGTTCTGGCGCATGGTCAGGCCGGGCGCGGGAAGAGCGTGGCGGCGGATCAGTACCATTACCAGCGCGGGGGCGCATACGTCCGGGTCTGGGAAGGCTGGACGCAGGCGGCGTTTCTCCAGCGCGTGCTTTTTGAGGTACGCGGGAAAAATGGAGACTTGCCCCGCATGAACGCGGACCGCTGCAAGCAGGCTATTGTGGAGCTTTTGGAGAAGAACCGCAAGCCCATTTTCGTGGATGAGGCGGACAGGCTTTCCATCGGGCGCATTGAAGACCTGCGGGACATTCTGGAAATGACCGGCGCGCCTGTCATCCTGATAGGCGAGGAAGACATTTTCGGGCTTCTGTCCGAACGGCGCAGGGTATGGAGCCGCGTGGCGCATGAGGTGGAGTTCGGCCCGGTCAGCGCGGCGGAAGTTGCCATGTACGCCATGAAAGCCGCCGGGCTGGACATACCGGCGGAGCTTTGCGGGCGCATAGCGGAACGGGCGGAAGGCGACTTCCGACTGGTACGCAACATGATGCTGCTTCTGGAAAAGGCGGCGAAGGCGGCGGAAAACTTCACTGTGGACGGGCCGATGCTGGAGACCGTGCTTTCCGCGCGACCCTGGCGGCGCAAGTAGGAGGCCGCATGGAAACGCTCAGGGAAAAGGACGGGCGGCGGCCCCGCGAGGCAAGGACGCTGGAAGCGGTATGGCGCTTTGTCCGCAAGGCGAAGCCGGGCTGGACGCTCTCGGAATGCGCCATGATGACGCGCGGTTCGTACACGCAGGCGCTGCGTTACTGCACCTGGCTGGCGGATGAAGGCTTCATCATCCGGGTGGGAAAGGACGAACGCAACGCGGCCACATGGCGGGCCACGGCGAAGGCCGACAGGACGCCGGAGACGCCGTATCCGCCCACGCGGGAAGCGGACCCTTACGCGCGGGAACGCGCGGCGGCTGCCACCATCGTGCGGCTTATGCTGTGCGCGGACCCGGACTCGAAAAAGACGGCGCGGGGCATCGTGGAAGCCTGCGAAGTGTTGCTGGAGCGGTTCGGTGGGAACCGCACAACAAACGAGAATGGAGCAAGCGAGGAAGGAGGCATGGCATGAATCGGTGCTTTTATGCCGGGCTGGGGTACGTAGCGGAGGACGGGATCGTGCTGTTGAGCATTTGGGAAGGCACAACGGAGTCCTCCGAAGCCCGTTTCATGAAGGACGGACACTTCGACGTTGACCAGTGGGAAAGCGAGCAGATTCATCTCTGCCCCCGTCCCGGCGCGGATATTCGCGCGGCATGGAAGGAAGCCTGGCGGACACTGCGGCTGGCGGCGAGAAACGCGGGCTGCCCCTGGGAACTTGTTGACTAAATGAATCGGAGGGGAAGCCGGGAGGCTTCCCTTAAAAACGGAGGAAATCCTCATGTTGAAAGACGAATTGATGTCCATTTTCGCGGCACTTGGAGAAGTACAGGGACACATCAAGGATGCGGGAGTTGCGGAGCTGGTGCGTGGATGCCGCCGGAATTTGAAAGCGGCCGCGGAACAGGCGGAAGAGTTGGAGCAGCGCCTTGTTCCCGCCGAAGCGGTGGAGGTGGGATAATGGCACGTATCAAGCCCGACCCGTACATGGTTCTTGACATGGCGCAGTGCGAGGGAGCTCTGGCGGAGATGGCGGCCCTGGATCGCAAGCTGTCCGCCATTGAGAACGAGATGAGGGAAAGCGTGGACGCCGCGAAGGCGAAGGCCAGCCAGCTTGCCGGGCCTTTACAGGCACGGCGCAAGGAGTTGTCGGACGCGGTGACGGTGTACGGCAAGCTCAACCGGCAGGAGCTGTTCACCAGAAGCAAGAGCCTTGACCTTGGATTTGGCGTGATCGGGTTCCGGGCCAGCACGAAAATAGTCCAGATGCGAGGCGTGACGGCGGAAATGACGCTGGAGAGGCTGCATCAGTACAATCTTTCGGACGGCATCCGCACCAAGGAAGAAATCAACAAGGACGCTGCGCTGGGCTGGCCGGACGAACGCCTGGAACTGGTGGGGCTGAAACGGCAGCAGTCGGACACGTTCTTCATTGAAATCAAGAAAGAAGAGGTTCCGGAAACCGTCTAGGAGGCAATATGGGCCGAGACCTGTACAGAAAAAGCGAACTGGAAGCCCTGGCAGCGAAATACGCGCAGAACGTGGTGACGCACAGGGGTTTCAGGCCGGAAGACCTGCCGGAGATAGCCCGGAACCAGGAATGGAAGCAGGCAAGCCCCGGCCAGCGTGAAAAGGTCTGCCGGATCATCCGGGACATGGCGCGGGCGCTGCTTATCAAGGCCGGATACAACCGGGACATTGTGTACCGCAACATTCCATAACTCAGGAGGAAGTATGACAAAGCAGGAACTTATCAAGGCCGTGGCGCAGGCTGTGCGCACGGCGCATCCCGACAGGGATGTGAGCGCCGTCATGGTGGAGGCCATCCTGGATGCTCTGGGAGACGTGGCCGCCGCCGAACTGCTGGGCGGTGGGGAAGTACCGTTGCCGGGGCTGGGTAAGCTCAAGAGCAAGGAGGTAGCCGCCCGCGAAGGGCGTAATCCCAGAACCGGGGATGTGTTGACTGTCCCGGCACACAAAAAGGTGGTGTTCGCCGCCTGCAAGGAATTGAAAGAGGCATTGAAACCATAAAGCGAAACCGCCCGCCCACTCCAAGGGCGGCGCGGTCGCCCGGCGGTGGTGCGCAGGGCCTGACGAGCAGCCAATGAGCAAGAAAAGCAATCAGAGAGCCAATCCGGGATTGAACCCGGTACGTAAGGAACTGGAGGCCATAATCGGCATGGGATACCGCAGTCATCGCGTTTTTGAGGATTGGGTGGGGCTGATGTTCCACGCCTTCCAGCGTGACGACCCGCCCTATCTGGAAATCATGGGCGGCTACCGCAACACGGCCTCCGTGGGCCAGAGGGAAGCGGACCATTTCGCCAATGCCACGGCGTACCTCATGGACTACATGCGGGCGACCAATGAGGAAGCCCTGGGACCGCTGTATGAGGAATACGCGGCCAACCACTACACGGGCCAGTATTTCACGCCGTCCGCCGTGGCACGGCTTATGGCCCGCATAACGCACACAGCGCCGCCGGAAACAGGCCGCTTCAAGGTGCTTGACCCGGCCTGCGGCGCGGGAGCCTGCCTGATAGCGGCGGCCAAGGAACAGACCTTTGAGCAGAACGGGCGGGCGATATTCGTAGGTCAGGACATAGACCTGAACTGCGCGCGCATGACGGCTTTGAACCTCATGTTCTTCAATCTGGACGGTGTGGTTCTGTGGGGCAATCATCTTGCCCTGGAAGTACGCGAGGCATGGGAAACGCGCCGGAGCCTGGTCTGGGGCGGAAGCATCCGCTCCGTGGATAGGGAAGAAGCGCGGGCATGGCTGGAAGGCCATTTTACCGGCCCCAAAGCGCCGCCTTCTCCGGTAAAAGCAAGCGCCGTGCGTGTCAAAACTGACACAAAAACGGGGCAAAAAATGGAGCAACTTTCGTTGTTCTGACACAAGACAGCGGCAACAGGGAGAATAACGCATGAAAAAGTTTGAAATTCCGGTGAAGTCCAAAGAGATGGCTCTACAGGTGGGCGGATTCGCGCACGGCATCCACTTTATCATCGAACTGGTTCGGGCTGGAGAGGCTGTCTATCCGACACCGCAGGGACGCATTGCGTTGAAAAGCCTTGCGGACTCGCTCGAACGCGACTTTGAGACAATCATAAGAGATTTTGTGGAGAACAGCGAGGCCGAAGAAGACGGGAAGGACGCAATTGTATGGAATTGAAGCGGTTCCAGCCCGCGAAGAACGGCGCGGGGATTCCGGCCATACGTGACAGGCGGGACGGCAGGCTGGTGTGCATCATCTTCCGCGACAAGGACAGGCCGGAGGCGGCGGAACACATCATGAAGATATGCTGCGATGCCCTCAACGCGGAAAACAAACGATACGCGAGGAGTCATAAAGAGTCACGAGAATCGTAGCGACGGAAATAACGAATGCGAAACGCCCTCATGCGGGGCGTCGTCCGGCGGTGGCGCGCCGGGCCTGATGAGCAGCCAAGGGAATAGTCCTATGCCAACGCACTTGAAAAGACCCATACCCGCACCGGAATACGCCGTTTCCGTCCGACAGCCGTGGGCTGAACTGCTGTTGCGGAGGCAGAAGTCAGAGGAGTACCGGCCATGGCGACTCCCTGAGAAATACTGGAACCAATGGTTGTACCTGCACGTATCTGTCGGCATATCCAAAAAGGAAAAGCTGGCCGCGCTGATGCGTTGCGGTACGTTCGACCTTCCGCGCGGCGGGTACGTCGGAAAAATCAGGTTTGGCCGTCCTTATTGGGGAGAAACATTGAGCGAGGGGCAAGAGTACGTCCGGTGGCCATACTGCTGGCACTGGCCCGTGACCGGGGTTGAAAGGATGCCGTTCGTTCCGGCCAAGGGAAAAATGCGGATTTTCAAGGTGGAATGAATGCGGGAAGGTATTGTGGATCAGCGCCTCCCCCGACGAGAGGAAGGCGGCAAAGCCATCATAGGCGAAGGCGTGAAGTTTGAGCGTATCCGGCGCATCACTGGCTACCTGGTGGGCAGCGTGGAACGCTTCAATAACGCGAAACGGGCTGAGATGGCGGACCGTGTGAAACACGTCGCCATGAGGTGAAGCCATGAGAAAGGACAACCGGAAATTCTGCGCGTCGATTTATGTGCGCAATGGGGAACAGCGCGTCAAGCTGGAGCTTGCTCCGGCCCCGCTGTACGGCGGGCCGGAGGGCTTCTACCGGGTACGGCTTTCCCGGCGCTGGCTGGATGCGGAAGACGGCGCGCCGCGCTTTTTCGACCGAAACGGCCTTGCCCTTCTGGCGACGGAGCTTGCCGTGTGCGGGCTGGAAGCGCCCGCTCCGGCCCCTGATATTCCCATTAACTCCCGCGTGTCCGTGCGGCGCGCGGACGGCCTGTATGAAGGCACCTGGACGAATACGGAGCCGATTCTGGACTACGCGGGACGCTGGATGGTCAATGTTTCCCTGTTCGGAAAGCGCGAGTTCGTGCCGGTGGAAGATATTGTCGTACACAAGGAGCGTGGCCGTGGATAAGAGCAAGATACGTTTTGGCCTGTATCGCAAGATTGAGATTGCCCGCAAGCAGCTTCCCCTCATGGATGAGGAAGCCTTCCGGGCCTTGCTGCGTTCAGAGTTCGGAATGGAAAGCCGCAAGGACATGAATATCCATCAGCTTTCACGGCTGGTTCAGCTTTTCGCGGAGCGGTACGGCGTAAAGTATACCGCGCCCGCCAGAAGCCGGAACAGCCGGGTGACGCCGCACGGACGCCCGGATTTCATAGAAATAACCGATTCCATGCCCTACGCGCGGGAAAAGCGGCAGATTCTGGCGATATGGCGCAAGCTGGGCTACTCCATGACCAGCCTTGACACGCGCTGCAAGCGCGCTTTCGGCGTGCCGGTGTTCGTATGGATGCAGAACGGGGACCATATTTCCACCCTGTTGTCAGACCTGCAACGCAGGGAAAAGGCTTTCGAGAAGAAACGGAAGGCCGAAGGCGTGGTCTGTGAATGAGGTCGAAAGGTTGCGGGCGCAGGTACTGGCCCGCTATGCGTCCGTGCATGCCTTTTGTCGGAAGCACCCGGAGTTGAAGCGTTCCACGGTGTATCTGGTTTTAGCCGGGCGTTATCCGGGGAAATGGAACGAGCAGGCGGCGCTTATCCGCGCAGCCCTGACGGAAAGGAAAGAAATGCCGACGCCACCCGCGCCGGACGCAGCGGAAGGCGTGACGCGGGAAGCCGTGGCGGAGACGTTGCAGAAAATTCGGTGTGCGCACTGCCGCCGTCTGGATCGCCGTGACTGCATGGCCTGCCGTGACCAGACCGAGCGGGAAGGAAAGGAGCTTTTTTCCAGGTTGTTTCAAGGGGGATAATGATGTCCAGGGCACGGATACAGGAAATAGTCGCATTGGTGAAGGCGGGCTGGCGGCCCTATGACGCGGAGCCGGAGCGCAGCGTCTACGAGCGGCTGGGCTGCACGCATGTTCTACGCGGGCAGAAGCGCAAGCCGTTCTGGTTCGTGCGTGATGATATTTTCTGCTGCATCGGCTGCTCGGACCACTGCACGTTGAAACGTCCCGCCGGTTTTCCCCTTCCGCTGCCCATCCGGTATTCCGTGGTTCCGCCGGACCAGCCTTTCACGCTGACGCCTCTGGAAATGCTGGCCCGCCATGACATCCTGACTGTCCGGCAGACGGCGTATGTACTGAACATCTCGGAGCGCCAGGTCTACGACTACATAGCGGAAGGAAAACTGGTGAAGCTCAAGGATAACCCCGTCCGTGTCCGCGCTGCGGAGGTCAAGGAACTGAGGCAGAATTTCGACGAGTGACGCTCTGAAATTTGTTCGCATGGAGCGCGTCCTTTCCGGGCATGGATCGGCCCGTCATGGCAAGATAGCCGTGACGGGCCGATTTCGCGTCCGGCTCCGTCGCCTCCCTTCCCCGCCGGATAGCCGTCCGGCGGGGCATTCGGAACGAGACGCGAAAGGGAAAACACATCCATGAAAAAGTTTCTCTGCAATCCCCGGTATCTTCTGGCCCTGTTCATCCTGTGCGGCATCGTGCTTCTGGCGGCCCTGCTGTTCTTCTCTCCTGTTCAGGGGCCGGTGGTGCTCTACAAGGTGGCGCTTGTTGTCGTGGCGGCCATCGCGGGCATGGCGTTTGATTTTTTGGCCTTTCCCTATGCCTTGCCGTCGTCTTATCTGGACAAGGACTGGCGGGAAGACCCTGAAGCGGCGGGAGAAGACGGCCAGCCGGACTTTCCCGTGGCCACCGGCTATCTGCGTCCGTTCTGCGCGGCCATGCTCCGCCGGGCGTGCATCATTGCGGCTTTTGTGCTGGCCGTGGCGCTGGGGCTGTAGATATGCGGGATCGGCTCAAACGATATGCCCGCCTGCTGACGAAGTGGACCTGCAATGCTCTGGCGATTCTGAGCGTGGGGTTTCTTTTGGGCGCGGGCTGGCTGCTGGCGCTCCTGCTGTTTGCCAACCTGGCCCATGCTTCTGACGTGACGATCCCCCGCGCGGCGCAACAGTACCGGGCGACGCTTACACGCGCCGCCCACGCCACCTGGGGACTGGATGCTCCGGTGTCCGTCTTCGCGGCGCAGGTTCATACGGAAAGCTGGTGGCGGAACAACACGGTCTCCCATGTGGGAGCGCAGGGTCTGGCGCAGTTCATGCCGTCCACGGCGGCATGGCTGCCGGAAGTCGCCCCGGAGACGGGCAAACCGGAACCGTTCAATCCGGGCTGGTCGCTCCGGGCGTTGTGTACCTATGATCGCTGGCTGTGGGAGCGCAACGACGGCGCGAGCGATTACGAGCGCATGGCGTTCACCCTGAGCGCCTACAACGGCGGCCAGGGCTGGGTGAACCGGGACAGGAAGCTGGCCCGCCAGCGGGGGCTTGACGCCGCCCGCTGGTTCGGGGCCGTGGAAACGGTCAATGCCGGGCGTTCCGCCACAGCATGGAAGGAGAACCGCAACTATCCCCGGCTTATCCTGCAAAAGCGCCAGTATGCCTATATCAAGGCGGGCTGGGGACCGGGGATCGAGGACGGGGCACGGCCATGAAAACGGCGGTGTGGTGGCTGGCGGCGGCCCTGCTGTTTTCGGGATTGCTGGGACGCCTTGCCCATGTGAACAGCGAACTTGACGCGGAACGCGCCGCCCATGCCGCGACGGCGCGGGACCGCGACCAATGGAAAGCGGCGGCGGAAGCCTATCGGAAGGACGCGGCGGCGCAGGCGGAAAACGCCCGCCTGTGCCTTGAACGGGAGACGAAAGCCGCGCGGGACGCGGCGGAACGGGCGGCTATTGTGAAACAGGCCAAGCCGCGCGCTCGAACCGCCGAAGAAAAGGACACGGTGGTGGATGATGAAACGCGCCGTCGCGCTGTTGAGCGTCTTAATCGTCCTTTGTAACTGCGGCTGCGGTTCCAAACAGACAGCGCCGCTCATTTTGGAACACCAGACTTGCCCGGCCCCGTCCGTTCCGGCTCTGCCGGAACTGGACGCGGCGGAGCCGCTGGACAGCCCGGAGAACCTCGCCCGCCTGCTGGAACGGGACGACAGGTTCCGGGCTTACATAGACGGCCTGAAATCCGCATTACAATGCGAGCAGGCACGGGGGAACTTATGAACGATATGTCCGCCGCCATAAGCGCGGCCCTGCCTTTGCTGGAAGCCCTGTTTTCGCTGGGTGTGCCCGGCGTGCTACTCATGCTTGCATCCATTCCCGCCCTTGTCATAGCCGTGATTTTCATCCTGGACTACAAGCACGGCAAGCGAGTGTCCAAGGTTCTGGAAGCCTATCGGGAAGACACGCAGGCAAGCCTGCGGGTCATGACGGAGAAATTTGAGGCAAGCCTGCGGGAAATGAACAGAAAGCATGATGAAGTTGCGGAATATTATCGCAAGAACGTCACTCTGGTGAAGAATTATGAGCGGATGAACGACACGTTGCAAACGCTGGTCGTGAACAACACAAGAGCCGTCGAACATTTGTCCACCATCGTGGAAACGAGGACCAAACTATGAGCAGACTGGAAGAAATGGGCCATCGGGAAGAACTGCGGACCCGACGTAAAATCATAGAAGCGGAAATCACAAGCCATTCCGACTCCATCCGCGCGGCGCTGCCGCTTACCGGAGACCCGGAGGATATAGACGGAGAGTACGTCATGATGTTGGCCATCAAGCTGAACGAACGTGTGCAGGAACTGCGTGGCGTAAGGCGCAAGATTGACGTTCTGGAACGGGAACTTGGCCTGTAGGAGTAAAACATGGGCAGGGAATACCCCACGGACACACTGTGGCGGGCGCAGGAACTGTATTGCGTGGACCGGCTGAGTTATGCCGCCGTGGCGGAGGCCACGGGCGTTTCCGCGACCACGCTCAAGGCGTGGGGCCAGAAATACGGCTGGGCGCGCCGCCGTGAGGAAATCGCACGGGCGGAAAGCGAGATACGGGTCAACATCATCAAGGGCCGTCAGAAGGCCCTTGAGCAGCTTCTGGCCGCCGCCGACGCAAAGGAAGCGGCCCCCATGGCCTTTGCCGTGTCCAGTCTGGAATCGCTGGCACTGAAAAGACTGGAACTGGCCGCCGCCGGGAAGATTCCCGACGCATCGGCTCCCGCGCGGCGCAAGATCGCCACGCGGGCGGACGCCGTGGCCGCCCTGCGAGAAGCCGTGGAGCGCAAGCTGGGGCTGGCCCTTGCCGACCCGGACAAGATTTCCACGGCCACGGTGCAGGATGTGAAGCGTTGCCTTGACTTGGTGGCGGAGCTTGAAGCCGGTCTGCCGAAGGAAGCGGAAGAAAGCCGCGACAAGGCGCTGTCGCCGGAAAATGCACAGGCCATCCGGGAAATCCTCGGCACAAGTTAGGAGGCGCGTATGGATTTGGGCGACGTGTTGTTGCCGTATCAGAAAACGTGGCTGGGGGACAAATCGCCGGTCAAGGTGGTGGAAAAATCCCGCCGTATCGGCCTGACCTGGGCGCAGGCCCTGGACGACGTGTTGAAAGCCTCGACCTCCGGACGGGAAGGCATGGACGTGCTGTATATTTCGTTCAATCAGGATATGACGCGGGAGTATATCGACACCTGCGCGGAATGGGCGAAAAAGCTGCAAGTCGTGGCCGGGAAGGTGAACGAGGATATTTTCCGGGACGGGGACGAGCGGGAAATCAAGGCGTTTCGCATAGACTTTGCCAGTGGACACAAGATTCTTGCGCTGTCGAACCGGCCTTCCAACCTGCGCGGCAAACAGGGGCGCGTCATCATAGACGAAGCGGCCTTTGTGGAAGACCTGCCGGAATTGCTCAAGGCCGCCCTCGCCCTGCTCATGTGGGGCGGACAGGTCATTATCATTTCGACGCATGACGGGGCGGAAAATCCTTTCAACGAATTGATCCAGGACGTGCGGGCCGGGAACCTGCCCTACAGTCTGCACCGCATCACGCTGGACGACGCGCTTTCCGCCGGACTGTACCGGCGTATCTGCCGGGTGACGAAGCAGGACTGGACACCGGAAGCGGAAGAAGCCTGGCGCGCCGACCTCATCAAGACGTATGGCGACGGCGCGGACGAGGAACTTTTCTGCATTCCCCGGCAGTCGTCGGGAGCCTATCTGACCACAACTATGATTGAAGCCTGCATGGATGATATGCCGGTGCTGACTTGGACGCCTCCGGCTGATAATTTTGTGGACTGGCCCTTGCCAGTGGCGGAACGCTACACACGAGGCTGGATAGCGGAGCGGGTGGAACCGTTGCTGGCCGGTCTTCCCAAAGACCGGGCGCATTTTTGCGGCGTGGACTTCGGGCGCAGCGGAGACTTGTCCGTGTTCTGGCCCGCGACGGAAGAAAAGGACTTGCGCCTTGTGCCGCCCTTTGTCCTTGAACTGCGCAACTGTCCGCACAGGACGCAGGAGCAGATATTGTTTGCCATCCTGGATGGAATGCCGCGCTTTTCCGGCGTGTCCCTGGACGCGCGGGGCAACGGCTCGGCGCTGGCGGAAAGCGCCCGGCAGCAGTACGGGCCGGGGCTGGTGCGGGAAGTCATGATTTCCGAATCGTGGTATCGGGAGACCATGCCGCTTTTGAAGTCCGGGATAGAGGACAAGGCGCTGCGCTTGCCGAAGGACGCGGGCATTCTTTCGGATTTTCGCTCGCTGCGTGTGGTCAAGGGTGTGGCCCGCGTGCCTGAGCAGCGGACGAAGGACAAGACAGGCGGCAGACATGGAGACTCCGCCATAGCCTGCGCCATGATGCTTGATGCGCGGAAAAACCTGGGCAGCGTGGAGCCGTGGGACTACGTGGGCATTCCCATGAACGGCTTTGACCTTAACGGATGGTAACAGGAGAAGGTAATGATGACCGATCAGGAACGCTTTCTGAAGTGTCGGAATGAACTTTTGCAGTCTCTGAAAATAAATGACATACACAGCGATGATGCGCTGTTGTTGTGTACTTCCGTTTTGAATGAATACCTTGTTGGGAAGCAATATACTGTGTTCATAATGCTTGTTCCCGTAGTTTTCAAAAGTTCTTACCCGCAAACAAGAGATGGTAAGTCTCAATTGTTTGCGGGGTGTCATACTAGGATTGAGCGTCCTTTAGAGGAAGATTTTCTCCATCAGATTCACCAAATTGCTTCTGATTTTTCTTCAAACGAGAGATAAGCCATTTTAAATCGCTGTTAGCTGCCGCAAAAGCCTCTTCTTCTGTTTTTCCCGCTGCTCTGTATGCGCCAAACAAAGAAGAAATAATTAAGCAGTAGCCTTCCTTGCCTGTTATAACCTGTTGCTGATGGTAATTTTCGATAAAAACGTCAACATGGTTTGCCATATTTCCGGCTCCTGTGATGCCCGGATGGTCCGGGGTTATAGGTTGTGATGAATAAGGCTATCACAGTGAGCCGGAATTTTTCAATCCGGACAATTTTGAAGATTTTTGCGTGCTGTTTTGTGTCAGAATTGACACACTAAAACCACAGAAAAAATCTTCGCATAGTTCGCGCCCTTTCCGGGCATGGTCTCCGTTTTTTTGCCACAATGGCGGGAAAACGGAGGTTTTTTCATGGCGGATGGGCTTTTCATGCCGGACGGTTCCTTTGTGCCGTTCAGTGCGGCGGACTTGGGTACGGAACTGGCCACGCGCCAGAATGCGGGCGTGTTTTTCGGGGAACTTGACGGCTGGCTTTCCACGTTGCCGGACCCGGACCCCGTACTGCGCAAGCGAGGAGACGATGCGGAGGTCTTGCGGGAACTTTCGGCGGACGACCAGGTGACGACGGCCATGCTCTCCAGAAAGAACCGCGTCCTGAACTGCCCGCATTTTTCGCTCAGGGCCGGAGCGCCGGAAGGGGAACAGCCCACGCCGGAAGCGGAGGAGCTGCATCGCCGGTTCATGCGGGATTTGGAGCGCACCAACCTGCGGACCGTCATTTCGGGGATGCTGGACGCGCCCTATTACGGCTTCACGCCGCTGGAGCTTGTCTGGCGCTATGACGGGGACTGGTGGCATATCGTGGACATAGTGGCGCGCCCCTATCACTGGTTCCGGTTCGACAGCCGCAACAATCCCGTATTCGTTGGGGAGTATGGGGCTTTCTGCGCGGACCCGCGCCCTTTGCCTCCTGGCAAGTTCGTGCTCGTCTCCCACCATGCCACCTACGATAATCCCTACGGCTTGCGGCTTTTGAGCCGCTGCCTGTGGCCGGTGAGCTTCAAGCGCGGCGGCGTGTCTTTCTATGCGCGGTTCGTGGAACGGCACGGAATGCCCTGGGTGGTGGGGAAAGCGCCGTCCCAGGCATCGGAAGAAGACAAGAGAAAGATCGCGCGCGGGCTTTCGCGCATGGTGCAGGACGCCGTGGCCGTTGTGCCCTTTGGGGCGGAAGTCAAGCTGGAAAGCGCCGGACAGACGCAGGGGGCCATCCATGAGGCGTTTCTGGCGCGGCAGGACAAGGCGATTTCCAAGGTACTCATGGGGCAGACCCTGACCGTGGAAATGGAAGGCAAGAACTCGCAGGCTGCGGCGCAGACGCACGCGGACGTGGCCGAGGATTTGGCAGACGCGGACAAGGCCATGGTCACGGACGCCTGGAACGAGATCGCCTGGCTGTATGCCCAGGTCAACGCCGCGCCCGGCGTTCTGGCTCCGCTTGCCGCCTACGAGGAACCGGAAGACCTGAACGTGCAGGCGGACCTCGACAAGAAGCTGTCTGACATCGGCGTGGAGTTCACCGAGGAACACTTCACGGAGAAATACGGCCTCAAACCCGGCGAATTCCGGGTGCGCTCCGCCGTCTCCACGGAGGAGCCGCCCTCTCTGGAATTTTCAGCTTCGGCCATGACCGCCGGAGGCGCGCCGCGTGCGGCACGGAAAAAGGAAGCTGGGGATATTGCGGAAAAGGCCCGCAAGCGTCTTGACGCGGCCATCACCGATATGCTGCCCGCCGCGCTCAAGGCCAGCCGGGCGCTTGTCGCGGAAGTGGAGAATGCAGTGGACAAGGCGGGAAGTTTTGACGAACTGGAAGCCTCGCTGGTGGATCTGCTCGCCCCGTCCATGCGTCCGGACGCTCTGGAAGCCTTTCTGGCCGGCGCCATGACAGCGGCGGCGGGGCACGGCGCAACAGCCGTGCAGAAGGAGGCCGAAGACGATGCCTGAAAAAAAGCCGGACTTTGACTTTCCGGAACCGGAAATCATTGCCGAAGGCGTCACGCCGGAAGAGGCCATAGCATGGTGGAAACAGCGGGCCAGACTTACGGATGCGGAGGTCAGGGCGCTGGACGAAGGCGCAAGACGCAGGGCTTTCTATGTCACCGGCCTGGCCCGGCGCGACCTGGTGCAACTGGTGAGCGACGGCATCCAGGCCGCGCTGGAAAACGGAGAAACGCTGCCGCAGTTCAGGGAACGGATTAAGGAAGCCATTCAGGCACAGGGCTGGCATGAACGGCGCGTGGAACTCATTTTCCGCACCAACATGCACGCCGCTTACGCCGCCGGGCGCTGGAAGAAGATACAGGCGGTCAAGAAAGCACGCCCGTATCTGCAATATATCGCCCGGATGATACGCACGCGGCCCAGCCATGCCATCCTGCACCGGCTGGTCTACCCCGTGGATCACGAGTTCTGGAGGTCGAACTATCCGCCCAACGGGTTCAGGTGTCATTGCGACGCCATCACCCTTTCCGCCCGGCAGGTGGAAAGGCGGGGCCTGACCGTACAAAAGGAGATGCCCAAGCCCGGCGTATGGACGGACCCCAAAACCGGGATGGAATACTTTGTCCATTTCCCCGGCGCTGACAAAGGCTTTCGGAGCAATCCGGGACGGGACTGGCTGGACGGCCTGGACCTCAAAAAATACCCGGATTTGAACGCGAAGAGCTACGAAGAGCAGCGCGGCCCGGCTTCGACAACTTCCGATACCGTGGAAAAAGCCCTCGGAATCAGGAAAGGTCCGCCTATGGGCTACAGGGAAGCGGCGGAAAAGGCGAATCCCAATTTTCATGTGGATACGGCATATCAAATCAACTGTCAGCGCTGTGTTCCGGTCTATGAATTACGAAGGCGGGGATATCCTGTAACGGCCATGCCAAAACGAAACCAGTATGACGGGAAGGCAAATGCCTGCCTTTATGGCTATGAGTGCTTCGATTCTCCGCAGGTCAAAGGGGTCTGGGGAAGGCATCCGGTTTTGAATAAAACGGACTTGCTCAAGGCTCTGAAAGACTTGCCAGATGGCGCAAGGGTAGGCATAATATGGGCGTGGCCGGGAAAAAGTCGCAGCGGACACACGACGGTTTGCGAAAAGATAAACGGCAAGCTGGTTTTCATGGATCCGCAAACGGGTAAAATCGGTGATGAGACACTCGGCAAGGCCCACAGGAGTTTTGGTTATTCCTGGTACAGGATGGATGACCTGGCGCTGAATCAAGATATGGACTGGGCACAAGTAGCCAGCAAGGAATAAGCCATGACTGAATCAGAAGCAAAAGACCTTGTTCGACAGCGATTGTCGCAAGATATAGATGCGGACTATCCCAAGCTCTGGGTCGGCAATACTTTTGCGGAAACACCGGATACTTTCATTATTGAAGGGGCCGTCTATTCCGATAAAGAAAATCGAGATGATGGCTATGTGCTTTGCGCTGTACACAAAGCATCAGGCAAGTGCGGGCTTGTCCTGCCGCCGCCTGGTCCAGCCCTAGAAAGAGAGTCTTTTGAAAGTTTTTCCTGGGATGGTAGCTGGGTAATAGTCTAGTGCGTTGGAGAGCCGCCGAAAGGCGGCTTTTTTGTTGTCCATCAAATTCTTTCTAGTATTCTCATTTATCGTGCGGAACAGGCGACGCGGAAAGCCGCCTGAAAATTGTTCGCATGGAGCGCGTCCTTTCCGGGCAAGGCCCCTGTTTTTCTGTCATGGTGACGGAAACAGGGGCTTTTTTCATGGACAACAAATGGATCGAGATAGCCCGTGCCGGGACGTTCACGGACAGCCTGGGGCGCGAACAGACGTTCACGGCGGGGGACCTGGACGCCATAGCGCGGCGCTACGACCCGCAAAAACGGGATGCGCCGCTGACGTTCGGGCATCCGCAGACGGACAAGGCCCCGGCCTTCGGCTGGGTGGAAAAGCTGAAAAGCGAGGGCGGGAAGCTCTATGCGAACTTTTCCAAAGTTCCGGAGCAGGTACGCGCCCTTGTGAATGCAGGACACTATCGGCACGTGAGCATGAGCCTCATGCCTGACCGGGTAAGCCTGCGGCACGTGGCGCTTCTGGGCGCGGCGCAGCCCGCCATTGGCGGGCTGGCGGCAGTGGAATTTGCGGACGGCGGCGACGCCATAACTGTGGACTTTGCGGTCCGGCAACAAGGAGACGACAGCATGACGGTTGAGGAATTGCAGCGGCAGGTGGGGCAGCTCACGGCGCAGCTTGAGGCGTTGAAAACGGAAAACGCGAGCCTGAAAAAGCAGGCCGAAACCAGCAAGCAGGACAGGGAAAAGGCCGAAAGCGCCAAAGCCGACGCGGAAAAGAAGGCGGAAAAGGCCAGCGCGGACTTTGCCGCGTACCGGGGAAAGGTGGAAGGCGAACGCCGGGAAGCGCGGGTGGCGGAACTGGTGAAGGCCGGGAAGGTGAAGCCCGCTGAAAAGGCCGGGATTCTGGAATTTGCGGCGAAACTCGCGGAACAGACCGGCAGTGTGGACTTTGCGGCCCCGGACGGCGGGACGGAAAGCCTTTCCCTGGAAGAACGCTATTTCCGCGACCTTGAAGCCCGGCCCGTGGACGAACGCTTTACGGACTTTTCCGCGCCCCCGGCCCATACGGGCGGAAACGATCCGGCCTTCGACTACGACAAGATGGCGTCCAAACTGTAGGAGCGTGAAGCATGAATGAAGGACATCTGGGAAAATTCAGTTTCGGCGGCGAACGGGCCGCCACGGACAACCACCCCGCGATCATCCATTATCTGCCGCTTGCGGAGGACGTGACGGCCCCCCTTGCCGTGGGCACGCTGCTGAAAGGTCAGGACGAGTACGAGGCAAGCTGCACGGCGGGAGAAGAAAACAGCGGCGTGACCGCCGCCAGCGTGAACAGCGCGACGTTTGCGGCCAAGGTGAAAAATGCCGTGGGGGATTACGTCTTCACCTACGACACGGCCTGGAAACTTGCCGGGCAGGAAGCCACGCTTTCGGAGTACGGCGTGACGCCGGAGGGTTCGCCCTCTTCCGGGGATACGCTCACCGTTACGCTGGTTCTGTCCGACGTGCTGTACGCGCCGTTCAGGTACGCGGACGCGGCGGAACCTTGCGCGGTTGTGGACCTGCCTTGCGACCCCACGGGAGAAAGAGGAGAAAAGTCCGCCGCCTGCGTGGTACACGGCACGGTCAAGGCGCGCGTTCTGACGACCGGGGACGGCCGGAAACCCACGGCGGGCCAGCTTGCCTCCCTTGCACGGCGCGGCGTGTTCGCCGTGTAGTCTAAAATAGTCTAACAGAAAGGAATCATTATGCTTGCGCAACTGAAAGGACTTTTTACGCCGGAGGCCATCGCCGCGTCGCTCACGACGCTGCCTCCGCTGGAAACCACGGTCATGGACAGTCTGTTCAAGGACCGCCCCACGCATCCGCTGCCGCTTATCGGCATTTCAGACCTCAAGGCCGTGGTGCAGAGCGTTCCCGTGGTGCGCCGGGACGGCACGCCCGTTTCGCTGAAGGGCGAAGGCGTGGATATGGAGTTCGTGGCCCCGCTCCCCATCAAAGTGCAGATTCCGGTATCGGCCAGCGAGCTGAACGACTTGCGGGTGATTTTCGGGAACAAGGCGGCGCTGACGGCCTGGCGCACGCGCAAGGTTGACCAGATCCGTCAGACCGTGCGCAACACGGTGGAAGGCATGTGTTCCGTGGTGGCGTCCACGGGCAAGCTGACCTGGCCCGTGGACATGGAAGGCGGACGCCGGGAAGTCTACGAGATCGACTACGGCCCGCTGCTTTCCCATGAGCCTGCCGCAAAGCTGACGGCATCCTCCAAAGTCTCGGATGTCTACAGACTGTTGCGCGGCATGGAGCAGGAAGTGAAGCGCGCCGGGCTTGGCGGAAGCGTGGAGTTCTGGGCCGGGCCTGACGTTGTGGCCGTACTGCTGGACATCGTGGAAAAGTACACGTCCACGGCGGAAAGCAAGCCCTATCGCCTGGAACTGAAAGACGGGCGCTGCGAGGTGGGCGGCTATGTCATCCGGTTTATGGACGAGACCTATCCGAACCCGGAAGACGACGGGGAATGGCTGCCGAAACTGGACGCCAAGACCCTGCTGGCCGTGGCGAAGAATCAGCCGGGCAAGGTGTGGTACTGCGCCATCGACTCCATTTCCGCCAACAATGCGGCGACGCCCCTGCATATCGTGCCGGTGCCCCGTCTGGACGACAGCGGCATCATGCTCATCGGGCAGGCCAAGCCGCTTCCGGCGCGTCCGTCGAGGGCCAGTTGCAAGGCCGTGGTGGTCGATTAGGCACAAAACGCGCCACAAGCCCCGGAGAGGCGTTTTTCCCTCCGGGGCGGGCGTGGGCAAGGGAAAAGTTTTTAGACTAGTTTTAGACTAGTCCAAAACGCGAGGAAAGGACACGTCCATGAAGTTGTGTACCCGCGCTCACATCATTGACCTTTTGCATGCCGAGTATGTGGCCGCGTGCGAAGAGCAGAACCCCGGCATTGTGGAGAGGACCATCGACGCCGTGTCCGGAGAGGTGACGGACGCGCTTTCCCGCCGGTATCCGCAGCCGTGGCCCCATGTGCCGGAACTGGTGCGCTACATCGTCGCCGTCATCAGCGCCTACCGCGTGGTTGAGGCCATCACAACCCTGGTGCGTTCGGAAGCGTCAAGCGACAACGAGTGGATACCTTTGCAGAAGCAATGGCGCTACTGCACGGGCCTCCTGGAAGACATGGTCTCCGGCAAACAGCGGCTGCCCCTGGCCGAGTATGACCCGGACCGGGAAGATCCCACGTTCGCCGTGGTGAGCCGCCCGCCGCTGTTCGACCTGCGGGGGCTGTAGCGGCAGCCGTTGGCGCGCATGCGCCTTACGGATGCCGACAGCAAACCTTTAAGGATGGAGCTGTTGCTATGGCGATGCTTGTGACGATATAGCCAAAGAAGCACAAAAGCATATA
>OODF01000509.1_pt1 | contig 24573 bp, 20 predicted proteins | sample 1671431 | NCBI WGS metagenome assembly OODF01 (sample SAMN06348156, study PRJEB24527) | human gut metagenome | biome: human gut; feature: ankylosing spondylitis patient; material: feces | host: Homo sapiens | place: China | collected 2015-10 | reverse complement strand
GCGCCATCGCGCCGCCGCCAAGGAAGTTTTGCAGCGGGATCATCCCAATGGAGATGGCAAGGCACAGGATGACAGCTTTGCCGCCCTTGAGCAGCGCGGGGATACTGACCGTGAAGCCGACGGTGGTGAAGAACATGATCATAAAAACGGTTTGCAGCGTCGCGTCGAAGGTGATGGACGCGATGCCCATGGAATAGAGAATGCAGTTGAGGATGGAAAAGCACAGTCCGCCGACCAGCGGAGCGGGGATGCAGTAGCGGCTGAGCAGCGAGACCTTGTCGGTGATGACGCCGCCCAGCCAGAACAGGAAAGCGCCCAGAGCAACAGCGTGGTACATGTTGAGTTCGATCGTCAGCATAATGATTCCTCCTTTTATGTGTCCGGTTCGGCGCTCGGCAGCCACATACCACTCTGCCGCGTACCCTTTCAATCAGCAGTCTAATCCGGAATCGCGAAAAGGAGTTGTTAAATTCAGTCAAATGAGATAATTTCCGCATCTCAACCGATAAAAATATTACGAAAATGTATGATTTGACCGTGTAAAATACATAAATATCAATAAAAAGTTTAGAAAACGCTCAAGATGTGCGAAAGAGAAAGATAAAACCAAACGGGAAATTGATGCACTGTACCGGCATGAAACGCATCTGCGTTTATACGAACGAAGTTCACGGCAACAAAAAACGAAATAAGGAGCGCGGCTGCACAGCCGTTGGAAGCGGCTCGGGCGGAATTGACCGCCGTTTTCGAGATTCGATAGAATTTGCATGTGCCGTTTTCGAATCTTTATACAGTCCGCCATGAAATCGCGCTTGCAGAACCGCGGGGAACGCTGTAGAATAACAGACAATATCGGTCAATTATCGACAAGGAGTATTCATTATGCAGCAAAATGCAAAATTCATCCGTAAACTGCCCATCCCGATGGACATTAAAAAAGAGTTCCCCGTCACGGAAGAGGTCGCCAAGGTGCGTGAGGCGCGCGTGGAAGAGATGCGCGCGATCCTCGACGGGCGTGACAGCCGCCTGATGCTCATCATCGGCCCCTGCTCTGCCGACCGCGAGGACAGCGTGATGGACTATGTCTGCCGCCTCGTCCCCCTGCAGGAAAAGGTCAAGGATAAGATCCTGATCGTCCCGCGCATCTACACGAACAAGCCGCGCACCAACGGCTCGGGCTACAAGGGCATGCTCCACCAGCCCGACCCGAGCAAAAAGCCCGACATGCTCGAGGGCATCATCGCCATCCGCCGTCTCCACACCCGCGCGGTGCAGGAGACCGGCTTTGCCTGTGCCGACGAGATGCTCTATCCCGAAAACTACCGCTATCTGTCTGATATTCTGGGCTATGTCGCCGTCGGCGCGCGCTCAGTCGAGAATCAGCAGCACCGCCTCGTCGCGAGCGGTATTGATGTGCCCGTCGGCATGAAGAACCCCACGGGCGGCGACTTGAGCGTGATGATGAACTCCATCTATGCGGCGATGGGCGACCACACGTTCCTCTACCGCGGCTGGGAGGTCGAGACCGCGGGCAACCCTTACGCCCACGCCATCATGCGCGGCTATGTGAACGAAAAGGGCGACAGCCGCCCCAACTACCACTATGAAGACCTGATGCAGCTGCACAAGCTGTACGCGGAAAAGGGCATCAAGAACCCCGCCTGCATCGTCGACTGCAACCACGCCAACTCCGGCAAGCAGTATTTGGAGCAGATCCGCATCGCGAAGGAGGTCCTGCACTCCAAGCGCCACTCGAATGACATCAACGCGCTCGTCAAGGGCCTGATGATCGAGAGCTACATCGAGGACGGCAACCAGAAGATCAGCGAGGGCACCTACGGCAAGAGCATCACCGACGCCTGCCTCGGCTGGGAAAAGAGCGAAAAGCTCGTGCTGGAGCTGGCTGATTTGCTGTAAATCAGCGTACGATAAAATGAAAAACTCCCACGGTTCCGGTATCACCGGAACCGTGGGAGTTTTTATGTCAACTGCAGGACGAAACTTATTTCGCCTGCTTCATGGAGAGGCTGACGCGCTTTTTCTTTTCATCCACTTCCAGCACGACGACCTTGACGACGTCGCCGACGGACACGACCTCGGACGGGTGCTTGATGAACTTGTTCGACACCTGCGAGATGTGGACAAGTCCATCCTGATGCACGCCGATGTCCACGAACACGCCGAAGTCGATGACGTTGCGCACCGTGCCGGTCAGCACCATGCCGGGCTTTAGGTCTTTCATTTCAAGAACGTCGGTGCGCAGGATGGGCTTTGGCAGCTCGTCGCGCACGTCGCGGCCGGGCTTTAAAAGTTCGCTCATGATGTCGTGCAGCGTGGGAACGCCGACGCCGATCTCACCCGCGGCCTTGTCCTCGCCGTAGGCCTTGACGCGATCGGGCAGATCGGCGAGCCAGCCGTCCTTCACGTCAGCGAGCGTGTGGCCGGTCAGGTCGAGCAGCGCCTTCGCGGCGTCATAGCTCTCGGGGTGGACGGCGGTGTTGTCGAGAACGCTCCTGCTCTCCGGCACGCGCAGGAAGCCTGCGCACTGCTGGAAGGCCTTGGGACCGAGCTTTGGCACTTTCTTGATCTGCGCGCGTGAGGTGAACGCGCCGTTCTCCTCGCGGTACGAGACGACATTTTTCGCCGTTGTGCCGTTCAGGCCCGCGACGCGCTGCAAAAGTGACGGCGACGCCGTGTTGATATCCACGCCGACGGCGTTGACGCAGTCCTCGACCACGCCGTTCAGCGCCTCGTCGAGCTGCTTTTGCGGCATGTCGTGCTGATACTGCCCCACGCCGATGGCCTTGGGGTCGATCTTCACGAGCTCGGCAAGCGGGTCCTGTAATCTCCGCGCGATGGACACGGCGGAGCGGAGGTTCACGTCGTACTGCGGGAATTCCTCGGCGGCGAGCTTGCTCGCCGAGTACACGGACGCGCCCGCCTCAGAGACGATCATGTAGCTCACGTGCGCACCGCCCTCGTTCACCTGACGGATGAGCTCGACGGCCATCTGTTCGGTCTCGCGGCTGGCCGTGCCGTTGCCGATGGCGATGTGCTCCACACCGTGCTTTTTGATGAGCGTTGCCAGCGCGGCGATGGCTTCATTTTTCTGCCGCTCGCCGTAGGTCGGGTAGACCACGGCGGTATCGAGCACCTTGCCTGTGCCGTCCACGACGGCGACCTTGCAGCCCATGCGGTAACCGGGATCAAGGCCCATCGTGACCTTACCCTTGACCGGCGGCTGCATCAAAAGCGGCTTTAAGTTGAGCGCAAACTGGCCGATGGCACCCTCGTCTGCCTGCTCAGTGAGCTGATTTCGCACCTCGCGCTCGAGCGAGGGGAAGATGAGACGGTCGTAGGCGTCCTCGGCGGCGGACTTGACGAATTCCATGGCGGCGGAGCCGGGCTTCACGACTGCACGGCGCAGCAGCGGGAGCGCCTGCTCGCGGTCGAGCGTGATGGAGACCTTCAAAATGCCTTCTTTTTCACCGCGGTTGATGGCGAGCACCTGATGCCCCTGCAAGCGGGCGACAGACTGCGTAAAATCGTAGTATAGGCGATAGACGCTGTCGTCCTCGGTCGCGGCCCTGCTCACAAGCTGGCCCTGACGGGAAATGAGCGCGCGAAGGCTCTTGCGGATGGCGGCGTCGTCAGAGATCTGCTCAGCGATGATGTCGCTCGCGCCCTGCAGGGCGTCCTCGACCGTCTCGACGCCCTGTTCGGGGTCGACAAAGTCGCGCGCGGCCTCCTCGGGCCGCGGGCAGTCACGCTCCTGCGCGAAGAGCAGCGCGGCGAGCGGTTCAAGGCCCTTTTCCTTCGCCATCGTGGCGCGGGTGCGGCGCTTTTGCTTGTAAGGGCGGTAGAGGTCTTCGACCTCGGCGAGCGTTTTGGCGCTGTCGATGGCGGCAGCGAGCTCATCGGTCAGCTTGCCCTGCTCGTCAATGGACTTTTTCACCGCCTCGCGGCGCTCTTCGAGGCCACGGAGGTATTGCAGCCGCTCTTCGAGCGTGCGCAGAGACGTGTCGTCCATCGCGCCGTGGAGCTCCTTGCGGTAGCGGGCGATAAAGGGGATGGTGTTGCCCTCGTCGAGCAAGCGCACGACGTTTTCAACGTGTCGGGGGTCTTTGCCGAGTTCGGCGGCAAGGGCCTGAATGAGATCCATAAAATGTTCCTTTCGTATATCGGGCGCCGAAGCGGCGCGGTCAAGTGAATCAGCAATGTCCGCCCGAAAGCGGGCGGAACGCAAAATTTATTATACCGCATCGCGCGGCGATGCGCAAAGCCTTTTGCACGGAAAAAAGGCGGAGGATCGGCGCGACGGCTGGGGCTTTACATTTTGCCGCTTTGACGGTAAAATACGACGCAGCGTTCAAAGGCATCGAATGCTTCGCTTTGCCGCTCAAAGGCGGCATTTTTCAGCAAGAGAAGGAGAAAGCAAAATGCAGAAGAAAAACAACAAAGGCATCATCGCCCTCATCATCGTGCTTGTGCTGGCGGCTGCCGCGCTCGTCATTTGGCAGACAAACAAGCCGGAGACGCAGCAGGGCGGTAAGGAGATCACCATCAATGTCGACCACTTGAACGGCGACGACACGACCTTCACCATCCACACCGACGAAGAGTACCTGCGCGGCGCGCTCGAGCAGGAAGACCTCATCGAGGGCACAGAGAGCGAGTACGGCCTCTATGTGCTGACTGTGGACGGCGAGACCGCCGACGAGAGCGAGCAGCAGTGGTGGGGCTACAGCGTGAACGGCACGTTTGCCGAGCTCGGCGTGGACAGCCAGCCCGTCGCGGACGGCGATGTGTACGACTTTGTGCTGAATGTCGGCTGGTAAGTCCGCAAGACTCAGCATCCGCGAGATCGCGGAGCTGTCGCTTTTCTGCGCGCTGATGGTCGCGGGCAAGGAGTGCCTGCGCCTCATTCCGAACGTGCATCCGGTCACGCTGCTGCTGCTTTTGGCCACGGCGGTGTACGGCGCGAAGGCGCTTTATCCGGCGTTCGGCTTTGCCCTGCTCGAGATCGCGCTCTACGGCGCGGGGCTTTGGAACCTGATGTATCTCTACGTCTGGCCGATCGTCGTGCTCGCTGCGCTGCCGTTTCGCAGAAGCGAGAGCCGCGCATTCTGGGCGGCCATCGCGGGGCTGCACGGGCTGTGCTTCGGCGCGCTGTGCGCCATTCCGTATTTTTTCATCGGCGGATGGCAGATGGCGTTTTCGTGGTGGGTTTCGGGCATCCCGTATGACGTCATCCACTGCGTGTCAAATACGGTCCTCGTCTTCGTGCTCTCCCCGCCGCTGCGGCGCGCACTGGAGCGCGCGAAGAAAACGTCGGGCGGAAGAGAATAGCAAAAAGCACCTGCCTTGAAGGCAGGTGCTTTTTGCCTGGTCGTGTCGCTTTTCAGCGTATAAGTGTCAGAACAGCGTTTCCTCGTCCTCGGAGAACAGCCGGTCGTTGACGGCGAAAAGGTCCATGCCATGCAGCAGCCCGTAAATGATGATCGCGTCGCGCCGGACCTTGGGATAGAGCTCGGCGAGGCCGCACAGGCGCAGAAGCTCCTGCGTCTCCTCGAGCGAGGCGCTCAATCCAAAGCACAGGCACAGCATGCGGCTGCGCGAGGGATTGCGCCGTCCCGCAAAAATCTGGTGCAAGTATATTTCGCTCATGCCGGACTGCTTGGCGAGCGCGGCCTTGGAAAGACCCTTCTTTTCAAGCATTTCGTTGAGTCGCGCCACGGCGCTTGCCGAGGAGAAGTTGTCCTCGTTTGCCGCAAGGAATGTCGTCAGATCAGGGGCGTCCATCAGCTCGCTGCGCAGATCGTCAGTGTTTCTTCGTTCCATCTTCATCTTCATCCATCTTCCGCCTTTACAAAAATTCAAAGACAACATATAATAATCCTCAATTATTTTACATTTTTTGACATGGGAAAACAATATGCTGGCTGCATAGGGTGTGAAATTTATGACGCTGTACGAGAGCTTTTTGGAGGCTGTGACAACCGAATACGACACGCTCCGCGTGCTGAAGCAGAGTCCGCGCGGGACTGTCTCCGTCGTGCGGCATAAGAAAAGCGGCACGCGCTATGTCTTCCGCCGCTACAGCGGCAGCGGCGAGGTCTATCGCCGTCTGCTGCCGGTGCTGTGCCCGCATCTGCCGCAGATCATGGAAGCGGCGGAGCAGGACGGCCAAACCGCCGTGCTGGAGGAATACGTGCAGGGCGACACGCTCGCAGAGCTTCTGATGGGGGCACGGCTTACGGAGAGGGAAGCGCGGCAGGTCACGATGCAGCTCTGCCAAGCGCTGCATGTGCTGCACTCGATGGGCGCGGTGCACCGCGACGTCAAACCGGAAAACGTCATCCTGCGCGGCAGCGACGCCGTGCTCATCGACTTTGATGCCGCGCGCATCTACAAGGTCGCATCCGAGAGCGACACGCAGGTGCTCGGCACGACGGGCTTTGCCGCGCCCGAGCAGTACGGCATCTTCCAGTCCGACGAGCGGGCGGACATTTTTTCGCTCGGCGTGCTGCTCAATATCATGCTTACGGGCAAGCACCCCTCGCGCGAGATGGCGGCGGGGAAAATGGGCCGCATCGTGCGCAAATGCACGATGACCGCGCCGGAGCAGCGCTATCAGAGCGCGCGAGCGCTGATGGAGGTGCTGTGAGATGAATTTTGAGGAAAAGCACTGTCCGCATTGTGGCGCGCTGCTTGTCGAAAACGCTTCGTTCTGCCCCTACTGTGAAAGCGTGCTGATCGAAAAGCGCCCTGCGGAAATGCCAAAGCCGAAACGCCGCAGGCGCATCACCGCGGCGCTCCTGCTAACGGCGGTGTTGTTGGTGACATTAACGGCGGTTGGATTTGCCAACCGAGGAAAGATCATCGACGCGCAGGGCGCGGAGCTCACCTACGAAGCGGACGGACAGACATTCCATCTGGCGCTGAGCTTTGAATCGCAGGGCGGCGCGCCGTTTTTCGGCCAGCCGCTTTTCACCGTAGAGGTCCGCGAGGATCAGGTGCGCGGCCAGGTGTCGAGCTCCCGCGTTTTTGTCGACAATGGCGGCGGCGTGGACAAGAAGAATGAATTTCTCGCCCTTGTGGATCACTACGAGGTGACGACCACGCCGTGCGATGGCATCACTCTTTTGCAGATCGACGAGACGTTCCTCCCGACGAACTCCAACGCGGCGATCGAGGCCATCCCGAGCTATCACACCGAGCAGCTCAAGGAGGGGGAGGGCAACGTCATCTGGACGATCTACCTCAAAAACGGCGACACGCTGCGCCTGCGCCACACAGTCAAGATCACGCGCGTCCCGGTCGTGACGCTGACCGAAAATGACTACCCGATGGCGACGGTCGACGATCTGAACGTGCTGCTCGACACGCTCGCGCACGAGGCGGATCGAAAGTCGGTCTACATTTTACAGCTGCCTGCGGTGACGTACGAGGGTGGTCTGACGATGAAAAATTTCTGCTGCGATCTGGTCGGCAGCGAGGGCGGCACGACGTTCACCGGCACGGTGACGATCGCGACGCGCGGCATTCACCCCTCAAACATCACGAACGTCCGCTTTATGGGCGACGGCACGGGCATCGGCCTTTCGGCGAGCGAAGGAGCATTCCTGCACCGCTGCACGTTTGAAAACTGGGAGATCGGCGCTTACGGCGGCCTCGGCAGCTGGGTCAACGCCACGGGCTGCACGTTCCGCGGCAACGGCGTGGGGCTGTGGCTCGACAACCACGGCGGCGCGACGTGCTCGGGCAGCTACTATGGCGACAGCGTGTACGAAGATAACGGTACCGCCGTGCGCATCGCCGCAATGCCGGGCACGGAGACGCTGGATTTCAATAACTGCGTGTTCCGCGGCAACGGGGTAAACGTCGAAAACACGGCGGGGTACGCCGTCGACCTCTCGCAGATCGTAACGGCGGACAATTGAAGAGAAAAAGGAGGAAACGCCGCGGCGTTTCCTCCTTTTTTGCAAAGGGTATGCTCCCAGCATATTGTTTTCCCGCACGGAAGCGTGTATGCTAATAAAGAATGCACAGACCCCGGAAATTTGTAGGAAATGAGGAGAACACACATGAAGCATAGAGCACTGAGCATGCTGTTAGCGCTGTTGATGGTAGTAAGCCTATTACCTATCGCCGCGGTAGCGGGGAATGAGGAAGCTAACTTTACAATGCGCTTACAAGGGGGCACTTATAATGCATCGTATAGCCTGTTTGCTGACACATATGAAGGCGTCAGATTTGATGCCTATGATGAGAGCAAAAATGTTACCCGTTCATTGAGCGGGAACGATACGCTTACATACGATGGGAAGGTAGTAACCAGTGTCGTATATGATTCAAATAATGATTCAGATAATACCTGGAGAGTTACCATTGCAGAACCAGAGAGCGGAGAGCAGTCAGGATGGATTGAGTACAGTGGAAAGAGAATATCGATTGATCTTCGCTTGAAGCACGGCGAAAAGGTAGAGAGCTTTGTTGGAAAGACAGCCGATGAGAAACTGGCAACTCCGTTTGAGTGGAATGGTCAAACCTACTACCTCGGCGTTAGCGACGGGGAAGACGTTAGGCCTTTTGGTTCGGGGAGCTGCGAACTGCAAAATGAAAATAGCCGTAACGGTTTTATGTTCAAGGCGCAGGTATTTACACTGAATGACGAGGATAACTATGTGCGGGTCAGTGACGATGTTCGTGCATGGATAGATAAAGATTACAACATTTTTGTAAAGGTATGGCCAACAGAGAGCTGTGTGGGGTATTATCGCCCACATGTGGAAACGTTGCAAGACGGTTCGCTGAACTGCCAGTTTACAACGGCATCGCTGGGCACTTGGCTTATTGAAGTCACGGCTATACCGCGTGAAGGTAAAAGCGGATTTACGCACTATTCGCAGCTGACGGTTTCGTATAGAGAAACACAAGCAAACGGCGTCCTTGGGATGAGCTATGACGGCAGCGGCTTTGTGAAAAGCTATGAGCTTTTCGCCGGTATCCACCGCAATATTGAATTTAAGGTCGGCAATGAGCCCTTGAATTTTAGTGCGATCAGAGAAGATGCCCCTGCGAATGAAAAACTGACGTATGGAGGGCTGATCAACAAGCTTGGCTATATGGGTGAGGGGTGCTGGACGATTGAACTTGCCGAGCCGCAGGGCGAGCAGACGACCGGCTGGATCCAGTACGGCACGGACGAAAGCAACCGCGTGACCATCACCGTCAAGCCCTCACACGGCGGCGCGGTGGGCTCTGAAACGACGATTTACGAGCAGGGTAGCGTTGAGTTTAAATGGGCGAGCTGGGGCACGGTCATGCCGTTTGAATGGAACGGACAGACCTACTACCTCGGCACGGCAGCGTGGAGCACGAAAAAACCGTATGCAATGGGTGGCCGCGGCGTGGAAGAGGCCGAGGATTACTATGCGGCGAGCGTCTTTTCTCTGATGTCCGGCGAGGTGGGTAGCATGAGCGCAACCTACCAACTGCGTGAGGATATCCGCGCGGCAATGATGCAGGACGGGTACACGTTTGAACTGACCCTTGTGCCGACGGACATCGGCTGTGCGTATTATCCGGCTATACGCGATGTGAAAATGAACATTACGCAGCAGGGCGACGGCACAGAGACCACATTCACTTCGGAATGGCAGGGACAGAAATTCTCAAAGGATTCTGTCGGCGTGTGGGTCTACGATGCGCGCCTCTATAAAGATGAAAAACAGGTGCAGCAGAATCTGAGCAACTGCAAATACAGCTGCAACATTCAAGAGAAAGTGGATCTGGAGGGGCAGAACGTCTCGGCTATCAATAGAGAGATCGAAAATGAATTAAAGAAATTCCCTGTGCAGGAAAACGACGGCCTTTACAATAATGTGGTCACCCTGGTCCTGCCGGCGGGAGAACTGGAAGGTCAGATCGTGATTCCGCAAACGAATGCGATCGTTACCGTGTACGGCAATGACTATGGTCAAGGCAGGATCGCGACCACGCTGAAAGGCGGCATCCGCTTTGATAACAACAACACCAACCATGTCGGCTTTATCCATTTTATCGGAGAAGGCAAGAACGTCGAATGGGTGGATGAAGAAAATGAGATCCGGAACGAGGCGGTTTACGGCGAGGGACAGGGCGCACCGGAGGTTTGCCTTTTTGAAGGCTATCACATTGCCATTCACAGCACAGATCGCCCGTCGTGGGGCAGTCAGGACTCCGTCTATATAAATAACAACGTGGCCATCTGCCAGGACGGTGAGAACGGCGGCCAGACCATTATGCGGAATAACTGGTTTGTCGACAACAACACCGCTGTGGTGATGAAGCGTTCCGTTTCGGTCGACTATTTGATGAGCTTCAAGAATCGTTTTATCAATAATGAAATCGATCTCAGCAATGAATCGGAGAATGTCCTGTGGCTATCGCAGAACTTCTTCTACCACGACTTCGATGGCGAGAATAGCTGGCGGCCGATCCTGTGGGAAGAAAAGAATGGCATCTTAGTGCTCAATAATGACGGCGGTCTGCTTTACGACAGCAGCGAAAACGCTCCGGCCTTTATGGATTCGAACTACAATACGTCGAAAAATGATGTAAAGTATTTGAATTTTCTGCCGTTGTTCAGTACCGAAGGGGATAGCCCGAAGCCAATGGCCTACCCGCTTGCCAGAACGCAGGATTGCAGCAGCTTCTTCTATCCCAACTGGGGAAGAGACGGAGAGAATTATCCCTCCTATGTGCTGTGGGGGGAAACAATCAGCGAAGATGACCTGAATAACCTGCGGTGCTACTCCTTCGACAAGCAGAACAATGTTGTGACCGGTACACTTGACTTCGGCGCCTCACTCGCCGAAGCGGAAAATTGAGGAGGCGGCAGATGAAAAAATTACTTACCCTTCTTTTGGCGCTGACGCTGTCGCTCAGCCTTGCGACCGCTGCGCTGGCGGACGACGGGAACAGCCGCGTCAGGCAGTTTGACCCCACGATCACCGTGACGAAAAACGGCGGCACGACCATTGTGACGCTGGTCGCTACGGAGGATAACAATGCGATCTTTGCTGAAAGACAGCCCACGGTGACGGTCGAGTGCAGCTACGCGCGCGCAGTCGTTACCGATCCGAGCGGTGCTCGGATCGAATCCACCCTCTCAGGCGGAAAGATCAGCTTCACCGTCACGACGGGCGGCGAGTATACGATCACGAGGATCGGCACGTCCGCGCCCTCGTCCAAGCCCGCGGAGGACGGCAAGACCGACGAGCCGCAGCCAGATGATGGAAGTTATGTCAACCGATATCCCGATGTGCAGGAGGGTGACTGGTACAACGGGGCCGTGCAGTTCGTCACCGAGGAAAAGCTGATGACCGGCACGGGCAAGGGCTTTGAGCCGAACGCCGCCACGACCCGCGCGATGCTCTGGACGATTTTGGCCCGCATGGACGGCGCGGACTCGAACAGCACGGGTGCGTGGTATGCCGCCGCGCAGGATTGGGCGGTCAAGCATGGCGTATCCGACGGCACGAGCCCGGACGGCAAGATCACGCGCGCGCAGCTCGCGACGATGCTCTACCGCTACGCGCAAAGCCGCGGCTTGGCCAAGGCCGATGTGCAGGGTGATCTGAGCGCGTTTACTGACAGCGCGAGCGTCAGCCCCTACGCGGTCGAGGCGATGCGCTGGGCCGTCGGGGCGGGCATCGTCAACGGTATGGACGGCAAGCTGAACCCGCAGGGGGAGGCGACCCGCGCGCAGATGGCGACGATGCTGATGCGCTACGCAAAGCTCGCTGCATAAAGCGAGAACAAAATGAAAAAGGAGTTCCTCTTGAAGGTAAGAGGAACTCCTTTTTTGCAAAATTCAGATATTCAGCACAAAGTGCTCTTTATGGAAGTCCAGAAGCCCTTCCTTTTTCATTTTTCCAAGCTCGAGCGACAGTCCGCTGCGCTCAACGGCGAGAAAGTCCGCGAGCTGCTGGCGGGAGAACGGGATGTCAAACTCGACCGCGCCGCGCCGCTGCGCCTCGGCGGAGAGATAGGACATGAGCTTGGCGCGCGTCGTGCGCTGGGCGATGTGCGTGAGCTTTTCATTGAGCAGCAGGTTTTTTCCCGCAAGGTCGCTCAGAAGGTTTCGGATGATGCGGCTGTGGTGCGCGCAGGCGGAGGGACAGACCGTCAAAAGGCGCTTGACGTTCAAAAACAGCACCGTTGTCGGCGTTTCGGTCACGACGCTCACATTGGAGACACTGTTTGGCGCGCAGGCGAAGGCCGCGGCATACGTCTGCCCCGGCGCAGTGCGGGAGAGAATGTTGCGGTTGCCCCAGATATCCTCCTGCACGACGAGCGCGCAGCCGGAGAGCACCATGCCAATCTCCTCGACCTTGTCACCGGGATGAAGGAGAAACACGTCCTTGGGGAATTGCTCGGTCTTTGCCGCAAGGCAGGTGAGCATCGCGTCGAGCTCGTCCTCCGTGACGCCGGAAAAGAGCGGCGAGGCGGCGAAAATGGAAAAAAATTCTTTCATGAAAAACGCCTTTCGTTGAAAATTCAACCGACTTGCTGGCCGCATTCTACTATAATACGCTTGAAAACGCAAGGAGGTATTGCAATGAAACGGAGAATCATTGAGATCGATCAAAATAAATGCAACGGCTGCGGCGCTTGCGCCGCGGCGTGCCACGAGGGCGCTATCGCCATGGTAAACGGCAAGGCGCAGCTGATGCGCGACGACTACTGCGACGGCCTGGGCGACTGCCTGCCGACGTGCCCGACCGGCGCGATTTCCTTTGTCGAGCGCGAGGCCGCGGCCTACGACGAGCAAGCGGTGCTTGAAAACAAGCAGAAGAGAATGCAGAAGGAGGGGATGACACTGCACCACAGCTGTCCCGGCATGCAGCTCAAGACCTTTGCGCACAAGGCGGCATCTGAAACGGCGGCTCCTGCTGCGCAGGAGAGCCAGCTCTCCCAGTGGCCGGTGCAGATCAAGCTCGTACCCGTGAACGCGCCGTATTTCTCCGGCGCAAAGCTGCTCATCGCGGCGGACTGCACGGCGTACGCCTACGCGGCCTTCCACGAGAAATTCATCAAGGGCCACATTACGCTCGTCGGCTGCCCGAAGCTCGACAGCGTGGATTACAGCGAAAAGCTGACCGAGATCATCGCAAAAAATGACATCAAGAGCGTGACGGTCGTGCGAATGGAGGTCCCGTGCTGCGGCGGGCTCGAGCACGCGGCAAAGACCGCGCTGCAAAATAGCGGTAAATTCATCCCTTGGCAGGTCGTGACAATCTCGACAGACGGGAGAATACTGGATACGATTTGAGTCATCCTATGATCGATAAGACCACAGAATGAGGAGGATTTTTTCGGTGGACAACAAGATGTTTTGTTTTCAGTGCGAGCAGGCGGCGCACTGCACGGGCTGCACCGGCAGCGCGGGTGTGTGCGGAAAGAGCGCCGAGACGGCAAATTTGCAGGACGAGCTGACCGGCGCACTCATCGGCCTTGCCCGCGCTGCGGACGGCAGCCCCGGCGTGAACGAGGGCACATGGAGCCTCATCATCGAGGCGCTTTTCACTACGCTCACGAATGTGAACTTTGACGCGGCGGCCATCCGCGATGTGACTGCACGCGTGAAGGCGGAGAAGAGCCGTCTTGTGCCGGACTGCGCGTCCTGCATGTCGCCCTGCGGGCACAACAATGACTACGATGTCTCGCGGCTCTGGACGGCGGACGAGGACATCCGCAGCCTCAAGTCGCTTATCCTGTTCGGTATCCGCGGCATGGCGGCGTACGCCTACCACGCGATGGTGCTGGGCTATACGGACGGCGAGGTCAACCGCTTTTTTGCCAAGGCATTGTTTGCCATCGGCGAGGACTGGGGCATGGATGACCTGCTCCCCCTTGTGCTGGAGGTCGGCGAGAAAAACTACCGCTGCATGGCGCTGCTCGACAAGGCCAACACGGAGACCTACGGCACGCCAGAGCCGACCACCGTGCCGCTGACGGTGGAAAAGGGACCGTTCATCGTGGTTTCCGGCCACGACCTGCACGACTTGAAGCGCCTGCTCGAGCAGACGGAGGGCAAGGGCATCAACATCTATACGCACAGCGAGATGCTGCCCGCGCACGGCTACCCGGGCCTTAAAAAGTATGCCCATCTCAAGGGCAATTTCGGCACGGCGTGGCAGAACCAGCAAAAGGAATTTGCCGACATCCCTGCGCCCGTACTATTCACCACGAATTGCCTGATGCCGCCGAAAGCGAGCTATGCCGACCGTGTGTTCACTACGGCGGCGGTCTCATATCCGGAACTCAAGCATATCGGCGCGGACAAGGACTTCACGCCGGTCATCGAAAAGGCGTTGGAACTGGGCGGCTATGCCGAGGATAAGGCATTCACCGGCATCAACGGCGGCAGCACAGTCACGACGGGCTTTGCCCGCGGCGCGGTGCTGGGTGTGGCTGACAAGGTGGTTGAGGCCGTCAAGTCCGGCCAGATCCGACACTTTTTCTTAGTCGGCGGCTGCGACGGTGCGCGCCCCGGCAGGAACTACTACACGGAATTCGTCAAGCAGACGCCGCCCGACTCCATCGTGCTGACGCTGGCCTGCGGCAAGTTCCGCTTCAATGACTTAGATCTTGGCACGGTGGCGGGACTGCCGCGCATCCTGGACATCGGCCAGTGCAACGACGCTTACAGCGCCATCCAGATCGCGCTGGCGCTCGCCGACGCCTTTGGCTGCGGTGTGAACGAGCTGCCGCTTTCGATGGTGCTCTCGTGGTACGAGCAGAAGGCGGTGTGCATCCTGCTGACGCTGCTGTATCTCGGCATCAAGGACATCCGCCTCGGTCCGACGCTGCCGGCGTTCCTCTCGCCGAACGTGCTCGACTACCTTGTCAAGAACTTTGGCATCGCGCCCATTACGACGCCAGAGGAGGACCTGAAGGCCATTCTGGGGTAAAACTGAAACGTACCGGCGGGCATTTTGGCCCGCCGGTATTTTTTGCAGAGAAAGAAACGCAAAAATTAAGCGTGACTTTTGACGCGAGATCTGATAAAATAAAATAACTTTGCGCAACAGCGGGGGAAAGAGAGAAATCAACAGGAGAGATCAATGAAAAAACAGTTTGACCTCAGCGCCGCGGCGCTGCACATTTTAGCGATGGCCTTCATGCTGCTCGACCACCTGTGGGCGACGCTTTTTCTTTCGCAGGAGTGGATGACCTGCGTGGGACGTCTCGCGTTCCCCATTTTTGCCTTCATGGCGGTGGAGGGCTACTTCCACACGCACAGCTTTAAAAAATACGCACAGCGCATGCTGGTTTTTGCGCTGCTGTCGGAAATTCCCTTTGACCTGATGTACGGCGGCACATGGTTCTATCCTGTGCACCAGAACGTCATCTGGACGCTGCTCATCGGTCTTCTTGGCATTCGGGCGATGGAGGCCGTGCGGGAAAAGGGGAAGACATGGCTCTATCTTCTGACTTGCGTTGCGGTCACGGTGCTGGGCTTTGCGCTCGGCACGCTCGGCATGGTAGATTATTACGGCATGGGCGTTTTGACGGTGTTTGTGTTCTATTTCCTCCGCGGCAGAGAGTGGTGGAAGCTGCTCGGGCAGATCGCGGCGCTCTATTGGATCAATGTGTCGCTCATCGGAGGACAGATTTTCCCGATCGAGCTTTTCGGACTGGAGTTTGAGGTCTGCGAGCAGGGGCTCGCACTGCTCTCGCTCGTGCCCATCTGGCTCTACCGCGGGCGGCAGGGACACCACAGCAAGGCGTTTCAGTATGCCTGCTACGCGTTTTATCCGGTACATATGCTCATCCTCGGCCTTATCCAGCTGTCTCTGTAACAGAATACGAAAAAAGCGCTGCCGTAAAGGCGGCGCTTTTTCGCGCCCTTTTTTTGGAACGTTCACAATTTGTTTATTGACATTGAAATGGAAACAACTATAATGATGACGTTCTAAAATTAGAGGATTATCATTCGATGACGAGCGAGCGCGGAGCGTGACCGAATGAGGTCGGAAAGGAACCGATATGATGCCGAAGGAACCGATGCGTGGAGCGACGCTTTTCAGCCACGCCAACAAGATGACACAGGCGTATCACATTATGTTAACTCCACTGTGCAAGGAGGCAGGACTGCCGCCGCTGGCGATGGACATTCTGCTCTTTCTCGCCAACAATCCCGAGCACAACACGGCGAAGGACATCTGCCGCATGCGCGGGCACAAACCGGGTATTGTCTCCGTGCACGTGGAAAGACTGGTGAATGACGGCCTTCTTGAGCGGCAGGAGATGCCGGGCGACCGGCGGCAGACGCGGCTTATCTGCACCGAACAGGCGCAAGCGCTCATTGAGCGCGGACGGCAGGTGCAGTGGCAGTTCGGAAGACGCCTGCTCGAAGGCATCCCGGAGGAGGATCTGGCGACGATGCGCCGCTGCCTTGAAAGAATGGATGGCAATCTGAACGGCATCTGCAAGGAAAAGCGCTGAGGGCCCAAAGAAGAAATCAGGAGAAACAACAATGATCAAACTACTCAAAAACATGCGCCGCAAAGAGGTGCTCATGGTGCTGCTGTGCACCGTGCTTGTGGCGGTGCAGGTCTACTTTGACCTGCGGCTGCCGGATTACATGACCGATCTGACGACGCTCATCAAAACGTCGGGGGCGACGGCGGATATCCTGTCCGTCGGCGTGAAAATGCTTGGCTGCACGCTCGCAAGCGCCGTGCTGGCCGTGGGCTGCGGGTATCTCGCGGCCAAGGCGGCATCGGGCTTCAGCTTCACGGTGCGCGAAAGGCTCTTACGCCACGTGATGGACATCGGCAGCGAGGAGATGCAGGATTTTTCCGTCGCCAGCCTCATCACGAGAACGACGAACGACATCACGCAAATTCAGATGATCGTGGCGATGGGCCTGCAGATGATGATCAAATCGCCGATCATGGCCGTGTGGGCCATCATCAAAATTCTCGGCAAGAGCTGGGAGCTCTCCGCCGTGACAGCGGCATTCGTCGTGGTCATCTGCGTGACGGTGATAACGGTAATGAGCATCTGCATCCCGCGTTTCCGCATCGTGCAGAAGCTGACCGACCAGATCAACCGTGTGGCGCGCGAAAACCTGACGGGCATCAACGTGGTGCACGCGTTCAACGCCGAGCAGTACCAGAACGACAAGTTCAACAAGCCGAGCCTTGACATGATGAATGTGCAGGTAAAGAACCAGAAGCTCTTCGCCCTCGTCCAGCCGACGATGACGCTCGGTATGAACGGCCTGGCGCTCACAATCTACTGGCTGGGCGCGGCACTGGTCAACAACATCGCGCTGACTGATCCCGCCGCACGACTCACGATGTTCAGCGACGTGCTGGTGTTCAGCACGTATGCAACCTACGTGGTGATGTCTTTTATGATGCTTGTGATGATCTTCATGCTGCTGCCGCAGGCGCAGGTCTCGGCCGAGCGTATCAACGAGGTGCTCGAGCGCAAGGCGAATATCCGCGAGGGCAGCGTGAGCGAATGCAAAGAGCACGGCACAGTGGAGTTCAAAAACGTCTCGTTCCGTTATCCGCACGCATCGGAGGATGAGCTTTCGAACATCAGCTTCCGTGTGAACAGGGGCGAGACGCTCGCTGTCATCGGCGCGACGGGCAGTGGCAAGACGACGCTTGTGAGCCTGATCCCGCGCTTTTACGACGCGACAGAGGGCGAGGTGCTCGTCGACGGCGTGAACGTCAGGGACTACACGTTCGATGCCCTCTACAACAAGCTTGGCTACGTGACGCAGAAGGCGGTGCTCTTCGCCGGCAGTATCCGCGACAATGTCTACTTTGGCGAGAGCGAAGCGCTGGCGGACGATGAGGGCCTTGCGCAGGCCGTCGAGCTTTCGCAGGCGAAGGAGTTTGTCGACAAGCTCCCCGACGGCACGCAGCACCATGTGGCGCAGATGGGCCGCAACATGTCCGGCGGCCAGAAGCAGCGCCTTTCCATCGCCCGCGCGCTTGCCAGAAAGCCGGAGATCCTCGTCTTCGACGATTCGTTCTCTGCGCTTGACTACCGCACGGACGCGAAGCTGCGCGAGGGCCTGAGTAAGCAGCTGCACGATACGACGAAGATCATCGTTGCGCAGCGCATCAGCACCATCCGCCACGCGGACAAGATCGTCGTGCTCGACCGCGGCGAGGCCGTGGGCATCGGCACGCATGAAGAGCTGATGCGGAATTGTGACGTTTACCGCGAGATCGCGACCTCCCAGCTCAGTGCTGCGGAGCTGGCGTAAAGGGGGCGAGAGAAGATGAAAAAGAAAAACAGCAATCCCGTCGGCGCGCTCAAGCGCACGGGCGCGTATATGAGCTCGAGCATGGGCATTATCATTTTTGCCCTCGTGCTGGCGGCGCTGAGCGCCGTGATGACGATCATCGGCCCCGACAAGATCGGCAAAATGGCGACCATCATGTCCGACGGCCTGTTCACCGGTATCGACCTCGCCGCCATTGCGAAGATCGGCGTGTTCCTTGCCATTATTTACTGCCTGAGCGCGCTGTTTGGCTTTATCCAGCACTATATCATGGCGGTCGTGACGCTGAAAATGTCCTACCGCATGAGAGGTGAGCTCTCGGAAAAGATCAACCGCGTGCCGCAGAAGTATTTCAACACCACCTCGCAGGGCGACATTTTGAGCCGCATCACAAACGATGTGTCAACGCTCCAGCAGGGACTTACCAACAGCCTGCCGACCATCATCAGCGCCGCGACGCAGTTTGCCGGCTGCCTTATTATGATGTTCGTGACCGAATGGCGCATGGCGCTCGTCGCACTGTGCATCACGCTCCTTGGCATGGTGCTGATCGTCGCCATCATGTCGAAGTCGCAGCGCTACTTCACCGCACGGCAGAAGAGCCTCGGCGAGCTCAACGGCTATGTCGAGGAGATGTATTCCGGCCATGAGGTCGTGCGCATCAGCCGCGCGGTCGATAAGGTCCTCGACCACTTCGACGGCCTGAACGCGGCGGTCTATGACGCAAACTGGCGCTCGCAGTTCCTCTCCGGTGTGATGCAGCCGCTCATGAACGTGATCGGCAACCTCTCGTATGTTGCGGTTTGCGTGTTCGGCTCGGTGCTGGCCATCAATGGCACGATCGAATTCGGCGTCATCGTCTCGTTCATCCTGTATGTGCGCCTGTTCACCACGCCGCTGACGCAGATCGCGCAGGGTATGACGAATTTGCAGACGGCCTCCGCCTCCGCGCATCGTATTTTCGACTTCCTCGAAAGTGAAGAGCTCGGCGACGAGAGCGGCAAGACCGAAAAGCTCGACGCCGTGCGCGGCGCGGTGACGTTCGACCACGTGCGCTTCAGCTACCCTGATTCACCTGACAAGGTCATCATCAAGGATTTCTCCGCTGAGGTCCATCCGGGCCAGAAGGTCGCCATCGTCGGCCCCACCGGCGCGGGCAAGACCACGATGGTCAACCTCCTGATGCGCTTTTTCGAGGTCAACAGCGGCCGCATCACGATTGATGGCGTGCCGACGACCGACCTGCGTCGCCCCGATGTCCACAAGCTCTTTGGTATGGTCCTGCAGGACACGTGGCTCTTTGAGGGCACGATCCGCGAGAACCTGGTCTATAACATGGAGGGTATCACGGACGAGCAGCTCGAAACGGTCTGCAAGGCCTGCGGCCTCGACAAATTTGTCCACTCGCTGCCACAGGGCTTTGACACCGTGCTCAGCGAGAGCACGACCATCTCGGCGGGACAGAAGCAGCTTTTGACCATCGCTCGCGCGATGCTCCAGAATGCGCCGATGCTGATCCTCGACGAGGCAACGTCCTCGGTCGATACGCGCACGGAACTTCTCATTCAGCGTGCGATGGACGAGCTGACGAAGGGCCGGACGAGCTTTGTCATCGCCCACCGCCTGTCGACCATTAAGAACGCCGACCTCATCCTCGTGATGCGCGACGGCGACGTCATCGAGAGCGGCACGCACGAGCAGCTGATGGAGCAAAACGGCTTCTACGCCGAGCTCTACAACAGCCAGTTCGCGCAGGCGTCGTAAAGAAAAACCAGCGCAGGTGAGCCTGCGCTGGTTTATATTTTCTGCGGAAGAAGTTAAAAGAAAGTTTATTGCTGAACCGGGAAACGGTGGTATAATAAGGAGCATTCGAGGGCTGACAAAGCCCGCACCGCGAAAGGAAGCGGAAACATATGAATTGGTTTCAGGAATTGCTGTCGAATCCCTTTTTGCTCATCGGTCTCTCGTCGTGGTTCTGGGCGCAGTTCATCAAGACGATCATCCATGCCATTGTGACGAAGAGCATCGACTTTACGCGCCTCATCGGCGACGGCGGGATGCCGAGCGGCCATTCGGCCACGGTCTCGTCGCTCGCGACCGCCGCGGCGCTCGTCTACGGGCTCGGTTCGTTTGAATTCGCGATGGCGTTCATCTTCGCCATCGTCGTCTGCAAGGACGCGATGGGCGTCCGGCTCGAAACGGGGCGGCAGGCCGTCATCATTAACGATATCGTCGAGGCCTTCAACTCGCTCGCGTCGGAAAAGCTTCCGGAGGCGAAGCTCAAGGAGTTCGTCGGCCACACGCCGCTGCAAGTCATCGCCGGTATTCTGCTCGGCGTGGTGAACACATTTATCATGTACTACTGCGTACTGTGAGGGAAAGGACATGACGCTTTTTATTAACTGCTGCCCGCGCGGAGAATCGCGCACGGAAAAACTGGCCCGCGCGCTGCTTAAAGCGCTCGGCGAATACGAGGAGCTGCGCCTTTATGACGAGCCGCTGCACCCGCTGGGGCGCGCGGACATCGCAAAGCGCGACGCGCTGCTCGCGGAAAAGAAGTATGACGATGAAATGTTCCGTTACGCCCGTCAGTTCGCCGCGGCGGACAGAATTGTCATCGCTGCGCCGCTGTGGGACCTGTCGTTCCCTGCGCAGCTCAAGGTGTATCTGGAGAATATCTATGTCACGGGCATCGTGACGAAGTACAGCGAGGCGGGCAAGCCCGTCGGCCTGTGCCGCGCAAGCGAGCTCTACTATGTCACGACCAGCGGCGGGCCGTTTGACGGCCGCTTTGGCTACGACTACTGGAAGACCATCGCGCAGGACTGCTTCGGCATTCCGACCGTCAAGCTCCTGGAAGCCGAAAACCTCGACATCGTGGGCGCAGACGCGGAAAAGATCGTCGACGATGCCATCAAGGCCTACGGCCCTGCGTAAAATCAAACTTGTATAGCAAAAAAGCTCCGTGCCTTGGCACGGAGCTTTTTTATCGGGAAAAATCAGTTGGCGCTGCTCTGCTCGCTTTCGGGCAGGAGGTTCGTCATGCTCTTGAGGCCGATGGCGAGCGTGGACATGTTGTGCAGCAGCGCCGAGGTCGTCGGCGGCAGGATACCAAGCACGCCAAGCACGATGAGCGAGAAGTTGAAGCTCACGATGAAGCGGTAGTTGCGGTGGATGCGGGCCATGAGCTCCTGACTGAGAGAGCGCAGCGTGACGAGCGCGAACAGATCCTCGGACGAGATGGTGATGTCCGCGATCTCACGCGCGATGGCGGCGCCGGTCGAAATGGCGATGCCCGCGTCGGCCTCGGACAGGGCGGGGGAGTCGTTCACGCCGTCGCCGATCATGATGACCTTGCGGCCCGCGGCCTTTTCGCTGCGGACGAACGCGGCCTTGTCCTCGGGCAGGACTTCTGCGTAGACGGCGTCGACGCCGACCTCAGCGGCGACGGCTTCGGCGGTCTTGCGGCTGTCGCCGGTCATCATCACGACCTTGTCGATGCCGAGCTCGTGCAGCGCGCGCACGGCGGCCTTCGCCTCCTTGCGCAGCGGGTCATGGATGCAGATGACCGCGGCGAGCTCGCCTGCGATGCAGAGATACAGGTGCGAATACTCGGGCGGGAGCGATTCAAACTTGTCCTCTTCACCCTCCGGCACGCGGCAGCCCTCGTCCTCGAAGACGAAGTGCGCGCTGCCGATGAGCACTGTTTTCTCGTCCACCATGCTCGAAATGCCGTGCGCCACGACGTACTGGACCTGAGAGTGATACTCCTCGTGCGTCAATCCGCGGTCCCTGGCCTCGGCCACGACGGCGTTGGCGATGGAATGGGGATAGTGCTCTTCGAGGCACGCGGCGAGGCGGAGCATCTCGCTTTCCTCATTGCCGCCGAAGGTGACGATTCTTGCGACCTTGGGCGTGGCGTAGGTGAGCGTGCCGGTCTTGTCAAAGACGATGGTGTTCGCCTGGGCGACGGCTTCGAGGAAGCGCCCGCCCTTGACGGAGATGTGATGGCTGCTGCTCTCGCGCATGGCAGAGAGCACCGCGATGGGCATGGAGAGCTTGAGTGCGCAGGAGAAGTCGACCATCAGCACGGCCAGCATCTTTGTGACGTTGCGCGTGAGAAGATAGGTCAGGATCGTGCCGCCGAGCGTGTAGGGCACGAGCTTATCGGCAAGGCGCGAGGCCTTGTCCTCTGCCGTAGACTTGAGCTTTTCCGACTCTTCGATCATGCGAACGATGCGGTCATAGCGGCCGCCGCCGAGCGCCTTTTCCACGCACACGACACACTCGCCTTCTTCGGCGACGGTGCCTGCGTAGACATAGCTGCCCTCGCGCTTGGGGACGGGCATAGACTCGCCCGTCATGGACGCCTGATTGACCATCGCCTCGCCGGAGACGACCTTGCCGTCGAGCGGGATGAGGCTGCCGGTGCGGACAACGACGCAGTCACCCGCCTGAATATCGCCGATGGGAACGAGCGTTTCCGTCTCGCCCGTCTTGAGCCAGACGTGGTCAACGTTGAGCGACATCGCGCCCGCGAGGTCCGCAACGGACTTCTTGTGCGTCCAGTCCTCGAGGATTTCGCCGAGGCGGAGCATGAACATCACAGAGCTTGCCGTCGAAAAGTCGCCGCGCACCATCGACACGGTGACGGCGGTGGCGTCGAGCACGGCGACGGAGAGCTTGCCGTGCAGCAGTGCGGAAAGACCCTCTCGGATGTACTTGATCGAATGGTAGATGGCGAGCGCCGTGGTGACGGGGAGCGGGAAGAAGAGCTTCGAGATCACGCGGCGGATCACCGTCCACGAGAGTTTGTCTTCAAATTCACGGTTGAGTTTGCGCGTCGTATGGTCGGGGACAAGGTCCATCGTCTCGGCCTTGTCGAACGAGAACGCCGCGAGCGCGTGCACGAGCGCGGCGCGGTCCGCGCGGTAAATGATCACGGCGTCCTGTGTGCGGTCAAAGACCGAGACCTCTCGCACGCCGTCCACATTGCGCAGATAATATTCCAGAACGTCCGCCTGATGCAGCGTCATGCGGCGGCAATTCAGATGCACGCGCATGCGTCCGGCGGATTCGTGCAGAATTTTGCATTTCATAGTGTATCAATTCCTCCGAAAGTGAAAGAGAGCCGCGCGTCGCGGCTCTCCTGCGATTTATTCCTCGTCCGCTTTTTCCTCGGACGCGTCCTCAATGACTTCGGCGTCCTCTTCCGCTGCGCGGCGCTCGTTGATGTCCTTGGCGTCGGCGTAGACGTCCTCAGCATCCTCACGGACGTTCGTGACGGCCTGCATCACGCAGTCCTTGGCACGCAGCACCGCGGCGGTGGTGTGAGAGTAGACCTTTTTGGCATCCTTGCTGGAAAGGATCTTGAGGCCGGCGGTGCCGAACAGCACGCCTGCTGCAAATAAACCGAGATGTTTCATTGTGTAAAAACCTCCTGTCGATTTTTGTAAAAACGAGATGTTTTTCAATTTCCTGCACAATATAACACAGTGCTTTTTGAATTGCAAGTGGGGAAATGTTAAAAAATGACGAACAATGGGAAGCGCTGTTTTGTCGCGTTTTCCTCAGATGTTCGCGCGCTCGTCCCAGAGCGTCAGAATGCCAGATTGCAGCGTTTTCGGAACGTCGATGATGCGCTGGTTCGACGAGCCGCGAAAGCGCAGCGAGATATCGTGCAGCGCGTCCACATACCGTCCGTCGACGAGCACATCGAGCAGTGACAGCAGTTCGTCCGTCACCTCGCAGCGCGGGTATGCGGCGGGGTCGTGCAGCTCCTCCCACGTAAAGCCTGTGAACGACCAGATCGTCTTTTGCGGCAGCTCACGCCTCACGCGGCGGAGAAACGGCAGCAGTGCGCGCTGATTTTTAGGCTCGAACGGCTCGCCGCCGAGCAGCGTGAGGCCGTTGATATAATCGGGGGAGAGCAGGCGCAGAAGCTCATCCTCCGTCTCGCCCGTAAAGGGCTTGCCGTAGCAGAAGTCCCACGTCTGCGGCTGAAAGCAGTTTTCGCAGTGGTTCGTGCAGCCGGAGACGAACAGCGTCACGCGCACGCCAAGGCCGTTGGCGATGTCGCAGTTTTTGATCTCGCCATAGTGCATGGGAAATGACCTCCTCATAAGGAAAAGGCGGGAGCGCGGTGCGCTCCCACCTAAACAGCAATTTTATGGCGCAGCCTTACAGATGCAGCACGCGCTCTTTGATCTCCTGCGTGCGGCCCTGGTTCCAGAACTGGGTGCCGATGTAGCCGCAGGTGCGGCGGGCGA
>OODF01000507.1_pt1 | contig 24739 bp, 22 predicted proteins | sample 1671431 | NCBI WGS metagenome assembly OODF01 (sample SAMN06348156, study PRJEB24527) | human gut metagenome | biome: human gut; feature: ankylosing spondylitis patient; material: feces | host: Homo sapiens | place: China | collected 2015-10 | reverse complement strand
ACCTCAGACAAAAAAAGGCGCTCGAAGAATCAATCCCGAGCGCTCCAATCTAAATTTGAAATTACGGCCGACTTGCTCGGCAGAACGTAATCTCAACTCAACCTCAAATCCCAAGGAGAAGTGACAACATTCAATTGCCACATCTGCATATTAGCATAATCCACTAGGTGAAAACCCTCTTATGTGAATACGCATCCTATTTTAGGTTTAATTTTCCAGTGCCTTTGCAGCTCGAAGAACGCTGATGATGCGGGCGTATTCTTTCTTTAGCTCATCCGTATATTGGTTTCCTTCTTCCCATCGTCCATTTTTAAAATCGAACTCCTGAGCTTTTACGGGTGTATTCAGGCTGGTAAAACCCAGCGTGGCAGTAATTCCCTTCAAAGAATGAGCAGCCCTTCTGGCATCTTCTCTTCTGTCTTCTTCTATTGCTTTAAAAAGCTCAGGGAATGTCGGTTCTTCTAAAAAACGGAAAAGGTACTTTTCATAGAGTCTCTCGTTCTCGGAGAAATAAATCAAGCCATCAGTTAAGTTAATGCCGCTCTTGGCTAAAAATTCCTTTTGTTTCCCGTTCATCTCAATCCTTAGGATCTTTAAAAATACCGAGCAAGAATAACAAACCGCACATCCGATTGAACAGAAGTGCGGTCTAATTCACATAATCAGAAAATTAGTATTCGAAGGTTCCTTTCTGCAGGAGCTCATTGTCCTTCATCATCAGCACGCCTTTACTGTAGACGTCCTGCAGTTCCCAGTTTTCATCGAAAAGGCACATATCAGCGCTGTTTCCGACGGCAACTTCGCCCTTACCTTTCATTTCCAAGCCGCGAGCTACGTTGCGAGTCAGAAGAGGAAGAACTTTTTCAACCGCATGACCTCTTGCAATCAGCTTCTTGAGATCACGGAGGTTACACGCAACGCCTCCGATACCGAGACCAACCATTTCGCCTTTTTCATTAAAGCGAGGTACAGAGCCATGACCGTCAGAACTCATTGTCATAATAGACGGTTCAATTCCGGCATCCCATGCTGCTTCAACTGCATCTGCAGGACTTTCAAAGCAACAGGAGCCGCCGGTTGTAATGTCGATACGGCCGCCTCTCTTCGCAAACTCAAGTGCTTTGCCGAAGACATACTTATCGCGAGCACAGTGCGTCGGACGAATGTGACGAATCGGGAAACCGCGGTTAACGATTTCTTCGAACATCTCAAATGCGCCCGGAACATTGCCAAGATGGATATGAAGAACACCGATCTTTCCGGCAATCATGCCGCCTACGCGAATCTGTGTCAGGAGGTCGAGAACATTCTGTGTTGTCGGGAAGGAGGAGCGATGGTCGCCCAATGCGATCTTAACGCCTAATACCTCATGAACCATCAGCAGGTCGTTTTTAACCGATCCCGTCAGAGTTGTCGGAGGATAAGAATAATTGCTTGTATACATCCAAGCGGTCACGCCTTCATCCGTCAAGGCTTGGACTTTGGCCAAAAGATTCGGCAAAGAACGAGTAACGCTATCTGTTCCGGAAACACCGACCAAGCTCGTGGTGCCGCAGGAAATCAGTTCACTGAGAACGATTTCAGGCGTACGGCTGCGCGGACCGCCTTCCCCGCCGCCACCGGTAACGTGAATATGTTGGTCAATGAAGCCCGGTGTCAAGATTTTGCCGGAAGCCTCAACCGTTTCAAGTTCAGGTAAAACAACCGTCAGATCTTTACCGACTGCAGCAATCTTGTCGTTAACCACCAAAACGTCCTGAACACCCAAATTATCTGGGTTGTAGACATGAGCCCCTTTTATTAAATAAGCCATAGAAAGATCCTTTTATAAGAAGATTAAGCTGCTGGTTACGGAAACGATCACTGCTATGATCATGACCGGGATTGTGCGGCGGATCAGGGCAATCGGAGTTAATCCTGTAATACCGGAGACCGCAATGATGACGCCAGCGATCGGGCTCATCGTACGAGCAATACCGGCAGACAGCTGAACCGGAACGGCCAGAGCTAATGTCGGAATACCGACAGAAGAAGCTGCCTCAGGAAGAAGCGGAGAGAAAGCAAAGAAGGCGGCGTTGCCGGATCCCGTAACGATAGCGGCAACAATCATGATGACGAGCATCACGATCAACATGATGAACAAACCTGCGTTCTGGATAGAAGCCGCCGCCTGAATCATCGTGGAGATACCGCCGATCTTGTTCAAACCGAGAGCAAACATTTCTGCGCAAACGATCAAGCTGACGGTAGAGGTAAAGACCTTGCCCATACCCTCAAAAATTGCCTGAGAATCTTTGCAGCACTGTTTAAAATCGCGGCGAGTTGCAATATCGACGACTAAAGCAATAATTAAAGAAACGATGATCGCGGTAACGAGATTCAGCTTGATGGCCTTATAGACTAAAGGAGAAAAACCGATCAGGAGACCCAGCGGCAGCATCGGTAGAATGGCGTAATACGCGGGACCGGCACCTTCAAGAGCCTTGTCGACGTCTAAAGCGCTTTCCTTGGTATCTTCTTTATTAGCTAAAGCGCCTTCTTTCTTATCGAACCAACGCTGGACAAAGAAATGACCGATTGCAACGGAAGCAATCGTGCAGAGGGCGACAGGACCTTGGCCCTGAACGAAGTAAGTCACGACGTCCATGTTGCAAAGGTCGGCAGCACGCATCGCGTTGGAGCTGGACGGACCCAAGTCCAAACAGCAGGTTGTCGCAATGACTGCGGCAGCTGAGGTGCGAGAAACGCCTAGTGCAACCAGCAGCGGATAAATCGAAGCCATCAGCAGAAGGCCGAGTCCGACAGCAGAGTTCACGAACAATGCGATGAACTGCCCTACAACGTACGTCAGAGCCAGCAGGACATAAGGAGAGCGAATAGCTTTCAAAGGCTTAACGCACAGCTTAACTAAAGCTTTACTGGCACCGATGCGGTCCATATAAACAGCAAAACCGGCAATAGCCATAATGTTGAGACCTAAGCCAGGCAGACGACCTTTCAAGAGGTTTGTAAATGCCTGAGCAAAGTCAAACGCAAAGAAATTTGTGGAAGCTTTAGGAGCAACTGCAGGAACTCCTTCTAAATAAGCACAGAACAGGAGCAGCAAGCCCAAGAGCAAAAGAATAATTGGAGGATAGTAGTTTTTAATAACGAAGTAGCTAACCAGCCCAATGGCAACCAGCGTGAGAAGTACACCAACCATTTTGCACCTATGGATTTGAGTTAATAATTATGTGGTCATGCTAGAACTTTAAAATTTTCTTGGGAATGGTGTAACTTTTTGTTAACTTATTGTCCTTACGGAATTTTTAAGTGTAATTCCTAGGCTGTTTTTTGTGACTTGTCCACCACAACGTTGGATAAAACAGCGTTAATTACGAAATCATTTCTGAATTATTTAATCTTTCCTCACTGGCAAAGAAAGCATCGCCGCTAGATTTTCATTAGAAATTTCGATATGAATATAACTTATTTTAGTTATGTTTTGTTCAAAACGGGATGTGTTACTAGGATGAATACTAGTATTTCCACTAAGAAAATGTATAATAGGAGCCGTTAGGGAAGTACTCCTGAAGTTAACAAAGCCGCTGGCAAAGATTGTTCGCCGGCGGATTTTTTATGCCGGGTCGTTGAGCTTGCTAAATTTTTCAGTCTAAAGATTTCATCCACGCTGCAACATCGTCAAGTTCTCTATTCCTGATTTCGTGTTTCATGTCGTATGTCTTAGTCTGGACGGGATTGCCTCGATTGACTAAGAAGGAGGAAGCTCTTCCGGACGCTTCTTGTGAAATAAACTCGTCTTTCAGAGAAACCCCAAAAAAAATCGGAATAGTCTTAGAAGCATCCGTAAGTCGACTGACAAGTGGTTCTTCTAAGGGAAGATAAGAAGACAAAGCAAAAACTCCACCTACCGGAAAGGGCTCTAAAAGGGCTGCGGCTAATGCGATGACGCCTCCCTGCGAAAATCCTCCAAGAAAGAGATCGTCCGGACTAATTCCTCGAGCCATCTCCATTCTGATCATTGAGCCAATACGCAGGGATGATTCAAAAATACCGTCTACGTCTACTTCCTTTCGAAAATCACAGTTTCTTACATCGAACCAGGCGTGAACAGGTTCGCCATTAAATTGTTCGACCCTGATAGTGGGTGCTGTCGGAAGAAGAAAAGAATAAGCATTGCCTAGACTTCTTAGGAGATACTCGGCAACAGGCTTAATAGCGCAGGCGGTCCCCGTCAATCCATGGAGTAGGATCACCTTTCTTAAGGCTTCCGACGACCCCAACTCGATAAATTCTCCCTCTATAGTTTTAATTTTCAACTCCATTCCAGGTTTGGGTAATTGAAGAGAAGACGCCTTGGGCCCCTTTTGGACTCATTGAGGATCTTCTCCATAGAAACCATTCTTTACTTTCGAGCTATCTTAATATTTCTCAATACATTGGTCTCTCACTAACCTCAGCACTGTCTTTTAAGGATTGTCCTGTGTTAGGCGGAATAAGTGCCTTGCCTCCGATCTAAAGGAGAACTCAATTTTCTCAAACTCCAAGCAGTCCTTTCAAGAATAGGCTGTCCCCGACGACTAGAATAGAAAAGTTGAAGTATGAATAATGAAAACCAAGGAGAAACTATGATCGTCCTGCTTCCGGATGGAAAACTCATCAACCTCAATCTTGTCTGCTTCACCGACACCCGTTCCTTCAAAGAACCCGTGCGTTTCAGCATGGTGAACGGAGAATCCGTTTTCTGCGAAATGACGGAAGATCAGTATCAGGCCCTGCTGCTCTCCTTAGTTCATAACGAGCCGCTACACAAAGTTCTTCCGATTAAAGAAAAAGTTCAAAAAGCCAAAATAGACTTCCGAGACTTTCCTTCTGTTTTAGAAGGTGAAAATTCCCCGGTTTAATCAGGTAAACCTCAGAGGCAGCTTCGGCTGCCTTTAATTTTCTTGGAGAGTATCTAAAATCTCGTTTTTTCAATAAGGTAGGCCTTCAATTCATTCTCTCCTTCTGACAAATCTTTCTTTTCTATTGGATTTCCTCAGCGTAAAAGTCCATGAAAATAAGCGTTTCCTCTCGCCACAGCGCAAAAAAAGTTCAACAAATCAAGCTGTCGTGGTTACAATTACGACTATTACGACGCTTCGTCGGTTAACTCAGAGGTCTCTATGAAATTACTTACCGTTGCCGCAATGGCATTTACGCTGTTGGCAGGATCTGTCAATGCTGCCGAACAACTGAACGCATATTCCATCATGCCTGAAAAATATGCTTCTAAGGTTTTCGCAGAATTCACAAAAGACACAGGCGTCAAAGTTAACTTCATGCGTTTCTCCTCAGGCGAAGCTTTAGCCCGTCTGAATGCTGAAAAGAAAAATCCTCAGGTTGATGTCATGCTCGGGGGCCCAGCTGACACTTATGCTGCCGGCGTTAAAGAAGGCATCTTCGAACAGTACCGTCCGAAAGACTCCGATGCCATCCCTGCAAGCCTGCGCGATCCTCAGAATCACTGGACGGGTATCGGTATCATTCCTCTGTGTTTCTTAACGAACACTAAATTCTTGGAAAAGAACAAAATGCATGCACCGGAGTCCTGGAATGATCTCCTCGATCCGCGCTACAAAAATAACCTCCAGATGGCCGACGCTCGTACTTCCGGTACGGCTACCGAACGTATCTACTCCCTCGTAAAAGTTATGGGCGAAGATCCCGCCTTTGCGTACCAGAAGAAGTTAAACGGCAACATCCAAATGTACACAAAGAGCGGGGCAGGCGGCGCAATGCCTATCGCTACCGGCCAGTGCGGCTCAGGTATCTTTTACATTGTTGACGCCCTCGACATCCAGCAGCAGGGCTACCCCGTCGTGATTACCTATCCGAAAGACGGTGTCTCGTACGGCATTGAGGCCACCGGCATCGTTAAAAATGCCAAGAATATGGATGCCGCTAAGAAATTCGTTGACTGGGCTGCCAGCAAGAAATTTGCTGACTTTATCGTTGCAAATAAGATTAACTACGTTCCGACACGCTCCGATGTTAAGACCAGCAATCCTCTGCTCGACCTCTCCAAAATCAATATGAAAGACGTTGACGTCGCTTGGAAAGGCGAAAAGCGCAAAGAGTATACAAATCGCTGGATCAACGAAGTCATTAAGTAATTCATTCACCGTTTTAACGTGATTTAAAAATTGTGGGGTTCTGCTTGATTAAGTCGAACCCCCGTTTCATTAGGAGTACTTAAATGACGAGCGGAAATAAGCAGCAGAGGGACCCGGTGACCTTGCTCACCATCTGCGTCCTTTGGCTCGCCATGGGCGTATTCGTCCTGTACCCGATCGTTCGCCTGCTGGCAATGACTTTCATTGTCGACGGTCATCTGACATTTGATAACCTCTTGCCGTTCCTCGCCAATTGGTATGACCGTCGCGCCATAGTCAACAGTATTATTTTGGCCTGCGCCGTAGGTTTTGCCGGCACGATCATCGGATTCATTTTTGCCTTTGCGGTAACGCGTCTGTCGCTTCCGAAATGGCTGACTTTCTTTATCAGCGCAGTCACGCTTCTGCCGCTGATTTCTCCCCCTTTCACATCAAGTATTGCATTAACGCTTTGCTTGGGACCCAACGGCATTATTTTGACTGCCTTAGGTCTGGAAAACTTTAATTTCTTCGGCTTCTGGGGAACGTTCATTTCTGAAACGCTGACCTACTTCCCCATTGCCTTTATGACGTTGTCTACGATTCTGATGAGAATCGATCCGAACTTGGAAGATGCGGCCTACTCCTTGGGTGCTTCCCCGTTCAACGTCTTCAAATCCGTCACCTTTCCTCTTTCAGTCCCGGGTTTGGCAAACGCCTTTCTCCTTGTGTTCTCCTGCTCCCTCGCAGACTTTGCAACTCCGCTGGTTTTGGGCGGCCACTCCTTCCCGGTTCTGCCGACGCAGGCTTATTTACAAATTACCGGCATGTACGACTTCAAGGGCGGCGCGGCTCTGTCCTTCCTGCTCTTAATCCCGGCACTTGCCGTTTATGCTCTGCAGAATTTCTGGGTCAGCCGTAAGAGTTTTGTCACCGTCAGCGGTAAAGCCGGAGGAAGGAGCTCGATTAAAGGTCCGGGACCGCTCATTTCTTCGATTGTGGTCGGTACCGTTGCTTTTATTACGGCATTTGTTCTTTATCTCTATGCCATCATTCTGGTGGGCTCAGTGGTGAAAGTTTGGGGTGTTGATAACTCCCTGACATTAGAAAACTATCATTACGTCTTTACGTTCGGCATGAAAGCCATCAAAGACACCTTGCTGATTGCTTGCATCGGCACACCGCTCGGCGGGCTCTTGGCCGTGCTCATCGGCTACGTCTGCAAATGGCTCAAGATCCGCGGTCACAAAACACTGGAAACCGTTTCTCTCTTGAACTACACGCTGCCGGGTACGGTTGTCGGTATCGCATACATTATTGCGTTTAACGATCAGCCGCTGGTTCTCACAGGCACGGTTTACATTCTTATTGCCGCCTATGTGTTCCGGTACTCTTCTGCCGGTATTCGAAACGTCATTGCAGCCTTAACTCAGATTGATCCGTCTATCGAAGAAGCCTCTACAAGTTTGGGTGCCTCTTCGGCCTACACCTTCCGTAAAATCACCGTTCCGCTTGTCTTGCCGGCGGTTTTAACGGGTATGCGCTACCTGTTCATCCACTCGATGACCGCGATTAGTGCCACGATCTTCTTGGTTTCTGTGAATTGGACCTTGATAACTACACGTATTTTGGAATGTATGACCGAGCTTCAGTTCGCTCAAGCTTGTGCATTCTCCATCGTCTTAATTTTGATTGTCTTCGCCGCCTCTGCCTTTATGGCTTTAATGGCAAAAGTTCTTTGTCCGGTAGGCGACGCTTCCGGAGGACTTCGCTAAATGTCCGTATCTCTTACGCTTAAAAACATTTCCCGCAGCTACATTAAGGACAACGAAAAGTTTTTCGCCGTTCAAAACGTAAATCTTGAAGTTAAACCGGGCGAATTCCTCACGTTCTTAGGACCGTCCGGCTGCGGTAAAACTACCACTCTGCGCATGATCGCAGGTTTTGAAACTCCTACGGAGGGCCAAATCCTTTTGGGAGACAAAGACGTCACAAAAATCCCTGCCAATGAACGCGGCATGGGCTTCGTATTCCAGAACTACGCTTTGTTCCCGCACATGAAGATTTTCGATAACGTGGCCTATGGTCTGCGTATTCGCAAAGAATCTTCCGACCTCATTGCACAGAAAGTCAAAGAAGCGCTTGCTATGGTCGGATTGGAAAAAGCCGAGCATCGCTACCCTAACCAGCTTTCAGGCGGTGAGCAGCAGCGTGTCGCTTTAGCCAGAGTACTGGTTTTAAGACCGCAACTGATTCTTATGGATGAACCGCTCTCGAACCTTGACGCAAAACTGCGCCTGCACATGAGAACGGAAATCCGTAGAATCCAACAGGAACTCAAATTGACCTGCCTCTACGTGACTCACGATCAGAAAGAAGCTTTGACCATGTCCGATCGGATCATGGTGATGAACAAGGGCAAGATTGAACAAATCGGTACGCCTATGCATTTGTATGATGACCCGGCAACGCCTTTCGTTGCCGATTTCATCGGGCAGGCTAACCTTTTCTACGGCACGCTTGTTTCTGTTGAAGATAAGTACGGCCTTGTCGATGTTGCCGGCCGTAGGGTCAAAGCTCGAATGGGCGTCCTAAATCCTCCAAGAATTGGGGGAAAAGCGCTCCTGATCGTACGACCAGAAAACCTCAACATCGGCACCTCGAAAAACTGTCTGGCAGTCAAACTCATTAACCGCCTCTTTGAAGGAGACCGGATAGACTACCAATTCGAAGTAGTAAATGGTATCAATCCGAAACCTTACTCGATGTCAGTTCCTTTCCTCCCCGGCACTTCACTACTGCCGGAAGGCTCGACATTAGATGCTTCGTTTGTTCCGGATGCCGGTGTACTTCTAAACGGCGAATAACTTAAGCAACGATCACAGTTACGTCAAGCCGCCTCGTTTTTCCTGAGGCGGCTTGTTCTTATTCGGAGCTTCTGGAAGGAAAAATTATTAGTATCAACGAAGAGAACAGTTTCATAAATCTCTACAATAAAATCTCGCAATTGCGATGCACGCAACGGATTTTTTATGAAACGCCTAAGCTTATCTCTCGCTGTCGTTATTTTGGCCCTTTCTTCTGCTGTATCAGCCTCGGACTTCGAGGAAGACAAGCAATATATTTCCTGTCGTAAAGGAGCAGTCAATGATCGACAATTAACGGCTTGTCAAGAGCGGTTACTCGAGCGTCTTGATATGTCCATTGCAAAGGCACTTGATAGAAATATGACGCTGTTGGCAGAGTCGGAAAGAATTACCGCTCAGCGTTACCAATCACAATGGGAAAGTTGGCGTCAAAGTCACTGCGATTATTCTCTCCGCAAACAAAATGATCAGCAACATCTTAGCTTGGCCTGCTACCTGCAGGCGGCAAGAGACCGTCTAGACATGTTGGAAGGTGAGAAGCTTGAAACGAATTCAAACTTTAAGGTTTGTGTGCGGCGTGCAGAGAAAATAGAAAGCCATGAAATTCTCTGTCGTCAGGAAGAGTATCAAAGACTGGAGCAAATTTTGTTCGGAACCGTTCAAGCCGCAGAAAACTCAAGCCCACAACCAAAAAAAGTATTGGAAGAGCAACTCTTGTGGGAAAAAGAGCTCACTAAAAAATGTAAACGCGCTCCCTTTGCTTCTATCGAGCAAGCAGCCAATAATTACCAGTGCTTATGCGATGAAATCAACAAACGCATTCGCTTTTTAACAGGTACTGCAGAACACTCCTTGCGTTAATGCAAGAACAATTAACATCCTCTTTCCTTCCATGACAGGGAAAATGTCAAGCAACGCCTGAACCGATCCACCATGACATTTGTTTTTGATCTTCTGTTGTCAATCTCCGGAATCTTGTGAACGAATGAACTGATCGTCTTTTGTGAAATAAAGCTTTTGAGTCATCTGAATACTAACCCAAGTCACGATAGCCGCTGTTGCAGCGATAGAAAAACAGATTAATAACTGATACCTGACAGCAGTTAAGGGGGATTCACCGGCTAAAATTTGGCCGCTCATCATCCCGGGGAGCGCCACGATGCCCAAAACCATCAACATATTGATCGCAGGAAGCATCGCGGCAGAAGCAGAGACCTGGACCGTTTTAAGCACGGCCTGCTGCTGCGTCGCCCCTAGCGCCAACAATGTCTCAATCTCCCCTGAACGCAATTCAAGCTCGCTTCTGAAACGTTCAACACCCAAAGCAGCCGAATTCATAGCATTAGCAACGATCATACCGGCTAACGGAACCAAATAACGGCCTTCCCAAAGAGGCGTCGGACGAATGACAACAAATTCGAGGTAAGAAACCGTTAAACCTGCCCCTAAGAAAATCGCGGTAAAGAGAATCCACCGATACTTTCTCCGACTTTTTGCATTCTGTAGACCGCCCAAGCGTTTTAAAGCGGACTCGGAAGCTGCCCCCACCATAAACAAGATAAGGGCGGCAAGCACCCAGGGATCTGATTGTCGAAAGGCCCAAAGGAGGATATACCCAACAGCAACCAACTGAATCGTACCCCTGACCACCCCGATAATTAACGACTTAGAAAGACCTAGTTTGTACTTCCAGGATAAAAAAAGGGAGATCCCAACCGGTAATAAACCGATGCCCATCTGCAAGAGCGATATATCATTTGATCCGCTAATTGCCATCTTTTCCTCCTCAAGCCTCTAGTCGTTTTCATTGGGTGCGTGGCCTAACTGCGAAATCCATTCTACGAATAGACTCTCTTTTGGGCACGTTTACCAACTCAAAATCGGCACGCGTGGACACTGTGAACATGTTCACACTTGAGTTTTATTTTGAAAATACCTCGTCAAAAGCTCCCTCAATGGCTTTCTTGTCCGCACGGTACGTTCCCTGAACCATTCCGTCGCGGCCTCCTCCACGCCCATTTAATTTGGCGTTCAGCGACTTACTGATTTTCAGCAGTTCCGGTTCTGATGACGCAATAACATAATTGAACGCGCCCTCTATCGGACTGAAAATTCCGACTGAGCTTTCGGGAAATTTTTCTTTCAGCATCCCGGCAAAACGTTTCAACTCAAAAGGAGACAAATCATCTTCGAAGACTTTCAGCAGTCCATTCTTGGGCATAAGCCCGGCAGCTACAAACTTAAGATATCTTTCCGTTCTTTGTGCACTCTTCTGGTCTTTCGCTTTTCCTTCTTCAATGAAATTTTCTGCTGCTTTAGCAATTTCATGCGGCTTAGCAGAGAATAAAGCAGAAACCTTCGCGATCTCCTTCACCCTCCATTCGTAATCTCTCCTAGCCCGTTCACCGGCTACAAAACGAACCCTTGTTCCTCCTCGATGTTTGGACGCATCCAGGATCTTGAACATTCCGATTTCTCCGGAACGACGAACGTGGGTACCGCAGCAGGCACACCGGTCGCACCCTGGAATTGTCACGATGCGGACTACGCCATGCAATTCTTTTTTACTGCGATATTCCATCGCCTCTAAGACTTCTTCAGTCGGGAACTCAATTTTGAGATCGATATCCTGAGTAATCGCCTGATTCACCAGTCGTTCTAATTCAGGAATCGCTTCTGTCGGGATTTCACCGCTGAAATCAACGGTAATATCATCCGGATCCATATGGAACCCTACGTTTTCAAATTTATATTTTTGGTGAACAAGTCCCGAGAAAATATGCTCGCAAGTATGATTCTGCATATTGTCAAAACGGCGTTCCCAATCGAGTTTACCAATCACTGTAGAACCAACTTCCAGAGGCTTGTCTGTGTAGTGGACAATCTTTTGACCGACCCTTTTTACAAAAGTAACCTTAGCTTCTCCTAAGGTCCCCTCGTCAGAGGGCTGGCCGCCGCCCTCAGGATAAAAGGCGGTGTCGTCCAACACAACCTCAAATCCTTTCTTGCCCTCGCGACACGAAGTAACAGTTGCTGAAAATTCTCTTGCGTACGGATCACGATAAAATAATTCCTGCATCGTTTCCATTAAATGTCTCCACTGTTTTAGTTGATTGCCAAAAATTATAGGCAGTCAAGAGAAAAGAAACTGTTTTGCTAAAAGCTTTCTCATCCTTGGGTTTATTCTCACTTTCGGGATCGAGCTGGGTTGTCTAGAACTTTAATCGCTGTCGTCTTCCTATAATGAAGAGCTAATCAATAGTTTTAAACTTAGAAAGATGAGTGCATCAAAAGATAAATTTCACTTTTGGGTCGGCATGAGCATTGTGATTGTGATCGCAATACTCATAGGTCTGCTTTGCACCGTCTTCACACCAAATTATTTCCGACCTAAAACGATCGTTGAAACCTATTTCACAGAATCGGTGAACGGCCTTTCTCCCGGGGCACCGGTCAAATTCAAGGGTATCGATATCGGAAAAGTCACCGATATTTCATTGTCGAGCAAGGTATACCCCGATGACCACATCAGTTTGTTTTCACCTGATGCGTCTGTAGCAGTCGTACGAATGATTGTCTACATGGATGAAAATCAGCTCAAAGAACAGCTGCCAGATCTCGTTCAGAAAGGATTGCGGTTCCAAACGGAGTTGGCCGGAGTCACGGGAACAATTTACCTTGCGGCTAATTTTTTAAACCCGACACTTTATCCGCCCGAAATTAAAGATGTGCCTTGGAAACCGAAATACATCTACGTTCCGGCCACCATTAGTCTGACTAATGAGATTTTGGAAAATATCCAGCATTTTCTGGCCACGCTGCAAAACATTAAGACCAAAATTGATGATGTAACTCCGGATGCAGTAAAAACCCGGTCCACAAAGGAGCTCCTTACAACACTTAACAATACTGTCAGTATGCTGGATCCGAATAAACTCCGCACGCTCCTCACAAATGCAGAAAACTACGTCAACTCCAGCCATTCGATCCTCTCAAAAATAGATGTAGCGCGAATTAATTCATTGCTTTCAGAACTTGCAAAAACAACTGAAAAATTAAACACCACCCTTCACGAAACTAAGGGATCAGGACTCGTCACTCAGCTGAATAAGACAATTTCCGGTGCAGACCAAGCGATTGTAGATAACCGTTATAACATCAGAGAGCTAATTCTCAATTTGAAAGATATCTCGGACAATCTCAAAATTTTGTCTGAGAACCTCGCACAGGACCCGAATTTCTTTGCACCTCGCGTTCACCATCCCTCACCTATCGGTTCGCCGCAAAATTAGTTTTTAAAAGTGTCGTTCCTCGTTTTCTCCGAGGATCTTTATTTGATCGTTTATTGATATCAGTCAAAGTACGCGCGTACCAGTCTGGAATACAGTTCATCTCATAAGAAATCCTTTTCCAACGGAGAAATGAAATGACAACACAGACTTCTCGCCGTAAATTCATCCAAGCTGGGATAATGACTTCCATCGGTTCGTTTGCAGGAGTCGCTTCAGCTGCCGGAGCTCCTGCCATAAAAGACAGCAGCCTCCAAAACCCAGACAACACTTTTGATGTGATTGTTTTAGGCTGTGGTATTGCCGGATTAGTAGCGGCTCTTCAGGCTAAAGCAGAAGGCGCTTCGGTTGCACTTTTTGAAAAAATGGACCGGCCCGCCGGAAACGCGATCTGCGCATTAGGTGGTTTCTGCGCCTGGGGTTCCCGTCATCAAATCGCTCAGGGTGTCAAAGACAACGCAAAAGATTTCTACGATGCAATGATGGACATTTCAGCAGGCCGTGCAGATCCTGCTCTAACAAAAACCTATACTGACAACATTCCTCACGATACTGACTGGCTTGAAAGTGAATTTAAGATTCCCTTCGGGAAGACACGTACTGCTGCCTACCCTCGCTTAGACAGAGTGTGTTCGATTGATGGACAAGGTTTAACCGGGGGAGCTAATGCTGTTTTCAAATTATTGGATGCCGCCAAAGCCAGAGGTGTCAAGTTCTTTTGGGAACATAAAGCTATTGAACTTCTGACCAACGATCTAGGTCATGTCATTGGTGTGAGAGTCCAAACTCCCGAAGGGAAGAAAGAGTTCTTCGCAAGAGGGGGCGTCTGCATTGCCACCGGCGGCTTCTCTGCTAATCCGGAAATGACTGACAAGTACATCGGCGGCTGGGCTTCCCGTTTAGCTTTACGAGGATCTCCTTACACTACCGGCGAAAATATTTCCCTGTGCATGCCGCTATTCGCTAAATTCGTCAACATGGATCAGTTCCACACAGGTCCGATTGTTTCCGCGACACACGTAAATCCCAATCAGGCACTCAACGCCTATCACGGAATAATTGTTGACGTACACGGTAAACGCTTTACCGACGAAAGTAATACCTACGTGATCAAGTCACTTGATTGCGCCAAAAAGACTTTGGAGAACAAGGCTTGGGTGATTGTAGACTCCAAGTGTCCGACTGTCCTTAAAGTTACGAAGACATTTCAACGCCTGAATACTCCTTATTGCCAAGCAGCCTCCATCGAAGAACTGGCAAAACAGATGAATATTCCTGCCAAAGTCCTTACCGAAGCCGTAGATTCATACAATAAACACTTAAAAGAAGGTACCTTGGCTCAAATGAATCCTCCCTGCACCTATCAAAAGCCGTACTCGTTAGACAAGGGCCCCTTCTACGCTTTCCCGTTTGAAGGCGGCATGACAGCGACATTCGGTGGTCCGCTTATTAATACCAAAGCAGAAGTTCAAAACCTTGAAGGCCGTTCAATTAGAGGACTTTACGCAGCTGGAAACGCCGCGGGCGGCCTGTTCTTCAGAAACTATATCGGCGGCGCTCAGTTCGGAGGCGCAACAGTATTCGGCCGCATCGCCGGAAGAGAAATGGCTCATCGTGCACAAGAACTCGCAAACAAGTAAGGATCAAAAATGAAAGCACTAAATATAATTGTCTTATTGGCCGGCCTTTTTGCTGCAGTTAACTCCTATGCCGCCGGAACCGTGTTAATGGAAAAACACGGGGCTGCTTGGCCTCAGAGCCAGAACGGATACGCCACAAAGTATCAGTGCATGAAGTGCCACGGAGATTACAAAAACCTTGCTCAAAAGACAAAAGACTTCTCTCCCAACCCTCACTATTCTCACATGGGCGAAGTTAACTGCGTTGAATGCCACAAACCTAACCAGGCAAAGCCGGACTTAATGTGCAACTCCTGCCACAAATTTGAAATTAAAAAGATTACGAAGTAACTCTAAGCTCCGTGAGGATGAGCGCCAGCTCGCTGACCGTTTTAATTTGAAGTTTTTTAAACGCCGAAGCACGGTGACCTTCTACCGTCCTCTCACTAATGCTTAATCTTGCTGCCGTTTCTCGATTCAGTAAGCCTCGAGCGAGAAAACGGCAGATTTCTTTTTCTCTTGCAGTTAATAAAGCATATCTCGCTCTTAATTCGCCCTCAGAGGCAATACCAAGATTTCTAAGGTGTTGTTTTTCTATTGTTCTGGTGATTGCAGCAATGAATTTCTCCGGATCGATCGGTTTAGCGACAAAGTCAATCGCTCCGTTTTTCATGGCATTCACTGCCATTTCCATATCTCCGTGACCGGTCAGGAAGACAATCGGGAGAAGATTCCCTCTTTCATTCAGCAGCTTTTGCAACTCTAAACCCGACATTCGTTCCATTCTCACATCTAAGATGATGCAGCCTGGAACAGAGGGAGAATCGCCCGTAATAAAGGCCTCAGCACTTTCATATGTTTCTACCTCCCAACCTTCAGCCTCCAGGAGAAACTTCAAGGATTGTCTAAGATTCGCATCGTCATCAACGACTCTAATCAGTAACTTCTTCGGTTTCATTCTTCTTCCTATTTAGCTGTTTCCGATTTCCTAGATATGAGAGGCAGCGAGATCGTAACTCTCAACCCGCTTGGTTCATTTGGCGAAAAACTTACACTTCCTGTGTGGCTTTCAATAATGGTCCTTACGATCCCCAACCCTAAACCGAGCCCCTGCTGTTTTGAAGTCTTCAAGGGGCGGCCAATCTCCCTCATCTGCACTTCGGTTAGCTTCGGTCCGTTATCTTCGATGACTAAAATTGCTCTCTCTTCTTTTTTCGTAAGTCTTACAAAAATCGTCGGAGCTTGAACTTCTTTTGTCGCTTCGACGGCATTTCGTAGAAGATTCCTAACGACGAGATCAACTTCCACCGGATCTCCGTTGACTTTGCATGGGTTATCTTGCAATTCAAACTGTACTCGAGGGTAGGTTTGAGAAAACACCTTAATAACTTTCTGCACTATTACGTTAAGATCGAGAGGCATTCTGCGAGAGATGGGTGTTCTGGCGTAATCTCTGACTCTTTCAACAATTTGATTCATCCGTTGGATTTGTACGTTCATGTTGTCGAGAGTAGTTGCAAGCGTCTCCGAAGTCAAAGCGTCTCGCTCTTTAAGTCGAATCAATCCTCGCGAAAGAAGCTGTAGCGTGGTCAACGGCTGCCGCACTTCATGAGCAAAGGTAGAAGATAGCTGCCCGATGGCCCATACCTTTTGTAGGGTGTGCATTTTCTCAGACGTTTCCATTTTTTCTTGCTGTAATTTTCGTTGAGACACGAATGCTTTAGAAAGTTGTTTAGAACGTCTTTGAGTCAATCGAGCCAGGTAAAACGCATAAAGAGCCAGAAGGATCACTCCGATAAAAGTTAATAGAAGAAATGGCCAGTATTTTTCAATAAAACCCTTTATCGTCCAATCGCGCAGGTATGCGTAAGGGCCCATTTTTAATTTCTTATAAAGGCCATCCACTGACTGGTAATTTGTGGCGATGCCCCAACGCAGATCATTTGACCCGACAGGAGGCATTTCAAGCAAGCCTTGCGAAACTTTTCTAATCAAATCGCTGGAAGCGTGAGGCGTTGAACTGACCGTCCATCCGGGATAAAGCGGAGTGGAGCGGCGACATTGTTCACCTGGTCCCGTCTGCTCGCCTATTACTTTTAACGACCCTTGGGGGATTTCTCCTGACGCTTCTAAAGTCTCAAGCATACACAGCCGCAGGAATCCCACATCTGCTTTCCCCGAAATAACGTCCTTGGCAACATCCTTCATGGTGTTGCCTTCCCCATGAAAGACCTGACGCTTAAAGAACTTTTCGGGTTCAGCTTCGAAGGAGGAAAACTCTGCCAAAGGAACTAAGTAACCTGTAAACGTAAACGGTGCATTCGCGCTCAGCGTTTTATTCTTTAAGTCTTCTAATGTCTTCAGTTCCTTTCGATTTGAACTAACAACGATAGACGCACCTTCGGTGTAATTCGGATTCGGGTAATATTTATTTTCAATGCTGAGCAACTCCTTATGTCCGGTTCTCAGTGCCGTTCTTCGATAAAAACCGGAGGAGCCAAAGACTAAATCTAACTTGTCTTCTTCAGCTTTTTCCGCAAGATCAGAAGGCGAATAGAGTTTGACATGAAGCTGCTTAGGTTTAACCAGTTCCCGAATTTTTTCAATAGACTTGGAATATAAGACTTCATTCTTGTTCGGCAATGCATAGTTCGAAATTCCAAGTTTTATGCTGTCAGACTCTTCAGCAAATGTTCTAGAGCCAAAGACAAATAAGGACACAAGGATAACAGCTAAACAAATGTTTTTTGAGGTAGAGCTTTGATTCATTTTTTCTCACCAAAAAAGAACATACCTCAAAGACAGAAACAAGATTAGGCGCGACGACTCGAACTCCTCCGCTCCTCCTTTTGTGACTCTTTACCTTATGTATGATTCTTTGAAATTTACGCCCTTGAATATTTCTTCCATTCTAATAAGCGGCTGTTCCTTCTTAATCGGTGTTTTCCTGCCTATCCTCTCCCCTGAAAAATAAGGGAAGCCGAAGCTCCCCACAATTGTTCTAAACGATTAAACGGTTAGAAAGTATGAGTCATACCGACTGTGGCATTCCAACCGCGAAGGTCGTCAGTATTGTGCTTCAAAGCCTTGCCTGCTGTACCCCAAGCGGCCTGGGTGTACATTAAAGTACGTTTAGAGAAGTGGTAGAAATAGGCTGCGCCCATGGAGAAGGAGTTAAATTTGTTTTCCTTGTCGGGTTCGGAAGCATTCTTATTCTTACCGAAGGCAAACTGTGTCTGCAGCATGACTTCACCGCCTAAAGCATTAGTAGAGGCGGACAATGCAAAAGCGTGATAATCGTTAGCTTTGCCATTGTTGTACTTGTTTTCTAAGGCTTTGCCTTCTGCAGTCTTCGTATCGAATTCCACACCCGGTAGAGGTGCATGCATCGCATACTCATAAGCACCGTACAGAGTGAAGGCTCCGAAATCATAAGAAGCACCGAGGTTTAACAATTGAGTTGTCTTATTCTTGTCGGCCTTTCCTTTGTAGTCCAAAGCTTCATAGATCAAATCAGCCTTCAAGGGACCGTTACCGTAAGTCAGACCGGCACCGTAGTAGTGCTGGTTGTAAGACCACTTGTTTTCATCACTGTCACGTCCATTGGAATACATGAAAGAGCCCTGAAAACCGTTATATTCAGGAGTGAGGTAAATGATGGAATTGTTGTATCTGTCTGTCAGATAGAAGGCGCTATACATGCTGCCGATTGTCTGAAAAGATGTCGTATAGGGAGCACCGCCTAAAATGGAATATGTTCCGCAGTCAGAAGACAAGCCCCCGAAACGACCGAATGCAACTGTACCCCAAGTCCCAGAAAGGCCCAAAGCTGCTTCGCGGCTAAATGCCTTACCTTCCGAAGCTTCGTTACCATTGCTTAATTTGAAACCTTGTTCCAGTTTGAAGAAAACGGAATTGCCGTTTCCAAGGTCTTCAGAACCTTTGATACCCCAGCGATTGCCCATCCAGTTGCCGTTTGACATCTGAACTTTTGTGGAGTCACCGTGTAATTTGCTAACCGTAACGCCTGCATCTAAAACGCCATACAAGGTTACGTTAGAGGCTGCTGTTGCATAAGAAGTTGCAGCAAGAAGAGCAGCTGCTAAAAGAGTTTTTTTCATTGCGAATCCTAGAGAAGTAAGTTAACAACGCTTTAATCTTATAAATAAATGTTTCAAAATTTGGCTTTGTCAATAGTTTTTTAAACCTTTCAATTAAAAACTTCCGATCTTTCCGTTTTTAAAACGGTAATTTCAGGGTGTAACATCTCAGTAAAATCCCCCTTTTAGAGAAGAAATATAAATTGTTCGACCCCGTTCAGATAATTAGAATTTTCAGACTTTCATTATTTGCGAAATTTTTCTTCAGAAATGGGCTTCTAAAAGATTAAATTTCTCTATACCTTAGGGAAAACTCCGACATAATTTTCATCAGACAAAGGTTTTTGATGGGCCAATTGTTCTATTCTGTTTCCGTTGATTCATTTTTTAACGATTACAGGAGTACCTCATGTCCTCAGAAACTTTAACTGCTTCGAACGGCATTCAAGCCCAAGAAGCGGAAGAAGCCGAAAAAGTAGGTGTAGGCGCATATATCTCACTCTTCTTTGCCATGTGCTTCTTTTCCGGTGTCTTCTACAAAATGCCAGATGCATATCGCTGGCTCGGTGCTTTTGACTTCACTACGTTGATCGGCAAATTCGGGTCAGTTTCCGGAGCCGCCACTTTCGTCGGTAAAGGCGGTCTTAGTGCACGAGCCGGTTTCCTTTTTGCTCTATCTCTGGTTCCCGGCGTGATGTTGGCTTTGGGACTTTTGGAAGTTCTTTCCCACTACGGTGCTTTAAAAGCAGCCCAAAAGTTGATGACCCCGCTGCTTCGTCCGATCCTTGGTGTCCCGGGTATCACGGGTTTGGCTCTTATTACTGACCTCCAGAGTACCGACGCCGGTGCAGCTCTGACTAAGGGGTTGGTCGATTCCGGAAAGATTTCTAAAGAAAACTTGGTTGTGATTGCAGGCTGGCAGTACGCAGGTGCAGGTTTAATTAACAACTATTTCTCTATCGCATCTGCCCTCTTCATGGCATTCCTGGTTCCTGTTTGGATCCCGTTAGTCGTGATGTTCTGCCTCAAGTTTGTCGGCGGTGTTTTCGTCCGCTTCTGCCTCAAGACTTTCTATAAGAAGGATTTCCAAAATGCCTAATGCAACAGCCACACAAGTCAAAAAGAGCAATAATCCTTTTGATATCTTCATTACCGGCCTTAGAAAAGGTTTTAACGTCGCCATTAACAACTTAATGCCTAATGTGCTGATGGCTTTCGTTTTGGCTTATATCCTTGATCTTTTCGGCGTCATGGCTTTCTTAGGTAAAGTTTGCGGCCCGGTCATGAGCATCTTTGATCTTCCCGGTCAGGCCATTACCGTTTTGTGCGCCACTTGGCTCTCCTGCGGGGCCGGGGTCGGTGTTGCAGCCAGCCTGCTCGCCAGCGGCACCCTTAATGCACATGACATCACCATTCTTTCTCCGGCCCTCCTCCTGATGGCTTCCCAGATTCAGTACATGGGCCGACTTCTCGGTGTTGCCGACGTTCCTAAAAAATACTGGCCGCTGCTTATGTTCAACAGCATCCTGATGGCTTCCATCGGCATGCTCATCATGAGATTCATTGTCTAGTAAAACTCTTTATCCATAGGCGTCCGAATTAAAACGTATTAGACCCACCTTTCCCGCTCTGCAACATCAATCTGGAGCGGGATTTTTTTTTACTTCAAGGTCCCGGGCCGGTGTCAAAAATCTCATCGGTTAACCGCAGCGCAAAGACAAATATTCTCCTCAGTTAAGGTACTTTTCTTTTAACTTAGAGCTTTCTGTCCTCACCTCAGAGAACAAAAAGATGTCAAATTTTCTTCTCTATGTTGCTTTTTTCTCACTAAAAAATTGATGGAAATTTAGTGCTTTTCAATCGTGAAGGCGGATTTTCATCTTATGAAATAGCGCTATTGCAATATGTAATTTATGATTTATTTTGTCAGTGTTAACACCTATTTTAGGAAATTATTTTCGTAAAATCGCTTTAGTTTGAATTTTTATGTCATTATTAACCCGTAAGAGATATTAAATTTTCAATCGGAGATGTCTCATGAACATTCTTATTAAAGAAACAGGTGAACTTCGCTCTCTCTCGTTCATTGATTGGCACGACGGTCAGGAATACACAGAACAACTGATCTCAGCCTCCGGAGAAGACCCAAACTTCCTGTTTGATCAGGATGGCGAAGTTTTTATGACGGATGCTCCTACCTTTAGTAAGTGGAACGCCTTCTTCAGAAGCCATTACGATATCGAATCTGTATGCGCAGCACTTGGCCTGCAGCCGATTTCCAAAGCTGAATACGATCCGTTCGTACACCTCTAATTTCTTCGTTTTCTGATCCAAAAGGTTGGGCTCCGGCCCAGCCTTTTTTTGTTCTCATTTCTGGTAACAAGCTACTTCTGAAAGTGCTTTTGGAAGCCAAGCTCATCCCTTCTGAATGTACAATCGAAGGCCGCACAAAATTTCTAGTTTTAAGAAAAACTCTTTTAAATCTTAAGGTTACATTAACAAATGGGCATTGAAATTGATCTCGAACGCGATTCATTATTAGGAGAAGTTTCGCGTAAACGCCTTCGTGAAAGTTACATGAAGGAAGAAGAGCAGAGCCCGCAGGAACGCTTTGCAACGGTAGCAGAAACATTCGCAAGTAACCCTGCTCATGCTCAGCGTATTTACGACTACGCCTCCAAGCATTGGCTTTCCTTCTCGACCCCTATCCTTTCTTTCGGCAGAAGTAAGAAAGGACTCCCTATCAGCTGCTTTGAAGTTTATATGCAGGATACAGCTGAAGGTCTTGTCAATACATTATCCGAAGTCAACTGGCTTTCCATGCTGGGCGGCGGGGTTGGCATCCATGTAGATATTAGAAGCGCAGACGATAAGTCCGTCGGCGTAATGCCTCACTTAAAAATCTATGATGCAGCTTGCCTTGCTTACCGTCAGGGCAGAACTCGCCGTGGATCTTATGCAGCTTTTCTTGATGTGGATCATCCCGACATCATTCAATTCCTGGAAATGCGTAAGCCGACGGGTGACCAGAACTTAAGAACTCTCAATCTGCACCACGGAGTAAACATCTCCGATAAATTCATGCGCTTAATTGAGAAGAGTATGGTTAATGCGGATGCCGATGATTCTTGGGAACTTCGTGATCCTCACTCTCACCGTGTGGTAGAAGTGGTATCCGCCAGAGATATTTGGCAGCGCATCCTTGAGCTCAGAATGCAAACCGGTGAGCCTTACATCGTCTTTATTGATGCAGCGAATCGCGCCCTTCCCTCTTGGCTCAGTGACAAGGGCTTAAAGATCCATGGCTCGAATCTTTGTACAGAAATCTTTTTGCCGACCAGCGAAAAAAGAACTGCCGTTTGCTGCCTTTCTTCCCTGAATCTGGAATATTTTGACCATTGGAATACCAATGAACAATTCATTCCGGACGTAATGGAATTTTTGGACAATGTCCTCCAATACTTCATTGATAATGCTCCGAACTCTGTCGAAAGAGCTCGTTATTCCGCTCTGCGTGAAAGATCTATCGGTATCGGAGCATTAGGATTCCATGCTTACCTGCAGTCCAAGCGAATTCCGATTGAATCCGTTTTAGCCAAGTCGATTAATTACCGCATGTTCTCTCATATCAAAGAGGAATGCGCTCGCGGCGATGAGATTCTTTGCGAAAAACGCGGTCCTTGCCCGGATGCAAAAGATGCCGGCATTCCAAGACGCTTCTCTCATTGGAACGCTGTTGCTCCGAATGCTTCTTCCAGTTTGATCATGGGCGCAACATCGCCATCGATCGAACCGATCCGTGCAAATATTTATCGTCAGGACACACTTTCCGGTGCTCATATTATTAAGAACAAGATGCTTATTCCTGTTCTTGAAGAGTACGGGTTAAACACTGATGAAGTTTGGACAAGCATCACTGCGCATGACGGTTCCGTTCAGCATTTGGAAGCATTGCCTCAAGTAATTAGAGATGTATTCAAAACCGCTCAGGAAATCGACCAGCGCTGGCTTATTGATCTTGCTGCTGACCGTCAGGAATTTATTGATCAAGGTCAATCTCTGAATCTCTTCTTCCCGGCTGATGTTTCTATAGCCTATCTCCATGCCTGTCACTTCCTCGCATGGAAGGTTGGTTTGAAGAGTCTTTACTACTGTCGAAGCGACAAGCTCCGCAAAGCTGATAAGTTAGGCGAAAAAGTTGAAAGACATCGTCTTGAAGAATCCATCAACATGCGTGAAGTTCTCGAGAATTCCAGCTGCCTTGCCTGTGAGGGATAGTGATGAAATCCAGTTTGACGAAAAGCCGTAATTATTACAAGCCCTTCTCTTATCCATGGGCCTATGACGCATTCATGGCCAGTGAGCAAATGCACTGGCTTTGGACAGAGGTTCCGATGATCGAAGACATCAAGGACTGGAAAAATGTTTTGACTGACGGAGAGAGAGACTTTCTGACTAAGGTCTTCCGTTTTTTCACACAGGGCGACATTGACGTCAGCTCTGCTTACGTCAATACCTACCTGCCCTTTTTCCCGACCCCTGAAATTCGCATGATGCTCTCGAGCTTTGCCGCTCGAGAAGCGGTGCACATCGCAGCCTATTCTCATTTGATCGAGACGATCGGTATGCCGGAAACTGTTTACAACGAGTTCCTGCAATACGAAGCCATGGCGGAAAAGCACGATTTCTTCCACGGTCTCGCCGAAGACCAGCAGGAGAACATCGCTGTAAAAATGGCTGCTTTTTCTGCCTTCACGGAAGGTATGCAGCTGTTCTCAAGTTTTGTGATGCTTCTTAACTTCACAAGAAACGGCACCATGAAAGGCATGGGACAGATCATCGCCTGGTCCATCAATGATGAAACTCTTCACACGGAAAGCATGATCCGTTTATTCCGTGAATACATTATTGAGAATCCGGAACTTTGGACCGACTCTCTGAAGAAGCGCATTTACGACATCGCCGAGAAAATGATCGAGTTGGAAGATGCATTCATCGACCTTGCTTTCGGCGTCAATGACATGAGCAAACAGAATCTGTCTCCTGCAGATGTGAAAGCTTACATTCGCTGGATCTGCGACCGCAGACTTGCCGCAATGGGCATGAAAGAGATTTTTAAAGTAAACGTCAATCCGCTTCCTTGGGTCGATTCCATGCTTGGTGTAACGCACACCAACTTCTTTGAAAACAGAGTTGTTGACTATGCCAAGGGAGCCTTAAGCGGTTCTTGGGGAGATGTTTGGGGACAAGCAGGAACCAAATAATACGTCCAGCAACTAACGCTTCAATTCAATAGGAGACCCGCGCGGTCTCCTTTCTTTTTATTTACGCCATCATTTGAGTTTCAACTTCTGCCTAAACAGGACTCAGTTTCCAGCTTACATATATGTGAACATGTTCACACTCAAAAAACAAGTTGAAAGCTACGAATACTGCATCAAAAGAAATCTAGGTAAGACAGAACAATAAATCGACTGTTGTATAAAACATACAACAATTAGAAACATTTGTAAGACGTGCTCAACTTGCGCACTCTGAATTGTTTCGTTAAGATGCACGTCCTGTCGCTGGTGCACAACGCAGCAACGATAAACGGAAACGAAGTTTTACATTTGAAGTTATTCAGTCGCTTGACAGAAAATTTTAAACGAGTAAAATTTCAATTCTTCGCTCACGAAACTGAGCGGCGGCGAAAGCCAAAATGATCTTTAAAAATTTATCGACGACCGA
>OODF01000505.1_pt1 | contig 24889 bp, 19 predicted proteins | sample 1671431 | NCBI WGS metagenome assembly OODF01 (sample SAMN06348156, study PRJEB24527) | human gut metagenome | biome: human gut; feature: ankylosing spondylitis patient; material: feces | host: Homo sapiens | place: China | collected 2015-10 | reverse complement strand
GCTGGGCGTCTGGGATCTGCTGGACCGTCTGGATGAAGAGAAAAAGAAAGGCTGATTACAATGAAGCTGTCTGATATTAAGAACGGCAATCTGTCCGCTGAGTGGGCGGAAAAAGGCTACGAGCTGCCCAAGTTTGATGTCGAGGCTGTCAAGGCCAAGACCCATGCAGAACCCACCTGGGTGCACTTTGGTGCCGGCAACATCTTCCGCGCTTTCCCGGCTGCCATCCTCAACGAGGCTCTGAACAGCGGCAAGTATGACCGCGGCGTCATCGTGGCCGAGAGCTTTGACTACGAGATCATCGACAAGGCTTACCAGCCCTACGATAACCTCAGCCTGCTGGTCTGCCTGAAGTCTACCGGCGACATCGAGAAGAAAGTCATCGCTTCCGTCACCGAGAGCCTGAAAGCCGATTACTCTTTCGGCGCTGACTGGGCGCGTCTGGTGGAGATCTTCCAGAACCCCAGCCTGCAGATGATCTCTTTCACCATCACCGAAAAGGGCTACGGCGTTGCTCCGGCTGACCTGGAGCGCGGCCTGACCCCCGTGCTGGCCATGGGCAAGGTCACCGCTCTGCTGTACGAGCGCTTCAAGGCCGGCAAGCTGCCCCTGACCGTCCAGAGCATGGATAACTGCTCTCACAACGGCGACAAGGTCAAGACCGCTGTCCACGCCTACGCTTCCAAGTGGGTCGAGCAGGGTCTGGTTCCCGCTGAGTTCCTGGCATACGTTCAGGACGAGACCAAAATCACCTTCCCCTGGAGCATGATCGACAAGATCACTCCCCGTCCCGACGCAAAGGTCCAGGATATGCTGGCCAAGGACGGCTTTGAGGATAACTACACCATCGTGACCGAGAAGCACACCTTTACTGCTCCCTTTGTCAACGCAGAGGAGACCCAGTACCTGTGCATCGAGGATCACTACACCAACGGCCGTCCTCCGCTGGAGCTGGGCGGTGTGCTGTACTGCGACCGCGAGACCGTTGACAAGATCGAGAAGATGAAGGTGTGCACCTGCCTGAACCCCCTGCACACCGCAATGTCCATCTACGGCTGCATGCTGGGTTACACCCTCATCAGCGCCGAGATGGCCGATGAGGATCTGCGTTCCTTCATCCAGAAGATCGGTTATATCGAGGCAATGCCCGTGGTCGTTGATCCCGGTGTCCTGAACCCCTATGAGTTCATCGGTGCTGTCATCAACCGCCGCCTGCCCAACCCCTTCATGCCCGATGCTCCCCAGCGTATCGCTACCGATACCTCTCAGAAGCTGGCCATCCGCTTCGGCGAGACCATCAAGGCATATCAGGCACGCGGTCTGGACAAGTCCAACCTGGTGCTGATTCCCCTGGTGCTGGCAGGTTATGCCCGCTACCTGAAGGGCATTGATGACAACGGCAAGGCCTTCGAGATCTCTCCCGATCCGATGCTGGCTGAGCTGCAGGCCATCGTGGCTCCTCTGGAAGTCAAGGAAGGCGAGCAGGACTTCAGCTGCCTGAAGAACCTGTACAGCCGTGCCGATGTGTTCGGTGTTGACCTGTACGAGGTCGGCCTGGGTGAGCAGATCGAGGGCATGGTCAAGGAGCTGTACGCTGGCAACGGCGCAGTCCGCAAGACCCTGCACAAGTATGTGGTCGCCCGCTAAAATTTAAAACGCTATCCACGTTCCCGCGCTGCGCTTTGCTTTGCCGCAGTGCGGGCTTTTTATTTGTTGACCTTTTCCCCTTTTTCTGCCATAATGGAATCAACATCAGATTGGGGGCAGCAGATATGAAAGTTATGGTCTTTGATGTAGGCGGTACCGAGATCAAATACTCCGTCATGGATGAGCAGTTCCACCGGGAAGACGCGGGCAGCGTCCCCACCCCGGACGACACGCAGGAGCACTTTCTCGCCACGCTGGAGGCGCTCTATCGCCCCCACGCGGCGGAGGTGGACGGCATTGCCATGAGCCTGCCCGGCTTCATTGATGCCGAGCATGGCGTCGTGCGGGGCGGCGGGGCACCCTCCCTTCTCTACAACATCGGCACTCCTGTAGGGCCCCGGCTGGCCCAGCGCTGCGGCTGCCGTGTCTTCCTGGAAAACGACGGCAAGGCTGCCGCCATTGCAGAACTGCAGCAGGGCGCCCTGAAAGGCTGCACCAACGGGGCGGTTTTCATCATCGGCACCGGCGTGGGCGGCGGCCTGGTCATCAACGGTCAGCTGGTGCGGGGCATCCACTGCACGGCTGGAGAGTACAGCTACCTCCACACCAATGCAGATGACTGGCGCAACGGCGATAAGACAGTGGCGCTGCAGTGCAGCGTGACCAACCTGCTGCGTTGGTACCGCGCCCGTAAAAATTTGCCGGAGGACGCCCCGCTCAACGGCCGGATCTTTTTTGAAGCCGCCAACGCCGGGGAACCGGAGGCACTGGAAGTGCTCCACCGCCTCTGCAAAGCCATTGATATCCAGATCTACAATCTGACCGTCCTGCTGGATCTGGAAGTAGTCGCCATCGGCGGCGGCATCAGCCGCCAGCCCCTGCTGCTCCGGATGCTGAACGACATCTACGAGCAGGAAATTATCATCGGCCACCCCTACAGCGAGGAGCAGGCCCGCAGCCTGCCCCGCCCGGCCATCGTCCCCTGCCGCTTCCACAACGAAGCCAATCAGGTGGGAGCGCTGCTGGGTTATCGAAAGAGTTGCTAAACAACAACCCCCTTTCGAGGTTAACTCGAAAGGGGGTTGTTGTTTTATTTATTTTTTCAGCCGGGGTACTTGCTTACTTCCAGCAGTTCCTCTGCCCGCTTGACCTGTTCCGCTGTGGGCGGGACCGCATCGGGCAGGGGGTACGGGATGCCGAGCTTTTCCCATTTGAAAAGCCCCAGCGTGTGGTAGGGCAGCACCTCCACCCGCTGCACGGTCTTGAGGGACGCGATGAAGTCCGCGGTCCTGCGCAGACCCTCTTCGTCGTCGGTCAGGCCGGGCACCAGCACATGGCGGATCCAGAGCGGGACGCCCAAGTCCGAGACATGCCTTGCCATGGCAAGGATGTTGGCATTGTCTTTGCCCGTGAGCTGGCGGTGCTTTTCGGGGTCGATCTCTTTCAGGTCTAATATCACCAGACTGGTGGAGGCCATCAGGGTGTCGAACGCGGCGAGATACTCCGGGTCCTCGGGGCGGAACGGCTGCCCGGCGGTGTCCAGCGCGGTGTGGACGCCCTTTTTGCGGGCCAGCTGAAAGAACGCGGTCAGAAACTCCATCTGGCGCAGCGGCTCGCCGCCGCTGACGGTCACGCCGCCTTTTTTGCCCCAGTAGTTCCGGTAGCGGTATACTTTCTGGAATAATTCTTCCGGAGTATACTCTTCGCCTCCCTCACAGGCCCAGGTCTCGGGGTTGTGGCAGTATTTGCAGCGGAGCGCGCAGCCCTGCAAAAACACCACGAACCGCACACCAGGCCCGTCCACCGAGCCGAAAGACTCCAGCGAGTGGACGTGGCCGATCAGGTTACAGAGCGGCATGGCAGGTACGAGAGATGACGTCCATCTGCTGCTCACGGGTCAGGTCAATGAACTTGACCGCATAGCCGGAGACGCGGATGGTGAAGTTTGCATACTCCTCTTTCTCGGGGTGCTCCATGGCGTCCAGCAGCTTCTCCTTGCCAAAGACGTTGACGTTGAGGTGGTGCGCGCCCTGATCGAAGTAGCCGTCCATGACCTGCACCAGGTTCTCCACACGCTCGCCCTCGCTGTGGCCCAGCGCATCGGGGTTGATGGTCTGGGTGTTGGAGATGCCGTCCAGTGCCCAGTGGTAGGGCAGCTTGGCCACGGAGTTCAGAGAGGCCAGCAGGCCGTTCTGCTCTGCGCCGTAGCTGGGGTTGGCACCGGGTGCGAACGGGGTGAAGGCGGCACGGCCATCGGGCAGAGCGCCGGTGTACTTGCCGTAGACCACGTTGGAAGTGATGGTCAGGATGGAGGTGGTCGCCTCGGAGTTGCGGTAGGTGTGGCGCTTCTTGATCATCTCCAGGAAGGTCTTGAGCAGCCACACGCCGATCTCGTCGGCACGGTCATCGTCGTTGCCGTACTTCGGGAAGTCGCCCTCGATCTCGAAGCCGGTGGCAAGACCCATCTCGTCGCGCACGACCTTGACCTTGGCGTACTTGATGGCGCTCAGGGAGTCGATGACGTGGGAGAAGCCTGCAATGCCGGTGGCAAAGGTGCGGCGCACGTCGGTGTCGATAAGGGCCATCTCGGCTTCCTCGTAGTAGTACTTGTCGTGCATATACTGGATCAGGTTCAGCACGTTGACGTACAGGCCGGCCAGCCAGTCCAGCATCTGGACATACTTGGGCAGCACCTCGTCATAGTTCAGATACTCGCCGGTGATGGGGGCGTAGTTGGGGCCGCACTGCTCGTGGCTCTTCTCATCCACACCGCCGTTGATGGCGTACAGCAGGCACTTTGCCAGGTTGGCGCGTGCACCAAAGAACTGCATCTCCTTGCCGGTCTGGGTGGCGGACACGCAGCAGCAGATGGAGTAGTCATCGCCCCAGACGGGCTTCATGACGTCGTCGTTCTCGTACTGGACCGAGCTGGTGTTGATGGACACCTTGGCGGCGTACTTCTTGAAGTTCTCCGGCAGGGCGGAGGAGTACAGCACGGTCAGGTTGGGCTCCGGAGCGGGGCCCATGTTCTCCAGCGTGTGGAGGAAGCGGTAGCAGTTCTTGGTGACCATGCTGCGGCCATCCATACCGATGCCGCCCACTTCCAGCGTTGCCCAGACGGGGTCGCCGGAGAACAGCTGGTTGTAGCTGGGGATACGGGCAAACTTGACCATCCGGAACTTCATGACCATGTGGTCGATGAGCTCCTGTGCCTGGCTCTCGGTCAGGGTGCCGTTGTCCAGATCGCGCTGGATATAGATATCCAGGAACGTGGAGATGCGGCCCACGCTCATAGCTGCGCCGTTCTGAGTCTTAATGGCGGCCAGGTAGCCGAAGTACAGCCACTGGCAGGCCTCTTTTGCGTTCTTGGCGGGCTGGGAGATGTCGTAGCCGTAGGCCTCGGCCATCTTCTTCATCCCCTTGAGGGCGCTGATCTGGCGGGCGATCTCCTCCCGCAGGCGGATGACGTCATCGGTCATGGTGCCGTCGCCGCAGTTGTCAAAATCTTCCTGCTTGAACCGGATCAGGGCGTCGATGCCATACAGGGCCACACGGCGGTAGTCGCCCACGATACGGCCGCGGCCGTAGGTGTCGGGCAGGCCGGTGATGATGTGGGTGTGGCGTGCTTTCTTCATCTCCGGGGTGTAAGCGTCAAAGACAGCCTGGTTGTGGGTGCGGGTGTAATCGGTAAAGATCTTGTGCAGCTCCTCGCTGGGCTGGTAGCCGTAGGTGGTGCAGGCCTGCTCTGCCATCTTGATGCCGCCGTAGGGCATAAAGGCGCGCTTCAGAGGCTTGTCGGTCTGCAGGCCGACGATCTGCTCCAGGTCTTTCAGGCTCTCATCGATGTAGCCAGGGCCGTAAGCGGTCAGGCTGCTGACCACTTCCGTCTCCATATCCAGCACGCCGCCCTTGGCGCGCTCTTCTTTTTGCAGCTTCTGCAGGGTACCCCACAGCTTATTGGTAGCCTCCGTGGGGCCAGCTAGGAAAGACTCGTCGCCATCGTACGGGGTGTAGTTCTTCTGGATAAAGTCGCGGACGTTGACTTCCTCTTTCCAGATACGGCCCTCAAAGCCTTCCCACTCTTCAAAATTGATCATTGGAACCTCCTTGCTCCTTCCATTGGTTAGCATCATCTAACTATTCTGCCTTGAAAAAACCGCACTTTCTCTGCGGCTTTCGGGGGCATGTTCTGGGGGAGGCGCCCATCTTCTGCGGCGCCTTTTGTGTGGCTGTCAAAACGCAGGACAATGCGTCTGCTCCCGGCAGCCTGGTACTATAATAGCAAGCATTCTTATAAAAAGCAAGAGGAAAATCGAGGATTTTCTGCCCTCAAAAATTTTCCGAAAAAATTTCAAATCAGGGGTTGACAGTCATGACAAACTATGATATCCTTTTGTCACGGCAAGGTTAGTTAAATCTAACCAAGGCTGCGGTGGCCCCCTGCAAGGCCCCCGAAAAGGAAGCAAATTCCTCCATTCCATTCTCTCTTTTTCTGGATGCATACAGCTTTTATGGTTTGCTCTGTATGCTCCGCGCGGCGAGGTGCGCTTTTGGTACGGCGCTCTTTGCAAAAGCAAGAAAACAAAAACGGGACACATCGCTTGACCACCGATGCGTCCCGCTTTTTGTTTTACCCAGTTTTACAGCAAAAGAGCAACAATTCTTGGCGGATATTACCGTTGCACCTCCCTGGATTTTACGCTATACTCTTACCTTAGTTACTGCTGCCGCATGGGCAGCGGCCCAAATTGCACCAAGACCCAAAGGGGGATTTTGTTACGAAGTATCTGTTTCAATTTGCACGCATCCTTGCATTTTGTTTTCTGGGCGAGATCCTGTACGCCGTTCTGCCGCTGCCCATCCCGGCCAGCGTCTACGGCCTGATCTTACTGCTGCTGGCCCTGCGGCTTGGCATCGTCAAGCTGGAGCAGGTCAAGGAAGTGGGCCTGTTCCTCACGGGCATCTTCCCGCTGCTCTTCGTTCCCGCCGCGGCCGGTGTCATGGAGCTCTGGGCAGAGATGGGCAACATGCTGCTGCCTATCATCATTGCCATCGTGCCCGTCACGGTGCTGGTGCTGGCCTCTGCCGGCCGCACCACCCAGGCTCTGACCAGCCGCCGCAAAAATAAGGAGGCCGCCCATGACTGAGCTTTTAAACGGATTTCTTTCCGGCTCGGCCGCCTGGGGTGTAATGCTCACGCTGGCCGCCTTTGCGCTGGGGACTCTTATCAATAGGGCAACGGGCAAGGCCATTTTCAACCCGCTGCTGCTGGGCAGCATCTTTGTTATCATCCTGCTCAGCGTGCTGAACATCCCTTATGCAGATTACAAGGCCAGCGCTTCCCCGGTCAACTACCTGCTGTTGCCTGCCACCATCAGCCTGGCCATTCCCCTCTATGAAAAGTGGGATCTGCTCAAGGAGAACGCCGCCGCCATCATTGCGGGCATCTCGGTGGGCACGCTGGTCAGCCTGGGCAGTGCACTGGCCCTGGCGCTGGCGCTGGGCCTGACCCGGGAGCAGTACGCCACCCTCCTGCCCAAATCCGTCACCACGGCCATCAGCATGGACGTGGCGGCTGAGCTTGGCGGCATTGCAGCCCTGACGGGTGCCATCGTGATCCTGACGGGCATTGCAGGCAACCTGCTGGCCGAGTCCGTCTGCAAGTGGTTCCATATCACCGACCCCATCGCCAAGGGCGTGGGCATCGGCACCTCAGCCCATGCCGTGGGCACCAGCAAGGCCCTCCAGATGGGCGAAGTGGAGGGCGCCATGAGCGGCCTTTCCATCGCCGTGGCCGGTGTCCTCACTGCCGTCCTCTGCCCGCTCTTTGTAGGGCTGATCCACTAAACCCGGATCGGATCACAGCACATCCCCGCGCGGGGATGTGCTGTTTGTTGTATAACGCAAACGCCCTCTGTCCATCCAGACAGGGGGCGTTTGCGTTTTGGTTCAGCATCGTTTCATCCGGCGGATGATGTCCGCGGCTTCCTTGGACAGCGGCGGCGGGATCGCTGCCGGGCGGGCCAGACAGTAGCCCTGCAGCAGGTCCACGCCCAGCTCCAGCACCTTGCGCAGCTCGGCCGTGGTCTCCACACCCTCGGCCAGCACCAGAATGTTCCGGGGCCGCGCGTAGTCCACCAGGCTGGTGAGGAACTGCTGCTTGTCCGTGTTGGTATCAATGCTGCGGATAATGGAGATATCCACCTTGACATAGCGGGGGGCTATGGTCAGCAGGCTGCTGCCGTTGCTGTAGCCGCTGCCGTAATCGTCCAGCGCAAAGGTCCCGGACGCCCCGAGTACCGTGCGCTTCCGTTCCAGCTGGGCAGTGTCCAGTTCCTCTTCCTCGGTGATCTCCACCACCAGCTTCCGGGCCAGTTCCGGGAAACGGCCGCGGTAATCCCGCCAGTCGGTGTCGTTCAGGCTGACACTGGCAATGGAGTTGATAAAGAGCAGGCTGTCCTCCCGGATGAGGCCGCGCTCTTTCAGCTTTTCAAAGGCGCTGGAGGCCTTGAACAGGGTAATGTGCTCGATGTCGTACAGGCGGTTCAGCTCCCGCGCCAGCTTCATCACGGTAAGGGGCGAGCGCAGGGTGGGCATCTCCGGCCGCATCAGGGCCTCATAGGCGATGGCCCGGCCATTGCGGGCCGAGAAAATCGGCTGGAAATGGTAGCTCACCGCCTGATCCCGCAGCATCTGCTCAAACTCGTTGCGGGTCTGCATGGCGTAGGCTTCCTGATTGTACATGCCGATGTCGAACTCTTTCATCTCGCCCTTGCGGGAATGCTTGACCTGATACATGGCAAAATCAGCGTACTTTTTCAGGGTATTGAAATCCGTGCTGTCCTCCGGGTACCAGGCCACGCCGCCCGAGATGCTGATGTGCAGCTCGCTGCCGCTGGGCAGGATGGAAGCGCTGTCCTGCAGGGCCGCGCGCAGCTTTTCCAGCTCTTCCCGCACGGCGTCCCGGCTGTCGTATCCGTAGAGCAGCAGCATGAACTCATCGCCCGAGAGGCGGGCAGAGAGGGTGCCCGGCGGGGTACTGGCCGCCAGGCAGCGGCCCGTCTGGCGGAGGTACTGGTCGCCCCAGTCGTGGCCATAGGTGTCGTTGATGGTTTTCAGGTTGTCCAGGTCGGTCAGGAGCGCCGCCATGACCAGCAGGTTGCGGACGGAATGAGAGAACAGATAGAGGTCATTTTGGGCCACGGTCCCGATCAGCAGCCACGCCTCGCCGGAGAACGGTGCGTTCCGGCTGTAAAGTTCCAGCTGCTGGAGCGTCGCGTACTGCTCCTCTCCATCCAGCCAGAACTTCCAGTCCATTCCATCCCGGTGCAGCGTAAGGGTCTGGGGCATATTCTTGTCGGCATCCTCCCCCGTGAGGAATGCGGTTCGGACGTTGATGACGTCATCCCGTTTTAAGTCTGCATCGGTCGTCGCCAGCAGATAGGTGCCGTGATCCATGTTCTGCAGCTCATTGCTGGGCAGCTGGGTGGTCAGGTAGCTGGTCAGCAGCTCCACGCCCACCACACCGTACACGGTGCCGTCGTCCAGGATGAGGGGCTGCACATAGGCCAGCGCGTCCCGGTCGTCCCCTTTCAGGCGGAACGTTGCAGGAGTCCAGCGGCCATAGTCATCCGCAGAAAGCTTGCTCTCGGCGGTATAGGCGATCTGGAACGATTCCTTGTAAAAGCTGGTTTTCCCGCCCGGCTGGTATGGCATGGCCGGAGACCAGCCCTTATCCGTGGAGATGCCCAGCGGGGTAAACGCTGTTGCGGGGCCCCGTTCTGCCAGCAGGTCGGCGTTCCGGTCAGTGGAAAGAGCACTGGGGTCCAGGTCGCGGATGTAAAGGCCGGGCAGATAGCTGTCATCGGCCCGGTAGTTCAGGTCGTGAGTGCTCAGAATGACAAAGATGCCATTGACAGGCTTTGTCCGCAGGGTGCTCACCAGCTCCGGGACAATGGCCTGGAGCAGCGGCAGGGCTTCCTCACTGGAGGTATCCAGCGTGTTCAGATCCACGATGTCCTGGTCCACCAGTTCCCGCGTCACGCGGTCAATGGTACCGCTGATGGCATTGAGGTCCTGCGCCTGGATCAGGTTCTGGCGCAGGTAATTGGCGCGGTTCTCCACCTGCTTGTCGAGAATATCCTCGGCATTCTCATTCAGCTGGCTGGTCACCCGGCTGGTGCTGATGGCAAAGATCAGCAGCAGCACTTCTGCCAGAAGCACCAGCAGCAGGGAGCGCAGGATCTTGCAAAAGATCGAGCAGCCCCGCCTTTGATACGCTGTCTCTTTTTTCACCCCTGTTTTCCCCTCCTTTCCGCTCCATGATCGGGCATCAGCCCTCGTAAGCACTCAGTTTGGCGCAGAGAGATTGATACCAATTCTCAAAATACTCGTCGGTCAGGTAGAGAGCCTCGGCTTCGGCAGCGCTCACCCCGGCTGCGATCTGCTCTTCCACCGCCGCGCGGTCCGCGCTGGCCAGGTCCGACATGCTGTATTCCAGCACCTTGCGGGCATCCGTGCCGCCCTCAAAGGGCTTGGGGGTGTAGAGCTCGTGGTTTTCCACCGCGTCAATGGCGTTTGCCAGGATGTCTTTCATGGAGTCGGTCAGATCCAGGCCGCTGTTCTCGATAGCGGTCATGTCGTCGGCCGCGTGGGTCACGGGCAGGTAACCGGAGCCCACGGCAAACTGGATGTTATTTTCCGGCTGGGTGAACCACTTGAGGAATGTGACACAGGCGGCTTCTTCCTCCGGGGTGCTCTTGGTCACCACCATGCCGGCGCCCTGCTGGACAGCCACCTCTTCGCTTCCGGCAAACGAGGGGTTGGGCAGCACTTTCAGGCTGATATCGTGGCTCTCGGTGTCGCTCACCTGCACCTGCTTGGGGAAAAAGGTGGCGCTGGAGTTGGAGCCCACATAGGCCAGCACATTGCCGGTCTTGATGTCGTCACTGCGGAAACGGCCCTCGCCCGCAAACCAGCCCTTGACAAAGGGGACATAGTAGTTCTCCCACAGCTTCCGGGCCACATCCTCGGTCAGGTTCACGGTCATCTTGCCGTTTTCCACGGTAAAGATGGTGTTGCCCAGTTCCTTGGCACCAATGAGCATGTAGTTTGCCATGGCGTCGCGGCCAAACAGCGCCTTGCCGTCGTCCGGGACTTCCGTCCGGGCGTCGGTCCAGTCGTAGTATTTCCCGGCGGTGGCTACAAGGCCCTCCATGGTGGAAAGGTCCTCATACTTTGCCCCTGTGGCCGCCGCAAAGGCCTGCCAATCGGTGTCATTGAGGAACAGCAGCTCGGTGGATTTTGCCACCGGGAAAATTTTGATGGTGCCGTTGTCGTCAAAGTCGCCCTCGGTGAGATAGCTCTCCGGGAACGCCGCCTTTTCCTCGTCGGTCAGGTAGCCGCTCAGGTCAGCCACAAGGCCCATCTGGTCCACGGCATAGCAGGTGTCGGCATAAGCGGAGAAGATATTGGGCATCTCTGCAGCCCCCACCTTGCCCTCGGCTGCGGCCAGCACATTGGTCTCCAGATCGTTGACGCTGCCCTGGCTGGAAGCTTCCACCGTGATGTTCTGCTCCTTGCCCACCGTGGCGTTGAACTCATCCACCAGCTTGCTGAATGTTTCCAGCTGGTCGCCGTTGTAGTAGCTCCATACCGTAATGGTCACCGGCTTGGCGTTCGTCGGTGCCGTGTTCTTCGGTCCGGACACTGCGCTGCCCCCGCAGGCAGCCAGGCTCAACGTCAGTGCCGCGGCGCTGGCCAGTGCAGTGATTCGTTTGAAAAGACGCTTCATTCTGATTTTCTCACAATCTCCCGCGGATTCCATGCGCGGGCTCCTCTGTATCCATATATATTTTTTATTATACGCCTCTTTGCCGCCAAAAGTAAACAAATTTTCCCAAAATCCGCGGCTTTCCATTATTTTTCCACTTTGTGGCAGGTTCGTCCAATCTTTCCCACAAAAAGACCCGCTGGCGGGAAAATCAGCGGGTCAGAGAAAAATTGTTCTTCTTTTTCTTACAGTTTGGACAGCTGCGGGCCCTGTGCGGTATCCTTGACCGCCCAGCCCATCTCGGTCAGCCGTGCACGGATGGCGTCAGCGGTCGCCCAGTCCTTAGCTTTCTTGGCGGCAGCACGCTGTTCCACCAGCTCGGTCACCTCTGCGGGCACCTCGTCCTTTTTGCGGTTGTACATCAGGCCCAGCACACCGGTGATCTCATCAAAGGCAGCGGCAGCAGCTTCCAATGCCTTTTTGCTGGAGGCTGCGGACAGGGTGTTGATCTCCTTGACCAGATCAAACACAGCAGCCAGTGCATCGGGAGTGTTCAGGTCGTCGTCCATCGCGGTGCAGAACTTCTTGCGGGCCTCTTCCGCCTTGACGGTCAGGGTCTCGTCGGTACCGAACTCGCTCTTGCTCAGGGCAAAATCCAGATTCTCACGGCAGGTGTACAGGCGCTCCAGGCTGTTCTTGCAGCTCTCAATGAGGTCCACGGTGTAGTTCAGCGGCATCCGGTAGCCGGCCGTCAGCATGAAGTAACGGATGGGCTCGTAGCCATAGAGGTTGGCCACATCCCGCACGGTGAAGAAGTTGTGCAGGCTCTTGGACATCTTCTGGTTGTCCACATTGATGAAGCCATTGTGCATCCAGTAGCGGGCAAAGGTGCAGCCGTTGGCGCACTCGCTCTGGGCGATCTCGTTCTCGTGGTGGGGGAAAATCAGGTCCTGACCGCCGCAGTGGAGGTCAATGGTCTTGCCCAGGTGGGTGCGGCTCATGGCGCTGCACTCAATGTGCCAGCCCGGACGGCCCATGCCGTAGGGGCTCTCCCAGGCAGGCTCACCGGGCTTGGCTGCTTTCCAGACGGCAAAGTCCGCCGGGTCTTCTTTCAGGTCATCGTCCATCTGGCTGCGCAGCTCCCGGTTACCGCTCTCCAGATCGTCCAGCTTCAGGTGGCTCAGTTTGCCGTACTCGGGGTCGCTCTTGACGCGGAAATAGACATCGCCGTTCTTGGCAATGTAAGCGTGGCCGGAGTCGATCAGGTCCTTGACGATATCGAGGATCTGCTGGATGTGCTCGGTGGCGCGGGGCTGGACGGTGGGCTTTTTGCAGTTGAGGCCGGCGGCGTCCTTGAGATACTCGGCCTCAAAGCGCTGGGCCACTTCTTTCATGGAAGTGCCCTCTTCCTGGCCCTTTTTGATGAGCTTGTCGTCGATATCCGTAATGTTGGAAACGTAGAGGACCTTGTTGCCCCGGTACTCCAGGTAGCGGCGCAGGGTGTCAAACACGATCAGCGGGCGGGCATTGCCGATGTGGATATAGTTGTAAACGGTGGGGCCGCAGACATAGATGCGGTACTCGCCCGGCACCTGCGGCACGAACTCTTCTTTCTGGCGGGTCAGGGTGTTGAAGATCTGCATAATGACATACTCCTTTTTGTGGGACGCCCCAGAGCCGCGGAAAAACAAAAGCCCCTGCTGCCGTGCCCTACAGCACAGCAACAGAGGCGGTTCGTTTCTGAATCGCGGTTCCACTCCGGTTTGTCGCTCAAAGCCGATAACGGCGGCCTGCCGCGCTGTGATACTGAACCACTTCCCACAGCGTGCTGCCCGGGCGCACTTTACACAGCGGTCTGCAAACAGGCTCCCAGCCAATGGCCTGTTCTCTCTGCACAGACGGATGCCGCGCTACTCTGCCCGGGTAAACGCATTTGTCCTTTTACAGGTTTTATTATAGCGGGGAGCCAAGCGGAAGTCAAGGCGGCAGGGTTTTTTCGCCCATTCCCCTTTACATCGTCTGCAAGTTGTGCCATAATTTACTTTATTAAAGGGAAAGCTGCTGCCCGGGCGGCACTCGGCTGCCGGGAGCGCAAAAAGAGGGGGTTCCTTATGAGCAAAACGATCATTCCCGCAAACTACACGCCCGCGCTGAACCTGTACGACACCCAGCGCGCCATTGGCACGGTGAAGCGGCTGTTTGCCGACACCCTGTGCGCCACGCTGAATCTCTACCGCGTGTCCGCGCCGCTCTTCGTGGAGGCCTCTACCGGCCTGAACGACGACCTGAACGGCGTCGAGCGGAAAGTCACTTTCGATATGAAAGACGGCGGCATTGAAGCACAGGTGGTCCAGTCGCTGGCAAAGTGGAAGCGCAAGGCCCTCAAGGATTACGGCTTCCGGGTGGGCAAGGGCCTGTACTGTGATATGAACGCCATCCGCCGGGACGAGGACCTGGACAACCTCCACTCCGTCTATGTGGACCAGTGGGACTGGGAAAAGGTCATCCGGGAGGAGGACCGCACCGAGGCGTATCTGAAAAACGTGGTTCGCTCCATCGTGTCCGCTGTCTGCGCCACCGAGATGAACCTCCACGCCATGTTCCCCCAGCTGCAGGACCTGCCCCTGCACACCCCCAATGTCACGTTCATCACCACCCAGGAGCTGGAAGACAAGTACCCGGACCTGACCCCGAAAGAGCGGGAGAACGCGTTTGTCAAGGAAAACGGCACCACGTTCCTCATGAAGATCGGTGCCCCGCTCAAGAGCGGCAAGCCCCATGATGGCCGTGCCCCCGACTATGACGACTGGGACCTGAACGGCGACCTGCTGTTCTGGAACGAGCCGCTGCAGTGCAGCTATGAGCTGAGCAGCATGGGCATCCGCGTCAGCCCCGAGAGCATGGACAAGCAGCTGACCATGGCTGGCTGCGATGATCGCCGGGCCCTGCCGTTCCACAAGGCAGTGCTGGCAGGCGAGCTGCCCTACACCATCGGCGGCGGCATCGGCCAGAGCCGCCTGTGCATGCTGCTGCTGGGCAGCGTCCATATCGGCGAAGTCCAGGCCAGCGTCTGGGACGCGGAGACCCGTTCCGCCTGCGAAAAGGCCGGTATCCCGCTCCTCTGATTTCCGGATACAAAAAGCGAGTGCATCTTGCGATGCACCCGCTTTTTTGTTACATAGCGTAATTTTCAGCCCATAAATTCCAGTTTCGGGCCTTTTTTGCGGTGTTTTTTGCCGTTGCCGCCCAGCCACCAGAGCACAAAGGCATACAGGAGGTTGGTGCCCAGGATGATGGCGAACCACATCAGGCTCTCCTGAATGGTTTGGTCGTATACCCGCATAAAGGGGTAGGGCCCGTCGATGCGGCCCGTGATGTTGCCCCACAGGTCGTAGACGCCATAGACGATGGTAGGCACCAGCGCCAGCGGCACACTGGCCAGCGGCAGCCGGGGCTCCCGCTCAAACAGCAGGAACGACACCATGGCCACCACCGGGTTGAGAAAGTGATGGTAGAGCATGGAGCCCGTAAACAGCATGATGTACCAGCCGTTGCCGTCCTCGTACATGGGGGCCAGAATGAACACCACCGTCAGGAACGTCATGGTCAGGCAGCTGGTGGACCAGAATTTGAGCTGTTTGACCCAGCGGGGCAGCTCCCGCCCGGTGAAAAGATCGAGCAGCTGGCACAGGGCCACCAGCGCGCAGACCGCCATGTTGAACATATTGGACAGCTCCGTGTACATGGTAAAGACCAGCTCATGGCCATAATCCCAGCTGATGGGCATGGCAATGGTCTCCATGTAGATGATGGAAAGGTTCAGCGCCAGCGAGATGAGCTTGCGGCAGAACGCCCAGAGCTTTTCTTTCATCTTATTTTGCCGTGTTGATGAAGCTGCGGTTGTCCCACAGGTACTTGATGCCGGAAACGGCCGTGACCACTGCCACCAGCCAGCACAGCCAGTAGGCAATGGAAGCGCAGGTCTGGCCCAGCACATTCCCGGTCAGGGCGACCGTGAAGTAATAGAAGATGATGGTGATCATCTGGAGCACGGTCTTCACCTTGCCCCACATGTTGGCGGCGATCACCTTGCCGTCCTTGGCACCGGCCGCCACCATCCGCAGGCCGGAGACGGCAAACTCCCGGGCCAGGATGATGCAGAGCACCACAGGACTGCACACGCCGTCCCGCATCATGTAGAGGAACGCCACGGTGGTCAGCAGCTTGTCGGCCAGCGGGTCGGCAAACTTGCCAAAGTCGGTCACCATGTGCCACTTGCGGGCCAGATGGCCATCCAGATAATCGGTAAAGCTGGCAATGGCAAAGATGATGCCTGCGATGAGATACCACCGCGGATTGTAATCCGGCGTCATGTACTGGCTCATGGAAACAAAAATCATGAAGACCGGGACCAGAATAATGCGGGTCAGGGTCAGTTTGTTGGGCAGATTCATAAAAAAATCCTCCAATTCATTATTTTACGACAGTGCCATACAGATCGTAAAGATCACTGTCCTCTACAAGGATATCATAAAACTCGCCCGGATACAACGGTTCCTCGCTGGAGACGCAGACATTGCCGTCCACCTCGGGGGCATCGCCTGCCGTGCGGCAGAGGTAGAGGCCGTTTTCCTCGTCGATGCCATCACAGAGGACATGGACGGTCTGGCCCACTTTCTCGGCCTGCTTCTGGGCCATGATGCCGGTCTGGATCTGCATGACCAGCTCGGCCCGGCGCTCCTTGACCTCCTGCTCGATCTGGTTCTCCATCTTGGCGGCCACGGTGTTCTCCTCTGCCGAGTAGGCAAAGCAGCCCAGACGGTCGAAGCGGACTTCTTTGACGAAGTTGCACAGATCCTCAAACTGCTCCTCGGTCTCGCCGGGGAAGCCCGCGATCAGGGTGGTGCGCAGGGTGATGCCGGGGATCTCACGGCGCAGTTTTCCAATGACCTCCAGCAGCTCTGCCCGGTTGGAGCGGCGGTTCATGTTCTTGAGGATGACATCGTTGCAGTGCTGGATGGGCAGGTCGAGGTAGGGCAGTACTTTCTCATTCCGCTTCATGGCGGCGATGAAGTCATCGGTGATCCGCTCCGGGTAAGCGTACATAATGCGGATCCACTCAATGCCGTTGATCTTGTTCAGCTTGTCCAGCAGCTCACAGATGCTGCCCGGCTTGCCCCAGTCCTCGCCGTAGGCAGTGGGGTCCTGGGCCACGATGATGAGTTCTTTCACGCCCTCACCGGCCAGCCAGCGGGCCTCGGCCACACAGTCGGCCATGTCACGGCTGCGCAGCGGGCCGCGGATGGCGGGGATGGCGCAGTAGTGGCAGCGGTTGTTGCAGCCCTCGGCGATCTTTAAGTACGCATAGTGGGCAGGCGTGCCGATGACGCGCTTGCCGCCCAGCGGGAAATCTTTCTTGAGGCCGTAGCTTTCCAGATGATCCTCACCGTTGAAAAGCCGTGCCACGATGGAATCAATGGCCTTGTTGGAGGCACAGCCCACCACGGCGTCCACCTCAGGGATCTCCTCCTCGATCTGGCTGCGGTAGCGCTCCGCCAGGCAGCCGGTCACAATGACTTTCAGGTTGGGGTTTGCCTGCTTGTAGGAACAGGCCTCGAGGATATTCTCGATGGCTTCGGTCTTGGCGCTCTCAATGAAGCCGCAGGTGTTGACCAGGATCACATCGGCCTCGCCCAGGTCGGCCACCGTCTCGTGGCCCGCCGACAGCAGGATATGCACCATGCCGTCCAGATCGACCTGGTTTTTGGGGCAGCCAAGGGAAATACACGCAATTTTCATAGGGGATAATACTCTCTTTCCTAGTTGGGGGTTATTCTTCTTCTACTCTCTTGATGGCTTCTTTCACGACCGCATACGCAAAACCGCGCCGCTGCAGAGCCGCCACGACCAAGTCGCGCCGGCCCATGGCAAGCTTCGGGCGGTAGCGGCTCTCCACCAGCGCCACGGCGGCGGAAAGTTCCGGGTCTTCGCCCTCTTCATCCGGGGCGTAGACCGCCTCCAGCGCTGCTGCTACCTGCTGGGCGCTCAGGCCTTTCTGGCGCAGGTTCCGGGCCGCGGCCCGGCGGCTCTTGCGGGCGGCCAGCAGGCTGTGGGCCCGGGCCTCCGCGTAGCGTTCGTCGTTGACATACTCCCGCTGGACCATCTCGGCCACCACCTCGGCGGCGGCCTGCTCGGTAAAGCGGCGGCAGAGCCGCTCATACAGCTGGCCGGAGGAGACTTCCTGCGCGGCCAGCGTTTCCAGTGCCCGGGCACGGGCCTTGGCCACATCGGAGGATTTTTCCTCCTCCGTCAGCGGACGGCGCTTTTGATAGCCAAAAGACATCAGTCTTCCACCATGATATCCAGCTCACTCTCGCTGCTGCGGGTGGGAGCCTTGACCACCGGCTCCTTGGCCGGTGCGGCTTCGCCAGCCTTTTCGGCGGGAGCAGCGGCAGGGGCCGGTTTGCTCACCGGGCGGCGGGTGGCATAGAGCTTATCGGCATTGGCACGGATCTGGCCCTCGATGTCGTTGGCGATCTCAGGGTTGTCCTTGAGGAACTGCTTGGCGTTGTCACGGCCCTGACCCAGACGGATGTCGCCGTAGTTGAACCATGCGCCGCTCTTCTGGACGATGCCCAGCTTGACACCCACGTCGATGAGCTCGCTCATCTTGGAGATGCCCTCACCGAACATGATGTCAAATTCAGCCTCACGGAACGGAGGAGCCACCTTGTTCTTGACGATCTTGGCGCGGGTGTGGTTGCCGATGAACTGGCCGGAAGAGTCCTTCAGGCCCTCCACGCGGCGGATGTCGATGCGCACCGAGGCGTAATATTTCAGGGCGCGGCCGCCGGTGGTGACCTCCGGGTTGCCGTACATCACGCCCACTTTTTCACGCAGCTGGTTGATGAAGACGCAAACCGTGTTGGTCTTGCCGATGACGCTGGTCAGCTTGCGCATGGCCTGGCTCATCAGGCGGGCCTGCAGGCCCACATGGCTGTCGCCCATCTCGCCCTCGATCTCGGCACGGGGGACCATAGCGGCCACCGAGTCCACCACAATGGCGTCGATGGCACCGGAGCGCACCAGTGCCTCACAGATCTCCATGGCCTGCTCGCCGGTATCCGGCTGGCTGACCAGCAGCTCGTTGATGTTCACGCCCAGTGCCTCGGCATAGGCCGGGTCCAGTGCGTGCTCGACGTCGATAAAGGCCACTTCGCCGCCCTTTTTCTGGGCTTCGGCCAGGATGTGGAGGGCCAGCGTGGTCTTACCACTGGATTCCGGTCCAAACACCTCGATGATACGGCCGCGGGGCACACCGCCCACGCCCAGCGCCAGGTCCAGGCCCAGGCTGCCCGTGGAGATGGCATCCACCTGCATGGCGGTGTTGTCGCCCAGCTTCATGATGGCGCCCTTGCCAAACTGCTTTTCGATCTGGGCCAGGGCAGTGGCCAGCGCGTCTTTCTTTGCGCCCGGCTCGATCTTCTGGGTGGCCGAAGCGACCGCGGTGTTCTGATTTTTCGCCATAGATTTGCTCCTTTGCTCTCAAAGCCCGTCGGACACGGGCGCTTCTTCTCATTTCTCTCTTAGTATACCACAAATCCAGGATATTACAACAAGAAGTTGTTCTCTTTTTGCAATTTTATGGGTACGATCTCCGGGCCAGAATGCACCGGTCGTTGCCGCCGTAGTCTTTGCGGCATGCGATGTCCACCCAGCCGTTTGCCGCCAGCAGGGCAGTTACCGCTTCCCGCTGCTGCCAGCCGATCTCCAGCGCCAGCGCTCCGCCGGGCCGCAGGGCGTTCTGGTAGTGTTCCGCAAGGGCGCGGTAAAATACCAGCCCGTCCTCCCCGGCTTCCAATGCCATGGCCGGTTCCCGGGCCACCTCGGGCTGCAATTGCTGCATCTCGGCGGCGGTCAGGTAGGGCGGGTTGGAAACGATGAGGTCCAGCTCCCCCTCCGGCAGGCCTTGCCAGTAGTGGAACAAGTCCCCCTCCACGGCCCGCGCCGTCCCCTGTTTCAGCGCCGAGACGGCATTCTTCTTTAAGTATCGGAACGCCTCCGGGCTCTTTTCCACGCAGGTGACGTCCGCTTCCGGGCAGAAGCGTTTGACCCCCAGCCCCAGACAGCCGGTGCCGGCACAGAGGTCCAGCACTTTGGGCGCTTGTACCCCTGCCAGCATCTGAGCGGCAGCTTCCGCCACTACCTCCGTGTCGGCCCGGGGGCAGAGCACGCCGGGGCCCACCGCCAGCTCAAAATCCAGGAACGGCCAGCTGCCGCAAAGGTATTGCAGCGGCTCCCGCTGCTCCCGCCGGGCCGTCAGGGCTTCCAGCTTTGCGGCTTGTTCCGCGGTCAGGGGCCTGTCCGCCAGCCGGGCGTCCTGCCCTGTCACCAGCCGGAACAGCTCCCCGGCGTCAAAATCCGCATCCGGGCAGCCTGCGGCGGTCAGGCGGGCTTCCACCTCCCGCAGGGCCTCCCGGGGCTGCATTCCCGCGTTTACCATTTGCCGTCCTCCGGGTTCTCGGGCAGAACGGGCGTCACGGCTGCAATGGCCACTTCGATCATGCTGTCGTCCGGCTCAAACACGGTCAGGTGCTGCACCCAGATACCCGGCTGTCGGATGATCCGGGTGGCGATGTTGTCCGAGCGGCCACACCACTTGAGCAGCTCATAGCTGATGCCCATGACCACCGGGAGGAGCAGCAGCTTGAACACCACCCGCAGCCCGGTGCTGGACCAGGGCAGCACACTGTACAGAAACACGCTGACGATGACCACCAGGATCAAGAAACTGGTGCCGCAGCGGGGGTGGAACCGGGTGTACTTGCGCACATTCTCCACAGTGAGCGGGTCGCCCGCCTCATAGCAGGCGATGGTCTTGTGCTCGGCCCCGTGGTACTCAAACACCCGGTGGATCTCTTTCATCTTGGAGATGGCCACCATATAGGTCAGAAAGATGCCCACCTTGAGCACCGCTTCGAGGATGACTTTGCCCCAGCGGCCCAGCGGGATAAGATGGTTCAGCCCGCCGACCAGCACCGTGGGCAGCACGGTAAAGAGCAGGATGGCAAACAGGCCGCCCACCACGGCAGCCGCCGCCAGCAGAAAGTCCTCGGCCTTTTTGCCCAGATGGTCGCCCACCCATTTTTCAAAGGCAGATTCCTCGGCCTCGGCGTCATAGTCGTCGCCCATGCTCACCTGTGCCGAGTACATCATGTAGCGGTAGCCCATGATGAGGCTTTCGACCATCGAGATGGCGCCCCGCACGAGAGGAATTTTTGTCCAGATGCCGTGGGTAGGGGTATCTTCCAGCTTGGTCTCAATGGTGCCGTCCGGCTTGCGCACGGCGCAGCAGATCTTCTTGGGGCCCCGCATCATGATGCCTTCCATCAGTGCCTGCCCGCCCACACTTGTTTTAAAGCGTTCCTTGTTGGGTCGATTCATGGAGTTCTCCTGTAAGATTTATTTTTGATAGAGCGGCAGCCCCAGTGTGACCACGGTGCCGCGGCCCAGGGTGCTCTTGATGTCCAGCGTGCCGTCCAGCGCCGTCATGATGGAATCCACCAGCGCCAGCCCAATGCCGCTGCCCCGTACCGAGTTGCTGCCCTTGTAAAACTTGGTCTTGACATTTTCCAGGTCTTCCGGCGGGATGCCACGGCCCTGGTCAATGATCTCAATAAACGCCTTGTACTGGCCTTTCCAGAGCTTGACGGTGATCCGCCCGCCGGGGGCCGAATACTTGATGGCGTTGTCCAATATGTTGATAAAGACCTGCCGCAGGCGGTCCGGGTCGGCATAGACCGGGATCATTTCCTCCGGTTCGGTATAGGAGAGGATCATCCCCTCCTGCCGGATGCGTGCCTCGCAGAAGAGGACGGCATCGGTCAGCTCGGCCACCAGATCCAGCGGGTGGTTGTTCATCTGGATGCGGCCGTTCTGCAGACGGCTGAAATCCAGCAGCTCCTCCACCATGTTGTACAGGCGGACCGTCTCGTTGTTGATGATCTCCAAGCCCTTGCGGTAATTCTCGTCGGCAGGGTCATTCAGGGCGCGCAGGGTCTCCACCCAGCCCCGGATCGAGGTGAGCGGCGTGCGCAGCTCATGGGAGACCGAGCTGATGAACTCGTTTTTCATCTTCTCGGTCTCTTCCAGCCCCTCGGCCATCTGGTTGATGGTCCCGCGCAGCCGGTCCACCTCGTCCCGCTGGTCGCCGGTCACGGGCAGGCGGACATCCAGCTCCCCCCGGGCGATGGAGGCGGCCGTCCGTTCCACCTGGCCCAGCGGCACCACGATGCTCCGCACAAAGTACAGGCCCGACATCACCGTAAACACCAGGATCGCCAGCACGATGACCGCACTGACGGCAATGGCATTCTTGAGCTGCCGTGTCACCAGCGTCATACTGGTCACCAGCCGCATGGCCGCCACGTCCTCCGCCGCGTAGGGCACCAGATAGCAGACGGACATGACCTGTTCCCCGCTCTGGGTCTTGTAGAGGGCCACCCCCATGCCGTCCACGGCATCCTGTGCCTGCTCAAAATCGCTCTGGGTCACGATGCCGTCAGCGTCCGTGCCGCTGGAGGACGCAATGACGCCGCCGTAGCTGTCCAGCAGCATAAACTCGTATTTGTCCTTATCGGAAAACTGCTCCACCATCCGGCGGAGAGCCACACTGCGGCTGGCGGAAGCTTTCTGAGCCGTGTCGCCCGTATACATCTTGAGCTGTCCCGTGATGGAAGAAAACCGCCGCACCATGGTCTGCTGCACGCCGTTGTAGTAGCTGCGGGTGTAGCTGTAGAGGAACATTCCCTCCACCAGCACCAGCAGCAGCACCGTCAGCAGCAGGTTGCCCCGCAGCCACCGGCGGGTGATCCCGCTTCGCATTGGCATTTTCCTCCTTTCCAGTTTGCCACCCTTGATTGCAGGGCCCGGCATTTTACGTTTTAAAAAAACTTTTTTGGTTTCGTATCCGTTTCCCGACCTGCCAATGGCTCCCCTGTCAGGAAAGACTCCCCCGGTCGGGGGAGGTGGCACGAAAGTGCCGAAAGGGGAGTGGCTGGCACGCGAAGCGTGACTGAGAGGTTTACTCCTCCCACCGGTAGCCATAGCCCCACACCGTCAGGATATGGGTGGGGTGGCTGGGCTCGTCCTCCACTTTCATCCGGAGGCGGCGGATGTTCACATCCACGATCTTCACATCGCCGAAGTAGTTTTCTCCCCAGACACCTTTCAGGATGCGTTCCCGCACCAGCGCCACGCCGGGGTTGCGGAAGAACAGCTCCATGATCTGGAACTCCACCTGAGTCAGCTCAATGGGCTTGCCTGCCTTGAGCAGCACACGGCGATTCTCGTCCAGCACAAAGCTGCCGCTGACGAGCGAGGACGGGGCATTCTCCCCGGCATCGTTCCCAGCCGAGCGGCCCACACGGCGGCAGAGCGCCTCCACCCGGGCCAGCAGCTCACTGACGCTGAACGGTTTGGTCATATAGTCATCGGCACCGATGGACAGGCCGCGGATCTTATCCTGCTCCTGCCCCTTGGCGCTCAGAATGATAATGCCGATCTTCTGATCGGTGCGGCGGATGGTCTCGCAGAGCGAGAAGCCATTCATCCCCGGCAGCATCACATCCAGGATGGCCGCGTCGCAGCCGGGCCGCTGTTCCAGCAGAGGAAGTGCCGCTTCAGCGCTGTCGGCCTCTACTGCTTCCATTCCGGCCAGCCGCAGGTTCAGTGCGATCATCTCGCGGATGCTGGCTTCGTCCTCTACAACAAGTACTTTTACCATCATATCCTCCGTTTTGTTGACAAATTTCCGTTTGATTCCGCCTTTTTCGTTCTGCGCAATGCTGCCCCTTTTGCCAAGGGCTCTCCCTCTGGGAGAGCGGACAGAACCGATCAGGCTTTGGCCGGGAGGGCTAGTTCAAGCGATACAGCGAGCGGGACAACCGGTAGGTCTCGTCCGCAATGGTCACGTCGGGGCCAAATTTGGCCTGCATCTGGCGGGACGCCACCATGCCCAGCCGGGTCCAGCCCGCCGCATTGGCGCTGTTGGAAGCCAGCCGCACCGTCAACACCAGCTTGTTCTCGTCCACGGTGCGCAGCTCTACGGCTCCCTCTACCTCGGTGCTGTCGGTCAGCATCAGGTTGCCCTCCCATTCCATGGGCAGCTCGATATAGCAGTTGGTCTCCTCGTCCAGCAGACCAAAACTCTTTTTGGGGTCCGGGCTGGTGTAGTCCATCCAGACGATAAAATCCATCCGGCGGCTCTGGCTCATATTCAGCAGGCCCGCCTCATCCGGCTGGGTGGGGATCTCCACCGTGCCGTCGCCATCCAGATCCCGGCTCACCAGAGTGGACACGTTGCGCAGGGATTCGTTGTACAGCTCCTGCGTGCTGATCTGGTCGGCGGGGATCATCTGCTGGCTCTCCTCATCAAAGTGGAGGAGGACCGTGGCCAGATTGTTGCCGGAAATACCGGTCCAGCCGTCCAGCACCAGATAGCGCTTTCCATCCGCTCCGACGCCGGCCGCCACCGAAGCACAGCCGGAGAATTTATCCGCCGAGAGGCCCATGACCGCCACCTGCTGGAACGAACCATCCCGGTCCACGGTCAGCAGCTCGATCTGCACCCCTCCATCTTCCAGCGTGGACATCAGAATCAGGTCCTGATTGCCTCCGCCCGTGATATCTTCCACAAGGTACTGCTCATAGGATTGTTCGAGGATGGCGGAGAGCTCCCCATCCTCATAGGAGTAAACCGCCAGATAGTTGTCTCCCCGGGAGGCCACATAGCCCACCACCAGCTGGGTGGAGCCTCCTGCCTGTAACCGCGCCAGCCGGACGGTATCTACCGTATCAGCCAGGCCCTCCAGATTCTGCCGCACTTCCCAGTTGCCCCCGGCATCTTTCTGCAAAATTGCGATGCAGACATTGGTGCTCTGGGCTGTGGTGTAAAACACGGCGGCATCCTGCACCCCGTCGCCATCCAGATCCTGCAAAACGAACGGAGAGAGCAGCTCGCCCTGTAGCGGGTACTTGAGCTGTGCGCTCTCCCCAAGCCAGTCGTTCAGCGCGGACTGCAGGGCACCGTAATCGCCCGCCAGCTGCGGCGCGCGGAGCAGGTCTTCCACCTGCCGGTTTTCCTCCAGCGGCATGTTGCAGCCCGTCAGCAGCAGGCCCAGCAGTGCACAGACCGCCAGCAGTCGGCCAAGCTTTTTCAACAGTCCTCTCCTCCCTCCGTGGAAAATTTCCCGAATCATACAGTATTCAGTATAGCACGCGGCGGGGGTAAATCCAAGAGCCATTCCGTGAACTTTCCGGGAACAGCCTCCTCCCTTTGCCGCCGCTGAGACACAAAAAACGCCCCCTCCCAACTGGGAGAGAGCGTTTTGTACACTGTTTAAACAGTCAGAGTCGATCAGACGAGCTCCAGAACTGCCATCTCAGCTGCGTCGCCGCGGCGAGCGCCGA